>Ga0265293_10005090_pt1 | contig 22383 bp, 19 predicted proteins | sample Munlanlewell138R_FD_192505 | JGI IMG/M metagenome (GOLD analysis project Ga0265293, IMG submission 192505) | Leachate microbial communities from a municipal landfill in Southern Ontario, Canada - Leachate well 138R | ecosystem: Engineered > Solid waste > Landfill > Unclassified | place: Canada... | reverse complement strand
GTTATGCCATTGTCTTCTTTGGCACACTGGTCAAGCGCAGGGTCAAACATATCTACGTCGGTAACTGGTTCTTTGGTGCGTTTATTTTGACAGTGGCCATGCTGCATATTGTCAACAATATGGAAGTGCCGGTAACCATGACCAAATCATACTCCATGTACGCTGGTGCAACCGATGCCATGGTGCAATGGTGGTACGGTCACAACGCCGTTGGTTTCTTCTTAACCGCTGGTTTTCTCGGCATGATGTATTACTTTGTTCCTAAGCAAGCGGAACGTCCAGTTTACTCATACCGTTTATCTATCGTGCACTTCTGGGCATTGATCGCAGTATACATCTGGGCCGGTCCACACCACTTACACTACACCGCTTTACCAGACTGGGCGCAATCACTCGGCATGGTGATGTCGCTGATCCTACTTGCACCTTCATGGGGCGGTATGATCAACGGCATGATGACCTTGTCTGGTGCTTGGCACAAACTGCGTAGCGACCCGATTTTACGCTTCTTAGTGGTTTCCCTAGCGTTCTACGGCATGTCGACCTTTGAAGGTCCAATGATGTCAATTAAAACCGTTAACGCTCTGTCGCATTACACTGACTGGACCATTGGTCACGTCCACGCAGGTGCCTTAGGTTGGGTAGCGATGGTTTCTATCGGTTCGCTCTACCATATGATTCCGCGTTTATTCGGCATGAAACAAATGTACAGCGTTGGCCTGATTAACACCCACTTCTGGTTATCCACCATCGGTACCGTACTCTATATCGCCTCATTGTGGGTCAACGGTATTGCACAAGGTCTAATGTGGCGTGCGATCAATGATGACGGCACTCTCACTTACTCGTTCGCTGAAGCGATCAATGTCAGCCACCCTGGTTTTGTGGTGCGCCTAATCGGCGGTTCGATCTTCTTCGTAGGCATGCTGTTGATGGCTTGGAACGTCTGGAAAACTATCAAGAGCGCTAAGCCTGCTGAAGCAGCTGCAGCTGCACGCTTTTCCGTAGAGGGGGCACACTAATGAGAAACCACGAGAAACTTGAAAAGAACGTTGGCCTATTGGCGCTCTTTATGGTCTTGGCAGTGAGCATTGGTGGTCTGGTACAGATCGTACCGCTATTTTTCCAAGATATTGTCAATGAGCCAGTCGAGGGCTTAAAGCCCTACACCGCCCTGCAACTGGAAGGCCGTGACATTTACATCCGTGAAGGCTGCGTCGGTTGCCACTCACAAATGATTCGTCCATTTCGCGCTGAAACTGAGCGCTACGGTCACTACTCTGTGGCTGGCGAAAGCGTTTATGATCACCCGTTTTTATGGGGTTCTAAGCGCACAGGGCCAGACTTGGCGCGCGTCGGTGGTCGTTATTCAGATGACTGGCACCGCGCTCACCTGTTCAACCCTCGCAACGTTGTTCCAGAATCAAAAATGCCATCCTACCCTTGGTTAGTGGAAAACACCCTGAGCGGTAAAAATACTGTGGCAAAAATGGAAGCTTTAAGCTGGCTAGGCGTGCCTTACACACCAGACGACCTGACAGGCGCGGTCGCAGCAGTTAAAGACAAAACCGAAATGGATGCACTGGTTGCGTATTTACAAGTGCTCGGCACATCCATCAAGAATAAACGGTAATTTTATGGACATTGGAACACTGCGCGGCTTAGGCACAGTCTTAATTTTAGTGGCTTTTATTGGCCTCGTGTTTTGGGCGTACAGCAGTAAACGTAAAGATAGCTTTGCTGAGGCAGCCTTGCTGCCCTTCGGCGACGAGCCAAGTAACGATACTGTGATTGTACAAAATCATTCTAGGAGTACTCACCAATGACCTCATTCTGGAGTTGGTATATTACGCTACTCACCTCTGGCACCTTGCTAGCGCTGACGTGGCTGGTTTTTGCAACGCGTAAAGGGCAGCGACCTGATACCACTGATCAAACCATGGGCCACTCTTTCGATGGCATTCAAGAATACGACAATCCATTACCACGCTGGTGGTTTATGCTGTTTGTTGGCACCTTGCTCTTTGCTGTGATGTATCTGATCCTTTATCCCGGCATGGGCAACTGGAAAGGCGTGCTGCCTGGCTACGAAGATGGCTGGACATCCACCAAACAGTGGGAACGCGAAATGGATAAAGCCGATGAAAAGTACGGCCCTATCTTTGCTAAATACGCAGCCATGGACATTGAACAAGTTGCACAAGACCCGCAGGCGTTAAAAATGGGCTCACGTCTATTTGCTAACTACTGCTCTATTTGCCACGGCTCAGATGCGAAAGGTGCGGTTGGCTTCCCTAACCTTGCTGACCAACACTGGCGCTGGGGTGGTGATACTTCATCAATTCAAACCAGTATTTTGCAAGGTCGTAACGGTGTTATGCCAGCATGGGGCGCAATTATTGGTGAGGAAGGCGTAAAAAACGTCGCCGCTTATGTTCGTAAAGATCTGGCCGGTCTGAAATTACCCGAAGGTAACGAAGCAGATACCAGCGCGGGTAAAGAAATCTACGCGACCACCTGTGTAGCTTGCCACGGTGCCGATGGTGAAGGTATGGCAATGCTCGGTTCGCCAAACTTAACCGCCAGTGCCGGTTGGATTTACGGTTCAAGTTTAACCCAGCTACAACAAACCATTCGTCATGGTCGTAACGGCGTGATGCCTGCACAAGAGCAGTACTTAGGCAAAGACAAAGTGCATATCTTAGCGGCATACGTGTACAGTTTATCGAACAGTAAAGAGTAATAGTGGTATGAATTTCTGGCGGTAAGCAGCCACTTATCGCCAGTTTTCTTCATACAAAGTGACCAAGGTCAAGGCACTACGAGATCAAGACACGGATTATATATGGTCGCATTGCAGTGCTTATATGTTAATTCAAAGGTCAATTGCGCTAAGATAGGAGTCACGTCAACAAGTCGATCGCACATTAACATCATATGACAGCGGTTTGTGTTGCTGCATTTATACACAAAACAGCTATTTTTCGTTATATGCACCATTGTTCAGGTACGTGGAAAGACGTACTGATTGCAATGGCTATGTGCTTTGCCCATACTTGTCGGCGATTTAATTCCGAACAATCCATTACCCGTGGAAGTCTTAGCATGAGCACAGCAATCCAAGAGAATGCTTATAACTACAAGGTTGTACGCCAGTTCGCCATTATGACGGTGGTCTGGGGTATCGTAGGTATGAGTATTGGCGTTCTAATTGCAGCCCAATTAGTATGGCCAGAAATGAACTTTAACCTCCCATGGACCAGCTTCGGCAGGCTCCGTCCTTTGCACACCAACGCAGTTATTTTTGCTTTTGGTGGTAGCGCATTGTTTGCTACGTCTTACTACGTGGTACAACGTACTTCGCAAGCACGACTGTTTTCTGACAGTTTAGCTGCCTTCACCTTCTGGGGTTGGCAGTTAGTTATTTTACTCGCCGCAATCACCCTACCATTGGGCTACACCACCACAAAAGAGTACGCAGAACTAGAATGGCCAATTGCCATTCTGCTCACGGTCGTATGGGTGGCTTATGCTGTGGTCTTCTTTGGTACTATCGCCAAGCGTAGAACTTCACACATTTATGTGGGTAACTGGTTTTTCGGTGCTTTCATTCTCGTGACGGCAATGCTGCACATCGTTAACCACATGTCGATTCCAGTCACTTGGTTTAAGTCTTATTCTCTGTACTCAGGCGCAACTGACGCTATGGTGCAATGGTGGTACGGACACAACGCTGTGGGCTTCTTCTTAACCACAGGTTTCTTGGGCATGATGTACTACTTCGTACCTAAGCAAGCAAATCGTCCTATTTACTCGTACCGCTTATCGATCGTGCACTTCTGGGCATTGATTACCGTGTATATCTGGGCGGGCCCACACCACTTGCACTACACAGCACTGCCTGACTGGGCACAATCACTGGGTATGGCAATGTCCTTGATTCTATTGGCTCCATCATGGGGCGGTATGATCAACGGTATGATGACTTTGTCCGGCGCGTGGCACAAATTACGCACTGACCCAATCTTGCGCTTCTTGGTTGTATCGCTTGCTTTCTACGGCATGTCGACCTTTGAAGGCCCAATGATGGCGATTAAAACTGTTAACGCCCTGTCACACTACACTGACTGGACTGTTGGCCACGTACACGCCGGTGCGCTCGGTTGGGTAGCCATGGTGACCATTGGCTCACTGTACCACTTGATCCCGCGCCTCTTTGGTCGTGAGCAAATGCACAGTGTTGCGCTGATTAACACACACTTCTGGTTGGCAACAATCGGTACCGTGTTGTACATCGCCTCAATGTGGGTCAACGGTATTATGCAGGGCCTGATGTGGCGTGCAATTAACCAAGACGGCACGCTCACCTATTCATTCGTAGAGGCATTACAAGCAGGTCACTATGGCTTCTTGGTGCGTATGATCGGCGGTATCTTCTTCTTAACCGGTATGCTGTTTATGGCATACAACACATGGCGTACAGTGCGCGCGTCTGATACTGAAAAAGCGAATGCCGCTGCGCGCTTTACTGTTGGAGAGGCACACTAATGAAACAGCATGAACGCGTTGAAAAAAACGTTGGTTTACTCGCGCTCTTTATGGTGATTGCAGTAAGTATTGGTGGTCTTGTGCAAATCGTTCCTTTGTTCTTCCAGGACATGGTGAACGAGCCTGTTGATGGCCTCAAACCTTACACCGCACTGCAATTGGAAGGTCGTGACATCTATATTCGTGAGGGTTGCGTACAATGCCACTCACAAATGATCCGTCCTTTCCGTGCTGAAACTGAGCGCTATGGCCACTATTCTGTCGCTGGTGAAAGCGTTTACGAACACCCATTTTTATGGGGCTCTAAGCGTACCGGTCCTGACTTGGCTCGCGTAGGCGGTCGCTATTCAGATGACTGGCACCGCGCTCACCTGTACAACCCACGCAATGTCGTGCCTGAATCTAAGATGCCTGCTTACCCTTGGCTAGTAGAGAACACCTTAGACGGCAAAGATACTGTGGCTAAAATTGAAGCCATGCGTTGGTTAGGCGTGCCGTACACTGATGAAGATATCAAAGGTGCGGTAACAGCGGTTAAGGGCAAGACTGAAATGGAGGCTGTTGTAGCCTACTTGCAGGTTCTTGGTACATACATTAAGAATAAACGGTAAGACTCATGGATATCGGAACTCTTCGCGGCTTAGGCACAGCACTCATTTTTGTAGCTTTTATAGGGCTGGTATTTTGGGCGTATAACAGCAAGCGCAAATCCAGCTTCGATGAAGCGGCAAACTTACCCTTCGCTGACGAAGAGCCGTCTTCTAACGAGCCGAACACAGACAAATCCGGGAGCAATAACCAATGACTTCTTTCTGGAGTTGGTACGTCGTAATTCTTACGACCGGAACCTTACTGGCCCTCACGTGGTTGATTTTTGCCACGCGTAAAGGCCAGCGCAGTGACACCACTGATCAAACAATGGGTCACGTCTACGATGGCATTGAAGAATATGATAATCCGTTGCCACGCTGGTGGTTTATGCTGTTTGTCGGCACTATTATCTTCGCCGTAGGCTATCTTGTTCTTTACCCAGGTATGGGTAACTGGAAAGGTATTCTGCCTGGTTATGACGGCGGCTGGACTTCAACTAAGCAGTATGAGCGTGAAATCACTAAGGCTGATGATAAATACGGTCCGATCTTCGCTAAATACGCAGCACTACCGATTGAAGACGTGGCCAAGGATGATGCTGCATTAAAAATGGGCGGTCGCTTATTTGCATCTCATTGTGCTGTTTGCCATGGTTCAGATGCTAAAGGCTCACACGGTTTCCCTAACCTGACCGACAATGATTGGATCTGGGGCGGTGACGCTGAAACCATCAAGCTGACCATCATGAAAGGCCGTAACGCAGCAATGCCAGGCTGGGAAGCTGCTTTAGGCAATGATGGTGTTAAACACGTGACGGGTTATGTGCGCAGCTTATCTGGCTTGAAAAACCCAGAAGACGTTGACCTTGAGGCAGGTCAAAAGTCTTTCAATACAATGTGCGTAGCATGTCATGGTCCAGATGCAAAAGGTAACCCGTTGCTCGGTTCACCTAACTTATCTGACAGAATTTGGCTGTACGGCTCAAGCTTTGCTCAAGTCCAACAGACCATACGCCATGGCCGTAACGGTCAAATGCCTGCTCAAGAAGATTTCTTGGGTAATGATAAAGTTCACTTACTAGCCGCTTATGTATACAGCCTTTCACACGGTGCAAAAGATCAGTAAATGACACGTGCGACATGCTGTCACTCTCTGCTGGAACGTCAGCAGGCGTACCATACAAAGCAGTTATAAGCTTATTCCGGCCAACAATATACTGTTGGCCGGATATTTTAAAAACCGCGACGGTACAACCCGATGACTGACCAAATACCTGTAAAAAACATCACTCCCAAAAAAGATAGCGTCGACCTGTACGCCAAGCGCGAAAAAATTTATACGCGTGCATTTACAGGCATTTTCCGCAACATTCGTATAATTTCTGGTCTGTTCTTATTTGCCATGTTTTTAGGCACTGCATGGTTGCAGTGGGGCGATCGCCAAGCTGTTTGGTGGAATCTACCTGAACGAAAATTCTACGTATTTGGCGCAACTTTCTGGCCGCAAGACTTTATGCTGCTGTCTTGGCTACTGATTATCTGCGCATTCGGTTTGTTTTTTATCACTGTGTTTGCCGGACGGGTTTGGTGCGGTTATACCTGCCCACAAAGCGTCTGGACATGGGTGTTTATGTGGTGCGAAAAAGTTACCGAGGGTGACCGCAATGCTCGCATGAAACTTGATAAAGCACCGATGTCAGCAAACAAGTTCTTACGTAAAGCCGCCAAACACATACTCTGGATTAGTATTGGCTTTATCACCGGTTTTACTTTTGTCGGTTACTTTACCCCGATTCGCGAACTATCCATGGACCTTATAACGGGTAACGCGGACGGCTGGGCGTATTTCTGGTTGGGCTTTTTCACCTTGCTCACATACTTAAACGCAGGCTGGTTACGCGAGCAAGTGTGCATCCACATGTGCCCATACTCACGCTTCCAGAGTGTGATGTTTGACAAAGACACCCTGATCGTTTCTTACGACCCTGAGCGCGGCGAAAAACGCGGTCCGCGTAAAAAAGGCAGTGATTATAAGGCACAAGGTTTAGGCGATTGTATTGACTGCAAACTCTGTGTGCATGTCTGCCCCACCGGTATTGATATCCGTGATGGCTTGCAAATCGCCTGTATTGGCTGCGCAGCTTGCATTGATGCCTGCGATGATGTGATGCTCAAAGTAGGTTATCCAAAGGGATTGATCAGTTACACCACAGAGCACAACCTATCTGGCCAAAAAACCAAATTAATCCGCCCTCGTCTGATTGGTTACGCTGTAGCGTTGCTGATTATGGGCAGCTTATTTGGCTACACGGTGTTTAACCGCACCTTAGTTGAACTCAACGTTCTGAAAGACCGTACACCCTACCGTGAAAACCAAGAAGGTCGTATCGAAAACGTGTACACCTTGAAAATCATGAACAAAGACCAAAAAGATCACGTCTTTGTGATTGAAGCGACAGGTCTCAACGGCTTAACCCTCGAAGGTAAAAAGCATATCCCTGCTGCTGCAGGAGAGATTCTATCGATTCCGGTATCCATTTCAGTTGATCCTGAGGACATCCCCTCAAGCACCAACTCAATTGAATTTACAATTCTTTCTGAAGATGACAACAGCATCAACAGATCAGCAGAAAGCCGCTTTCTCGGCCCCACCATTCGTTAATTAAAGGATCTTGTATGCAGCCCGAAGACAATGTTTTACCCTGGTATAAAGAGTTTTGGCCTTGGTTCATCATTGGCATGCTCAGTTTCTCTGTGGTACTCGGGCTGTCATTATTAACGATATCCATCCGTAATGCCGATAGCCTCGTGGTAGATAACTACTACGATGCCGGCAAAGGCATTAATACTTCACTAGAGCGCGAGAGACTTTCTGAACGCTTAAAAATGGGTGGTACTTTACGCTTAGACACTGATCTTGGTCAGGCTGAATTTACTTTAACCGGCGCAAGCAGGCCGCAACATTTAGTGTTGAACTTGATCTCTCCCACGCAACCTGAGCGTGATAGACGTATCGTTCTACAACCTATCAGTAGCGATATCTATCGCGGCTTATTGCCCGACGATACCCAAGGGCGACGCTTTGTCGAGGTACTCGGTGTAGAAGGCGGTGCTGAATGGCGTTTGTTCGAAGAGCATACTTTAGCAAGCGGTCAAGCCGTTACACTAGGCGATTGAGCTGAAGCCCCTCGCCTGTTATCACAGACCACAGTTAAATCTGTTTCACTTATAGATAACTGACTATTATGGCTGCGCCTTTACCCTGCTTTCACTGTGGCTTGCCTGTTCATACAGGCGATGCTTTTACTGCTGTTGTTCTCGAAGAAAGCCGCGTTTTTTGTTGCCCTGGCTGTCAGGCTGTCGCACAAACTATTGTTGCTGGCAGCTTAGAAAGCTACTACCTACACCGCAGCGAATCTTCGGCTAACCCTGAAGCCCTGCCTGGTGTGCTGCCTGATGAACTGCTCCTACTCGACCGAGAGGACATTCAAAAGCCTTTTGTGAGTACCTCCGGCACTATCAGCGAAACGCGCTTACTGATTGAAGGCATCACCTGCGCAGCCTGCGGCTGGCTGATCGAAAAACACCTTAAACAACTGCAAGGGGTATTGGAAGCATCACTTAATCTAAGCAACCACCGCCTGTTTATCCGCTGGGATGCGGAACAGATTATGCTCTCTGACCTACTCAAAACCATCCGTCATATTGGTTACGCAGCACACCCTTGGCAAGCAGACAAAATCAGCGAGCAAATGCAAGCCGATAACCGCCGCGCGCTACGTAAACTTGGGGTTGCTGGTATCTTATGGATGCAGGTGATGATGGCATCGATGGCGACTTGGCCAGAATTCAATATCGACCTATCCGACGGTATGGATGGTTTACTGCGCTGGGTCAGCTTAATTTTAACCACGCCCATCGTATTTTATTGCAGCAGTGAGTTTTTCACCGGTGCCCTGCGTGATTTACGCACACGTCACTTAACCATGGATGTATCCGTTTCTTTAGCCATCGCTGGGGCCTATGCTGCAGGCATTTGGTCAACCTTTACTGGGCAAGGTGATCTGTACTTTGATGCCGCTGGCATGTTTGCATTATTTTTATTGTCTGGTCGTTATCTTGAACGCCGGGCACGTGAACGCACTTCGGCAGCAACAACACAACTGATCAATTTATTACCCGCATCCTGCTTACGCCTCAACGCCGATGGCAGTAGCGAGCGTATTTTACTCAGTGAGTTACGCCAAGGTGACCAATTACTAGTGCCGCCAGGGCATTTAATTCCTGCTGACGGCCGCATTATCACAGGCCACTCGAGTATTGATGAATCACTGTTAACTGGCGAATACTTACCCTTAGCAAAGCAACCTGGCGATAGCGTTGTGGCTGGCACATTAAATATTGAAGGCCCACTGAGTATCGCTGTTCTGGCGCTTGGCGAAGAGACGCAACTGTCAGCCATCGTGCGCTTATTAGAGCGTGCGCAATCGCTTAAGCCGCGCCTCGCTGAGCTAGCCGATACGGTGGCGCAATGGTTCTTAATTAGTGTACTGCTGATTGCCGCTGTGGTCGGCCTCATCTGGTGGCAGATTGATTCCTCACGAGCGTTCTGGATTGTTTTATCACTACTGGTTGCCACCTGCCCTTGCGCATTGTCACTGGCCACACCTACCGCGCTCACTGCAGCAACTGGTTCGCTGCACAAGCTTGGGCTGCTGATTACCAAAGGGCATGTGCTGGAAAGTTTCCAAAAAGTCGATACGGTTATTTTTGACAAGACTGGCACATTAACTGAAGGCAAATTAACCCTAAAAAGCATCTGCCCGCTAGGCGTTCTTAATGAACACGATTGTCTCGAGCTAGCTGCCGCCTTAGAAAGCCACTCAGAACACCCGATTGCGCGTGCTTTTGGGCGCACCACAACAACCGCCAAAGATGTCAGTAGCGCTCCCGGCCTAGGCCTAGAAGGCACAGTCAACGGTAGACAACTACGTATTGGCCGCCCTGACTATGTCAGCGCTCTAGGCCACTATCCAACACCACAGATGCCCAGTCAGCAAGGGCAATGGCTGTTGCTTGGCGACACACAAGGTGCCTTAGCTTGGTTTGCCTTAGACGATAAATTACGTGCAGACGCGCCTGCGCTACTGGACACCTGCCGTGCACGCGGTTGGAAAGTACTGTTATTGTCAGGCGATAACTCTCCGATGGTGCAGCAAATTGCTCAACAACTGCAGATCGATGATGCTCGCGGCGGCCTAACACCTGATGACAAGCTTAGTGTACTGAAAGACTTACACGGACAAGGCCGTCATGTATTAATGCTCGGCGATGGCGTCAATGATGTGCCGGTATTGGCTGCTGCAGACATCAGTATTGCCATGGGCAGCGCTACCGATTTAGCCAAAACCACTGCTGACGCTATTTTATTGTCAAACAGTTTGAGTAGTTTGATTAGCGCACTATCCATCGCCAAAAAAACGCGTCGTATAATTATTGAAAACCTAGGCTGGGCGACGCTGTACAATGGCCTCATCATTCCCTTTGCCGCAATAGGCTGGGTCACGCCCGGATGGGCAGCTCTGGGTATGTCAGTCAGCTCTTTGTTGGTGGTTTTAAACGCTCTGCGTCTCACCCGTTTTAGTGAGTGAGTTTCTACTCTGTTTTCCGCGAGGCATACTATGGCTGCTTTATATGTAATGATTCCCGTGGCAATGATTATTGTTGCTTTGGCAATCTGGTTATTTTTCTGGGCCGTGGATAATGGCCAATACGAGGACTTAGACAGTCCGGCACACAGCATTTTATTTGATGATGAAGATCCAATGCACACCGCTGGGATGAAAAACAATACAGCTCAGAAAGACACTGCCGTAGAGCGTCCCCATGACTGAGTTACTGCCACTCTTAGCTTCAGCGTTTACTCTTGGCTTACTCGGTGCAGGCCACTGCCTTGGCATGTGTGGCGGTCTTATGGGGGCTTTAACCTTAGGTGTCCCTGAACAACAGCAGCATCGACGCTTACGCATGCTTATCGCCTACAACCTAGGACGCGTCAGTAGCTATGCGCTGGCAGGATTCTTGTTTGGCTTGCTCGGCTGGGCTGTAGAGCAAACTCCAGCCGCTGCGGCTCTGCGAGTCATTGCAGCGCTTTTGCTGATTAGTTTAGGTTTATATTTGGCAGGCTGGTGGCACGGTTTAACGCGTATTGAAAACCTTGGCCGACACCTATGGAAATACATTCAACCGTTTGCTGGACGCTTACTGCCGGTTAAAAGCATTCCCCATGCTTTATTGCTTGGAGCCCTGTGGGGCTGGTTACCGTGCGGCTTGGTCTACAGCACCTTGTTTTGGACAGCGAGTCAAGGCGATGCTGCTACCAGTGCACTGTTGATGTTCACGTTCGGCTTAGGTACTTGGCCAGTACTGATAGCGTCTGGTTTAGCCGCGGAGCGGGTTACTGCGTTTTTACGCAAGAAGAATGTGCGCTATGCAGCTGGGGTGCTGGTTATCCTTTACGGCTTTTGGACTCTACCTGGCCCGCATCAAAACTGGTTGATGGGACATTAATATAGGCTTGATACAAATCAAGAGGCTTGCTGTCAGCGCCCCATATACTCACTGAAAATACAACAATCAGGGGGCAGTTGACATGTCTGGCAGTATAGAGCTAAGCGCCATGCTATTTAATAAATACCATCGCCTTGATAAACAATACCGGTCATATCCAACTCTAGAACAATTTCAGCACCCGATCAGTCCGTTTGAACGCTTCAGCGCACTACGCGATAGCTGTAAATCACTAAAACCACTCGCTTTAAATATCAGCATTCCTTTTTGTGCCAATGCTTGTTACTACTGCACGTCAAAAAACATAGTAACCAAAGACCGCAGCCGTGGCGCGACTTATCTGCGTAGTTTAGAGCAAGAAATTCCTCTGGTAGCCAAACATATCAATACACAACAACCCATTGAGCATCTACACTTTGGTGGTGGCACACCAACATTTTTAAACCCAACTGAATTACGCCAACTGATGAGCTGTCTAAAAGACAACTTCAATATCAGTAGCAACAAATTTACTCACTACAGTATAGACATTGACCCTCGCGAAACAGATTGGTCCACCATGGGTGTATTGCGTGAAATTGGCTTTAATCGCGTCAATATAGAAGTTCAAGGCCTTGATCCTGCTGTGCAGCGCGCTATCAATCGCTTACAAACTATTGAGCAAACTCAAAATATTGTTGAGGCTGCACGCACACTGCAATTCCGTACAATTCGCATCAACCTAATTTACGGGCTTCCCAAGCAAACGCCAGAATCATTTACGCAAGCGCTAACTGATATTATCAAATTAACGCCGGGCCATATCAACCTGCAAGGTTTTCAGCACCTGCCCCATAAATACCCGATTCAAACCCGCATTAATGCGCAGGACCTACCCCAGTCTACAGCGATCGCACAGATGCTTAACAATGCGCAGCAGCTATTAAGCGATGCCGGCTACATCTATATTGGTATGGGCCATTTCGCTTTAGCGGATGATGATTTAGCCTCGGCACAAGAAGATGGTACCCTGCAGTACGGCATCCATGGATATAGCAGCGGTGCGGACTACGATACCATCGGTTTTGGTATTTCAGCCATCAGCCAGCTGGGTGAACTGTATTACCGCAACACTCATGACTTAGGCGCTTACCAAACATCCTCTAACAATCAGCAGCTTGCACCGGCATACGGTCTAGTCTGCAATACTGACGACCAAATTAGACGCAGCATTATTCAAGCTCTAACCTGTCACTTTAGCGTGGACTTCACCAATATTGAGCAGCGTTTCAAGATCAACGCTAAAGACTACTTTCACGCTCAATGGCATACCCTACAGTGTATGCATGATGATGGTTTGCTCACGCTGACTGAGCAAGGGTTGAAAATAACAGAGCAAGGCCGCTTATTTACTTTAGCGGTTTGTCAGGTGTTTGATCATTACTTTACTCAAGAAAAACAGGGTAATGCAGTCATTACACGAGCTATTTAGCGCTAAAGTAATATTTACAAACCGATCACCTGTTGTTTATGCTCATTGCTGGAGCTAGCAAGTAAACAAAGTGGCAGCTTCGTGTCGGCTAAGGTAATCTTAGCCTATGACATTGAACACCTTGATCAGGAATCCACGGTATGGCAGAAATAATTAGCGCGCGTAACTCTCACCAGGCGCATTGCAAAGACTGCAGCTTAGCCACACTTTGCTTACCCTTGTCTTTAGACTTGCAAGACCTTGATGCTCTCGACAATATTGTTAAACGCAGTCGCCCATTAAAAAAAGGCGAATTTCTGTTCCGTCAAGGTGATAATTTTGCGTCTGTGTATGCGGTACGCTCAGGCAGCCTAAAAACCTTTAGTGTCACCGACTCAGGTGAAGAGCAAATCACAGGTTTTCATCTGCCCAGTGAATTTGTTGGTCTATCTGGTATGGATACTGAGCTCTACCCAGTTTCTGCGATCGCCTTAGAAACCACCTCAATTTGTGAAATCCCCTTTGAACGATTAGATGAACTCAGCGCCAGCCTGCCGCAATTACGCCGTCAATTGATGCGCATCATGAGTCGGGAAATTCGCGACGATCAGCAAATGATGATGTTATTGTCGAAAAAAACAGCTGATGAACGCATTGCTACCTTTCTAGTAAACCTGTCTGCACGCTTTCGTGCCCGCGGCTATTCTCCCCAACAGTTTCGCTTAGCCATGTCACGTAACGAAATTGGCAACTACTTAGGTCTAGCTGTAGAAACCGTCTCACGGGTGTTTACTCGCTTTCAGCAAAATGAGTTGCTCATCGCAGAAGGTAAAGAAATCAATCTGATTAACTTGATTGAGATTTGTGCCTTAGCAGGCGGCAACTTAGATAACTGATTCATTCAATTGAGGCTCAATATATGATTTTTGATGAATTTACAATCAAGTCTTTAATTCGCCCTATTCCAGATTTTCCTAAAAAAGGCACAATTTTTCGGGACATCACACCTCTTTTTCAATCACCACGCGCATTACGCATGGTGATTGATGGACTCGTACAACGTTATGTGGAAAGCGACTTCACTCACGTTGGTGCAATTGAGTCGCGTGGTTTTTTATTAGGCTCCACTATTGCTTATGAACTCAACAAACCTTTAGTTTTATTCCGCAAGCAAGGCAAACTTCCAGCCGATGTGCTCAGCGAACCCTATGATACCGAATATGAGCAGTCGACCCTAGAAGTACACGCAGACAGTCTTTGCGAGGGCGATAAAGTACTGCTTATTGATGACATTATTGCCAGTGGCGGCACCTTTGTTGCTGCAGCTCGATTAATCCGCAAAATGGGTGCCAGCGTCTACGAAGTAGCCGCCATTATTGATCTTCCAGAACTGGAAGGTTCACAGTTGATGCAAGATATTGGAATACCAACCTTTACTTTGACCGCATTTACCCTCAACGAACACTAATCTTCCCCAACAATACCCGCTCGATAACTCTAACGAGCGGGTTAAAGTTACAACTCGACCTTGCATATTCGTGCTCCCCCTCCGCGCACCCCATTAAAATCTATGCAAACCGTGCTTAAGCGCACAGTGCGACAACAGGTCACCGTTGATTTGTTGTCATTGATCAAGAAAAAAATGACATAATACAAATGCTATATGTATTTAAAGAATATTTGCTTTGCCTCACTTTCTTTAATGCTTATGTACTTCGTCGTATGTTATTGATTTTTCCTAATACACATCTGGCAAGTACAACATCACTATCAATGACTCCCGGGGAGTATGCATAATGATCTCGGAAACGCTAGTTGATCTGTCACGCTTTCAATTTGCGATGACAGCAATGTATCACTTTATTTTTGTACCTCTAACTCTAGGGCTCGCATTTTTGCTAGCCATTATGGAGTCAGTCTATGTCTTAACCGGCAAAGAAGTGTACAAAGACATGGTTCTATTTTGGGGTAAACTCTTTGGTATTAACTTTGCCATTGGTGTTGCCACAGGCTTGACCATGGAATTCCAATTTGGCACCAACTGGTCATACTACAGTCACTATGTAGGTGATGTATTTGGTGCTCCTTTAGCCATTGAAGGCTTAATGGCGTTCTTTTTAGAATCAACCTTTATCGGTTTATTCTTTTTTGGCTGGGACCGTCTCAGTAAACGTCAGCACTTGGCCGTGACTTGGTTAGTGGCTATCGGCTCTAACCTGTCGGCGTTATGGATTCTGGTTGCTAACGGCTGGATGCAAAACCCAGTGGGCGCAGAATTCAACTATGAAACCATGCGCATGGAAGTCACTGACTTCGCCGCCTTGATCTTTAACCCAGTAGCACAGGTTAAATTCGTACACACAGTTGCTGCCGGTTATGTCACTGGCTCAATTTTTGTATTAGCCATTTCTAGCTGGTATTTACTTAAAAAACGTGACTTAGGCTTTGCCCGTCGTTCTTTTGCCATTGCATCTGCCTTTGGTTTAGCTTCGATCCTATCCGTGATCATTCTCGGTGACGAATCAGGCTACGAAATTGGTGATGTACAGAAAACCAAGCTGGCTGCGATTGAAGCTGAGTGGCACACTGAAGAAGCACCAGCTGCCTTTACCTTAATTGGCTTGCCCAATATGGAAACGCACACAACCGACTATGCAGTAAAAATCCCTTACGCCATGGGTATTATTGCAACCCGCTCAATCGATACTGAAGTCACAGGTATTAAAGATTTAATTGATCAGCACGAAGTACGCATTCGTAACGGTATGATCGCTTACGAGCGCTTAGCTGTTTTACGTGCTGGTGACCGTTCTGCTGAAAATATTGCTCTGTTTGACGAAGTAAAACAAGATCTTGGTTATGGTTTACTGCTGAAAAGATACACAGAAAATATTGCTGAAGCGACTGAGGAGCAAATCAAGCAAGCTGCTGCAGATACCATTCCTCATGTGCCAAGTTTGTTCTGGGCGTTCCGCATTATGGTTGGTGCCGGCTTCACAATGTTTGTGCTGTTTGCCCTAGCCTTTTGGGCATCGACCAAGCACAACCAAGAACACAAACCTTGGCTGTTGCGATTTGCTCTATTGAGCCTGCCACTGCCTTGGATTGGTGTGCAAACAGGCTGGTATATTGCAGAAATGGGTCGTCAGCCTTGGTCGATAGGTGAAGTACTACCTACCTTCCTCTCAACCTCATCGCTGTCTGTCGGCGACGTGCTGGGTTCGATTATAGCCATTGCCGCGATTTACACGGTGTTAATTATTATTGAAATGTACTTGATGATTCGTTTTGCTCGCAAAGGTCCAAGCTGCTTGCACACCGGTCGTTACCATTTTGAACAAAACACCACTAAAAACGCATAAGGAGTGACGAGATGTTTGATTACGAAACTCTAAAACTCATTTGGTGGGTACTGGTTGGCGTCTTGCTAATCGGTTTTGCCTTAACCGATGGTTTTGACTTAGGAGCAGTGCTTTTACTACCTTTTGTTGGTCACACTGACAGCGAACGTCGCGTCGTACTGAATACCATTGGCCCTCACTGGGAGGGTAACCAAGTCTGGCTCGTGACTGCCGCAGGTGCATTATTTGCTGCTTGGCCAGTGGTATATGCCGCCTCGTTTTCTGGGTTTTATTGGGCAATGCTGCTGGTGTTATTCGCCTTGTTTGCTCGCCCGTTGGGTTTTGACTATCGCAGCAAGCTGGGTAATCCGACTTGGCGCGCACGTTGGGACTGGGCAATGTGGTTCGGTAGCTTTGTACCGTCCTTAGTATTCGGTGTCGCTTTCGGTAATCTATTTTTGGGTGTGCCCTTTATGCTGGATGACACCATGCGTATCAGCTATACCGGCGGTTTCTGGGGCCTACTTAACCCATTTGGTATCCTCGCTGGTTTAGTCAGTGTTGCCATGCTGACTATGCACGGTGCAACTTGGTTGATGATGCGTACTGACGAACAGATTTTTCAGCGTTCACGTAGCGCCACACAAATCTTCTCGGTGGCTTTTTTGATCACCTTTATTGGTGCAGGCCTGTGGTTATGGCTTGGTATTCAAGGCTATAGCGTGACATCAGTGATTAACTTCAATGGCGCTATTGATCCGCTAAGTAAAGTTGTTGAGCAAAACAACCCAGGCTGGATGGCCAATTACGCACAGTACCCAATTATGCGTATAGCACCAATTGTAGGCATTCTTGGTGGTGTATTGGCACTTTTAGCTGCAACCATCAACCGCTCTGGTTTAGCCTTCTTAGGCTCATCATTGGCGATTAGCGGAACAATTTGCACCGCAGGCTTTGCGCTGTTCCCATTCCTAATGCCTTCAAGCATTGATTTTGCATCAAGCTTGACCATGTGGGATGCGGTATCCAGCCATAAAACCTTAGGTATCATGTTTATAGCTGCTGGTATCTTTGTGCCGATTATTTTGGTGTATACCTTATGGAGTTACATCAAAATGTGGGGCATCGTTAAGGTCTCAGATATTGATGGCAACCCGCACGGTCTGTACTAAGGAAGCTGAATACAGCTGGATTAGCACACACAATAAGCGTATGCCAGTCCAGCTCTCAGCTTGAGAAGCACAACAGCTTGATTGAAGCACGAAACACAGCTTCATTATAAAATTTAAGGGGTTCTTATGTGGTATTTCACTTGGATTTTAGGTGTTTTACTGGCTTGCAGTATTGCCATCATTAATGCGTTATGGCTAGAAAGCTCATACGACTTTGATGCAGATACTGAGTCAAAAGCAAAGTAACAATCGATACACTAACCGCACCTCAACAGGCTGCGGCTAGTGTCTTTTAGCCTTATCAATACAGCCTAGCGCTGGGCTGCCTGCAAAGCGTTTGCCACCCTGGCATCATAGCCATAACTATCACTGCGAAAACGCAAGCGATTATCAATATCTACCTCAACCGTCCAATACGCTAATAGCACTGGCACAGGCTTGGGTAAATCAACATTACGTGTTTTACCGCTGGCCTGAATAGCCTTAATGCGCTCACGCTCTGCCGGTGACGCATCAAACAATAAATGTTCCACCAGCTTCTGCGCATCTTCTACGCGCACACAGCCCGAACTCACGGTTCGCGTTGCGCGACCAAATAAGTACTGACTGGGCGTATCGTGCAAGTACACGGTAAACGGGTTAGCAAAACGAATGGCCACTAAACCGAGCGCATTGCTTGGGCCTGGGCCTTGCCGCAACATGATTCCGGAAGGGGCATTCCAGTTAATACTGGATGGATTCAGTACATTGCCTTGATAGTCCAGCACACTCATATTGTTACGAGTTAAATAACTCTGATCACGACGAATGGCCGGGAGTTTATCTTCACGTAATATTGTCGGTGGTACAGTCCAAGTTGGATTGATCGTCAAATGGGTGATACGTGACTTCAGTAAGGGTGTTTGTCGCCGCACAGTGCCCACTTGCGTGCGCGTACGCCACACTATATTGCCATCACGGAAAAACAATAAGCGCGCCCCTGCAATATCAACAATTAGCATCGTCGACTCAAAGTGCTTATCCAACCAACGCAAACGCTCCAGATTAACTCGCACCTGCTGCAAGCGTTGCTCAGGACTGATGTTCAATTCTCGCAACGTCGCTGGTCCGACCACACCGTCACTTTCTAGATAGTGATCTTGCTGGAAAACTTTTACAGCACGGGCTAATTCTTCTGTGTACAGCAAAGGATCAATGCGTATCGGCCCATCTAGAGCTAGACGCTCTAAATTGATGCTTTCTGCAGGTTGAGCAACCTTAGCAGTGCTATATCCCTCCATCTGCAAACGCTCCTGCAAACGCGGCACTCGTACATCAAGCATCCCAACCCGTAACGACCGCCCTTCTGTGGGCACTGCGCCCCAATCTGTTTGTCTTAAAACATCACTATTTTTTAATATCTCACGCAGTGCCTGATAAGTACTGCTCTGCGGACGCAGCAACTCAAACACCTGCGATAAATTCTGCAGGCCTGCAACAGCCGTTTGCACAATAGAAGATTGCGTTGGTTGCTGCACTGCGGCCTCATACCAATAGGGTTCTACGACGTTAGGATCAAGCACACCATCACTTAAATGCTGCAACGCTTGCAAATAACCATGACTGACCAGCAACTCATCACAGATATGCTGCTCATAGGCAGCTGGCTGCGCCAAGGCAGCAATGTGCTGCAATTGATACTGAGCAGGTTCTAAACCGTCAAAACGTAAATCCTGTAATAACCCAGTCAGCTGCTGGCGCTGGGCGACATCCTGCCACACCGGCATATAATTAACGGTCTGATAGAATGACTGCAGACGTTGAATTGACTGTTCCGATAAACGGTAGTTGTTGGCTAGAGCGCAAGCGTATGGCAACGCATCAAGCGTTTGCACCAATGTTTTCGGACCATTAATCGGCTGCGCCATACTAAATGCGTTGTTTGTAACAACAATAAGTGCAATTGCTAGCCATGTCTGTTTTTTAAGCAAAGGTTTGGATCCATTCAATGAGCTGTTAAAGTATGCGACTAATGTGCATACCACTGTAAGAAGACGTTTACACAGCTTGTTCTATCACAATTATAAAAGCAACGTAGGCTGCCGCACTGTCGATTTTTAAGTCATGGTTTTATTGAGCGCTATTTAAAGTGCTGCAACGAGGGTTTTTACATGCTTCGTCCTTTTTTTCTACATACGTTTCTGGCCACGCTAGCCAGTTTTTATAGTTTTTCAGCAACAGCGGCCATTGTGCCCAAGCAACTCTCTAACTCACTGATTAAAGCAGCCCCCTCCCTTGACAGTAAGGTGCTGACAACCGCCTTAAGTGCGATGCAGTGCGCTTTGAATAATGGTGCCGACCCAGCAAAACGTTTAGCTGTTATTGATTTCTCACTGCCTTCCAGTGAAAAACGCTTATGGATTTTTGACTTGGACAGCAAACAGCTGGTCTTGCATGATTTTGTCGCCCATGGCAACCGCTCGGGTGATAACTTTGCCACCAGCTTTTCTAATACCAATGGCAGCCATCAATCTAGCATTGGCTTATTTCGCACTGCTGAAAGCTATCAAGGCAAACACGGTTACTCGCTGCGCATGGATGGCTTAGAGCCAGGTGTTAATGACCGCGCCCGGGAGCGTGCTATCGTTATTCACCCCGCAGACTATGTCAATCCTGCATGGATACCGCGCCAAGGTCGAATTGGTCGCAGTCAAGGCTGCCCAGCCGTGCGCCCGGAAATTGCGCGTACAGTGGTTGATAAACTCAAAGGTGGCCAGTTTATGTTCTCTTGGTATCCAGATCAGCAATGGCTGCAGAGTTCTATTTACTTAAACTGCCGCACCAAGCACGTTGCTAGCAATAACACGCTCAACACTGACGGCAGCTGAATCGAGTCACGTAATTAAGTTGGGCTGATGTCTAAGAAGGCTAACAGCTCTTCTTTTTTGCTCATGGCATCTTGATATCCCAACTCAATCAGCTCATTGCAATAGCTGCGTTCAAACAGCAAATAACTCAGCACACCACCACCACTGGCGCGCGTAGCGCCGGGGCCTCGTAGAAACAAGCGCAATGACGCCGGTAATTGATGCCGATGCCGTGCCGCTATTTCATCAATTTTTTTACTCGGTGAAATAACCAACACATCAACCGATGATAGCCCTAACTGCTTCTTACGTTGCGCTTCGGGTAACATTTTACCGAGCATATTTAGCCGTCCAAGCAATTCAAGATCAGACTCTAAATTATCAATAAAGGTACTGTTTAATAAGTGCCCGCTTATTTGTGCAAGACTCGGCGGGCGGGCAGTCATGGGTATCGTTTCTTCTTCCTGTGTTTGACTGCGTACACCAATGACTAAGACACGCTCAGCACCTAAGTGTAACGCTGGACTGATCGGCGCGGCCTGACGCACTGCACCGTCACCAAAATACTCTTTATTTAGACGCACTGGCGGAAACAGTACAGGAATAGCCGAACTGGCCATTAAATGTTCAATATGCAGACGCGTTGGTAAGCCATTACGGCGATGGCGCACCCAAGGATCAATATTGCCTCGCCCTTGATAAAAAGTGACGGCTTGTCCGGACTGATAAGCAAAAGCGGTAATAGCCACCGCGCGCAATTTACGCCGCGCAACAGCAAGGGTAATGCCAGAGAAGTCCAACTCTTTAAGCAGCAAATCTCGCAAGGGCGCATTATCCAGCAAAGCCACTGGCTCGGAACCACGACCAATACCGAGTAAATGCTGGGCAACAAAACGCCCCGCCTGACGTAGCACGCCAACCCAGTCAGTGCGGTACACTAAATCTGTACGAAAACCTTGCCAGATGCCTGTCAGTTTGCGCACTGACTGCTGAAAATCTAAAGCACCACAGGCTAAACTGACAGCATTAATTGCACCTGCAGAGGTACCAATAATGACTGGAAAAGGGTTCTCGGCTGACTCAGGGAGCAGATCAGCAATCGCTGACAGTACACCCACTTGATACGCTGCTCGTGCCCCACCGCCTGATAAAATCAAACCTGTGATTGCCTTTTTTTTAGCATCAAGCTCTAGCTGCAGCGCAGATGTGTGTTCCTGTTTTTTCAATACAACTTCGCCTCACCTTCAGGTCGAGTTTTAAAACGTCGATGCGCCCACAAATACTGCTCTGGATGCTGTGCAATAGTCTGCTCAATCCAGCGATTAATACGCAAGCAATCTTGCTCATCTGAGTCACTTGGAAAATCTTGCAACGGCGGCTCTATTTGAATCAAGTACCCTTGGCCATTAGGTAAACGCGTTTGGCGCATTGGTATAACCTGTGCACGACCAAGTTTGGCAAACTTACTGGTGGCCGTTACTGTAGCAGCAGGCACACCAAACAGCGGCACAAAAAGACTCTGTTTGGGACCATAGTCTTGGTCTGGGGCATACCAAATCGCTCGACCTTGGCGCAAAACCTTGAGCATTCCGCGCACATCCTCACGCTCAATCGCCTGCGCATCAGCATTGTGACGTTCACGACCACGCCGCTGTACATAATCAAACACTGGGTTTTTATGTGCACGGTACATACCGTCAATGGTGTGTTGCTGCCCTAATAAAGCCGCGCCAATTTCTAAAGTGGTAAAATGGATGGCCATTAAAATAACGCCCTGTGCTTGTGCTTGTGCTTCTTGCAAGTGCTCTAAACCTTGCACTTGGACTAAACGGCTCAAGCGTTTTTTCGGCCACCACCAACTCATGG
>Ga0265293_10005089_pt1 | contig 22383 bp, 21 predicted proteins | sample Munlanlewell138R_FD_192505 | JGI IMG/M metagenome (GOLD analysis project Ga0265293, IMG submission 192505) | Leachate microbial communities from a municipal landfill in Southern Ontario, Canada - Leachate well 138R | ecosystem: Engineered > Solid waste > Landfill > Unclassified | place: Canada... | reverse complement strand
CCGACGGTAAGCTTTGAATGGTGGTGCTTATGGCTAACGAGCGATTTGACTTCATCGTATATAGGGGTTTTGGGTTTAAGTTTTCACAGCCAAATATACAATTTATTTATTAAAGTTAGCGCCATTATCCCCAAGGAGGGACAAGTATAAACTATTGTTTTAATTTATTATGTGATTGGTAAGTTTAGAATTTATGTGTCAAGATTTGGCTACCTAGCTATTTGCTGAATCTGTGGCAAAAGTGTCTCTCTTGGGGGAGAGACAGGAATTATCCCGAAGCATCGGGATTAATTTCAGAGAGAGGACTCGTGGGCATCCAATTTGCCCAAAACTTTAAATCTTAGGGGTGCCAAGTAATAGTTGAACCCACATCGAGGTTCTTGTCGTCATACATACAGCCCAGAACATTACACAATATCTGCCAGAGCCTCATCTAAATCTTCAAATCGAAATGTAAAGCCGTGATCTTGAAGGTTTTTGGGAATCAGGCGTGCGCTATGCAATACGGGTTGAGCTGATTCCCCCAAGACGATAGAAAGCACAAACTCAGGGACTCGTAAAAGGGAAGGTCTATTCATAGTATCTCCCAAAGTTTTAGCAAGTTCGTTCATCGTTACCGCATTTGGAGCACATACATTATAAGGACCAGTAATTTCTTTATTTGAAATTGGAAACATTACTGCCCGAACCAAATCAGATCTATGAATCCAACCTAAATATTGTTTCCCGTTGCCTATAGGTCCCCCCACAAAAAACTGAAAGGGTGGTATCATTTTCTCAAGGGCGCCGCCACCTTGCTCAAGTACAATTCCTATGCGTGGTATTACAACTCTAACGCCTAATTCGGTAGCTTTTTGAGCCTTTGCTTCCCAATCAACACATACCTTTGCTAAAAAATCATCTGCGAAAGAAGTGGATTCATCCAAAATCTCATCGCCTCTATCTCCATAAATTCCAGATGCGGATGCGGAGATAAAAACCTCTGGCTTGTTCTTAGCTTTGGCCATCGCTTCAACCAAAGTGCGGGTAGTATTAATTCGGCTATCGTAAATTCGCTTCTTAACATCGTCATCCCAGCGCTGCCCAAATATATTTTCTCCCGCAAGATTTATAACAGCATCACACTTCTCCATTTCGGAGGCAAGGTCATCCTCTAAGCTCACAAACTGCTGATTAGACGCAGATTCGTCTTCATACTTTTTAGGATTACGAGTCACGATAATTAGGGAGTGACCTTCTTTAAGAAGTTCTTCTCTAAGTTCTTGTCCAATAAATCCGGTTCCACCAGTAATGAGTATATTCATGAAGCTATCCTATCAGTTATTTCCAAATATATCAAAGTTTTGCCTATCTAATTGCAGTATCATAATAAAAGCTTGCTGAGGCTAATACCATGGTTACTAGACATTATCCGTTTCGATAAAGTTTACTTTTTCCGTCTTTTCTTTATTTCTTTATAGTGAGGAATTGCGATTAATGGCATAATTATTGAAGTAATCAAAAAACTAATATTTGGAAGCTCTTTAATAGAAACATCGAAATAAAACACATTCACTATAAGCAACGATAATGTGTATATAGAAAGGCCGATATACGAGTAGAAAAGAATTCTATGGAAAGTTGTGGAGCCCTTCATTTTATGCTGTAGAATTTTATTGCTAATAATTAAAAAGTGAATTTCTAATTCCTTTTTTCCTTTAATCCAAAGTACAAAGATAGAGCTACCAATACCATAACAACAGACGTTGAAAGAAGACCTATGTTTGATAGATCTTTAAGTGAAGTATTCAGGTAAAGCACATTCAAAGCTAACATCAATAGGGCCAATGAAGCAACTATTGTACTCAAAATGAAAAGAATTTTATGTGTGGTAGTTGAGACTTTCACTTTTTTCTGTAATTCAAATACAATAAGATTAGAAAAGCTATAGAAAATATACTCCATTCGATTTTGTACTCTGCCATTTTCCCACTCCCAAAGAGGTACACCCGCAAAAGGAATAAAATGGATATCACTCCAAAAATATAATTAAAAACAGTTTTTATTTTTTTCATGCTCAAGTCAAATTGATTTTAGTTTATCACGATTATCAATGTAGTATCCCAAAAAGTATGTAAAATTTATAAATGTCATTTTTTACCTCAATTTCGACTAGCCATTAATTTGGCCAGTAGATTTGATTATCAGAACATTAATAGCCCCGAGATTTATCTCGGGGTAAACAGATTAAATATAGGCATCGGTGGAGAGGCTCGTTTTATAAAAGATGCGTACAAATCCACCGAAATTCCAGCTAGATTCATTTTAAGAACCACCTTCGGTATTAATTTTAGTACTATGATTAAAGACGAAGGATATCGCCTGCCTATGCCGCAGGCAGGCTCCGCTGGAGCTTGAGTTTAGAGTTTAGACTTTTTCTATTAATATATTGCTCCTCTGGAGCTGAATATATTCCAATTTTAGGATTGGTATTTATATTCAGAAATGCTGATGATTTATTTAAATGGATGTTTGTAATGAAACATATCATTTAGTATTAAAATCCCTATACAAAATGATACAATAGAAGTTAAAAAAAGAAACAAGCGCGCATATTTTTTCAATGTATTATTTTCAAACATATCTGAATAGAATACATAATATCTATTCTTTGAAATTGAAGACCATAGAATATAAAATCCAACAACTATGAAAATGTAACCCATGATTGATACCTTTAAATTGAGCTAATCAATGAATGTTCGAGTTCTTCAGCACTATAAAATATTTGTTTATCCATAAGAAACTAACCTCACCATCATAACCATGAAAGTTTTTTATTTACATTTTTTGCTCCCTTATCCGTAACAACATCTATAAATATTTCTTCAAGTGATTCATAGGTTTCCTGGGTTAATTCATTCTTTATTTTTGAATGTATTTCTTCTGTCTTACACTGAAAAACAAGTTTTCCTTTATTAATTATGGCTATTTCATCGCAAAATTTTTCAACGGTATCTAGATTATGAGAGGTAACAAGTATAGAAACCCCTTTATTTGTCATCAGCCGTAAATTATCTTTTATTTCTTTTGCCGAAACTGGATCAACCCCTTCTAAAGGCTCGTCTAAAATCAATAATTCTGGACGATGAATCATTGCTGCTGCAAGAGACACCTTCTTTTTCATTCCCTTTGAATATTTTTGAATCCAGACATCCTCCTTTTCCTTCAAACCGAAGAACTCAATTAGTTCATCCGTTCTTTTCACGGCTTCTTTCTTTTCAATAGAATACATGGAAGCGGTAAAATGCAGATATTCACGAACAGTTAATTTCTCTAGGTAATGCGGTTCTTCTAGCACAAACCCAATCTGTTGCTTATGCTCAAAATCCCCGTAATCTACCGTATTTCCGAAAATTGAAATTTCACCTGATGTTTTTCGTAGCAGTCCCGCGAGGATGTTCAATAAAGTTGATTTCCCAGCCCCGTTTGGCCCAAGAATACCAAAAATAGATCCTTCGGGCACAGAAAGCGAGAGTTCATGTACTGCCTGCGGGGTTTTAAAGTACGATTTTGTGAGTTTATTGATCTCAATTACATTCATTGCACAGGAAGATTAAAGTTTTTACGAATAAGTTCTGTAGCTGCTTTTGGAACCTGAATGATATACCAATATGCCACCGTAACTATAAAAATTAAGAGGCAAAGCCAGATATGATTAAGCAATCTCCCAACTATCAGATAAGGGATATGAGCTATAATAAAACAAAAGCCAACCACCATCATCTCAAATACACCGGGTTCCGTATTTTTTATTAGATACACACTGCTGAAAGTTCCAATAACTGGTAAAAAGGCAAGAATACAGAGTTCGTACATTACAGCCTGTCGATAATCTTCTGCTGAGGGATGAACTATCAGATGTCCTGCAGCAAGTAATAAGACTGAAATCAGTAAAAAGAAGACAATTAGGGAAAAATTCTTCGTAATAATCACCTGATCCATATTTTGTATACCACAAAGTGAATAGTTTTTCCTCTCTGCGTAGCCACCACAAAACAGATTTGAAACCATGCCGGTGAGCATAAAATTAACGGTCAAAAAAACAACAAACGGATAATTTATAAGTTCTGATAATTCAGGAGTTTTATAAAAAACGGATACAGTGGCAGCAAGTACGAATAATACAACACCTGTGTTCAGGAACAGAGTGCCATAATGCCTGAATAGAATAAAATGTTGGTTTAGCTTCCAGAAAAAATCCATTCGTTCGGCCATTAATAATTTGACGGGGAAAGCCGATAGGCGGTGAGGCCAAATAGCAGAATTAAAAATAGGAAACCAAAATTTTGCAGAACCAAAATGTTATTACCTGTCAAAAGTCCGTAAAGAACAGAAGCCGCCTGACTTGAAACCGGGATTTTAAGCAGAACAGCAGAATAATTTTCTATACCTAGATATTCTGAAAAACCACCCAGAATGGCAGGTGCTAAATAAATGAATATGAAAATCTGCATCAGCCTTTCTCGTATCTGCTGGCCAAATGTTGAAATTATCCGGTATATAGCGAGCATCCAAACGGCCGATGTAACAGCCAGAAGTAGCCAGAGTAACAGACTTATCAGTCCGCTCAGAATAAGAGATTTATAAAAAAAGTAGGCAAGCATGGTCAGTGCTGCAACACCGTAAACTATCGTCTTATAATCGAAAAGTAGCAGATACAAGAAAAAATTAAATTTTTGCAACTGTGTAAGCGGATATACTTTCAAATTCAAGGGTTCGATGGCTGCTTTTCGTCGGTATTTCATAAAAACGAGACTGATATCTATAAACAGAACCATCAGAGTTAAATAGCAAAAAACTATAATTAATTCCTGGGTGTCAACCGATCCGTCATAAAATATTCCAACTAACATGAAAAATATTATGGAAGAAAATAGTCCCACAAAACTGTAATAACCCACATCATTATCATCTTTTCTCTTTTCGAGAATACGATTGGTTTGAATAAGCGTTTTCAGAGTTGGGAGCATAATTGATAATATCTCTTAATTAATCTTTATTAAAACAATTAAAGATGATGTGATGAATATGAAAAAATCACTTTTTAGGATAATTGCATTCATGCATTTATATAAAAGGAGCCATGAAGAAAACACCTCATGGATCCTTTGTATATTAATCTTTTGATATACAATCACCTAGTGCAGCACCGGATAATAAGCCTCCAATAGCAAAGCCAGCTACCACACCCCAGCCCACAGGACCTGCTAATGTTGCGACTCCTAGTAGTAAACCTGTGGCTCCAGCAAGCCCGCCATAGCATATCTTTCCACCTTCGATTTCTTCCATTTCATTCAATTCTAATGCTTTCATATCTCTACCTCATACATTTTATTTAAAATTTAATCTGCCATCTCTATAGTTAGAAGCAGACGTTAGTTTTATATAAATAACATTATGTATACAAACAAACACCTAAACCGAACTATTTGAACAACTTCCGAACGGTTTGTGAACAAACCGAACTATTTGTTCACTCCACTTCCAGCCATTTCCATTCTATCTGCAATTTATCACTCAAAAGTTGGAGACGAAGCTTGCTAAAATTTGTTGCATAGTGCCTTGTTAAAAACATTCGCAAAGCAGCTTCGCTAGGAAACCCAGCATCTCTTGCGATACTATAACAAATAGCGTCTAAATCGTTCTGCATTAACCATACTATTTGTTCGTATCGCACCTCTCGTAACACTTCTTTTGGTAGAAAATTATAGGTTTCTTGTATAATTTTTATTAACCAAGTCTGCGATATATTTATTACTTCTGCCCATTGTAGTACATTCCTAATGGAGGAGATATTATGAATCAATACCCTCACAGCATACTCTGCTTTGTAATTACTTAAAGAATTTATATTCATCACCCCTCCCCTTTCTTAACACGGTTTTACATTATAAAGAGTGTCCCCAATGGTAAATGTTACAAAAAATTAAACCTTGCGCTTAAGATAGCCTATAAACCGTCTTTTACAATTTTAAAAACTTCGAAATTTTGGGCAGGTTTTATGTAGATGTGGCCGGTAAAAAGTCCACCCCGTGCGATAGATTTAAGATATGAGACCTAAGGCATAAGATTTTTGAGGAGGGGATTGGGGGATTGGGGGATTGGGGAGTAAGAATTCAGAATGGTAATGAGTATTTGAAACTGAATATGAATTTTTGTCCAACACTCACTTCACCCGTAACTCGTACCACATTGCCCATCATACTAATAATAAAATCAAATAAATCACAGTTCAAAAACGATGATAGCTCGCCACAACGAACACCTGAGGATACTCCCCTAAAATGGATCTGGCTCAAATCTCGGTGGATTTGTAAGCATCTTTAAAAAACAATCCTACCCACCGATACTTGTTCTTAATCTGTAAACCCCAAGATAAATCTCGGGGCAATTCATATTCAGGAAATGAAATCTTTCCCTTACCAGAGCAAATCCTTAAATACACTTTTTGGGGACATAAATCTGTTCAAACAACATGACGGGAACCGTCATTGACGCCAACGGCGGCATTTGGAAATGGCCACCTGCCTTGTCACCCTGAGGAATGAGCGGAGAGAATGAATCCCGACTTGCTCGGGACAGGCAGGTCTACTGATAGCAACTTACTAGCACTTTCAACGACTTGTTCTTTAAAGTTCCCAAGTCGATTTATAAAGGTCCTTCACGGCGACTCCCTATCGGTCGTCTTGTTCAGGATGACAGGGTTGGTGGGTAACACCCTAACCTCCCTGCGGTCGGGAATAGACAATAGTGGCGACATTCAAAAACAACCAATTCCATCCGTCTTTGCACGGCTTTCTGCGAATGTCTCGACGCCTCGGGATGGCAATCTCATGGTTTCAAGCCACTAGCCCTTACCAAAACTTGTTCTTTAAAACCCCAAATCGTTTCGGTGAGTTTGCTTCGTTGCTTGCTCCGCCTGCCTCGGTCGGCAGGCAGGCTTCGCGCCTCGCAAAGACGGGCATTTTTAAAAACTATCCGTCTTTGTCCCAAGAATTAGAGATATCGCAGAAGGTCTCGTTACCCCAGGTTGCTATGAAATTTTAGTAACTCCAAAGCCTGGCTGGTCGGATAGGGAAATACGCCCATCTTCTAAAATGGATAAGCCGGTGTATGGGTCATTTTTAATGAGTACGTGTCCATCTAAGTCGCTGTATTTGCAGTCTAGTGCTAATAGCGCCCCTGCAGCGTTGGCTAGAGAGCTTTCTATCATGCAACCGATCATAACTTCCATTCCCATCTTGTGTGCTTCTTGAATGGTTCGGCGTGCTTTAACCAAACTACCGATTTTCATTAACTTGATATTTAGGATATCGAATTGCTCGGCTATTTCATCTAGTGGTTCGGTGCCAGTAAAACTCTCATCCGCCATGAGTGGCAGTGGCGACCATTTTTTCAGTTCTTGAAGTTCTTTAACTTGAGATGAATGCATAGGCTGCTCAACCATTTCAACGCCTTGCTTCTCTAAAAATTCAATCTCTCTTTTAGCTTGATCCACAGTTTTCCAGCCTTCATTAGCATCCACTCGAAGGGGCTTGTCTGTTACGGCTCTTAAGCCTACAATAATTTCACGGTCATGATCGGTGCCAAGCTTAATTTTGTATAGAGGATATTGCTCGGCTTCTTTCACCTTGCGCTGCATCACCTCTACAGTGTCTATACCAATGGTAAATGAGGTTAGCGGACCAATAGGTGATTCAGCACCCCAAAGCTCCCACAATGGCTTATTCTGTGCTTTAGCCCACCAATCTAGCCAAGCCATTTCTACTGCTGTTTTTGCTGATTCAGGAATGGCTTTTCCTATTTTTGCACTCGCTTCTTTCGATGCTGATCCAACTATTTTTTCTAACTCGTCTAAGGAGTTAACTTCGTTCAATTTTTGGAATGGGAACGCACTAAAAAACTCTTCTACTAACTCGGGAGTTTCATTATATCGTGTATTGGGTCCAGCTTCACCGTGCCCAACAACTCCATCTTTTTCGATTGTTAAAAATACGTTAGGTACTACAGAACGTGATCCACGAGCTATAGTAAATACGTTTTGAAGTTGAAGACCAAATGTTTTCCAGTTTGTGCTAAAGTGAGACATAATTGAGATGTTTCAGAATTTCTATATATGTGAACATTGCTATGGATGCGGGTATAAGCGCATCAAATCGATCGAAAAAACCACCGTGCCCAGGCAGTATTGTTGAAGAATCTTTTACACCAGCTTTGCGCTTAATTTTACTTTCTAGTAAGTCGCCTACGGGACCAAACACACCAACTAATAAAACCAAAGGGGCACCGTTTAATAGTGTTAATGGTGATTCAAAAGGCAGTGTATAAATTGAAAGTGCTAAACCTACAAAACAACCTATAAAACCGAATACGAATCCTTCAACGGTTTTATTAGGACTTATAGCTGGTGCTAATTTAGTTTTACCAAAGGTTTTACCACCAAAATATGCAAAGGCATCGGCTCCCCAAATCATTAATATTAATGCCAATGCCAAAGCAAAACCTTGTTCTTGAGTACCTGAGTTTCTGATTAAAACTAAACAGGTAAAACCTATAGGAGCGTATAAGCCCGCAAAAAAAGTAGACGATAATTTATGCAGAGAACCGGATTTAGAATCTAAAGTTTGCACGGTAATAAACAGAAGCAGGATGATTAGCCCCGTTTCGTTTGCAAGTGGGTTAATGGGATATGAAAAAACCCATGCCGCAATTAAGTAAGAGAACAGCGTATTGGAAGGTGTTCCTGTTTTCTTGAAAAGTCGAATTAACTCAAACTGTGTGAAGGCAAGAATAATTAAAACTAAGACCCAAAAATACCAACTCCCGTACCACAGTGCTGCTATAAACAGGATAGCAGCTGGTATCGCAAAAAGTACTCGCTTTAGAAGCTCACTCAATCATCTTCTCCATTTTCTTCATTTTCATCAAGCTCTTCAATTCTTGCATTCTCTAAATCTAAAAGAGCCTTACGAGCTTTCTCTTCAAACTCTTTAGGTACATACAAAAAAGCACGAGCCATATCGCCGATATTAAGGCTGTAAGCAGAGTCTTGTTTCGAAAGTATATTTGAAGGGATCTCAAGATTAGATAGATAGTTTTTAGCTTGCTCTATCTCGAGTTTAGTGTTTTGTTCTAACACACACACCCAGTTGTTAATATCTCTTGGTTCGGAATCTTTAAACATTTTCGACCTCTTTATTTTTTAGTTTATGCATTACATATACTAGTCCTGCGGTTAAAATCATACTTCCAATAACTAATATTAGAGGTATGTCGAGCTCTTTTGTCATTTCCTGATCCAAAAACTCCGGATTCATAGCTCCATATATAACCTGACCACCGTTATTTAGTAAATGAGCAACCATGGCGGGAATCAAGCTGTCTGATATATACGTAACATAAGCAAAAATGATTCCTAAGGTAGCCAATGGAATTACATTTGAGGGTTGTAAATGATACAGGCCAAACACTAAGCCTGATACTAATATCGCCATAATAATACCACCACTTTTCTCAAGTGCCCGCAATACATATCCGCGAAACATGATCTCTTCAAAAATGGCCGGCACTATACCAATATGAATGAAGGCTAACAGTATGGCATTTTCAGAACTGATAAAGCCTTTTATCATTTGCGACATAGATTCCTGGGTTTCTATGAACCAATGTAGCTTAGGAAAAACTTGAACTAGCTGATCGAAAGCCAAGTAATTTAACCAACCCAGAAAGCCATTAAATGGCATTACCACTACTACAAGCACTGCCGTTAAACCTGTTATTACCCAAACATTTGGAGAGGTTTTAAGACGTACAAATGCACGTACTTGCCCTTTACGAGCATGTAATTTAGCTATGAAATAAGAAGAAAGACCGATGATTAGAAATTGCCCCATCGTATTTCCAATAAATACCTTGTCTAAATTGGAGGTGAATATTTCTTGAATATCACCTCCGTTATTCATGGCAGCCATAATTTCTGGTAGTAATAGTAAAGCACCAACTATTCCACCAATTAACTGAAATAGTATAAGTGCAACAAATACCCAAAATATTGCCACTGCCCACTGGGCAAAACCGTTACGCTCTACCCAAGATTTTTCTTCGATTGATGGGGTATAATCTAAATCCAATTCTTCTTGATCCATAGATAGTTTTTAGTCTTCAGAAGCAAATATTTTTGCCCCAATCATGCCTGTTAGTAAATTTAAAAAACCAAATGTTGCCATCGAAATAGCACTTCCAATTAAAATCCCCGATAGAGAGGCAAACTGATCCTTCAACTTAGTGGTTGTATCTTCAATGATCTGCGTCTTTTGTGCCTCAGGGATATTTGTCATTGCTTCCATATTTGCAACGGTAGAGTCAATTATACCCTGCACATAACCGGGATCTACAAATGTCCATAATTGACTTAGAATAGCTGAAATAAGAGCAGCAATTAACCCTGTGTATAACCCAATCATGGCGCCTTTGCCAATTGTAAAGGTGATGTTATAGGTTTTCGCGTAATGCCGAGTAGAAATTATCCCTCCAAAAGCACCAATTAGGCAGCTTAGTACGCCAATAAGTTGGCCAGCACTAATAATTGAACCTGTTGGTTCTGCATTAATTGTCATATACCCTGAGATAAGGGCGATGACAAATATAACAAGCGCTGTAAATAGAGCGCCTACAATTACAGATTGCCAATAACTAATTTGACCCTGCTCATTTTCCATATCTAATCCTCGCGTTTAGTTGTTTAAAAAAATCGTTTTTTAGAAATAAAATTGTACTAGTTCCAAGAGCAATCCCCAAAAACAGTCTAGAATTATTCGTATTAGACCATAGCTCTAAAAAGTTACCTAGAACGTCCACTAAATTTAACACAATAGAAGCGCTAAACAACCATTTATACAAATTTATTTGAGAGGATATAAAATAAGACAGGAATGGAAGCAGAATCCACCCTGCTAATAGCGAGCCATAAATGCCTATACAGCGTGTGCAAACCGCCATTTGCACCCCATTTAAGGCATAGGAACGAGCCGTTTCTTGGTGACAAAGATCTTTAAATACATAATATTGCCAACTAGTAGAACTCGCAAACTCTGAGCTAAACAGCCCAGGGCCTAAACCAATGATAAAAAGTGCTAAGACACCGATTCCGACAATAAAATAAAGTGTTTTATTTTCGAATTGAATCTCTTTAATCATTTTGGTTAAAGAATTTCTGCGTTAAATCGATCTAAAAAGGAATCTGGTGCACGGCAAGGTCTTCTTGTTTCTGCATTGGTAAAGCAAAGTGATACTTCACCCAAAATATGTATAGTGGGATCTTCTTTTGTGGTTACTTCGTAGAAAGTTTGTAAGCGCACGCTTGGCACATCAAACACGAGAACCCGGATTTTCATTTCTACGTCGTAGAAGATAGGTTTTTTGTAATCAATTTCGGTGTGGATTACAGGCAACATTATTCCTTGGTCTTCTAACTGGCGGTACGAGATTCCAAAAGAACGAATCATTTCTGTACGCGCTACCTCAAAATATTCCAGATATCGCCCATAATAAACATACCCCATCTTGTCTGTCTCACCATATCTACTACGGAGTGTGTGGGTGTAATCTATTAACGGTTTCTTATCTGGAAATTTAACCACTTTATTTTACCGTTTCGAATGCACCTATTGAGGAGTATTTTTCTATGCGTTGTTCAATAAGTTGGTCTGGCTTCATCTTTTTTAGACGTTTTAGACTTACTAGAATTTGTTTTTTTACTAGCTCTGCAGCTTTGTCCATATCGCGATGAGCCCCACCTAGTGGTTCTGGTATCACGCCTTCAATTACTTTCAGCTCTTCTAAATCTTTTGCAGTCAATTTTAAAACTGAAGCTGCTTGTTCTTTATAATCCCATGTTTTCCAAAGTATGGATGAACATGATTCTGGTGATATTACAGAATACCACGTGTTTTCCATCATATAAACTTCGTTGCCCATGCCTATTCCAATAGCGCCACCACTGGCACCCTCTCCAATAACAATGGTTACAAAAGGCACTTTGAGCAAAGCCATCATTTTAAGATTTCTAGCAATGGCTTCTGCTTGACCTCTTTCTTCAGCCTCTAGCCCAGGGAATGCACCTGGTGTGTCTAGAAATGTAATTATTGGCACATTAAATTTATCTGCCAACTTCATCAGTCTATAAGCTTTTCTATAGCCTTCTGGATTAGCCATACCAAAATTTCGGTAGGTTCTGCTAGAGGTATCACGTCCTTTTTGATGACCTAATATCATTACTGGCTGCGCATCAATTCGGCCAAAACCACCAACAATAGCTTTATCATCTGCATGAAAACGATCGCCATGTAACTCTACAAAGTCATCTACAATTTTGCCGATATAATCGAGTGTATAGGGGCGGTCTGGATGGCGAGCTAACTGCACACGCTGCCAGCGGGTAAGATCTTCAAAGATAGATTTACGGAGTTCATCTACCTTTTTTGTTAATCCATCAATTTCTTTTTTAAGAATTCCATCGCCAACTGTAGAAAGGTTTTTAAGTTCTTCAATCTTGTTTTCAAGATCGGCGATAGGTTGTTCAAAATCTAAATAATGCATAGGTCTTATATTTATTCAGTACAAATATACGTATTAGTAACTAGACAAGAAGAAAAAATACTATTAAAGCTTCCCAAAAATACTACGGAATTTAAGCGACCATACACGCCATATCGCTTCTCTAACTATAGCTTTCGACATTTTTGAAACCCCTTCTTCTCTTTCTCTAAATACAATTGAGACTTCCTTAAGTTTAAAACCAGCTTTCCAAGCTCTGAAATGAAGCTCAATTTGAAATGCATAGCCATTCGACTTAATTCTATCTAATGGGATGGTATTTATTACGTTACGATGTAAACATTTAAACCCAGCCGTGGTATCAAAAATTGGAAGTCCTGTTATGGTTCGTGCATATATATTCGCACAATATGACAGAATTAATCTACTAAGTGGCCAGTTAATAATACTAATGCCATTTATATAGCGTGAACCTATTGCCACATCACATGCACCAGATCGTACTTCGTGAATAAGTTTTGGAACATCTTCTGGAGGATGTGAGAAATCGGCGTCCATTTCGCACACATAGGTATAGCCATGCTCTAAGGCGTATTTAAAGCCGCGAACATACGCTGTACCTAAACCTTGTTTGCCAGGTCGCTGTATTAAATGTATGCGCTCAGGATATTCAAGCTGTTTCTTCTTTATGTTATCAGCTGTACCGTCAGGTGATCCATCATCTACAACTAATATATCAACGGGTTCGTCTAAAGCGAATAGAGCGTCTATCATTCGTACGATATTCGACGCCTCGTTGTATGTGGGTATAATGATTAGTGCTTTATCTGACATATCATTGTCCTTTGCCTTTAATCATGGTTATAAGGGTATTAATCAATATTTTTGTATCCATTTTTAGTGACACATTTTCAACATAGTACAAGTCATATTTTGTTTTTTCTTTCACATCATCGAAAGAGGAGTCATACTTCCATTTTACTTGTGCCCAACCTGTTATCCCTGGCCGCACTCTAAGCCTACGTGTATAAAGTGGTATTTGGGTGCGGAATTGATCCACAAAATGAGGACGTTCTGGACGTGGCCCAACTAAGCTCATGTCGCCTTTTATTACATTTAGTAGCTGTGGGATTTCATCAATGCGAAGCTTTCTGAGCCAAAGGCCTAAAGGTGTTATTCGAGGATCGTTTTCGGTTGCCCAAGTTGGTCCACTTTCAGCTTCGGCATCCTCAAACATGGTTCTAAATTTAAGAATAGTAAAATCTTTCTCATTTCTACCAACACGGCGTTGCTTAAATATCGCAGGACCTTTTGAATTACTTTTAATCATTATTCCAATGATTAAAAGAAACGGAAGCAGCACAATGAGCACTACAGTGGATATAACAATATCTAGCACCCGCTTTATAACTTTTTCCCAAAGTGGCATGGGTTCAGGTGAGATTTCAATAATGGGCATCCCAAAAATTTGATTGGTTTTATTAAGTCCACTTACCAATTGATAAAAGTCTGGTAGAAGTTTAAGTGACACATCTGGGAAGTCGACCTTGGCAATTACATCTACTAAGTCCTGCCTACGTTCTGGCTCAATTGCTACCAGAATATCTTGAATCTCGTGTTTTAATATAATTTCTCTAATGCTATCAAGATGACCTATTACCTCTTCATGTGCTATGCCACTTTCAACTGAGGGCTTTTTCCCATTCACTTGTATATAGCCTAACACTTCCATTCCAAGTGTTTTATTTCTATTTAGATCATCAAATGCCGTTTTTGCGGTAATTCCAGTTCCAATAATTATAGTACGGTGCAGCCCTTTGCCACGTTGGGCATAGTATCTTTGAATACTACGTATAAAGAAGCGGTTTAATGACACACTGGTAAAGGTAATCGCCCAATATGTTATGATTAGATTTTTTTGAGCATGTATGGAGATAGTGTCATCTATTATTACAATAAAAAAGAGTACTAAAGTGCCAAAAACCGTACATTTGACAACGCCAAAAAATTCATCGAGGCGTGAGATGAGGTATAATTTCTTATACAAACCCAGCAAAACGAATATAAAAATCCAGAAGAAGCTTAATAAAATGCCCGCATATACAAAATCTAGATCTACCGCATTTAGCAGCATTCTAATAGATTCATTATTATAGGAATGAAATACAAACCAACTTGCTAGAATTATTAAAAAGTCTAGCAAACTTGTAAAAATTATCTCCCTATATCTTTTTAAATTATTCACTCTGGGTATTTTTAAATTTTTATAAGCTTTTAAAAAGATTGGCTAAAATACACATTTTTTAAGGCGCTACACAATTAATAGAAAAGTAAAATATAGCTTTTGTTTACATTAAGAAAAAACAGTTCTACTACCAAGGCTCGTCTTGGTCAACTTACAACCGATCACGGCATAATTGAAACTCCTATTTTTATGCCAGTTGGTACATTAGGATCGGTTAAAGCAGTATCTCAAACCAATTTAATTGAGAAAGTAAAAGCCCAAATTATCTTGGGAAATACCTATCATTTATATTTGAGGCCTGGCTGTGAGATTATCGAAAATGCAGGTGGTTTGCATGAATTTATTAAATGGGATCGCCCAATTCTTACCGACTCTGGGGGATTTCAGATTTTCTCACTCTCAGAGATTCGCCGCTTAGATGAAGAAGGCGCTCATTTTAAAAGTCATATAGACGGCTCAAAACACCTGTTTACGCCCGAAAATGTGGTCGACACCCAACGTGTTCTCGGTTCCGATATAATGATGTTACTAGATGAATGCCCTCCGTACCCGAGCACTTATGAGTATGCTAAAAATTCAATGGGTTTAACGCACAGATGGGCTAAAAGAGGTCGTAAACAATTTCTTGAAACAGAACCGAAGTATGGCCATAAACAGCATCAGTTTGGAATTGTACAGGGTGGAACTTACAAAGACCTTAGAATTGAGTCGGCAAAATTTATGGCTGACATGGATTTCGAAGGCATTGCCATCGGCGGTTTAAGTGTTGGCGAACCCATCCCTTTAATGTATGAAATGACCGATCTTAATACCGATTATTTGCCTCAAGACAAGCCTAGATATTTGATGGGTGTTGGCACGCCTGGCAATCTTTTAGAGTGTGTTGCGCGCGGAATTGACATGTTTGATTGCGTTATGCCGACTCGTAATGCAAGAAATGGTTCTATTTTTACGAAACATGGTAGAATCAACTTGAGAAACGCAAAATGGAAAGATCATCATGAGCTGCTTGATGAAACCTTCCCAAGTGAGCTGTGCAATACCTATAGCCTAGCCTACATTCATCATCTAGTTAAACACAACGAGATTTTTGGTCATATTTTAGCATCTGTTCATAACCTCACTTTCTTCTTATGGTTGATGGAAGAGATAAGAACTCATATAGCCAACGATACTTTTGGCGAGTGGTACCCAGCAATGGTAAAACAAGTTGAACAGAGAATTTAACGATATAATTGGATGGATATCTAGAGAGGTTGGATTTTTAGATGTTGGATAATTCGGTGGAATCCCAATTACTCGGGATAATCCAGTTTTATCTTTTCGTTGTTACGCTCCGATTCGCAACGAGGTCAACTAATAAGTCTATTAAGCATCCCTTAGCTGTTCATCGAGAGAGTATCCATTTAGAATACTTTTAGCGAGGATATCTATATCCATCCAAATGGAGTAATTTTGAAGATAGTAGAGCTCAAAGCTGTCTCGGGTTTCTGTATCCTCAATTTTATTCTTATTGATTTGTACCAAGCCAGTTAACCCAACTTTATAATCTTGATCAGACGCTTTACTGGTACTGATGGGTGCCCCAACCAAGCTCATTTTCTTTATAAGAATGTAGTAGAAAGCTACCCATCGGTTTTTCCATTTTTTTCCTATGCCACCTGTATAAAAGCTCAAATCTTTTATCTGCTTTTTATCCGATTTACTAAAAACTATCATTAAGATTGCGGGTATTAATAATAGCAGAAACATTGGGGCTGCAACGAACAGGTCTAAACTTCTTTTGATAAATATATTTGAGGGTTTGGAGTATTCGAACTCAACCTTTACCAACGGTATCGATTCTAAATACTCAACATTCGATTTACCTAATATATATTCCATCGACTCAGGAATTAACTTAAATACAATTCCCTCTTTTTGAAGGCGACCAATTTCGTTTAGCATCTGTTTATATGAAACAGTACCAAGAGAAAAGAAAACCTGCTCTATTCCATAGGCCGCAACCAATTCTTTTAGCTGGGGTAAACTGCCTAATATTTTAACTTTATTCTCGTCATTTATTTCTAGCTCTGGCGTTACTATTCCTACAACTTCGTAACTCCAATCGGGACGTGAGTTTATTTTACTAACTAAATGCTGAACATCATCTACACCCCCCACAATTACAATTCTAGAACTTCTAAATCTTCCAGAAACAAGAGTACTGGTTTTCGTTCTATTTGCGATCCATAGCCTATGTAGTATCATCAGGCTTGTTCCAATTAGAAAACTAAGGCCTAAAATAAGTCTAGAAAAAGCATAATCTCGGGCAAAAAATGTAATGAATACAACCCCAGTAAAGGTTATAAACACTGATTTTAAATGAGCCGATAGCGAGTGGGCATTTTCTTTAAATAACCCAAAAAATCCAGCCGCAGTTACATATATAATAGATAAAAGCAAGTTCACGAATAAATATGGGACTTTGTCTGGCGTTGTCATCACTTCCATGTCAAAGCCAAAACGAATACCAAAGCCGATTGCAAAAGAGCTGTTTAAAATAATCAGATCTGTAATTATAAGTGCAAATTTCTTAATCTGGGTTATTACAAACGAGGTAATTGTTTTTGCCAATACTGCTATATAAATAAGCACTTTAAATATGTAGCTATACCTAGGTCCGTACGTTTTTTCGAAAAATTGATACAGTGCCTTATTAAATAGCTTAATGTATTTTAAATTACCTTTTTTGGTACTCTCCCCTTTGTAGTGGATGATTGATGTACTAGGCACATAATCTATATAATATCCTAGCTCTTGGATGCGATAACATAGATCTATGTCTTCGCCATACATAAAAAAACGCTCGTCAAAACCTTCTAACTCTTTTAGAACGGAAGCTCTCCAAAACATAAATGATCCAGATAGCACTGAGATTTGTGAAGGCTCGTCTTCCCCCATCCAGCTTAAATAGTACTGCCCAAAGAGTTTGCTTTTTGGGAACAACGCACTAAGACCTAAAAGCTTTGTACCTGCCGTCCATATGGAGGGGACAGATCGGCGTGATTCTGGTGCAAAGGTACCATCTGGATTTAGAATCTTACAACCTGCCGCCCCACATTTAGCATTGGCTTCCATGTGGTTGAATAATGTAGTTAGGGTATCTTCGCTAACTAAAGTATCTGGATTTATAATTAATATATATTTCCCCTTGGCTTGAGCAATGGCTTGGTTATTGGCAACTCCAAAACCTACATTTTCTCTATTATAAATGTATTTTATTTCAGGAAATCTACTCGGAATAAATTCTTTTGAACCATCATTAGATGCGTTATCAACAACAAATGTTTCTAATACTAAATTATTAGCGGCCTTATCTATAGAGTTTAATAAGCTTGCTAAATACTCTTTAACATTGTAGTTAACAATTACAATAGATATGTCGACAGAGGAATGATTCAAACTAGCAGATCTAATTTATTAATAACAGCTTTAAGCCTTCCTTTTATTCCGAACCCGCAAACGGACAAATTTATTTTATTCGATAAATCTACTCGTTTTATCATCTCAATTAACAATTATTATTTTACCTATTCCTTTACTTTCAGAGCCTTTATTTGCAATGGCAACCACGTAGTAAACCCCTGTACCCAACCTATTTCCATTATAATCGAGGCCATTCCAACTAATTCTACCTCCTTTTTTGGTAAGCGTATTTACCACTGTTCCATCCACCCCAATTATGTTTATGGAAGTGCTCTCAGTTAGCCCTTCAATTTTTATTTCCGAATGTTTATCGTAACTAAATGGGTTTGGAAAAACCTTTAAATCCTTCATCTTAGAAACAGCCATCTTTGGCGTATCTTGGTAACTCATCAATCCTACATCGGTAGCAATATATACTTTACCATCTACATCATTTACTTCTATTGATTGTATATTATTGGAAAAAAGTGGACTATTCTGAGTTGTGAATCTCTTAATAATCTTTCCACCATCTTCACTTACAACCCAAATACCTTGATTTTCACTTCCAATCCATTTTTCATTTGCGGCATTAACTGCCATTGCCGAAACGTTTACATCTCTCAATAAATATCTTGATACCGCACTAGTATCTTCGTTGATTAGCCATTGAGCTTTTCTTTCGTTTACGCCACCATCAATTATAATATCTGTAAATAGAAACCGGGCTACTCCTCTTTCAGTGCCAATCCAAACCTCATTGTTTTTGTCTTCTACTATTGCCTTAATCTTATTATTTGGCAAATTACCTGAGTTTTCACCCATGGTAAGCTTAATTCCTTTATCGTCGTTAGGATTCGATTTATCTCCCGTATCTAATATCAACAAACCATTCCCTGCTGTTGATGTTGCCTCTAATGGAATCCATTTTTGATCAAATGAATCGATAAATAAATTCTCGTAATAATCACTAGAGTTCACGGCAGAATTAGGACTAAAAGGCACCCAATCATCATCGCCTGGTGTTTGCACATATAAAGGTGTAGAGCCATATCTACTCACCACCCAAACATCTCCCTTACTATCTTTACCCAATCCTGTTATTACTGGATAAAATGGGTCATCGCTAGCCCACCCTCGTAGCGTTGAGTTTCTATGATTAAAGATTTTAATCTCGTTGTCTTCTTTTGAATGCCTAACTATACCTCTACCCCAACTTCCAAAATAGTAATAGTCCTCTGTATGTAAAGTTGAAAATACTTGCATCATATTTGCAGTTTTCAGGATTGGATTCGTGTAGTAATTATAACTTTCCCACGTTTCCCCATCAAATATATAGTATCCCTTACTTCTATCAATTACTGAGTTACGAGCAGAACTGCTACTAGAACCTGCAATCATAATATCCTGATTGAAATTAAGCCCGTCAAAGTAATTTCGGAATGGTCCTTCCAATTCAAAAGACTCAACCTCTGATGATGTTATATTCAGTGATGATAAGCCTAGATTATCTGTTCCAAATAAAATGGTTCCTGTATCGCTTATTTGCTGAATAATAGAAATACCATTTAAGCTACCTAAAGACTTAGTATTTACTCCTGAACTTGATATCACAAAAATATTATTTTTATTCAATGCCAAAAGTGAACCACTTGGATGCAATCTATATTCCGATATTTTGGCTGATCCAAAATTAGTGTTGATAGCCCAACTTGTGCCATTAAATATATAATTCTCGTTTTCTATTGATGAATACAATCTATCATTTAAAATTCCTACAGCTAAAGTGGGGTTAGATGTATACCCATTATCTTGATTATACACTATCCAATCATTTTCTGTAAACGAGTCGTCTAGTTGCGTAACAGCAACCCCTTGTTCAGTACCTGCTATCATTTGAGTAGAAGAAACAAATAAATCTAACACCCGAGAGCCTCTATTTAGGATACCGAGTTTGGTATATGAGTCTTTCACAAACATATTTTCGGTATTGTATTCAACAATACCAAAATCGGTGGCTACAAATAATGACTTATTTAGAACAACAAGGTCGTTTATAGCTTTTGAATTGAAAGAAACACTGCGCTCTATATCTGTTAGTGACTGAGTTGATAGGGAATTAACATCAATCACATCTAATAAACCGTTTATATAACCTATATAAACTTTGTTTTTGTTTTCATCGTAGGCAATAGAAGTTCCATCTAACCTTGAAAGGCCATTTATGGTAGTCAGCATTTGGTCAAATTGTCCATCCTTGTAAATGGCTATTCCCCCAGTAGTTAGCGTCCATACTTCGCCATCGGCAACCTCTACACCTCCAACAACTGTTCGCATAGAAGTATGCGCAGCCCACTCACCAAACCCCTGACCTTGGGCATAATAATTGGTTAATGAAACTAAAATAATAGTTATAAAAAATGGGCGCATATCTGAATATGAGGCTTAATATTTAGGAGCTAAAATCTACTCATATATTTTAGCAAAACACATAAAAAAAACCTCTTAGATTAACTGATATGCGATTCTTTATAAATAAGTGAATTGTGATAATAATGGAAATGGTAGTCTAGGTTTTTTTTAACATTATAGCCGATGATTTATCTTTAAGAATTGGATTATCATATTCCTTTCATCTTTTAGAACAATTAAAGTCCCTTCTTTTGTGAAGCCGAGTACTGCCCCTGGTAATTTAACTTCACCCAATAATTTTAAATTCTCTTTCTCATAAACCGCTACATAATGATCACTATCATTAAGGTTTCTAACTCGGTCTAATTTATTTGTTTCATTTCGATACACATGGTAAATATTAGAATCATCGTTTCCCAGGTGTATGCTTGTACTTTGCTCTTCAGAAAGAAATCTTGTCATTTGACGTTGACTAGACACCATCGTTATAAATTTATCCGACAGCATAAAGGAAGTGGGAATTTCATCACTATTCCCTACCAATGATTTTGTTTCGATGGAATAAGCCTGAACATACGGCAACTTTCCATGAGTGGTATAAATGATTCCGTTGGTACAATCGATACTTGTTAGCGGTTCTTGTAATATCCCCGAACGGCCTTTGAAATATGGATCGTAGCCACCTAATGTGTCCACTAGTTTAAATTCTAAATCATATACACCTATTATTGGAACGGTGGTATGTGTATCTTCTCCCAATAATTGAATACCTAAATACCACTTTCCGTTACACATTTGAAGATTTCTCGTTGTTACTGAAATACCATCTTTTATTGGGTAGTCATACGAATGAACTTCATTCGTATTTCGGTTATATTGTTTAAAAAAGGCGCCAGTTTTATCCAATATTATAAGGTCATTATTATCATCGAAACCAAGATACCGTGCACTTTGTATTTCATCTGGTCCTCTTCCTTCTTTCCCTATAGATTCAACAAACTGGCCATTATAGTTGGTTAGAACTACACTAATTGGTGAAGCATAATTTGTAAATGCTAGTTCATCGTTTGATGGGCTACTACTAACAGATGTATACATCCGATGAAGATGTTCTTGGGTTTCGTCATCTAAAGTAAATTCTTTTATAACTTTATACTCTAATTCAGTGGAAATTTCCTTTGAGCACCCCATGAACGAAACAGAAACAACGATGACAACATATATTACTTTATAGAAGTGGTTATTCATAAATGGCTCAAAGTGTAACCCTACCTCATAGATACTTAAGAGGCTAGTGCAATTATGATTGAAGTTATAGGCTTAAATAACTCATAATTATACTTATCTACAAATCCTTTCTTCTATGAAATAGAACTATAATATGAATGGATTGGTATTTAGAATGAAAACTAAAGTGGATGAACGTACTGGCCCAAATTTTTGGTCATAAAAAAACCCTTACCTGAATAATCAAGTAAGGGTTTTAAAATAAAAGAAGGCAGCGACCTACTCTACCACGTAAGCAGTACCATCGGCGCTGCAGGGCTTAACGTCCGTGTTCGAGATGGGAACGGGTGGAACCCCTGCGCTAGAACCACCTTCTAGAAGTGATTGGAATCTTTCAATAATAGATTCTTTGACATGGTCCGCCTTTTTGAGAGGCGGATTAAGAAGAAATAATT
>Ga0265293_10005087_pt1 | contig 22405 bp, 23 predicted proteins | sample Munlanlewell138R_FD_192505 | JGI IMG/M metagenome (GOLD analysis project Ga0265293, IMG submission 192505) | Leachate microbial communities from a municipal landfill in Southern Ontario, Canada - Leachate well 138R | ecosystem: Engineered > Solid waste > Landfill > Unclassified | place: Canada... | reverse complement strand
GTACTCGCACACCGCGCAGGGGCGGCTGGAAGCGTCACGCGAGGAGATGGCGCCGTGGATCAACGCCGATACGCGCCTGGTTGAAGCGGACGAGTGGATGAACGGAACGCGCGCGCTGTCGCTGGGTGGCATGGACTTTGTCGTGCAGTCGGTTGGTCCGGCGCACACGGTGGAAGACGTGGTCGTGTGGGTTCCGGCGGAAAAGGTGCTGTTTTCCGGCGACCTGGTCTTTGCCAACCGCGTACCCTACGTGGGCGAGGCCGACAGCCGCAGCTGGCTGCAGGCGCTGGACGGCATCAAGACGTTTGATGCCAAGGTGATCGTGCCCGGCCATGGCGACGCCAGCTACGAGCCGCAAAAGGACATAGAGATCACCAGCCGATACCTGCAGTACCTGCGCGACAGCATGGCCGAAGCCGCCAGGGAGCTGATTCCCTTTGACGAGGCCTACGCTGCCACCGACTGGAGCGAGTTCGAGGGCCTGCCGCTGTTCCATGAGGCCAACCGCATGAACGCCTACAACACCTACCTGCTCATGGAGGACCAGGTCGATTGATGCGCAAGCCCGGCGCAAGGCTCTCCCGCCGGCAGGGCCTGGGGATGCTGGTCCGCCTTGCCGGGCTCGCCGGCCTGGCAGGGACAGCGGGGGCCGCGCAGCCCGACACCCCGCTGCCGCCGTCGCGATCGCTGCCCCGCGAGCTGGATGCAGCGCTGGCGCGGGGCGAGCCGCTGGTGGTCCTGGCCAGCCTAGCCGGCTGTGCCTGGTGCCGGCTGGCGCGCAACAACTACCTGGCCCCGATGCGGGCGCAGGACGGCGTGGCCGTGGTCCAGGTGGATTTTCGCGGCCAGGAGCTCACGCAGGCGTTTGACGGCACGCCGATAACGCATGACGCGCTGATTCGCCGCTGGCAGGTTGTGGTGGCGCCGACCGTGCTGTTCTTTGGCCCGCAGGGCCGGGAGATCGCGCCTCGGATAGAAGGCATGTCCGAGGACTTTTACGCGGCGCAGCTGGACGGGCGGTTGCGCCGGGCCCGGCAGGCCCTGCGTGACGACGACGGCGCCCAGGTGGACCCCTGACCGGCGCACGGTGGGATACGTCATATCCGTGGCTCGGGCGCAGCTGCGCGACTGCCCCTGCCACCCCGCCTGCTGCCTCCGTTTCTCATGGAAAACCCTGATTTCTGCCTCACAGGCATCATGGTAATATGCTTATTCCAAATTGCCAGTCAAGAATTTGTTGATCATGGAAGACCATCAATTGCAGATGGCGCCTGCCAGTCTGCGGGCTGGGCGTTTGCGCAAGGCGCCAGAGAATTTTCTGGGCGCAAATGACATACGCACGGTCAGGGCCGAGGCCAGGCGCGGCCGCCGTGACTTCATCCGCAACAGCTTTGCCGCCGCCATGGCGGGTGGTGCAGCGGCGTACGCGGGCGCGCAGGAGACGGTTGGCCAGGGCGACCCGGCCATTCTCGAGCTGCCCAAGTGGAGCACCAGCCTGGGCAAGCCGGTGGCGATGACCGGCTACGGCCGACCCTCAAAGTACGAAGGCAATGTACAGCGTCGCCGCAGTCCGGGCCTGACCCAGACCACGCAGGCGTCGGTGTCGTTTGCGCCGCTGCAGTCGCTGTTCGGCATCGTCACGCCCAGCGGCCTGCACTTTGAGCGCCACCACCAGGGCTGGGTTGACGTTGATCCGCAGCAGCATCGCTTCATGGTCAACGGCATGGTCAGGAAGCCCATGGTTTTCACCATGGACGACCTGATGCGGATGCCCAGCGTCTCGCGCTTTTATTTCATAGAGTGCGGCGCCAACACCGGCATGAACTGGGGCAACGTGGCCGTGCCCACGGTGCAGTACTCGCACGGCATGCTGTCGTGCAGCGAATTCACGGGGGTGCCGCTGATCCGGCTGCTGGAGATGGCAGGCGCGGACCTGGACGGCCGGCGCTTCGTGCTGGCCGAAGGCGCCGACGGCTCTTCCATGACCCGCACCATTCCCATGAGCCTGGTCAAGAGCGGCGAGGTCCTGGTTGCGTACGGACAGAACGGCGAGATGCTGCGGCCGCAAAATGGCTATCCGCTGCGTCTGGTGGTGCCGGGTGTGCAGGGCGTGAGCTGGATCAAGTGGCTGCGGCGCGTCGAGGTGGGCGACGAGCCCTGGGGCAGCAAGGACGAGGCCGTGCACTACATCGACCTCATGCCTGGCGGCCAGCACCGCCAGTACACCAGCATCCAGGAGTGCAAGAGCGTGATCACCACGCCATCGGGCGGCCAGGTGCTGCTCGACAAGGGCTACTACAGCATCACCGGGCTGGCCTGGTCCGGACGCGGCAAGATCAGGCGTGTCGACGTTTCCGTTGACGGCGGGCGCAACTGGAAGACGGCGCAACTGCAGGAACCGGTCATGGACAAGTGCCTGACGCGCTTCCGCCTGGACTGGGTCTGGGACGGCAAGCCGGCCATCGTGCAGAGCCGCGCCATCGACGACACCGGCTACGTGCAGCCCAGCTACAAGCAGCTGCGCGACGTGCGCGGCACCGGCAACGTCTACCACAACAACGCGATCCAGTCCTGGCTGGTGCAGGAAAACGGGGAGGTCAAGCATGTCCAGGTTGCGTAGTGCGTTGGCCGTTGCAGCACTGGCCGGCGCCCTGGCTTCCCCCAGCGTGCTGGCGCAGCCTGCCTGGGAGGACCTGGGCCGGGCCGCCACCGACGCCGAAGTCCAGGCTTGGGACATAGACGTGCGCCCGGATTTCACCGGACTGCCCGCGGGCAGCGGCAGCGTGGACGACGGCATGGACCTGTGGGAGGAAACCTGCACGGTTTGCCATGGCATCTTTGGCGAGTCCAACGCCATCTTCACGCCGCTGATCGGCGGCACCACGGCAGAAGACGTGGAGAGCGGGCACGTGGGCAGCCTGGCGCGCGGCGACCACCCGGGCGCGACCACGTTCATGAAGGTGCCGACCATCTCGACCATCTGGGACTACATCTACCGGGCCATGCCCTGGGACCATCCCAAGTCGCTCAGCCCGGATGACGTCTACGCGGTCACCGCGTACCTGCTGAACCTGGCGGATATCGTGCCCGCCGACTTCGAGCTCTCCAACGACAACATCGCCGAAGTGCAGGAGAAGATGCCCAACCGCAATGGCATGACGCTGGAGCACGCGATGTGGCCGGGCAACGAGTTTGGCACGGGCTACATCAAGCCCGACGTCCAGGCCGAGGCCTGCATGGAGAATTGCGCCGACGAACCGCAGATCACGTCGGAAATCCCGGAGACCGAGCGCAACACCTGGGGCAACCTGCGCGAGCAGAACCGGAGCGTGGGCCCGCAGCGCGGCGCCGACACCACGCGCCCTGAGGGCAAGCTGGGCGACGCCCGCGGCCCGGTCAAGGTCGTCGGGCCCAAGGACCGCGCAGCTGGCGGCGCCAGTGCACGCGCGCTGGAGCTCATCCAGGAGAGCGGCTGCGCCGCCTGCCACGGCGTGGTGCGCACCATGATAGGGCCGGCTTACGTGGACATCGCCAAGCGCTACCCGGGCGGGGTCGACTACCTGACCGGGCGCATCATCTCTGGCGGCTCCGGCGACTGGGGCGACGTGCAGATGCCGCCGCAGGACATCTCCGAGGCCGATGCGCGGCTGATCGCCGAGTGGATCGCCGCCGGCGCGGAGGAGTGATTTACATTCTAAAATTCAATGACTGACCGGGTGTCAGACAACTATTTGCTATTAGATTTCAACAAGGTGAAGGAGAGAGCAGTCATGCAAACGCGCAGACAGATTCTTGTGGGAGGCGCCGCCGCGGCCGGGCTGGCGACCACGGCTGGGCTGTTGCCCCAGGTTGCCATGGCCTACGAAGAAGCGCCATTCAAGGCCGACAACATAGAAGATACGCTCAAGGCGCTGGGCGTCAGCGGCGAGATGCAGGAGAGCTCCGACGTGACGCTCAAGGGTCCGGACATTGCTGAAAACGGTGCCGTGGTGCCGTTCACGCTGTCGAGCAAGCTGCCCAACGTGAAGCAGCTGGCGCTGCTCATAGAAAACAACCCGGCCCCGCTGTCCGCGGTGTTTGCCGTGCTGCCCACGGTGGAGCCCGAGTTTGCCACCCGCAGCAAGATGCAGGAGACGTCCAACGTCTACGCGGTGGCGATCACCGACGACGGCAAGGCGCTGTACGACATGAAGGAAGTCAAGGTCACGCTGGGCGGCTGCGGCGGCTGAGGCGGGCCGACACCGTTTGTGGAATATCAATTTCAGGAGTTGAAAAATGGCTGATCCCATGCGAATTCGCGCACAGGAGAAGGACGGCAAGGTGCTGGTGCGCGCGCTCATGCGCCACGAGATGGAATCCGGGCAGCGCAAGGATTCATCGGGGCAGGTCATTCCCGCCTGGTGGATCCAGGACGTGACGGCCAGCCTCAACGGCAAGGAGGTGTTTTCCTGCGAGTGGGGGCCTGCGATTTCCAAGAACCCCTTCCTGCAGTTCACCATCAAGGAGGGCAAGAAGGGCGACACGGTCAGCATCACCTGGACCGACAGCAAGGGCGACACGCGCACCGACGAGGCCACCGTGTCCTGAGCGGGCGCGGCTGCCGAAGAAAAAGCAGCGGGGTGCTGCGGGCGCGCTGTACCCCGCGTTGACCGATTCCCAGAGGAGACACGCATGAAGAGACGGAACAAGAGCGCCGTGCTGGCCGTGGCCGCTGCCATGGCGCTGGCGATGGGCAGCGCCATGGCGGAGGACAGCACGTCGGCTGCCATAGACGAGTACCGGCAGATGCTGCAGGACGGCAACCCGGCCGAGTTGTTCGAGATGGACGGCGAGGCGCTGTGGACCGAGGCGCGCGGCCCCAAAGGTGCCACGCTGGAGGCATGCGACCTGGGCAAGGGCCCGGGCGTGACCGAGGGCGTCTTTGTCGAGTTGCCGCGCTACTTCGAGGACACCGACAAGGTGCAGGACCTGGAGTCGCGGCTGGTCACCTGCATGGTCGAGCTGCAGGGCTTGGACCGCGCCGACATCGTCGAGAACGGCAAGTGGGGCCAGGGCGAGCGCGCCAACGTCACGGCGCTGGCCACCTGGATCGCCAGCCAGTCGCGCGGCATGTCGTTCAACCTGCCGCAGGATCATGAAGAAGAGCGCCTTGCCTACGAGGTGGGCAAGCGCGTCTTCTTCCAGCGCGGCGGCCAATATGACTTCTCGTGCGCCACCTGCCACGGCCAGGAGAACATCCGCATTCGCCTGCAGGAGCTGCCATACCTGTCCAAGGACCCGGGTGATGGCGTTGGCATCGCCGCCTGGCCGGCGTACCGCGTCTCCAGCGGCCAGATGTGGACCATGCAGCACCGCCTGAACGACTGCTTTCGGCAGCAGCGCTTCCCGGAGCCGGACTTCGTGAGCGACGTGACAGTGGCGCTGGGCGTCTACATGGGCGTGCAGGCCAAGGGCGCCAAGTCCATCGCATCGGCCATCAAGCGTTGAACGCAACAGGAGCAAGCATCATGAAGAAAACCCTATTTGCACTGGCGCTGATGGCTGGCATCGCGGCGGCAACGAGCGTGCACGCTGCCGACAACGGCAGCCTGCCTTCGGCCGAAGAACTGGATCGGCTCACGATGGAGGCCAACCGCAATTCCTTCCATGACAAGGGCATCATCAAGGTCGACGACGTCCTGGCAAGCATCAACGATCCACTGATGCGTGCCTGCGCCGACGCCAAGATCTACGACCAGCCCATGGACCCGGAAACGCAGCGCAAGTTTGAGCAGGAAAACATGGCAACCATCCAGTGGCCGGAAGACGGCAACTACCTTGGCGACTGGGAGGCGGGTGAAAAGCTGGCCCAGAGCGGGCGGGGCGGCACCTGGCGCGACAAGGCCGAAGATCCGGCCGGCGGCAACTGCTACAACTGCCACAAGATCAGCCCCGAGGAGCTGTCATTTGGCACCATAGGACTCAGCCTGTACAACTATCGCAAGCTGCGCGGCGTAACCGACCTGGACGACCCCAAGTCGGCGGAGATGATCAAGTACACATGGGGCAAGATCTACAACGCCAAGGCCTACAACGCCTGCTCCAACATGCCGCGCTTTGGCAGCCACGGGATCCTGACGCAGGACCAGATTCGCGACCTCATGGCGCTGCTTCTGGACCCTGATTCACCGGTCAACAAGTAGCAGGTGCATGCCCTGCGGCACTGCCTGCGCATCAAGACCCGCCTGGTGCGGGTTTTTTGTGCGGCCCGTGCCTGCTGGCGGCCCAAGCGGGCGCTGCAACGGGCGCCGTGAATTCACCTTCAACCTGGATCAAGCATGAACCTGTCCAAGCGTGACTTTTTGCAAATGCTGGGCGCCGCGAGCGTGGCCGGCATGGGGCTGGGCCGCTTTGCCGGCGCCAGCGCCCAGACGGCAGCCAATGGCCTGTACGACGTGCCCCGGTTCGGCAACGTGTCGCTCCTGCACATGACCGACTGCCATGCGCAGCTGCAGCCGGTCCATTTCCGCGAGCCCAGCGTCAACCTGGGCGTGGGTGAAATGAAGAACCGCATGCCGCACCTGGTGGGCGAGGAGCTGCTCAAGGCTGCCGGCGTCCAACCCGGCACGCCGATAGCGCACGCGCTGACGTATCTTGACTTTGCCGCCGCGGCCGAGCGCTACGGCAAGGTGGGCGGCTTTGCGCACCTGGCCACGCTGGTCAAGCGGCTGCGCGCCGAGCGCCCGGGTGCGCTGCTGCTCGATGGCGGCGACACCTGGCAGGGCAGCGCCACCGCGCTGTGGACGCAGGGGCAGGACATGGTCGACGCCTGCAAGCTGCTTGGCGTGGACGTCATGACCGGCCACTGGGAGTTCACCTACGGCATGGACCGGGTCATGGAGATCGTGGAAAACGACCTGGCCGGCCAGGTGGACTTCGTCGCGCAGAACGTGGAGACGCTGGACTTTGGCGACCCGGTGTTCGATCCCTACGTCATCAAGGAAATCAACGGCGTCCCCTGCGCCATCATCGGCCAGGCGTTTCCGTACACGCCCATTGCCAATCCGCGCTATTTCGTCGACGAATGGACCTTTGGCATCCAGGACGAGCACCTGCAGGACATGGTCGAGGAGGTGCGTGGCAAGGGCGCGCAGGTGGTGGTCGTGCTCAGCCACAACGGCATGGACGTGGACCTGAAGATGGCCAGCCGCGTCAGCGGCATAGACTTCATCCTGGGCGGGCACACGCACGACGGCATGCCGGTGCCCAGCATCGTGAAGAACAGCGGCGGCCAGACCGTGGTCACCAACGCGGGCAGCAACGGCAAGTTCCTGGCCGTGCTCGACCTGGACGTGAAGAACGGCCAGGTGGCCGACTATCGCTACAAGCTGCTGCCCATTTTTGCCAACATGCTGCCGGCGGACAAGGACATGGATGCGCTCATCACCCGCGTGCGCGCGCCGTACGCTGACAAGCTGGCCGAGGAGCTGGCCATCACCGACGGCCTGCTCTACCGCCGCGGCAACTTCAACGGCACCGGCGACCAGCTCCTGGTCGACGCCATGATGGAGATGCAGGATGCGCAGATTGCATTCTCGCCCGGCTTTCGCTGGGGCACCAGCCTGCTGCCGGGGCAGGCGATCACGCGCGAGTGGCTCATGGACATGACAGCCACCACCTACAGCTACGCGACGCTCACCGAGATGAGCGGCGAGATGATCAAGACCGTGCTTGAAGACGTCTGCGACAACCTCTTCAATCCCGACCCCTACTACCAGCAGGGCGGAGACATGGTGCGCGTGGGCGGCATGACCTACGCCTGCGACCCCACCGCCGAGATGGGGCAACGCATCAGCGACATGCGGCTGGACGGCGAGCTGCTGGACGCCGGCAAGATGTACAAAGTGGCCGGCTGGGCCCCCGTGGCCGAGGAGGCCCGCGACGCCGGCAACCCCATGGTCTGGGACCTGGTGGAGGACTGGCTGAAAGCGCGCGGTGGCCGCGTCAGCGCGCGCAAGGCCAATGTGCCGGAGCTCACCGGTGGCTTGCCCAACGGGGGCTACGCCGGGAGCTGACCGACCGTGCGCTCACCCGCGGCGGCCCCATGACGGATGACTTCGCCGCTGTGCGGCATCCATGACGGCGGCTGCGCCGCCATGATGCATCATGGGCCGCCAAGGGCGGCCGTCATCCGGAGACCCCCAAGGGTCAACGTCATCCGTCATTTGGCAAGCTGAAGCTGCTTGCTCATCGCTCCTCATCTGCCGGGCGGCGCAACGCCGTCAGTTGTATCGCGGTGTCCCAGCGGGTCTCCATGCGCGTGATGCGGCGGTCGTGGTCGCGCAGCTCGCGCGAGATTTCCTTGAGGACCTCTCCGGTGCGCCTGACGTCCTCGGTGAGCTTGAGCACCTCGCGTATGGCCTTGGTCGCATCGGACAGCGCGCTCATGCAACCTGCCTTTCATCAGAATCTCCCCGGTCGCCTTGCCGGAGTTCGCGCAGGCTGTGCTCGGCCTGCGCCAGGCCGTCCTGCAGCGCCGCCCTTGCTTCGCGCAGGGCGTCGCGCAGTTCCTTGGTGAGCTGGCGCAGCTCCTGCGCCTCGGCCCCCGACGACGCGTCTGCGTTGGCCGCGGGGTCGAACCGGGCGCGGATCAGCGCACCCACGCTGATCTGCTCGCGCGCTGCTGCCTGGCGCAGCGTGTCCTTGAATTCCGGCGTGGCCAGGAACGTGATGCGTTCGCTCTTCATGCGCTTGCCTCCGAGGTCAACATGTTCATGTACATGATAAGGCCAGGCATGCAAGAGCGCAAGCGTCTGGACTGGCAGCCTTGCCATCAGTGCGCGTCGGTCACGCGCAGCACTTCTTCGCGGCTGGTGATGCCGGCGGCAATGAGCCGCTCGCCGTCCTCGCGCATGAGCTGCATGCCGTTGGCACGGGCGGTAGCGCGGATCTGCGCTTCTGGCGCCTCGCCATGGATCTGGCTGCGCATTCCCTCGTCCACCACCAGCAGCTCGAACACGCCGGTTCGGCCCTGGTAGCCGGTCTGGCTGCACGCGTCGCAACCGCTGCCACGGCAGGCCGTGCACAGCCTGCGCACCAAGCGTTGCGCCAGCACGCCCAGCAGCGAGGACGACAGGAGGAAGGGCTCGACGCCCATGTCGGTCAGCCGCGTGATGGCGCTGGCGGCGTCGTTGGTGTGCAGCGTGGCCAGCACCAGGTGGCCGGTGAGGCTGGCCTGGATCGCGATCTGTGCGGTTTCCATGTCGCGGATCTCGCCGATCATGACGATGTCCGGATCCTGGCGCAGGATGGCGCGCAGTGCGCGCGCAAACGTGAGCTCTATGCGCGGGTTGACCTGCGTCTGCGCGACGCCGGGCAGGTCGTATTCAATGGGGTCTTCGACCGTCATGATGTTGTTCTGGCGCGCGTTGAGCCGGGTCAGGCTGGCGTACAGCGTGGTGGTCTTGCCCGAGCCGGTGGGTCCGGTCACCAGGATGATGCCGTGCGGCTGCGCAATCAGATGTTCAAAGCGTGCCAGCACCGCGCCCTGCATGCCCACGGCCTCCAGGTCCAGCGTGTCCTGGCTCTTGTCCAGCAGGCGCAGCACCGCGCGTTCGCCATGCGCGCTGGGCAGTGTCGAGACGCGCACGTCTATGGCGCGTGCCCCCAGGCGCAGGCTGATGCGGCCATCCTGCGGCAGGCGCTTCTCGGCAATGTCCAGGTCGGCCATGATCTTGAGCCGGCTGATCAGCGCCGCATGCAGCGCGCGGTTGGGCTGGACCACGTCGCGCAGCGCGCCATCGACGCGGAAGCGCACGCTGGAATGGCGCTCGTACGGCTCGATGTGGATGTCGCTGGCGCCGTCGCGCGCGGCCTGCGTCAGCAGGGCGTTGAGCAGGCGGATGATGGGTGCGTCGTCGGCGGCTTCGAGCAGGTCTTCTACCGCAGGCAGCTCCTGCATCATGCGCGACAGGTCGACGTCGCTCTCGACCGCGCTCACCACGGCGGCTGCGCTGCCCTCGCTTTCCGAGTACGCGCTGCTGATGCGTCCCATGAGCTCGCCCTCCGGCAGCTGCTGCAGCAGCAGGGGCTGCCCGGCGCCACCGTGACAGCGAATCACCTCGCCCAGCAGCGAGACGTCGGGCTGCTCGTCGTGCCAGAGCGTCAGGCCGTCGGCCTGGCGCTCCAGCAGCAGGCGCGCGCTGCGGGCAAAGCCGTAGGGCAGGGGATAGCGCTGCGTCAGGACGGAAGGGGCCATGGTTCTGGCTGGCCCAGAGGTTGAGAATGAATGGATCGCTTGACTTTTAACACGGTTGCTCAGAGCTTGAGAATGAATTGATCGCGCCCGAGAGGATCGCCAAAGCCCGTCCAATCAAGACTGAGTGCCGCGGCTCCAGCAGTGCCTGCGCACTGCTGGACGGCACGAAGAAGGCCAGACTCTGTCCGGCCTGCACCCTGCAAGCGGCAAAGCGCAGGCATGGCCCGTGCCATGGCGAGCATTTGCAACGCGGAGTGGGCGGGTTTGGGCGGTCAAAGCGGGCATGAGGGATTCTTTCTCAAGCTCTCAGTCGCCATAGTAGTTGTTTTCACCGGCAGCGGGCATCTGGAAGCCGCTGGTGCTCTGCGACTGCAGGCTGGCCGGGTTGATCCCGTCCAGCGTCGGCGCCAGCGGCGCCGGGGGTGCCGGGCGCGTCCAGGCCTGCGGGTTGACCGGCGTGACTTCCGGAATCACCGGCGCTTGGTTGACCTGCAGCAAATTGCTTGGCGCCGGCTGGTTGGCCGTCTGCGCCGCGCGCATGTAGTCATAGCGGCTCAGTGAAAACGCCTCGGTGGCAGCCGCATCGCGCATGATGACGGGGCGCAGGAACACCATGAGGTTGGTCTTGACGTAGCTGCGGTTCTCGCTCCTGAACAGGTTGCCCAGCACCGGGATGTCGCCCAGCCCCGGAACCTTGTCCACGCCGGAGGAGAACTCGTCCTCCATGAGGCCTCCCAGGGCGATGATGGCGCCGTCGTCCACCAGCACCGTGGATTCTATGGCGCGCTTGTTGGTAATCAGCCCCTGCGGCGAGTTCACCGACTCGGCCACCACGCTGGATGTTTCCTGGTAGAGCACGAGCTTGATGGTGCCATCCTCGCTGATTTGCGGGCGCACGCGCAGCGTCAGCCCCACGTCGGTGCGCTCGTAGGTCTGGAACGGATTGACGGTGTTGGTGTTGCTGCCGGTGTTGGTGTAGCTGCCGGTGATCAGCGGCACGTTCTGGCCCACCACGATGCGCGCTTCCTCGTTGTCCAGCGTCAGCAGCGTGGGGGCGGACAGCACGTTGCCCGTGCCGCTGGACTGCAGGAAGTTGGCCAGCGCGCTCAGCGCGTAGCGGTCGCCAAAGCGGTGCAACAGGCCCAGGTTGAGGCCGCCGGACAGCGGTGTGCTGGGCTGCCAGTCGCTGCTTCCCATGCCGGCAAACTGCGCCGTAAGATCGATGATGTTGGCGCTGCCGGCGTTGAAGTTGGTGCCGCCTATGCCGATGTTGGTGTCGCCCTTCCTGCCCAGTATCCCCTGCCACTGGATGCCGAACTCGGCCATCTTGTCCTGCCGCACTTCGGCAATCAGGCTTTCCACGTACACCTGCGCCCGCCGCTCGTCCAGCTTGTCGATGACGCCGCGCAACTGGCGGTAGACCGGTTCCGGCGCGCTGATGATGAGCGAGTTGGTTGCCGGGTCCGCCTGGATCTGTCCGCCGGTGGAGGGCTGGTTGCTTGCGCCGGTGTCTATGGTCGGACCGCCGTCCAGTCCGCCGCTGGTGCTGGCGCCCATGCTGCTGGCGGCGCTGGACAGGCCGCGGCCTGGCATGCTGCTGCCGGCGTTGCCGCCGTCGCCGCCGCTGGTTGGCGCATCGCCACGTGCAGCGGCTTCGGGCAGCGAGGCCAGCGCCGCGCGCAACGTCTGCGCCAGCCGCGTTGCGTCTGCGTTTTTCAGGTACACGACGTGGATGTTGCCGCTGCTGCTGCCTTCGCCGCCGGCCGGCGCCATGTCCAGCTGCCGGATCAGCGACCTGGCCTGCATCAGCCGCGCCGGGTTGGCGGCGCGCACGATGACCGCGTTGCTGCGCGGCTCCGCGACCAGCGTCGTGCGGTACCCGCTGCCCTGCTGCAGCGCCGCCTGCTGCGCGCCCTGCTGGCTGCCCCGCGCGTCGGCCGGCGCCGCGCCGGCGCCACCGCGCAGCAACTGATTCACCAGCGGCACCAGGTCCGAGGCCACGGCATGCTCGAGGCGGACGATCTCCAGGTTGGTGGCTTCGGACACGTCCAGCGCCGAAATGATGCGACCCAGCCGCTGCAGGTTGTCGCCATAGTCGGTGATGACCAGTGCGTTGCCGCCCGGGTCCACGTTGATCGTGTTGTTGGGGCTGATCAGCGGGCGCAGCACCGGGACCAGGTTTTCCGCGTCCACGTGAACCAGCCGGAAGATGCGCGTCTGGATCTGGCCGCCGCCGGCTTTCCCCGCCAGCACGGAGCCCCCCTGGAGCTTGGCCTCGGCCTCCGGCACCACCAGGTAGATCCCGTTGGAATCAACCAGCGAGAAACCCTGCACCCGCAGTTGCGTGGTGAACAGCCGGATTGCCTCGTCCGCGGTGACCGGCTGGGTGCTGGTCAGCGTCATCGTGCCCTGCACGCGCGGATCGACAACCACGTTGCGCCCGCTGATCGTGGCCATGGTGCGCGCCACGGCCTCGATGTCGGCGTTGACAAAGTCCAGCGTGACTGCATCGCGGCTGTTGGCAGCCAGGGCAGGCTGCGCCAGCCCCGCCGCCAGCAGCATGACCGTCAGGACGGCCAGCGCGCTGGTCGCCAGCGTCCGGGGCAGGAATGAGAGCAGGTGCAGCATGAAGGTCTCGCAAGGGCCGCTTTTGTCGTGGCAGCCCCGTATTATCCAAATGAAATGATGGCGCGATCGCCCTGCCTGCGGCCGAGGAGGTTGAGCAGGTTGGCCAGCTGCGCCTGCATGCCGGCTGCCGCCTCGGCCTCGCCGCGAAAACGCAGGTTGCCGGCGACAACGCTGCCGCTGCCGGACAGCAGCAGGCTGCCTTCCAGCGTCGACAGGGAAAACGCCAGCGTCTCGCCGCCGGTCAGCACCAGCTGGTACGAGCCCAGCGGCCGCACCGTGGCCAGGTTGGACGACATGCGCTGCGCCACGAGCTCGGCCCGGCCTGCCATCCGGACGCCGCGTGGCGTGACCGCCAGCGCCAGGTCCTGCGTCTGCAGCGCCAGCTCGCCCTGTGGACGGATGGTATTCCATGGCGTGCCCAGACCGGCCAGTACGGTGGCGGGCCAGCGGGTCTGGCTGTTGGCCACCGTGACGCGCGCGCCGCGCCACGTGGGTTGCAGCGCCAGCGCCAGCGGTTGTTGCAGCGTGCAGCAGTCGGCTTCAATGCGGGCCCGGGCGCCAGCCAGCGCCGGGCGGATCCGCCACCGCACGCGGCCGGGCAGGCGCGCGCGATCGCGGCTGCCCGCGCCGCCCGAGAACGCCAGCACGCCGGTGCCAGACCACAGTGTGCCGTCGGTCTCGGCCAGCGTGACCATGCCGTTGCTCACGCGGGCCAGCGTGGCGCCCAGCCAGCGTGCCGGCGCCAGCGCCAGGAGCACGGCCAGCGCGCCCGTCACTGCGCCCAGGATGGCCCAGCCCCAAGGCCGCCAGGTGCGGGTTGCAGCGTATCTTCTGGAGGCGGCGTTCATGGCGGCAGCCCCAGCGTCAGCGTGCCCGACCAGCGGACCGTGTTTCCGGCATCATCCGCCGTTTCCGGCACGGGCCTGAGATCGGCCTGCACGGGAAGCGCCCTGGCATTGCTGCGTGCGGCGGCCAGCCATTGCGCCAGCGCCTCCGCGCTCGCGCCGGTGAGCGTGAGCCGTGCCTGCTCGCCCATGGCTGCCAGCGTGGCGCTGCCCGGCAGGTGCTGCTTGACCGCCTGTTCAAGCGCGTGCAGCGCGTCATCGTGCGCCAGCGTGGGCAGCGACTGCAGCATCCGGGCCTCTTGCGCCAGTTGCTGCATGTGCACCGCCTGCGCACGCAGGCTGGCGCGCTCGGCCGCGGCGGTCTTGAGCGTTGCCAGCGGCGGCGCAATCGCCAGCCACCACAGCAGCGCAAGCCCCAGCACGCCGCCAGCCAGGGCGATGAGCCGGCGCTCGCGCGCCTGCAGGCACGTCCAGCCGGCCTGCAGCCTGCGTGCGGGTGCGGGCAGGTGGCGGGACGTCATGGTACCGTCTCCAGCCGCAGCGTCAGCGTCGTGTCGCTGGCTTGCAGCGCGTAGCCCTGCTGGCGCAGGCGGGCCTGCAGGTCCGCGACCGCTTGCGCCCGCAGCTGGACGCCGTCCAGCCGCAACTGGCCGGGCGTGAATTCCAGTGCCGCAGGAACCAGGCTCGCATCCTGCGCCTGCGCCAGTGCATCCAGCATGGGCTCCAGGTCCCCGGCCGACAGGGCGCCGGTCTGGCGCCGCAGCACGGCAACTTCCCTTTCCATCTGCACGGGCGCGTCGACAACGACGGGTACCTGCGGAAACGACCGGGTCAGCGCCGCGTCGATCTGCGCCCGGCGCGCGGCCAGGTCGGCCCTGACCTGTTGCCGCCACAGGTTCAATCCCAGCAGCTGCACCACCACCAGCAACACCAGGCCCCAGCGCAGCGGGCGCCATTGCGGCGCGTGCAGCAAATGGCGCCAACCGCGGGCCAGGCGCTTGGCCAGGCCAGCGGCGCCGCCACGCGAGAAAGCGCCTTGCGCCAGGTTCCAGGGCGACTGGCTGGCGTCCAGCAGCCGCTGCGCCGGCGCCACCAGCGCAACGGCTGCGCCCAGCAATTGCTCGGCGGCCTCCGCCACCGCGGGCTCGGCCGCCAGCCTTGGCGCGCTGCCTGCCGCCTCGCTGCCGGTGTCCGGCGGCTGCACCAGCATCAGCGCCTGCGGCGTCAGCGGCAGCGCCAATGCGCCGTTGGCTATCGCCTGGCCGCTGGCCAGCAACCAGGCGTCGCCCGGCTGCCCCACCACGGTGGCCTGCGTCGCGCCGGCATGCGGCCAGATGGCCGGTGCGATGCGCGCTGCCGGCCGGCCCACCTGCGCCAGCGCCTGCAGCTGTGCCGCCAGCCACGTCCGCGAGCAGGTGGCAATCCACTGCCGACCATCGGCAGCCGGCTCGGGACCCAGCGCGAAATGAACATCTTGCGGGTCCTGCAGCAGCCCGTCTTCAAGCAGCCCGGCCAGGATGGCGTGCAGGCGGGGCGATCGGGCGCGGGTGCCACGTGGCAGCAGCGCCTTGTGCCAGGACAGCAGCCGCGCGGGCACCACGGCAACCACTTCCACCCCGCGCCCGGCACGCGGCAGCAGGTCCAGCGTGGCCTGGCCCGTCTGGCCCGGGCGCTGTCCGTCGCTGGACGTTGTGTACAGATAATGGCCGGACGCAACCGCAGGCAGCAGGATGACGAGCAGGCTCATGGCCGGGGTTGTCCCGGCAGGGTGCACCTGCCATGGCGGCCATGCGCCCGCAAGGCAACGCAAAACCGGTCACGCGCCGTGACTGGGCAGCACGGCAGGGCGGCACGGGCGGAGCAGGATGCTGCCGCAGGGCAAGCCGGGCATGGACAGGCGCCAGGCACTTGGGTTGGGCTCATGACAGGTGGAGGCGGACTCGAATGAAGCGCGGCCTTGAAGCAGGGACCTGTAAATCCGGTGGAGGTCACGCGCTGATTCTAGAGCGCGGGCTGCGTGGCGTGCGGATGGGGCTGCGCACCGGAGCAGCGGGGATGATTGTCGTCGTTGCGCACGGGGTCCGAGGCCGTGGCGCGGATTCCAGGTTCAATTGCCGTGCCGCTGGCAGCGCAAGGTGCCGGCTCATTGCTGCGGTACCAGCTCGCCCGGCGCCTGCGTCAGCGTGCTGCGCTGGCGCCACAGCGGCGTCACGCTGATGCCGCGGCTGCCGCTCTGGCCCTGGCGCCGGACGACGGCTGCCTCTTCCAGCGTCACGTCGTCCAGCCGCAGGCGGCCGCGGATCTCGAAGAACGCGCTGGATACGCTGGCCCAGGACGGATCGGCGTCGCCGTGCCCCACTGCGGCCAGCGCCTGCTGCGCCGACCGGAACGGGTCTTGCTTGCGCAGGATCACCAGGCGCTGCGCCGTGGCCAGGTCCAGCTCCGGAATCGCGGCATAAATGACTTCGGCCGTTGCGGTGTTGAGGTTGACGGGTGTGGCGCCCGCTTGCCGCAGCGGCAGCAGCGTTGCGTAGGGGCGCAGCGCCGCCAGCGTGGCGTCGCTGACGTCCAGCCAGGCCAGCTGTTCGAAGCGCGTGGGCAGCAGCGGTGCGCTGCCGCCACTGCCCGGCGGTTTCTGCATGGCGTCGTGCGCCTGCAGCAGCTGCCTTTGCAGGGTGTCCAGCTCGCGCCGGGGCAGGTGCAGCAGGTCAAACAGACGGCCAAAGCGAAGCCATGCGCTGCCGCCGTCGCCCGCCGTTAGGTTCATGAGGTTCAGCCGCGATTGCAGGTCGATGATCTGTCCGGTCAGGAAAGCGTCGCGGTTGATCGATACCGAAGAGGCGTCGCCGGCCGACAGGAACGTGGACAGGCGGGCTTCCGCCAGCGGGACCGACCAGGGCTCGCCCAGGTGGTCGGTCAGCTGGGACTTGCGCCGGTCCTCGTACAGGTCGCCACGCAGGATGAGCCGGCCCCAGTCCAGCGCGCCGGTGAGTATCCAGGAAGACTGCACCCGCGCCCGCTCGGCCGCCTCGATCTCCACGCCACGCCATTGACGCCACAGCGCGGACGCGGCAATCGTTGCAACCAGCGCCACCGTGATCATGGCGGTCAGCAGCGCCGCGCCCCGGTTGTTGCGGCGACAGCCTGCCTGCGTTGCCATGACGGAGGGGGTCTTCATCGGGCACCGCCCAGGTCCGGGCGCACCCAGTCCAGCGAGATGGCGCCCGCGATGGCCTGCCCCGGCGCCAGGCTGATCAGCAGGCGCACGGCATCAGGCAGCGCCTGCATCTGCTCATCCTGGCCCGGGCTGCCGCCACCGCCGGAGCTGGACAGCGGGTTGCTCCAGGCATTGCGCTGAAAGTAATGCAGGCGCCAATCGCTGGCGTATGTAACGGTCACGGCTGCCGATGCGCTGCTGCCGCTGCGGCCATCCAGCCCTGCTTCGGGCGCGCCGGATTCTCCCCAGCGCTCGGCAGCCTGCCAGGCGGCATACCAGGCCGATTGCGTCCGTACCGGCGCAGACTGCCAGCGCCGCCAGGCGCCGCTGCGGCTGCTGCGCGACCAGGCAACCACCTGGACCCCGGCGCCGGCGTTTCCCGTCACGCCACGGGTGATGCGCAACACACGGCCATCCCAGGCCAGGCTGCGTGCGGCAGACGCCGCCGCGTCGCCCGCCTGCGGCCAGGTCATCATGGCGTCCAGGTCCGCCTGCCACTGCTGCAGCCCCGCCTGCAGCGCCAGCACGTCGTCGGTATACGCCTGCGTGCGCTGTTGCGCGGCGGTCATGATGGCAATGCCGCGCCAGGTCATCACCGCAATCACCGACAAAATGGTCAGCGCCACCAGCACCTCTACCAGCGTGAAGCCCCGCGCGCCGTGCGCATGCTCCGACCAACGCAAGGGGAGGCCGGCGCGGCGCATCAGTCGCGCCCCACGATGGTGGCAACCTGCGTGACCGTGTACCCGCCTTCCATCACGGCCACCTCCACCCGCTGGAAGTTGGGGTTGGGCGTGGCGCGCACCTGTTGCTCGACCCGCAGCTCGCGCCCGCCCTGCGTGCAGCGGCTGCTGCTGTCCCCCACGCCGGGCAGCCGCCGCGCCAGGCGCAGCTCGACCAGGCGGTTCTGCGCGCAGACCTGCGCCAGCATCAGCGTCGCCTGGCGGCCGGCGTTGCTGGTCAGCGCGCTGGTGGCCTTGATGCCGGTCGTGAGCGCAATGGCGGTGATCGCCAGGGCCACCATGACCTCGACCAGCGTGAAGCCTCCTGCCGTGCCTTGGCTCATGGCAGCACCTGCACATGGAATGGTCGCAGGCCATCGGTGCTGACCTCGACGCGGCGGCGGCTGCCCGGGCCGTGCAGCACGATGCGCTGCGCGGCGATGATGGGATCGGGTCCGAGCCAGATTGGCGCGGAGCTGTTCGCCCGGGTTCCGGCATCCAGCCAGCGCCCCGGCAACTGCGGTGCGGTGGCCGGCAGGCCCTCGAACGCAAAGCCGCTGCTGGTCGCGTGCCAGAACACCGGTACGCCGGTGACGCGCGAGCTGGCGCGCGCGGCTTCCAGCAGCGCCGCCAGGCGCTCGCCGTCGCGGATCAGCGCGTTGTTGCTCCGTGGCAGCGCCAAGCTCACCAGCGCAGATGCCAGCGCCACCAGCGCCACGACCATGAGCACCTCGACCAGCGTGAACCCGCGGCGGCGTGTTGGCACGGTGGGCCCGGCCCGCGCGCCTGACGCAAGCCGTGCGGGGCAGTTACTGCCAGCTGCCAATATCGGCGTTGTTGCCCTCGCCACCTGAGACACCGTCTGCACCAAAGCTCATCACGTCCACGTCGTTGCCTATACCCGGGTTCAGGTACTGATACGCGTTGCCCCAGGGGTCGTTGGGCAGCTTCTCCAGGTAGGGCTTCCAGTTGCGTGGCTGCGGCCCGCTGTCGGGACGCCGCACCAGCGCTGCCAGCCCCTGTTCCTGGGTCGGGTACTGGTTGTTGTCCAGCTTGTATAGCTTGAGTGCCTGCCGCAGGGTCTGGATGTCGGTGCGCGCGCCGGTGATCTTGGCCTCGTCCGCACGTCCCAGCACGTTGGGAACGATGAGCGCTGCCAGCACGCCGATGATGACCAGCACCACCATCAGCTCGATCAGCGTGAAGCCACGTCCGCGCCGCGCAGGCACAGCCTTGCCAGGCTCGCGCTGGCGGCCTCTCAGGGGGAGCAAATCGCTGTTCTTCAGGTCCGGGATCATGGGGTCTGGGCGTGTCGGGTGCTTGTCTGCCAGCCGCTGGGCCATTGCTTTTTCCGCAAGTCCGGATGCGCAGCGGCTTGGGCGGAACTTGGCATCATAATCGGCAGCATGTATTTTCGCAGTTCTTCTTCCCGCTGGGGCGCACGCCTGCTGACCTTTGCCGTTTGGGCGCTGGTGGCTGGCAGCGCCGTTTTCTGGGCGCTGCAGCGCCCGCCGCGCATGGCAGCGGGCAGCGGCGTGGACGATGTTGTTGCGCTGGCCGGCTCCGTTGACGTGCAACGGGTGGCGCGCGCACTGGGCGCAGCCGGGCCGCAGGCGCCACAGGCGACCGACACGGCAACGGCGGGCCAGCTGCGCCTGCTGGGCGTGATCACGCAGGGCGCCGGTGGCGCCGTGCTGGTCAGCGTGGACGATGCGCCGGCGCGGCCGGTGCGCGTCGGTCAGGCGCCGGCTGGCCTGGGCGGTGCCTGGGTCTTGCAGGCGGTGGCGCCGCATTCGGCCGTGTTTGCCGCCGGCGACGAGCAGATGGAGCTGCACATGCCGTCCATGGAAGAACGCTCGCGTGCCGGCGATGCCGTGGCGCCCGAGCGAGGTCCGGCAGGCCGGGCGGGCGCTGGCGCAACGCCCGATGACGCGGCGCGCCGCGCCAGCGAGCGCCGCACGCGCCTGCTGCAGCGTGCCGCCAGACCCGACCGGTAGGCCCGGGACCTGCGCCCGCTGCGCACGTGGCCGATGGCGCAGGGGGCCGTGGCGCCTCTTACGTTGCCGGCTCGCCTTCGCGCAGGAACAGCCAGTACGCCGGGTTTGCCGTTTCCTCGACCCAGGGGTAGTCCAGTTCCACCAGGAAACGCTGGAACGCGGCGTCCTCCTGCGGCGGCACCTGCATGCCGACCAGGATCTGCCCGTAATCCGCGCCATGGTTGCGGTAGTGGAACAGCGAGATGTTCCAGCCCGGCTTCATCAGGCCCAAAAATTTCACCAGCGCACCGGGCTTTTCCGGGAAGATGAAGCGCAGCAGCCGCTCGTTGCGCGCCAGCGGCGAGCGCCCGCCTATCATGTAGCGCAAATGCTCCTTGGCCAGTTCGTCGTGCGTCAGGTCCAGCGCGCTGAAGCCGGCGCGCTGGAACGCCTCGGCCAGGTATGGTGATTCACCGCGGCTGGCCGTGGTCAGGCCCACGAACACGTGCGCCTGTCCCGTATCCAGCGCATCGCTGATGCGGTAATTGAACTCGGTCACGCTGCGTGGCCCGTTGGGCAGCTGGCCGATGACGTCGCAAAAGCGGCGGAAGCTGCCGCGCTCCTCGGGAATGGTCACGGCCAGCAGCGCCTCGCGCTCCTCGCCCACCTCGGCGCGCTCGGCCACAAAGCGCAGGCGCTCGAAGTTCATGTTGGCGCCGGACAGGATGGCCACGTACGTTTCGCCGCGGGTGTCATGCTCCGCCACGTATTGTTTCACCGCGGCCACGGACATCGCGCCCGACGGCTCGATGATGCTGCGCGTATCGATGAACACGTCCTTGATCGCCGCGCACACGCCGTCGGTGCTGACCAGGACAAATTCATCGACCAGCTCACGCGCAATGCGCAGCGTCTCTTCGCCCACCTGCTTGACCGCCGTGCCGTCGGCAAACAGCCCCACGTCGGCCAGCGCCAGCCTCTCGCCGGCATGCACCGACTGCGCCATGGCGCTGGAGTCGTTCATCTGCACGCCGATGATCTTCACTTCCGGACGCACCGCCTTGATGTAGCCCGCCACGCCGCTGATCAGGCCGCCGCCACCTATGGGTACAAAAACCGCGTCCAGCGGCCCCTGCTGCTGGCGCAGGATTTCCATCGCGATGGTGCCCTGGCCGGCAATCACCAGCGGATCGTCAAAAGGGTGCACAAAGGTGAGGCCTTGAGCCTGCTGCAGTTGGACGGCGCGGGCATACGCGTCCGAATAGCTGTCGCCCGCCAGCTCCACCTCGCCGCCCAGCGCCTCCACGGCGTCGACCTTGACCTGCGGCGTCGTCGTCGGCATGACGATCACCGCGCGCGTGCCCATGCGCCGCGCCGCAAGCGCCACGCCCTGTGCGTGGTTGCCGGCACTGGCGCAGATCACGCCCTTTTCAAGCTGCTCGGCCGACAGGTGCGCCATCTTGTTGTACGCGCCACGCAGCTTGAACGAGAACACCGCCTGCTGGTCCTCGCGCTTGAGCAGCACCGTGTTGTGCAGGCGCCTGCTCAATACCCTGGCCGGTGTCAGGTCGGACTCTATGGCCACGTCGTACACCCGCGCCGTCAGCACCTGCTTCAGGTAGTCGGTCGAGGTCAGCGGCTGGACGGTAGATTCGGGGCTGGACATGGCAATGCGGTGGCGGTGGCAAAAACGCACCATCATAAGGAAACCGCAGGCGGGCGCATGGATCTGCCGCGGCGCATGAAAAAAAGCCCCGCAGCGTGAGCCCGGGGCTTGAAACCACCTTTTCTGACAAAAGGGGTGGAGGAGACAACGGACGCCGGCCCGTGTGCCAGCATGCGGTTACTATAGGCTGGCAGGCCGGACACGACAAGTCTTTTGTTGCGCTGCAGCAACCCCTTTCCAACCCCACTTCCGTACCAAGGCAAATTCGCATGGAATGCACCGTCACCTGGACCGGCGCCACCGGGGCCCGCTCTGCCATGGGCTTTGTTGCTGAAACCGGCTCCGGTCACGTGCTGGCCATGGACGGCGCGCCTGATGCCGCCGCGCCGCAAAAAGGCGGCCAGAACCTGGCGCCGCGGCCCATGGAAACCGTGCTGGCCGGCACCGGCGGCTGCAGCGCCTACGACGTCGTCATGATCCTGCGCCGCGGCCGCCACGACGTGCGCGGCTGCAGCGTCCAGCTCAGCAGCGAGCGCGCCGCCGAGCCACCCCGCGTCTTCACCCGCATCCACATGCACTTCATCGTGCAGGGCAGCGGGATCCCGCCCGACGCGGTCAAGCGCGCCATTGCACTCAGCCACGACAAGTACTGCTCGGCGTCGGTCATGCTGGGCAAGACCGCCCAGATCACCACATCCTTTGAGGTGGTCGAGGCATAGCTCTGTTGCGCAGTGGGAGCGACGCCCTCGCCGCGATTCCCCGCTCTGGATGACAGATGACAGATGACAGATGACAGATGACCTCGGCCCGTGCGGGCCTTGTATGAAAGCCGCCTTTGGCGGCTGATGAAAGGTTTGGCGTCCAGCGTCCAGCGTCCAACGTGAACCCACCACGCCCAACGCTCAACCTGTCCGGATGACAGATGATCTCGGCCCTTGGGGCCTCGGATGATCGCCGCCTGCGGCGGCTGATGAAGGTTGGGCGTCAAGCGTTCAGCGTCCAACGTGAACCCACCACGCCCAACGCTCAACGCTCAACGCTCAACGCTCAACGCTCAACGCTCAACGCTCAACGCTCAACGCTCAACGCTCAACGCTCAACGCTCAACGCTCAA
>Ga0265293_10005086_pt1 | contig 22406 bp, 19 predicted proteins | sample Munlanlewell138R_FD_192505 | JGI IMG/M metagenome (GOLD analysis project Ga0265293, IMG submission 192505) | Leachate microbial communities from a municipal landfill in Southern Ontario, Canada - Leachate well 138R | ecosystem: Engineered > Solid waste > Landfill > Unclassified | place: Canada... | reverse complement strand
GCGCATCTTATCTGTTATATTCGGAGCATTACCCACATATAGAATTATATCTCCGGAATAAAAAACTAACTTCGGACCCGGAGATAGATATAAATGGCCGGATCTGATTATTCCAATGATTGTTGCCCCTGTATGCTCCCAAAACCGGGTCTCTCCAATAGATTTCCCTATTATGGAACTGTTTGGAGGTATTTTTATCTCAAGAGGATAAATGATTCCCACATTGCGAAGTATCATGGCTTGTTCGATTATTAGGTCTATTTTTTCCAGTATAGAATCTTCTATATTTCTCTTGGTCAGAGAAAGATTAGCGATATCTTCTCTAAGAGTGAGTATAGTGTCCTTCGATTGATATTCTTTAATAAAAGCATCCGCGGCAGATTTTGATTTTATCATAACACCTCTTCTGTCCAAAATCTCTACCACTTGCAGCTCTTCAAGAAGCTTCAAAGCCCTTCTTATTGTTTCGGGAGATACACTATATTTCCCGGAAAGAGTAGAACGTCCTTTTACTATTTCACCGACTTGCCATTCGTCATTTAAAATACTATATGCTATATCAACAGCAATTTTTTCATACTTGGCAACAGTCTTTTTTTGTCCGAATTCCTCTAGGTTCATAACAGCACCATCCATTGAATTAATAAAAACAATTTATATATATATTTTCACTTTTCTTCATTAAAGTCAAGAGGAAAGTATTAATTCACATTATATGCAAATGTATAATAAAGGAAACGTAGATATTGAACATAGATGTGGAAGAGTCAGCCTTGCCTCTCCAGGGAAACATAAAATTTTAACAAGGTATTAATGATTTTCTCTACAAAGGTAGTAGTTTCCATGATAGTCGTTACCGTTCACACCTCAACCGTAACTATTGATCAGATTTTCAAAAACGTAGGGGAGCTTATCAAGCTTCCGCCGAAGTCATTTACATACACAGGCGAATACTATTCGCCCGTACCACCACCCACTAATAATCTGCAATAAAAATATAAATATATACAATGTGTGAACAATAACTGATAGTCTGTAGGGCGGTTATCCAACTACCCACATAGGCTTGACAATTTAACAAGGATCGGCTAATATAAGATTATATACGATGTTGGCTGGAAGGTGATTAAATGTATCAAAAAAGAGCTATTGAAGAAATTGTAAAAAGGATAAAAAATCAATTTCCAATTTTCCTTTTGACAGGACAGAGGCAAGTGGGAAAAACTACACTTTTAAAAGAGATTTTCGGGAATGAATATCACTATATAACAATGGACGATATGATTATCAGAAATGAAATTATTAGAGATACAACTCTTTTTTTAAAAAACAATCCGGAAAATTTGATATTGGATGAAATACAATATGTTCCTGAAATTTTCTCTTATTTGAAAATGGAAGTTGATAAGAATAATAAAGAAGGACAATATTTGATGACAGGATCTCAAGTTTTTTCTCTGATGAAAGGAGTTTCGGAATCTTTGGCGGGGCGTGTGGGCATATTAGAACTTCAAGGGGTTTCCTTAAGAGAAAGATATAAGATAAGCTTTAACAAACCCTTCATTCCCAATAACGAATATATAAAGGAAAGAGAAAGACATCTTATTGACTATAAAAATATTTGGGAAGCAATTCACAGAGGCTGTATGCCACGACTTGTATATAATAAAGAAATTGATTGGGAAGTCTATTACAGCTCATACATTCAGACCTATATCGGAAGAGATGTAAGAAATCTGACCCAAGTAGCGGATGAAAATGCATTTATAATGTTTTTAACATCCCTTGCCGCTAGGTCAGGGGAATTAATAAATTTTAATTCTATAGCACAAGAAATAGGGAAAAGTATTGATACGGTAAAAAGATGGCTATCCATATTGGAAACTTCAAGAATTATATATCTTCTCCGCCCTTATTATAACAACCATTTAAAAAGGGCAATCAAAACAGCAAAAGTTTATTTTTTAGATACAGGGCTAGCTCTCTATCTTACCCGCTGGCCTACTGCTGATACTTTAAAAAACGGGGCAGCTGCGGGAAAATATTTTGAAACTTTTATTATGGGTGAAGTAATAAAAAGCTTTATAAATGGGGGAAAAGTGAGCCTCCCTATTTACTATTATCGGGATAAGGACGGAAAAGAAATAGATGTAATAATTGAAAAAGGGGAAGAACTTTATCCCATTGAAATTAAAATGAGTGCATCTCCTAATGCAAATATGGGTAAGCACTTTAAAGTTTTGAAAAAAATAAAAGATAAAAAAATAATGCCGGGGATTATTTTGTGCCAATATGATAGAAAAGTAAGACTTGCCGATGACTTGACAGCCCTACCCGTAGAATATATTTAAAAATCATACCCAAAGACGCCCAAAAGCCTACTGATAGGAGAAAGATTAGGAAAAGGTTGCTAAATAAAATGCGGTAAAAAACACTTTGAAGCTTTGGATAATGAAGTGGTATTTAAAGATATAGATAATTTCAGTGAATTTATGGCGGAAGAAGTTGTTATATAAAATGTAAATAAAAGCAGGTGGCAAAAAGACACTTGCTTTTATTTATGCTCTTTTTATAATTGATTTTGTAACTGTTAATGAATAAATATAAATAAAAATAAGAAATTATACTTGCATAAAAATCCTCATATAGGTATAATTATTATCAATTATAAAAATTAAGGGGACGATAGCATGAAAACATTAAAAGAAAAAGTAGTTTTGGCTTATTCCGGAGGTCTTGATACATCAGTTATTATTCCTTGGCTTAAGGAAAACTACGACCTGGAAGTAATCGCCTGCTGTGTAGACGTTGGTCAGGGGGATGACCCCGCAGAACTAAAGGAAAAAGCTCTAAGCAGCGGAGCATCAAAAGTGTATGTGGAGGATGTAAGAAAAGATTTTGTAAAGGATTACATTTTTCCCACACTAAAGGCAGGTGCTATATACGAAGGAAGATACCTTTTGGGTACTTCTTTTGCAAGACCCCTTATTGCAAAAGTACTGGTGGATATAGCTGAAAGAGAAGGAGCTTCATATATAGCTCACGGATGTACAGGTAAAGGAAATGACCAAGTCCGCTTCGAACTGTCTATAAAATCCATGAGGCCGGATATAAAAATAATTGCGCCTTGGAGGACTTGGGATATAAAATCAAGAGATGATGCTATAGATTATGCGGAAAAGAAAGGTATTTCCATTCCTGTTACAAAGGAAAAGCCATATAGTATGGATAGAAACCTTTGGCATTTAAGTCACGAGGGCGGCGATTTGGAGAACCCTTGGAACCCCCATTCTACAGATATGTATATGATGACAACACCGCCGGAGGAGGCACCGGATACACCCTGCTATTTAGAAATAGGTTTTGAAAAAGGCATTCCCGTTACAATTAATGGAGTATATTGCGAACCTGTGACTTTGATGGAGAAGTTGAATAAAATAGGAGGGGAAAACGGTATCGGAATCAATGATATGGTTGAAAACAGGCTTGTAGGTATGAAGTCCAGAGGTGTCTATGAAACACCCGGCGGAACAATACTCTATGCCGCTCATAAAGAGTTGGAATACTTAACATTGGATAGAAATACAATGCAATTTAAAGATATGGTTTCACAAAAGTATGCTGAATTAGTCTATGACGGACTTTGGTTTACACCGCTAAAGGATGCGTTGGATGCTTTTATAGATATTACTCAGGAATATGTCACCGGGATAGTTAAGTTAAAACTTTATAAAGGCTCCTGCACCAACGTCGCTTCCAAATCCAAATACTCTTTATACAGTGAGGAATATGCAACTTTTGGAGAAGATGAGGTATATAATCAAAAGGATTCGGAAGGCTTTATAAACTTATTCGGATTGCCTTTAGTTGTAAGAGCTATTATGAATAAGAAAAACATGGAGGAAATGCTCAAAGTAACGGGCAAAAAAGCGATATGAAATTATGGGGCGGAAGATTTAAGAAAGATACGAATAAAGTAATAGATGAATTTCAAAGCTCTATAAAATTTGATTCCAGATTATATAAGCAAGATATCAAAGGCAGTATCGCTCATGCTCGTATGCTGGGAGCTAAGGGAATAATTGGAGAAGAGGAAGCAAAATTAATCATACGGGGTTTAAAGGAAATACTGGCAGATATAGATGAAGATAAAATAGAGTTCCAAACTGCAGAAGAAGATATACATATGAATATAGAAAATCTTCTGATTCAGAGAATCGGAGAAGCCGGTAAAAAGCTTCATACAGGAAGAAGCAGAAATGATCAAGTGGCTTTAGATCTTAGGATGTATTTAAAAGATGAGATAGATGAAATAATGATGTTGCTGGAAGGCCTTTGCGGCCTTCTGGCAACAAAAGCCCGGGAGCATGCCAATCTTATGATGCCCGGCTATACCCATATGCAAAAAGCTCAACCCGTAACGCTCGGTCTTCATCTTATGGCCTATTTTCATATGTTTGAAAGGGATATGGACAGGTTTAAGGATTGCTATAAAAGAACCGATAGTATGCCTTTGGGGAGCGGCGCGCTGGCCGGTACCACTTATGATTTGGATAGGGAAATGGTGGCGGAAGAACTGGGATTCTCCATGGTTACGGAAAATTCAATGGATGCAGTATCTGATAGAGACTTTGTAATAGAGTTTATAAGCTGTTGTTCTATATTCATGATGCATATGAGCAGGCTTTGTGAGGAATTAGTACTTTGGAATACCCAAGAATTTAGTTTTATTGAAATGGATGATACCGTGAGCACGGGGAGCAGTATAATGCCTCAAAAGAAAAATCCGGATGTAGCGGAATTGATACGAGGCAAAACAGGCAGAGTATATGGTAGTTTGGTGACTATCCTTACTGTCATGAAAGGCTTGCCCTTAGCTTATAACAAGGATATGCAAGAGGATAAAGAAACTGTCTTTGATGCAGTTGATACTGTAAAAAGCTGCATAAAAGCCTTTATCCCTATGTTTGATACTTTAATATTTAAAGATAAAAATATTAAAGAAAGCCTAAAAGGCGGCTTTTTGAATGCCACCGATGCCGCAGACTATTTGGTAAGAAAGGGAGTTGCCTTTAGAGATGCCCACAAAATTATAGGAGAAATGGTAAGTTATTGCATGAATATTAATAAGGAAATAGATGAATTAGATATTAATGAATTAAAATCCTTTAATAAATCCTTTGAAACAGATATTTACGAATATATAGATATGGAGAATTGTATCAAAAGAAGAAAATTATGATATTGTTACTTTGATTTTCTTAATGTCACTCTGAGCGATAGCTAAGGATCTTATGCTTCGGCAGAAAACAGTTGTACCGGGCGATCACAGATCTCCCCTACGGCAATCGCAGTGAATATAATAATCTATATTAAAAAACAATTTACTTATATGCCGTGCCAATATTTCCTCATTTTATTCGAAAATGGCAAATGGCTATAAAAGCGGCCTTTTCTTCATATATCATATTAAAAATCTATTAGCAACTATATGGTTTAAGAACGTAAGTTAATAAACTAATGCGGCGAAGCCGCTTTTATTCAATCCTTTTTAAGCTTGCTTCACTCAAAGGACAATATCAATATTCGCAATGTGCGTACAAGCAGATTGCGGACGGACTGGGAGCAAGCATTCATACCGTTAATTTTCATATCAAGAATCTTTATAAAAAGTTAAAAATCAACAACCGTTCGGAACTATTTGCTCGCTTTAATTTCCGCAGTCTTTCTTCTTAAATAAGGATTCTAAAATTTTAAGATAATCTATATAATTTTTCTGTATTTTTTGTCGTAGTATAGCCTTTTTTTACTTAAGGCTATCTTTTTTGCATACCTACCATAAATAGTAGCTACCCAAGACAAGTTTTCCCTTTTAAAATTAAAATTAAGTTGGGAGGGTTTAATATGAAAAAGCATATAAAAGACTTTTCCGGGATGAATGCTGTCATGACATTAACAAGGCGGGAAAAAGAGGTCTTTTATATGCTTCTTGAAGGCATGAAAGCAAAAGAAATTGCATCAAAGGCCTCCGTCAGTATTTGGGGCGCAAACTATTTTATCAAACAGATATATCGTAAACTAGGTGTCAATAGTAAAACTGAATTAATTTTGCAATATTTTGATTTTCGCAATCCTGTTCATAATTCCTGATGATTTAACGAGAGATTGATTTTAACCACTAAGGACACTAAGGACACTAATTATTTTGAATATCTTTGCGGATTTTGTGGATTAGACAGTGGAATGATGGTTGGATAGGAGACCGGGGGGACTGTCCCTCCGGTCTTATCTATCCTTGTTAAAAATTTATATTTGTGATATAATTTGTTTGCTTTCAAAGAAGGGGTGGCCATATGAGATAATTTCTTGCTAATTGATGAATTAAATGGCATGGCAGTTAACCGTTTTTAAACAATGGCTTATTTTGTTGTGTCCGTATTAGCGAGAATTCTCTTTTATATTAATATTATAAAAATGACTAAAATATAATTTTTAAGTTTTAGCTGAGAATTTTCTGTTCTCAGCTTTTTTGTTTATAAATGCAGATTTCCGCTATATTATAAAGAACCGAAGGGAGAATATATATGGCATTGATTGATATCAGAAATTTGACTTTCGAATATACCGGGAGTCTGGAATCAATTTTTAACGGCTTAAATCTAAAATTGGATACGAATTGGAAACTAGGTTTCATCGGTAGAAACGGTTATGGGAAGACTACTTTTTTAAACCTATTGATAGATAAATACTCTTATACAGGGACTATTATAAAACCTCTTCCTATGGTTTATTTTCCATTTCCTATTGATAATTACAATATAGAGACTTTAAATTTGCTGGAAATATTGCGGCCTAGTTTAGTTTTGTGGAAATTGCAAAGAGAAATGAATCTTTTAAAAGTAGAAGAAGCTTGTTTACATCGCTTGTTTTCTACATTAAGCGGTGGCGAACAAACTAAAACTCTATTAGCTTTGTTATTTTCCGGAGATGAGAGTTTTTTGTTAATTGATGAACCTACTAACCATTTAGATATACGAGGAAGAGAGCTGGTAGCAAAATATTTAAAGGACAAGAAAGGTTTTATTTTGGTATCTCACGATAGAGAATTTATAAACAGTATTGTGGATCATATATTAATTATTGAAAAGAATAAAATAGTTCTTCAAAAAGGAACTTATGATACTTGGGAACAAAACAAGAATTTGGAAGACCAATATGAATTGCAACAAAATCAAAAATTTAGAAAAGAAATAAGAAGGCTTAAAGAATCTTCGAGAGAGAAAGCAGCATGGGCTGACAATGTGGAGGCTACTAAAAACATAAAGGTATCCGGAATAAAGCCTGATAAAGGTTATATAGGACATAAGGCAGCCAAAATGATGAAGCGTTCCAAGAATATAGAAAAAAGATATAAAAAAGCTATAAAAGAAAAAGAAAAACTGCTAAAAAATATTGAGATTTCAGACAAGATACAGATAACCTCATTGGATCATCATAAAAAACAATTTGTTAATGCGGAAAATTTTACAGTAGAATATGACGGTAAGAAAATTTTTGAACCTATAGATTTTACTGTTGAAAAAGGTGATTGTATTGTTTTTAAAGGTGATAACGGAAGCGGTAAAACCAGCATTATAAAGTCAATTTTAGGTGAGGATGTTCCATGGCGGGGAAATCTGGATATTACTAAAGGGCTTATTATTTCTTATGTTCCGCAAAAATTTCATACTATAAACGGTAGTATAAACGAATTTGTCGATAAGCAGCAGTTAGATAAAACTAAACTCCTGACAATATTAAGAAAGCTGGGTTTTTCCAGAAATCAATTCAATATATTAATAGAGGATTTCAGCATGGGACAAAAGAAAAAAATATTATTAGCTAAGTCTATTTGTGAAGAATCACATTTATTTATCTGGGATGAACCTCTTAATTATATTGACGTGATTACAAGGCTTCAAATAGAAAATATGGTATTGGAATATTCGCCGACGATGATTATAGTTGAACATGACAGAAGGTTTGTGGAAAAAATAGCTACCGATATTATAGAATTAAAACAGCATGAAACCGTTCTTTTTTGATTTTATACTTGCCTAGAAGCTAATGAGGATAGCAACACCCCCCGATATTCGGTACTTTACTCATATAAGGCTTGAAGAAGGGTACCCGGAACTATATTATTGACAATCCTGTCTAATGATTGTAGGCTAATATTAGTCCATAATCCTTGGACAGGGGATTTATATATGAAGCATAAATTAGGTGAAGCGAGAGTGATGGCGATGTCAGAAAAAAAGTTTTTACAAAGGCTTAATATAAATGGTCTGGCAAGAAAGCCCGTTTTCTGGTTGGTTATAGCAGGTATGATTATAATGATAGTTGTTAGAACAGGCTTGCTATCGAATCCCATGGAAAATGAAAAGATATTGGCTGAAGATCCGGTTTCATATACTGAAGAACTGTGGAAGGCACGCACAAAATATGTGGGAAATAATTCAGGCGTGGGAAAAATCATCAATTTGTTGCAGTTCCCTGAAGGTATATTCTATGACGGCTTTGAGCTGCATACAAGGGAGCACCCTTATGCCGTAACGGTGAGGTTTAAAACAGATACAGAGATTCGCAATTTCTATTCGGGAGCTGATAATCAATCCCCTTTCCTAATTAATGCACTGATAATGCTCTCTCTTATTGAAAACGCAGAGTACATTACCTTTAGCCTTAATGATGGTATTTATGATCCGTATTCTATTCAGTACACTGCCGATATGGCAGAAATGATACTTGGCGAAGAATATTACGAGAAAAGTCAAACTCTTGAGGGATTTAATGCACTATTACAAAGGATGCAAGAGACATTGAATACTAATGATGTCGAGGATAATCAAGTGGTATACAGTATCGCAAAGCTTGGGAAGAATGGGGTGGTGTTTTCCTATCTTTCTATTGATGAGAAGGAACTTGCTGAATCAATTATCATGGGTTATATGCTAAAGTCTTCGGCATGGAAAGGCGTTGATATTGATACGATAGAAGAAGATTTTCTAATTCGCCAAAGATTTCCGGAAGAAAATGAAACCCATGATTTTTACGCATATCTATTAGATGATGGTACAGCGGTTTTACAGGCCGGTAATAATGGAATGTACAATATACTTTCCTATGAATTTTATTCTGAGCTCCAAGGATTATTTGAATAGCACGGAAGAACAATAATAAAATTACCTTATTATGACTTTCTAGATAAAGTAAATGAACGCATATAAGAAAATATGGGTAAATATATACAAAAACACATGATAATGGGGCACCCATTTGGAATAATAAAAAGAACAATGAATGACGGTTATTATCTGTGTAGAAGGGTAGGCTTTGTGATTTTAGGGTCATCTTTAATAATTCTTGCATATAACTTCAAAGGAATATTAAGCATATTAGGGATTAAGGAGCCAATTCTTCCCTGAATTTACTTAATAATTTAAAAATTGCATAATAGGCACTTTAATACAATACTTGTATACTATTAATTGAAAAGTTGAGTGCTTGGGCACAGCCTGCCGTCCCTTCGGTAGTTCTCCTACTAGCCCCTTTACCTACATATTGCGGATTAGATTTATCATTTCTATTGCACCGATAGCGCAGTCAAATCCTTTGTTGCCGGCTTTTGTACCTGCCCTTTCTATTGCTTGCTCAATATTCTCAGTTGTTAGTATACCGAACATAACCGGAATTTCATTGCTTAAGGATACGTGTGCGATACCTTTAGATACTTCGTTGCAGACGTAATCATAATGTGTAGTGCTGCCACGGATTACGGCACCAAGGCATATAATAGCATCGTACTTCCCGCTCTTTGCCATCTTGGACGCGATAAGGGGTATTTCAAATGCTCCGGGAACCCACGCAATATCAATGCTATTATCACTGATATCATGCCGCTTAAGTGCGTCTAATGCACCGCTTAGCAGCTTGCCAGTAATAAATTCATTGAATCTAGCTGCAACAATACCAATACGAATTTCGCCTGAGATAAGTTTACCTTCAAAAATTTTCATTTCAACAGTCTCCTTTTTAAATTTAATAATGCAAATCATGTCCCATTTTATTTTGCTTGGTTTTCAGGTAAAAGATATCATGCTTATTTGGCGGCATTTGGATGGGAACTCGGTCTACGATTTCCATCCCAAATTTGGAAAGCTGATAAATTTTATCTGGGTTATTAGTGAGAAGTCGTAAGGTTTTCGCCCCGAGGTCTCGTAATATCTGTGCACCGATGTAGTATTCTCTCATATCTTCGGGAAAACCAAGGGCATGATTTGCCTCCACAGTGTCCATTCCTTTGTCTTGAAGCGCATAGGCGTGAAGTTTATTAATGAGCCCAATACCTCTGCCTTCTTGGCGCATATAGAGTAACACCCCACGTCTCTCAGCTTCAATTTGTGACATAGCAGATGCGAATTGTTGCCCGCAATCACAACGCATGGACCCGAATGTATCTCCGGTTAGACACTCTGAATGTACACGACATAATAGATTTTCTCCATTTCCAATATCACCTTTGACCAGCGCTACATGGTGTTCTCCGTTTAATGTGTTTATATAACCATAAGCCTTAAAATCGCCATATTTCGTCGGGAGTAAAGTGCAGGTTATTTGTTCCACGAGTTTTTCATTTTTCTTACGGTATTCCTGCAGGGATTTGATGGTTATTATTTTTAAATCCCATTTATGTGCAAACTGTATTAGTTTCGGCGTTCGCATCATGTTACCATCATCCTCCATGATTTCACAGCAAAGGCCACACTCTTTCAAACCTGCCAACCGCATCAAATCGACAGTAGCTTCCGTATGACCATTACGTTCTAGAACACCGTTTCTTTTGGCAAGAAGTGGGAACACATGACCAGGGCGACGAAAGTCTTCAGGTTTAGCATCATCGGCTACACATTTTCTAGCGGTAATACTTCGTTCTGCCGCTGAAATGCCGGTTGTAGTATCCACATGATCAATAGATACTGTAAAAGCTGTCTGATGGTTATCTTCGTTATGAGTTACCATTTGGGGAAACTGCAATTTTCGGCATAGTTCTCCACTCATGGGCATGCAAATAAGTCCTTTCCCGTTGACAGCCATGAAATTTACATTTTCTGTAGTGGCAAATTCTGCTGCACAGATAAAGTCTCCTTCATTTTCCCTGTTTTCATCGTCTGTAACCAGAATGATTTTACCTATACGAAGGTCTTCTAAAGCTTCTTCAATAGTGTTGAATTGAAACATTTTATTTCCTCCTAAAAGCCGTGTTCCGTCAGAAATTCGGCTGTAATATTGTGGTTTACTTGGATTTTTCCAACCAATCGTTCAATATATTTTGCGATACAATCTACTTCCAAATTAACTATATCTCCAATACGACGGTTAGATAGGGTTGTCAAAGACGTTGTGTGAGGTATTATGGAAACGCTAAAACTGTCTATGCTTAGTTTTGCTACAGTCAGGCTGATGCCATCAATAGTTATGGAGCCCTTTTCAATTATATAGCGAAGAATTGGCAAAGGTGCCTTTAATGTATACCATAGGGCATTATCGTCTTTATGAATATCTGAAACCAATCCCGTGCCATCAATATGACCGGAAACGATATGTCCTCCAAATCTGCCATTTAAAGGCATGGCACGTTCGAGGTTGACGGGGCTATCTATTTGCAGTTTTCCAAGGTTTGTTCGATTTAGGGTTTCATGCATTACATCAGCAGTAAAGATTTTTGAGGATATGGAGGTGACCGTGAGGCAAACCCCATTTACTGCAATACTATCACCAAGATGTATGTCCTCCATAATATCCGTTGCTTGAACTGACAAGATAGCTGATTTTGGGTTCTTTACAATGGACCTTACTTTTCCAATCTCCTCTATGATTCCTGTAAACAATGAATCACCTTACTTTCTAATAAAATATCTTCGCCCATTTGTGTGATGGTTGGTTTACTTAGGAGAAAAGCTTCATCTAGGCGGTCAATACCGAGGCCTGTAACCGGGGTTTTTTCACTTTTGCCAAATATTTTAGGGGCGATGTATGTGTGTACTTTGTTTACGATGCCGCTTTTTAATGCAGACCAATTCAGTGCGCCTCCCCCTTCCAATAAAATGCTATCAATTTGTTCTTCTCCTAATCTTTGCATCAAGCTATTCAAATCAATATGATTGTTTTTTCTTGGAATCACCATGACCCTACATCCTTCCTCTATATAGGGCCTATGCTTATTAGCATCTGTTATTGCTGTAATAATGAGAGTTACTGCTACATCAGCTGTTGTGACGATTTTTGATTTTAGCGGCATCCGCAAATTAGTATCACAGATAATCCGCTTGGGGTTTTTACAATTTTCTAACCTACAATTCAGCATTGGATTGTCTGCAAGTACAGTGTTTACACCGACCATTATGGCACTGTATTGGTGTCGGTCTTCATGAACACGTCGCCGCGCTGCCTCACCGGTAATCCAACGGGATTCGCCGGTACGGGTGGCAATCTTTCCATCCATGGTCATGGCGTATTTCATGATTACATAAGGTCTTCTTGTTCGAATGTAATGGAAAAAGCTTTCATTGAGCCCATCACATTTTTCCTTTTCAATTCCTTCTACTACTTCAATATCAAGAGAACGTAGTATTTGAATACTTTTACCCGAAACTAGTGGATTAGGATCAGAAGAGCCTATTACCACACGGCTGATTCCGCTTCTGATGATTGCTTCTGTGCAGGGTGGGGTTTTCCCGTGGTGGCAGCAGGGTTCAAGCGTGACATAAAGAGTCGCATTTGTCGTAGACGAGCGACAATCCATTAATGCATTTTGCTCTGCATGTGGTCCACCGTATTTTTCGTGGTAACCCTTACCGATGATGGTACCATCCTTTACTAATACGGCCCCAACCATCGGATTTGGGTTAACCCATCCGCATCCTTGTTTCGCCAGTTGAATAGCTAACTCCATGTATTTTATATCATCCATACAGTACCTCCTTCGGGATTTCTTACAGCCAATTTACCAAATAGAAAAAGCCCCGATTCACGCAATCAGGGCTTTTTTATTAAGGTCATTTGCTGCATCATTTTAAATATAAAACTCTGGAATAATAGTATTCCAGAGCAAAAATCATGCATACATAAAAAACCGTATCTATTATCTTCTTTCATCCAGACTATACTGTCGGCTTCGGAATCACACCGAATCATACCTTGCGGTTCGTGGGCTATACCACCGGTAGGGAATTTCACCTTGCCCTGAAGATTTTTCTATTGAATTCATTGTATCTCTCATTAATGGTCTTGTCAATTAGTATAGTTTAATAGGATAGTATCAATTTACTGTGGGAAAAAGAAGAACTAAAACATCCTGGTTCTTAGATTAAAAGAATGCCCTTGATAACAAGCATTTCCCATATGATTTTGTCAACCTTAGCAGTATCCTCTTTTTTTCTTTTTCTCTTTAACTTCTGAGCCATTACTAAATCATATTTTATGTCTCCGTTTTTTTGTATAGACTCTGTGATTTTAGGGTCATCTTTAATAATTCTTGCATATAACTTCAAAGGAATATTAAGCATACTAGGGACTAAGGAGCTAATTCTTCCCTGAATTTACTTAATAATTTTAAAATTGTATAATAGGCACTTTAATATAATATTTGTATACTATTAATTGAAAAGCTGAGTGCTTGGAAACAGCCAGTAGCTTTCCGGTTTCATATTCGGGTGGAACCTTGCAAATAATATTAGGTGAAGTTTTAATATTTAATACTATTATAATTAGTTTAATTGGAATGGTTTTTATGAATGAATATAAGATTGCCTGTTTTGATGTTTATTATTATGAAAATTATGCAAAGTCTTGTTGTATAGTATTCGTATCAAGCTCAGAGGAAGAAATAATTTGTGAGTATTGCAGAACAGTTGAGCCAATAAATGATTATGTATCCGGAGAATTTTATAAGCGAGAATTACCATGCATTCTCAGCGTATATAATCTTATCAAAATGGATATTGATATAATAATTATTGATGGCTTTGTCACATTAAATAACGGTAAAAAGGGTCTTGGAGCATATCTTTACGATTCTTTGAATAAGCAGACACCAGTTATAGGAGTAGCTAAAACCTTATTTAGTGGTTGCGAATCTTATTCTGAGGTATATAGAGGTATTAGCAAAAAACCTCTTTATGTAAGCAGTATCGGTATTGATCTGGAATTTTCAGCAAATCTAATTAAAAATTTAAAAGGTAAAAATAGAACACCCGATGTTTTAAAAAGAATTGATCACCTCACCAGACTGAGGTAAGTAGGGATATTAGGGAAAAACAATGATTATCATGCGTTGAATCACCAAATTTTACTCATATCCCCTTATATCCGTTTCTTTCTGCATGACCTAATAGGTAGAGGAAGGCAAAGGCTGGAATGCGCAATAGGTTTTTACCTTTATGGGATATATGAACGCCAAAATCATCAGCTCGTTTTGTAATAATGATGGCGGAACTTGCTACTCCGCTGTACTTTACTATCGCATCTTCATCGGAAACAGATGCATGCTCCCTATATTTTACTTCAATCAGGATATGAGGAATATCAGGATAATCAACTACTATATCAATCTCCTTGTTTTTTTTACCACCACGAAAATATCCTATTCGTGTTGCCTTTTGATAATAAAAAGCCGCCACATGTTTATAAACTGCCGTTTCTACCATTTTACCCATTTCTGTGGGATTTGTAAGGATTTCACTGTCCATAAGCACCGCATTACGAATAGCTGCATCTGTAATATAAATCTTTGGCTTGGCTTTTAATACTTTCTTACCGCTGAAGTTTACGGGATAGCTTAAATAGATTAAATTAGCACTTTCCAAATAATCTATATAATTCTGAGCAGTCTGGCGGCTTACGCCGTTAAGCTCCTTTGTCATGGCATCAATGGCCACTATTTCCGAAGATACATTACAAAGATAGAGGAAAATGCGCTCAAGCTCAGTAGCATTGCGGATATTATATAAAGAAGGCAAATCCATTTTTAAAACCTTATCTACAACGTCTTCCCTCATAACCTGTTCAGCTAGGATATCATTTTTTGCCAATGCCAGCTCCGGAACCCCCCCCACCTGCAGATATCTGGTAAAGTGGTTCTGAAAGGCACCTAATTTACTCATGATTTGCCCGCGTTCTTGCTGTGTTAATTTAAGTAATTGTGAGGGCTTAAGATCAGAATCAAGCTGTGCAACAGGTAATCCAATCAAAGCGCAGTATTCATAAAAAGAAAGAGTAGGCACTTGAATTATAGTCCACCGCCCGGCACCACTTTCGGTGCTGCCGCGCATAAGCACAAGGCTAGCTGAGCCAGTAGCCACTACTTTTGTTTCACGTTGCATATCATAAATTGTTTTAAACCAAGCAGCCCAATCCGATGCATATTGAACTTCGTCAAAGAAGTAATATACATTTTCATCAGCATTAATATTTTCATGATAGCATTCCAAAACTTCGTTAAGTCCGGACAATTTTAATATAGGGTGATCCAACGATACAAAGACAATGCGCTGAGGCTGGATACCACGATTAAGCAAAGAATTAATCATTTGGTATTGGATAGTAGTTTTACCTACCCGTCTTGTTCCGGTAAGAATAACCATACGGCGAATATCCTCGGATTCTAAACGTTTCATAGCTTCATAATAAGCAAATCTTTTATAATCAGGAGAGAAAATAGGATTGACTGCGCCGCTGATCCACCAAGGGTTAAAAGCACGCAGTACCTTTAGAATGCTCTCTTTAGCTGTAATAGTCATGAATGCACCTCCATTAGCGTTTTAACAATAATCTAACTATACTTTACATTATATGTATCAATAATGCTAAGTATACTTATTTTTATATCTAAAAATAAGTTATGCCTTAAACAAAGTTTATTTTATGGTTAAATTATGAAAGAAATACGAGAATTGTTTATGCGTTGGAAACCGAATATGTAAAGGGTAAAGGCGCCAGGGAAACTTCCGATTACTGGGTTTAAAACGGTGCCTCCCTAGCTTCTATTGAAATCTGGCATAGCTAAGAGTTTTGCTATTCCTGAAAATATTAAATCCTTTGAAACAGATATTTACGAATATATAGATATGGAGAATTGTATCAAAAGAAGAAAATTATGATATTGTTACTTTGATTTTCTTAATGTCACTCTGAGCGATAGCTAAGGATCTTATGCTTCGGCAGAAAACAGCTGTACCGGGCGATCACAGCTCTCCCCTACGGCAATCGCAGTGAATATAATAATCTATATTGAGATTATAGTTATGTGTGAACATTAACCATATTATTGTATAAGTTATTTGAATTGACACAAAAATGGATATTATTTATAATGGAGTTAAATATAATAAATAAAAGTATTTCGAGCCACTTTTCTAAGGGTTGATACCTATGAAAATTAGGCCAATGGGTAAGGGGTAAACCTACTTGCCTCCCGTATTGGAAAGAAATATAATAGCAATGAATTAAATCTAAGCGGGTAAAACCGCTTTTTTTATTGCCCGAAGTTTTAATTGTAGGACAAGCAGCCAGATAACAACTATAGAAAAGTGCTCTATTAAAAGGAGGAAAATTATGAAAAGATTTTTATGTTTACTTATCACTGTTGTCATGTTATTTACATATGGGATTACCGTTGCTGCAGATACTGTTTACGAGGTAAAAAGCGGGGACACCTTAGCAAAAATCGGTGCCAAATACGGTGTAACCTACCAAGCCATTGCTCAAAAAAATAATATAAGCAACCCTCATCTAATTTTAGTAGGACAGAAACTTATAATTCCCACGGATGAAAAAGATACAGTTTCTGATGAAAAGCCTGTTGAGGTTACCGAACCAAAGCCTCCCGTATCAACAAAAATAACTGTTACAGATGTTGTTGGCAGAGTTGTTACTTTAGATAAGCCTGCAAGTAAGATACTGGGAACTCATAATCCTTCCCTTAATACAGGTATTGTTTTAGGCGGTGGAGATAAGTATATAGCCGGGTTTGGCAATAAAATGATGGCAAACAAGCTTTATGACTATGTTATGGATGATTATGACGGAATAGTGCAAATAGGAAAAGGAGGCAATATCAACTTTGAAACGGTAGTTACATTAGGTAAGAATAATGTTGCTGTTTTACCGGAGCGTTTTAAAGAACAAGCCGAACAATTTGAAAATGTCGGCATTAAAGCTGTAGTGGCACTTCCCAATACAGAAAGCTTCGATACGATTAAGAATTCGCTTAAAATTGTAGGTGCTGTTTTAGGTGAAGATAACAAAGCAAACCAAATAAATGCATTTATCGATAAGAGCATATCGGAAGCAAAACAATTTTCCGCAAAAGCAAAAACAAAACCCAGTGTCATATTCTTAGGCAGCTCCAGCAGTTATTCTGTGGCTTCAACTTCAATGATACAGACAGATATTATAGAAATGGCAGGCGGCACAAATGCTGTAAAAGGATTAAATGTAAAGGGTGCTTTTGCTGACGTTAATATTGAGCAAATAATTTCTTGGAATCCGGATATTATTTGGGTGCCTAATTATGCAACCTATACTGTAGAAGATTTATTGAAGGATCCGAAATGGGCAAGCATTAAAGCTATAAAGGATAAAGCCGTATATATTTTCCCATGTGACTTGGAACCTTGGGACTACCCGACGGCATCAGCTGTATTAGGTTTACGTTGGGGCTTATACAACCTTCATCCGGAATTGTATAGCTTCAATGATTTAATGAAAAACATAGACGAATTTTATAATATGGTATATGGTAAAACCTTTACCGCCGCACAAATGGGTATAAAATAAAATTAAATAAACTCAAGGCTACTCCAAAAGGGGTAGCCTTGAAAAATAGAGGTAGGAAATTTTAAATATGAAAAAATCAACATATGCACTTACAATTCTATTATTATTTGCGTTGCTATTCGGTGCTGCATTAACGGGTATTTGTATAGGCAGACTTAGCACCAATCCCATGGACGTATTAAATGCAATAAAGAGTAAACTAGGGATTCCCGTGGATGTAGACGAAGCAATGGAAATCGTTGTTTTTTCCATAAGAATACCTCGAGTATTGGCTTCCATCATAATAGGTGCAATGTTATCCCTTTCCGGTGCCGTGTATCAAGGTGTCTTTAGAAACCCTTTAGTTTCACCGGATATTCTTGGCGTATCCTCGGGGGCAAGTGTCGGCGCAGCGGGAGCCATAATGCTCGGCATGGGAATAGCAGGGAGACAGGCTTTTGCGTTTATCGGTGGTATAGCTGCCGTAATCATTGCCACGGCAATTCCAAAATTATTAAAAAATCATTCTAATTTAATGCTGGTGTTATCAGGCATTATTGTAGGCGGGTTTTTATCATCCCTGCTAGCTGTAATGAAATTCGTTGCGGAAGAACAAACGGAGCTGACTACAATAGTTTTTTGGCAGATGGGCAGCTTTTCCAATATTAATTTGAAAGAAATATTTGCTATCGGTCCTGCTTTTTTCTTGGGAACGGTTTTGCTTATCGGTTTATCTTGGCGTATTAATATATTATCCTTTGGGGAGATAGAGGCAAAAACTTTAGGTATGGATGTAAAAAAATTCAGAGGTATAATCATAGCCTGTGCTAGTCTGCTTACAGCTGCAGCGGTGAGTATTAGCGGTACAGTAGGATGGGTTGGCCTTGTAATACCCCATTTGGCACGTCTTATTGTAGGCTCGGATCATATAAAAATGATACCCGTCACTGTGTTATTAGGTGCTATTTTTATGTGTATAATAGATACTATAGCCAGGGCTTTAATGACAGTGGAAATACCTTTATCAATCCTTACAGGTATTATCGGGGCACCATGCTATGCCTTGCTTTTATATTGGCAAAAGGCAAACATTAGTTAGGAGGGGTAGGATGTTAGCGGAAATAAAGAATATAAACTTTTCCTATGAAGAGGGGCATAGTATACTTCATGATATTTCATTTCCCATTGATAAAGGTCAGATTATTACCATATTGGGTCCAAACGGTGTAGGCAAAACCACTCTTCTTAATTGTATTGCAAATCTTATCACTCCCACAGCAGGTGAGATAATGTTAGAGGGTAGAGCTCTAAACAAAATGTCTCCTAAAGAAATTGCAATGAAGATAGCTTTTGTACCTCAGCTTATCGTGCCCTCCTTTTCCTATGAAGTATTGAGCTATGTTGTAACCGGATGTGCACCAAGGATAGGTACTTTTGAAAAACCGAAAAAATTTCATTATGATATTGCTAGGAGTGCCTTGGAGCAAATGGGAATAACTCATATTTCTCATAAATATTATACCCATATAAGCGGCGGGGAGAGGCAGCTTGCCAGCATAGCAAGAGCCTTGGCGCAGAGGCCAAGGATAATTCTAATGGATGAGCCTACAGCACATCTTGATTACGGTAATCAGATAAAAGTACTAAAAGTAATTAAAAATATTGCTGAAGATGGATTTAGTGCTGTGATAACTACTCATAATCCGGATCATGCTTTATTGCTTGGAGGTAAAGTAGCTGCACTTAATCAAAATGGGCAATTTGTATTTGGAAAAACCGAGGGAGTTATCTCTAAAGAATTTCTATCAATGCTTTATGATACGGATTTGCATTTATATCATATATCAGATATAAATCGGGACGTTTGTATAGTACCAACAATATAGATAAAGAAAGGCAGAGGATTCCATGTTGATAGACAAAATTGTAGAACAAGCACAATTGAATTTAAAAAATGTAAAGGTAAAGGATGCCGTTATAGGTATTTCTCTTATGGGAGTCCAATTGGATAATGGGCATGTAGGGGTATCCTATACGATAAGAGAGGATTTGCCCAATGGATGTTCAATATTTCCCTATGCCCAAGAGATGATTAGCAAACCCGCCGGTGAAATGGCGGAATGGCTTGTAAACGGGAAAGAGGATTTGCAAAGAGGTATAGGTATGGCGGTAATTACTGCAGCTTCTCAAAGCATACCACTAGTAGATGTGGATAATCCCGGTCTTACCTTCGGCATAAATGTCCTTCCTACAGATATCGTGGGTATGATTGGTTATATTAAACCTGTGGCAAAGGAATTTAGTAATAAAGTAAAAAAAGTAAAGATATTTGATATGGGACTATATCTAAGAGGCGGTGAAGAAGTAGATTTATATCCTACGGAAAAACAATCTGAGGAACTGGTTGATTGCGATATTGTTACCTTAAGTGGAACCACTGTTATAAATAAAACCATTGATGAACTTTTATCTATATGTAAAAATGCCAGAGAAATAGTTATGATTGGCCCCTCTACACCAATGCTTCCTAAAGCATTTAAAGACACAAATATAACGGTACTGGCAGGCTCTTGGTGGAATAATGATAAAAAGGATGAAATTTTTAAAAAAATATCCCTGGCCTGCGGAGTAAGCCATCTCAGTAAATATATGATTAAAAAATGTGTGGCTTCGAAATGATATAGTTAATACTTATATTAAAATGGTTTTATTATCTGATATAAAAAAGCCTATATCATTTGGTGTTGAGTTGATTATTTAGTTTATAAATGATGAAAACCTTTTAACAAATTTCAAAGATTTTGCATAATACCTCATTGGAATAAGTAGTTATTAGTTGTATAATAGTTTTAAAGGCAGATTTTCAAGAGGTGCTAAAAATGACGAAAGACCGGAGACATTCTATTATTGCAATTTCTTTGTTTTCTTTTTACCTTTTATCTTTTCTTTTTGAAGGGCAAGTATTACATACTATTATAAAAAGATTTGATATAAGCATTCAAAACATTTTTTTATATGCAATAATTGCGAATTTTTTGGGTTTATTTATATGTGGTTTTCTAATTAATAATCAAAAAAATGCTAAGGATGTAATGGTTTTTTCAACAATTACATGCATATTGTTTATTATGCCTTTCTTTTTTTTACCATCATTATTGTGGTATATTTCCCTAATAATAAGTTCTTTTGCAGCAGGTTTGTATGTAGCTGCTTGGGGCTTTTATTTTAAAAATTATACATCATCCAACGAAAAAATTAAAACCGCAGCTGATGTTTTGGTTTTATCTAATATTTTAATGATCATGATAAATATGGCAGCTATCCATTTATCGCCATACATTGCGTTGGCGAGTTCCGTTATCATTTTATTTATATCCCTATACTTTCAGATGCAATTGCCTAAAATGCAAGTAATAGATAAAGACAATGAAATTACAGGTAATTTTGAAGCCGCAAGTCAAAGAAATTTTATAAATGCTTTTATTTTGCTATTCATTTTTATTACTATAATCACTGTCAATTCCGGTTTCATGTACCAAGTAATTAACCCGGCATTTGAGCATTTAAAATGGCTTGTTAGCTGGTATTGGGCTATTCCTTATATCATCGCAATATATATTATGAAGAATTTACCTAAAAAAATTAATCATAATTATATGTTATATGTGGCTATCGCAATGATAGGGTTTTCTTTTTTAGCTTTTATGGCATTAGGCCGTTCCGCCGGCAGCTATTTGATAGTTAATACACTTATGCTGGGTGCTTGTGGTGTATATGATTTGTTTTGGTGGAGCATATTGGGAGAAATGTTGGATTATCATGATAATCCTGCAAAAATTTTCGGCATGGGGCTTTCTGCCAATGTCTTAGGTATTTTTATCGGCAGCCTGATAGGAAATATAGGCGATGATATAAATGCAAGGTACAGGACAACTATTATTGCATTTGTTGTTGTCTTTGTTACTTTGATGATATTGCCTATTCTTCATAAATATTTGTTAAATTTATTGAGAAATCATGCATTTTTATCTACTTTTTATAAAATGGAAGAGGTTAAACAAAATAAAAATATTCGTTTTCTTATTGAATTAGGTAAATTGACACAAAGAGAAAGCCAGATTGCAGAGCTGCTTTTGAAGGGAAGAACTTATAAAATGATAGCAGAAGAGCTTTATTTAAGCGAGAATACTGTAAAAACACATGTGAAGAATATATATTCAAAACTTCAGGTAAAGAGTAAAGTTGAACTTATGGGCTTAATAATAGATAAAGATTAACTCAGAGGGACGGGAATACACTATATGCTAACCGCTAATATTGACCTTTTCGACTATCAAAACGGTATATATGCAGAGTTTTAAATGATTACGAGAGCCAAGAGAGGAAGCAAATAAAGACTTGGCTGCATTGCTGACAAAAAGAAAAACTGAAAAAGAACTTTTAAAGATGTATAATAAAAAAGATATATTATAGTTATAATAATAAAAAGAATTCACAAAATTTATTTGACAAATGAAAAAATATGTATTAGTATCTCGAGTTTGACAGTT
>Ga0265293_10005085_pt1 | contig 22406 bp, 20 predicted proteins | sample Munlanlewell138R_FD_192505 | JGI IMG/M metagenome (GOLD analysis project Ga0265293, IMG submission 192505) | Leachate microbial communities from a municipal landfill in Southern Ontario, Canada - Leachate well 138R | ecosystem: Engineered > Solid waste > Landfill > Unclassified | place: Canada... | reverse complement strand
CCTTTTTTTCTTTTTGTACTTTACGTCTTTGTGATCCTTGAATCATCACTCGTTTAGCACTTTGTGTTGATAATCGTTCATCCCATAAAATGACTTCTGCTTCTGTCTTTGCAGTTATCATTTCCTTGAATGATTCACTGATTTTACCTCGAATACCAATATCATTATTCATGTGTTTAGGTAGACCTAACACAACACAGTCGATTTGATGTGTTTGAATCAGTTCAGTCACCTTCAATGCTGCTTCCTCATAGTTGTTTTCACTAAATCTAATCGTTGTTAATGTGCTTGCGATGATGCCTGATTCACTGATAGAAATACCGATGGTTTTACTACCTAAATCCAAGCCTAAATAGCGTTTCATAAATGTTTGCTCATTTCTTTGATCACAAGATCAACTAAGTCTAACTGCTGTGTTCCACCCTGTGCAAACTGCCCTTTGCCACCACCTGATCCGTTGGATAGCAAAGTTGCTTTTTTTATGAGTTGATCAGCATCATCATGGCTACTTTTGCAAAGGTATGTTGCTTTAGAATCACCGATGTTAATCAACATCAATGTCTCTGCTTTTATTTTATCATAGAGTGCATCAATCAGTTGTTTCAAAACCTTTGGATCTAAGTCTTTTGTAACGATCAGTTGTTTCTTTTTTGTCACATCTAAAATCCATTCATCAAGGCGTTTTAAGACATCTTCTTGTGACTTGCGGATGTTTTCTTTTTCGTATTGCTTTGCGAGTTCTTTAAGTTCATCTAAATAGTTTCGATAGTTAATGATATCTTGATAAGAACCGATAATCTCAGGTTTGGATGGAATGTTATGTTTTTCATCCATTTTCTTGATCTTTTCGCTAATGGATTGTATTTCTTGTTCAAATGTTTCTAAATACGAGGTGACCTGCTCTTTTAGATTGGGTCCTGTGATACCTTCCATTCGATAAACACCAGAACCGATGGATTCATACTGCATGATAGCAAACGCTTTGATATCCGATGTATTTTTGACATGTGTTCCACCACAGAGTTCTTTACTCCATCCCATGTCGACCACACGGACAATATCACCGTATTTTTCACCAAATAATGCCATAGCTCCTATCTTTTTGGCTTCTTCAAGTGGTAATTCACGAATCTTGACGTCTAGAGGTTGTTGCTTTATATAGTAGTTGACCAGTTTTTCGACTTCAACGATGCGCTCATCTGTTTCCGTTTCAAAATGATTGAAATCAAAACGCCAGCTCCATGGAGCAACCTGTGAACCTTGCTGATTGGCGTGTTTACCAAAAATATCTTTGATTGCCTGATGGAATAGGTGAGCAGCACTATGGTTTTTCATCGTCTTTTGTCGTAGTGTTTTATCAACGACTGCTAAAACTTCTTCGCCTTCTTGATAATCTCCTTCAACACGATGTAGAAATTGACCATGAGGAAGTTTATAGACATCTTTTACCTCAAGTCCGTTGATCCAACCCTTATCTGCTACCTGTCCACCCGATGTTGCATAAAAAGGTGTCTTGTCGAGCACGATACCCTCATCAAAGACCTTAATGACTTTTGCTTCTACTTGTAGCTGATCATAACCCACAAAGAGTGATGGTTCAGTGAAATTTAAATACATTTCTTCTTGATTCTTCATTGAACTCATCTGCTGTCTTGCTGCTCTTGAGCGATTTCGTTGTTTGTCAAGTTCAACATTAAACGCATCAATATCGACTGATACACCTTTTTCTTCAGCATATTCCATGGTGAGTTCAATGGGAAAACCAAAGGTATCATAGAGTTTAAAAGCTGTCTGTCCACTCAGTTTATTTCCTTCGATTGAGATGGCGTCATTCAGATGTTTTTCACCTTCATTAATCGTGCTTAAAAACTTTTCTTCTTCCCTAAATATCAGTTGTTTAACAATCGTTTTGGTTTCTTCAAGATTGGTATAAAAGCTACCCATGATGTCGACGACATCATCAACAAGTTCATAGAGAAAGGGTCTTGTAAGATTGAGTGAAAGGCCGTATTTAACCGCTCTTCTCAATAATCTTCTGAGTACATATCCTCTACCTTCATTCGATAAAATAGCTCCATCTGATATAGCAAATGTCAGTGCTTTGATATGATCTGCAATCACCTTAAATGCCATTTGACCTTGATAGGTGATACCTGATAGCTTTTGTGTATGCAAAATGATGGGTAAAAAGAGATCTGTTTCAAAATTGGTAGCTGTCTGTTGAATGACGCATGCAAATCGCTCGAGACCAGCACCTGTATCAATGTTTTTTGAAGGAAGTTCAGGATATGCTTCGCGTGATAGTCCTGGTTTTGAATTATACTGTGAAAAAACAATGTTCCATATTTCAATATATCGTTCATTTTCTATATCTTGCTCAATGAGTTCAATACCACGCTGATCATAAGATTCACCTCGATCAAAATAGATCTCAGTATCTGGACCACAGGGTCCAGGACCAATCTCCCAAAAATTATCTTCACGTGGGATGATGTGCGATGGATCGATTCCTTGTCTGATCCATGCATCTCTTGCTTCAAGATCGTCTGGATAATAGGTGATATAGAGTTTCTCTTTTGGAAAATCGAACCATTTGGAGTCTGTAAGTAACTCAAAACCCCAAGCGATTGCTTGATCCTTAAAGTAATTTCCAATCGAAAAATTACCTAACATTTCAAAAAACGTGTGGTGTCTAGCTGTCTTACCCACATTATCGATGTCATTTGTGCGAATACATTTTTGAACATTCGCCATTCTCGGATTTTGGGGTTGCTCTGAACCATCAAAGTACTTCTTTAAAGGTGCAACACCTGCATTAATCCATAGAAGTGTTGGATCATTTTGTGGAACAAGTGATGCTGAAGATTCAATTTGATGTTTTTTTGATTTAAAAAAATCGAGCCACATCTGTCTAATTTCGGTTGATGTCATCTTTTTCATCGGTAACCCTCCTTAAATGAATAAAAAACGTCCTTAGCCTTTCCTAAGGACGTAAATTGTTTACGCGGTACCACCTTAGTTCTAGGAATCAACCTAGCCCTCAAATGTCGTTACGGCCGACTGACCTTTTGCTCCCAAATAGCCTTCACAAGGTCTCTATCTTCGTTTTCACCAACCACGAAGTCTCTTGAAAAAGATAACTTGCTACTCCCTTTGTTCATCGCGACCTTATTGTATCACAATCCAATATAATTGTAAATACTTATTCACCTATCATCTTGGGATTCATCATGATCCCAAACGATTGAATCAATGGATGGATTTCATTCGTTTTTGGTAAACATTTCATAATGTGGGATACCATCTTCTAAGTAAGTCCCTTTGACGATACTAAAACCTAAGCTTTCGTAATAATCTTTTAGATAAGCTTGTCCAGAAATCCGTATCGGTAATCCTTTAATATCTTGCATCGCTTTCTTAATCAATTTCGTTGCATAACCTTGATGTCTATGGGTAGGATCAACAACGATGCGTGATAGCGTATGTTCTAAAAATCTGAGGCCTGGAGGCATCAAGCGAAGATAACTCACAAGTAAGCCATCTTTTTTAAGCATATAGTGGATACTCATCCGATCTAGACCATCAATATCTTGATAGAGACATGTCTGTTCCATGATAAAAACCTTTGATCTCAGATCAAGAATTTGATAAAGCTCTTCAACTTCAAGTTTTTCAAACGTTTTTCGCAAAATAACCTGTTCCATATTTAAAGACGATGGGTGCTCCAACGGATGCCCAAACTCCTATCAAAAAATAACGTATAAAATCAAATGCCACATGATCTAAGAAAATAAGTTTAAGCCCTTCCTTTAGACCAAATGCAATCGCAAGACCAAAGACTACCTTTACGATTTGAATCCACCAAGCTGCTTTAACTTCGAATTTGATATACCGTTTTTCAAGGTAATAACCCAGTGCAAAACCCACAAATCCACCAGCAGCAATCGCTAAATCATGGTTTGGATAAAAGAAAAGTGCAATGATAAAGAGAGGTGCTAACATCAGAGTATAGATGTGTTCATCATCTTTCATCTTATCAACAAGGAGAAAACTGATGTGTGCCAAACCGTATGCGAGCACTAAGCCAACGATGACATCCGTTAAAAAGTGTTGAGCTAAATAGATACGTGAAAGCGGAACAAAGATCATGATAAACCAGGCAACATAGCTCAACCATTTTTGTTTCGTCTTTTTAGAAGCGTAAAGCCCTGTGTATCCCAAAACACCGGATGCTTGAGCGTGTCCACTTGGAAACGAATAGCCGGTCGTGCGCCATTTGGGTTCTGACTCGATCCCCATATAGTAAAAGGGACGAATGCGTTTAAAAATGTACTTAAGTCCCGTATTGATAACTGCGCTCATCATGAAGGCAAAAACAAACTTATGTGCAAATCGTTTATCGATGGTCCAGTAAATGATCACTGCAACCGCGATAAAAAACAACTGATCACCGAGCTGGGTGATAAAGTACATCGTTTCGTCCAAAATGGGATTTCTTAAGTATTGTATGGAGCGAATAAGATCAAATTCTAGATTTTGTATCCAAGTCATAAGATTTAATGCCATTTTGCTACCTCTTCTTTAATCTTCTGTTCCTCATCTTTGGTGATACTGACATGCTCATAGGATGATGGTTTCATCCATAAACCATCTTGATAATAACCTAAATCATGTAACTTTTGTAACATGTTTTTTGTCATTAAGTAGCCATAATTAGCGCGATGTTCAACTTCTTCTGGTTTAAAATTAAGAATATCGATCATTGTAAATGAGAATAGTTTATTGGCTTCGAGATTGATGAGCAGGATATCTTCTTTTTGATATTTTTTTTCATGAAATCTTCCATCAATAGGAACAGCTATAATAATATGGCATCCCTGTTCAATCAAGGGTTTGATCGGACAGTTATCGATGGCTCCACCATCAACAAAGTAGGCATTATCAATTTCTGTTGAACCAAAGAGAACGGGTATGGATGCTGAAGCTAAAACCGCACGATGTGGATCATCCACATCATTTAAATGAAAGACTTCTTTTTTCATACGATGGATCAACACTTGATCAATCATCGATCCCTTTTTTATTTTTGCAGCTGTTACATATCCTTGCATCTTGCTCGTTCTGATTTCATCAAGAGTCACCTGTTCAGTCAGTTTGTGATACATATCCTTAAGACTGAAAAGACCCATCTTATCGAATTTGAATTTATCAAACTTATGACCATAAATATCAGTGTTGTCAATCATCTTCCAAATATCGATCATCCGATCATAGGATAATTTTGCCATAACCATAAGGGTATTGATAGCTCCAATTGAAGTTCCGGATACATGTTCAATTTCAGAAAGTATACCCGCTTCATCGAGTGCTTTGAGTACACCGATTTGATAGGAACCTCTTGCACCCCCACCACCTAATGCAAGTCCAACTTTATACTTCATGTATTTCACCTTTTATTTAAAAGTTTTTTCAAGCGCATCGCTTGATCTTTTTCTTTGAGTGTTTCACGCTTATCATAATCTTTTTTACCTTTAGCAAGGCCAACTTCTAGCTTGCAAAGTCCATCTTTTAAATAGACTTTTAGAGGAATTAATGTGTATCCTTGTTCTCTTGTTTTAGCAAACAATTTGATGATTTCTTTCTTATGCAATAACAGCTTTCTTGTTCGTGTTTCTTCATGATTAAACCGATTTGAAAAATCGTATTTTGCAATGTGCATGTTATGCACAAAAGCTTCGCCGTCCTTGATGGTGACGAATGCATCGTTGACATTAACTTTGCCTAAACGAATGGATTTAATTTCACTTCCGAGCAATTGCATACCTGCTTCATAGGATTCTTCAATAAAGTAGTCATGCCTTGCCTTTTTGTTTTGAGCGATAAGTTTCATATCTTATATCTCTTTTCTTCTTTTTATCAACGATGCCAAAATCCATTTTTCTTTGAGCGATGTCAACATCGAGTAATTCAACTTTAATGGAATCACCTAAGCGATATCTCTTCCCACGGTTTCCAATAAACGTCAAATGGTTTTCATCATACATATAGTAATCATCAAGCACTCTAAGTGGAACAAATCCTTCGATGCCATTGTTCAATTTAACAAACATGCCTGATGGCATCATCTGAGAGATGATTGCTTTAAAATACTTCCCAATCTTATCTTCCATGAATTCACAAGACTTGAGCTTTGATACATCTCTTTCCATTTGAATGGCTTTTCTTTCCTGATCTGAGGTATGTTTGGCAACCTCTGTTAAAAGGGATTCGAAGTGATAGACATCTTTTTTATATGATGTCGTTTCAGAGAGTAAGAATCGGTGAATCAAACGATGGAGCATTAAATCAGGATATCTTCTGATTGGAGATGTAAAGTGCGTATAAAAGCGAGCTCCTAATCCGTAATGGGGTTGCAGTGTTTCGCTGTATTTCGCTTTTTGCATCGCTCTTAGAAGTATCATATGTACCACATATTGATACGGTGTATTTGATGTGTGTTCCGTTATTATTTGCAAAGGTTTAGGACGACCCAATTGTTTAAAATTAACGGGTATACCAAGTTTAGCAACCGTCTGAAGAGCGAGCTTCAGTTTGATATTATCTGGAGCTTCATGAATACGATAAAGTGAGGGTAGGTTGCTATGAAACATGTGAAAAGCAACAGTTTCATTAGCAATCAACATAAACGATTCAATGAGTTGTTCAGCTTCATCGGTTTTCCGTTCATAAACATCGAGAACTTTGCCTTTAGTATCAACGACAAACCCAAGCTCCGATGACTCAAATTCGATTTCGCCACGTCTTCTGCGAATGACTTTTAGCTTTTGTGAAAGCTCGTTCATCTTGGTCAACATATCTTCGATATCTGGGTCACCTAAAGACTGGCCTTTGATTAAGTAGTGGTTAACCTCGTCATAGTTCATGCGTCGATTGCTTTTAATAAATGACTTTTGAATGTCGTATTCAATCACTTTTCCATCCATATCCAGTTTCATCATACAGGAAAGGGTTAACTTGATTTCATGAGGATTGAGTGAACACCAATCGTTTGAGAGCTTATGTGGTAACATCGGGATGACTCGATCAGCTAAATAAGAGGAAGTCGATCGTTTATAAGCTTCTTCATCTAACGGACTGTTCTCAACCACATAATGTGAAACATCTGCAATGTGAACACCTAAATAATAGTGATCATCCTTAACTTCCAAACTGATCGCATCATCTAAATCTTTTGCATCCTTTCCATCGATAGTGATGATGAGTTTGTCGGTTAAATCAAGTCGTTCTTCCATTTCTTTTTCCATATCGATTTCAATTTTAGAAATCGAATCCATGACAGATTCAGAAAATGTTTGTGGCCAGTCATAACTAGCAACAATTTTAAGTGTTTGTATATCTGGATCATTGATATGACCGATGATCTTTTTGACTATAGTATAAACAGCAAATTGATCGATTGACTCAACTTCTAACATGACAACGTGTCCAAACACTAAGTCTTTTCCACCTTCGACTTCGAGTCTGCGATCCAAATAGGTATCCGGTTCAAAAAACAAACCTTTTTGTGTTTTTTTAACAGTAGCAACGACATGTTTAAGCGCACGCTTTACGACATAAACTACTCTGGGTTCGACCCCTTCTTTGACCAAGACGATATCATCATGCATCGCATCGAGTAAGTCTCTTTGTTCAATATAGATATCACCTAACTCTTGTCTTAAAAAACCAAACGTCTTTTTGTGATCGATACGACCAATTAATATGTCTGGCTTAAGTGCATAATAAGGCTCTTCATAAACCAAATAGGGTTCATCAACGAGATTGAGATTACCGAAGTGGTCCTTATGTAATTTTCGTGTTTGATTGTCATAAAATGCTAAGTAGATTTGATTCATAATTTTACCTCGATGCTATTATATCATGAATGGGGAGGTAATAACCTTCCCCATTCGACATGTTATATTATTTTTGTAGATTGCTCAATCGCTTTTTCAAGATGTTTAATTTGATGTCTTGATGAACCTTTCCACCACCTTCATGGCCAGCATTTGGATATTCATAGAGTTCTTTTTCTACCGAAACTTTTAAGTAGGCTTTCATAAAGTATCTGGCTGGACATATATCATCTGCTAAACCAACGGATGCTACCAGTGGATTTTTGATATGTGGAGCAAAGTTTATGAGATCAAAATAACTTAAACAATCTAAAATGTCTTTTAGAAAAAGGTGATGTTCATCGATATAATCTGCGATTTCACTAACCGATCCATTTCTCGTTTGAATGCGTCCCTCAAAGTAACTGTAGCTAGGTACATCAGCAAACGTCATGTATACTTCCTTCAATCCAGCCAGTGCAAAAACAATTCCTCCACCCTGTGATCCACCGTGCAAAATGATTTTTGATGAATCAACAAAGGGTTGTGCTGATGCAAAATCGATCAATCTAAGCCCATCTAGGTAGACATGCTTTAAATAGTAATGTTGTGGCTGATCAAGACCTCGTGTCATCAATCTGTGATCACCCATTTGATATGGATATTGATCTTTAGTCAATCCTCTTTGACCACGGATATCAATAGCAAAAACATTGACACCTAATTGATACCAATCAAGGTAGTCTTCTGGTTGACCTTTATGCCATCCATAACCATGAAACATCAAAACAGTAGGTCTTGGATCTCCTTTATGTCTTAAATAAAATCCATATATCCTTTCTTCTTTTGCTCCAAGATAACTAAAATCACCAATCTCATCGATGGTATCTGTTTGTCTGATGTTTTGAATGTGATCATCTAAAGGATAATGGTTCATTTCGGTGAGTGCTTCACTCCAAAAATCTTCAAAAGATTGTTTGATTTTCATGCATATTTGCTCCATTTCATGTTTCTTCTTCTATTATAAATTGTGAAACTTAAAAGTTTTCATATAAATCGTAGAAATTGCTATTTTTTTATCCTTTGAAAAGGTTTATAATGAATTGAATCTGCTCAAAAGAGGACGCTATGAAATCCATTTTACACTACTTGTATAAAGATAAAGTGTTCGTGATTGCTTTTGTTTTCGCACTCATCTCCGTGTTCTTTATTCCACCATCTTCAGCCTATCTAGGGTACATTAATGCCAAGGTGCTCATCATTATGTTTACATTGATGCTTGCTGTGGCTGGTATTTATGAAACCCATTTTTTTGATTTTGTCGCTACCAAACTTGTTATGCATCTAAGATCGATTAAGTGGATTGGTCTTGTCATCGTTTTGGTGACTTTCTTTTTGGCAATGTTACTGACAAATGATGCTGTTTTATTGACATTAATTCCGTTTACCATGTTTATCACGAGACACACCAAACAAGAAAAGCATATGATTACCATTATCATTTTGCAAACCATTGCTGCCAACATGGGAAGTGCACTCACTCCGATGGGGGACCCACAAAACATTTATCTCTATGCTTTTTATAACATTCCTTTTACATCCTTTATCCTCACAACATCGATTATTACGCTCACCGGATTCATCCTGATACTACTGACAGGTTTTATAAGTATTCCTCATCAGATATGTGAACTCAACATCGTTGCTCCAAACATACAATGGAAAAAATTTTTACTCTACATGCTCATCATGATCAATGCACTTTTGTGTGTACTTCGTATCATCGATCCTTATTACGCGCTTGGTATAACCCTCATACTTTCAATGATCTATGGACGTCATCTGTTTAAGCGTGTGGATTATACATTATTACTCACCTTTGTCTGTTTTTTCATATTCACAGGTAACATCAGCAAGATCACTTGGATCAGTGATTATATTAGCCAAGGCCTATCAACGCATTTAACGGTCTACTTTACTGCACTACTCACTTCACAATTTATATCCAATGTTCCAGCAGCTGTCTTACTTTCCACCTTCACCTCAAGTGATTATTGGCAGCCCTTATTACAAGGTGTAAATGTCGGTGCTTTAGGAAGTATCATTGGTTCACTCGCTAGCTTAATTTCATTTAAATACATCCTACGTGAATATCCGAAAAAGACTTCATCTTATCTCTTAAGATACACACTCATCTCTCTTGGTTTCATGATTGTTATCACATTAGCAACACTGCTTATCAGACTGTAAAAGGGCTCAATTGAGCCCTTGTTCTTTTTTAGGAAAGAATCTTTTTAGGAGTTCAACAACAAGTTCAGGTGCGTTTTTTGAATAAGCGATTTCTCTTGCTAATATCGGACGATCTGTGATGATTCCGTCGATATCACCAAAGACAATTTGTCTGAGTGTTTTTTCATCATTTGCAGTCCAAATATAGACTTTTTTCCCGTAGGAATGAGCCAGTTCAACAAATGATTCGTTGCGGGTATAATAAGCAATAGCTAAACCATAATGATCAGCATATGTTGCTTGAACGAGCTCTGTTTGATTTCCATAAAATGATTGGATAAGGAGCAACGTTTGAATCTCACGATTCATATCTTTTAAGCGTTTCAGTTGATCACTCGAGAAGGATAAAATAACGGTATCACTTGCTATTTGATAGGATTCAATGAGTGTTATAACATTTGCTTCAAGAGTTGGCGACTGATCTTTTAACTCTAAAAAGAGACGGACTTTTCCTTGGATAATCATGATAGCTTCCTCGAGCGTCGGTATCTCTGTTTGACTAAAATCATCTGAAAACCAAGATCCAGCATCAAGTTCTTTTACTTCTTCAAGTGACATCATTCGAAAGAGACGTACAGAGGTATCATTTGTCGTTCGCTTCGTCGAACTATCATGAACTACTATAGGTATATGATCTTTGGTTTCTCTAACATCAAGCTCAATGGCATCGACACCATAATAGAGTGCTTGTTCGATGGCTGGAATGGTATTTTCTGGTGCTTTATCTGAATATCCACGATGAGCTACGATTTCAGCATAGTTTAATAACTCAAGCTGCGTTCGATCACTTTGAATCGTCTGAATGACAGAGGATAAATTAACGACAAACAGAATGGATGCTGTTACAATAAGCCCCCACTTGAGGGTTTTTTCATTTTTAAAAGGCTTCATCGTTTTGAGACTATATGCTGGTTTTATATCTACTTTATGGAGGCTTTCCTCATACCAAGAGGTCATCAGTGCAAAATTAATCGGTATGAGTGTTATCGTTGCAATAAAACCGATAATCAGATAAAGCGTATAAAAGATGGTTAGTACAAATGCAAAGGCATAAGGAGAACCTTTGATCAGAGATACAATACCACCAATAGATAAAATGATCAGAGCATAAATGAGATACAACATGAGATTTAGAATCAGATTGAGTAAAAGAAACTCAAAAGCCATCTCAAGTCGTTTCTTATGAAGCATGGTACGTGAACGCTTGCGCACTTCTTTTGGTTTGAGGTTTTGTACTGTATAGAGATTGATATGAAATATCGTTTGAATGAACAAAACAAAGATTGTCAAAACGAGCAAGATGACTCCAACGACCAGCCACCTGTTTTGGTTGATCAGTTGAATGATTTCAGAGGGTATATTAATGGTTTGCGCAATTCCAACAACATGAAATAATTCAACCAAGATGAAAAAGAAAAACGCAGGGAAAAAGATACGAACATGATATTGTTTGATGATTTTAAAAACATGTTTACTTCCCAAAACAATTAAGTCACTCAATCCAAGTGTAACTTCACGATATCCATAATCAAAAATCATAGATAGCATAATCATTTCAATCATCATATAAAGCGATAATAGAATAATCAAAAAGAGAAAACTTATAAGCGTAAAAGGTTTCATCACGTAGTCAATGAGAAGACTGTTTGTAATATATGCAAAACCTGACACTCTAATGGATTGGTAGAAGAGAAATTGAGCAAGTGGAAAAATGATCAACATCCCAAGGATACGATACATCAATTCAAAGTAAAAGAGTGTTTTTAGATTATAAGTTAAGTTGTGGATGGTTTCCCTAAAGGTTTTCTTCATCAAATCACACCTCATACTTATTTTATCATGAGCACCTAAAAAAAAGGCTTGAATCCAAGCCTTTCAATGTACTACTTTAAGTTGTAAAAAGATTTTAATCCAAGATACTGTGCAGTTCCTCCAAGTTGATCTTCAATGCGAAGTAATTGATTGTACTTAGCAATACGATCTGTTCTTGAAGCTGAACCTGTCTTAATTTGACCCGCATTGGTCGCAACAGCGATGTCTGCAATGGTTGTATCTTCTGTTTCACCTGAACGGTGTGAGACAACGGCTGTATATCCTGCACGTTTCGCCATTTCAATGGCATCAAATGTTTCTGTTAAAGTACCAATTTGGTTCACTTTAATCAAGATGGAATTAGCAATACCCTTTTCAATACCTAATGCCAATTTTTCAGTGTTAGTGACAAAGAGATCGTCACCAACTAATTGAATCTTGTCACCTAACAACTTGGAAAGATAAACCCATCCTTCCCAATCGTTTTCATCCAAACCATCTTCGATGGAGATAATGGGATATTTCTTGATTAAACCTTCATAGAAATGAGATAGTTCATTTGATGTAAATGATTTACCACCTTCTCCTGCTAAAACGTATGTCTTGGTTTCTTTATTGTAAAATTCAGAAGAAGCTACATCCATACCTAAGAAAATATCTTTACCTGGTGTATAACCTGCTTTTTCAATGGCTTCCATGATGACCTGAAGTGCTTCCTCATTGGATCCTAAGTTAGGAGCAAATCCACCTTCATCACCAACACCCGTGTTATAGCCTTTCTTCTTAAGAACGCTCTTGAGATTGTGGAAAACTTCGGCACCCATGCGAATCGCTTCTTTAAATGATTTCGCTCCAACGGGTAAAATCATAAATTCTTGGAAGTCAACATTGTTATCCGCATGTGATCCACCATTGATGATGTTCATCATGGGAACAGGTAATTGTTTCGTATTAAAACCACCAAGGTATTGATAGAGTTCGACACCTAAAAAATCTGCTGCAGCTCTTGCTGCCGCCATGGAGACACCTAAAATCGCATTGGCTCCAAGCTTGGACTTATTCTTTGTTCCATCCAGTTCAATCATGAGCTTATCAATAGCTACTTGATTGGTGACATCAAAACCGATTAATTCAGGTGCAATCACATCGTTGACGTTAGCAACTGCATTTAAAACACCTTTACCTAAAAAACGTTTTTTATCTCCGTCTCTAAGTTCAACAGCTTCATGTTCACCTGTTGATGCTCCTGATGGTACGATAGCTCGTCCAAAAGCACCAGAGTCTGTGTATACTTCTACTTCAACTGTTGGATTTCCGCGTGAATCAAGCACTTCACGTGCGTAAATATCACTAATATATGGCATAGTTTCAACTCCTTATTATATTTTTTTGCCTTGTTATTTACTACTCATTATTATACACAATTTAAGGATTTATTGATAGTTAATTGACAATAAAAACGTTTACTTACTAAAACGATAACTATATACGATACCAATGATGAAAAATACAACATCAAGTATATTTTCAACGGTAAAGAAACCGATGGATAATGGATTTAAAAATTGAATATAGTGAAACGGATTTAAAAGATGAATCAATACGGTGAAATTGAAGACGTCACTTAGATAATAAACACCAATATTAAGTGTTAAACTCATCAAATAATAGGATAACAAAAAGAAAAATATACTCAATATTGAATAAGCAATGTGATAGGTTTGATAGGATCTTGCGATACGTTTTGCTGTTAAATGGGATAAGATGAGCATAAAGAGCCATGTCAATGTAAAGCGTAAGGTGAAGATAAAGAGCAAGTGAAGTGTACCGATAGCAATACCACCTGTAAACGCCATAAAAAAGCCCGATCTAAGAACGGGCAGTAAATCATCCCGGTGAATAGGTTTTTTCCATGCATTCATCATGTCATCCTCCGGAAATATTATAACATATTAGAGCTCGAGATATTTCATGCGTGGTTTAATTAGCAAGAATAAAACCGTCACCAATGCAGCTTTCACCATATTAAATGGTGTATAACTTACCACAACAAACCAGAAAAAATTGGTCAAGTTAAACTGAACATTATAACCAAACATGGAATACACTTTTGCATCTTTGATAAACGTAAAGATGGTTGGATGGAATGCTCCACTCTCAGATAAACCAAAAAGCGATAGGTAGAGAGGGGTTCCTATGAAATAATTGATGATGATCATAAAGACTGGAAGCAGTGTCATGTTGATAATAAGCGAGATAATCCATTCTTTGGGTTTGATTTTTGTTCCATTAACACTCACTTCATAAATGATGGGTTTTTCTTTGTTACCCAATAATTTTCTGATGATATGAAACCCTAAAATTAAAGCGAATGAAGCCGTCATAGCGAGCAACTCACCGACCAAATCAGCGGGTTCAAATCCTTTATAAATACGTCTTGCTAATGTTCTTACAAGTACAACAAGAAATGCTTCTTTTGTTCCTAAGACGTAGATGGCAATCAAGATGGCAATTTCAGAGAAATCCAATTTAACAAAAGGTGAAAATGGACCTGTGACAATCGGCCATGGTATCTCAATAAATCCGAGAACAATGGATACCGCAGCGAGCGATACCACATAAAGCATTTTTTTTAGACGCAAGTAATTTGACATTGTTTTTTTCCTCCTTTGTTTAAATAAAAAACGCCAAATTACTTCGGCGACAAAAGAGCGTCAAAAAATCGACATTACTTCTTCCATCCAGACTTTACTGTCGGTCCTTGAATTACACAAGGTCTGCCAAACGGCTCGCGGACTTTACCGCCGGTCCCGAATTTCACGGTGCCCCGAAGTATTCATTTACATAGTCATTGTATCATATTTTTTCTAAACTGCAACATTTCTAATCATTCTTCATTTGAAAACGCTTTTTTAGCATTCATTTTAATGATTGGTTAAATATCGAGTATAATATATGTGGATTAATATGAAGGAGTACATTATGAAAAAACCTTTTGTTGGATTAATTATTATGGACGGATATGGACTTGCTCCAGATAGTCCAAGCAATGCAGTATCGCTTGCTAAGAAACCTTTTTTAGATCAACTTTTCGCGACTTACCCAAGCAATGTGCTGCAAGCAAGTGGTGAATATGTCGGTCTACCTGATGGTCAAATGGGAAACAGTGAAGTTGGTCATCTCAATTTAGGTGCTGGTCGTATTGTTTACCAATCATTGACACGCATTAATGTTGCTATTAAAGATGGCTCATTCTTTAAGAATAAGGCTTTTCTAAATGCAATCGCTCATGCAAAGAAACATCACAGCAATCTTCATCTATTTGGTTTAGTATCTGAAGGTGGAGTTCATTCCTATACGACACATATTCAAGCTCTTCACGATCTTGCAGTTCAACATGGAGTAAAACCTTACTTACATGCATTTATGGATGGTCGTGATACACCACAGACATCGGGACTAGGCTATTTGAAAGGACTTATTGATCACGGTATACAAGTTGCGACTGTTTCGGGTAGATATTATGCGATGGATCGCGATAATAACTGGGACCGGATTCAAAAAGCATACGACAACATGACACTTGGAACTGGTAAAAAACAGGATGCACTCAAAGGTATTCAAAGCTCTTATGATGAGGGTATAACCGATGAATTTATTGTTCCTTTTGTATCCAATGAAGTGGGTTTAATCAAAGATCATGATGCCATTATTTTTGCTAACTTTAGACCTGATCGTGCGATTCGTATTGCAACTGCATTTTCAAATCCAGAAGCAACAAAATTTTATCAGACCGAGGGAAAACCTAACTTCAATCCAAAACATGTTCTAAACGATATCTTCTTTGTATCCATGATGCATTATAATGAAACGGTTAAAGGTCCGCTTGCTTATGAGTTACAAACGCTTAATAATCTATATGGTGAAGTCATCGCCAATGCAGGTCTCAAACAATTACGTATTGCAGAAACTGAAAAATATGCACACGTTACATTCTTCTTTGATGGCGGATCCGAGAAAGAACTTCAAGGTAGCACACGTATTTTAGTTGAATCACCAAAGGTTCCTACCTATGATTTAAAACCAGAGATGAGTGCTTATGAAGTCAGAGATAAAGCGGTTCAAGCTATCAAGAGCCAAATGTTTGATACCATGATTCTCAATTTCGCAAATCCCGATATGGTGGGTCATACAGGTTCCATTGAAGCTGCAACTAAAGCGGTTGAAACCGTGGATGCTTGCACCAAAGATGTTGTGGAAGCAATCCTATCCATTGGTGGAGTTGCTATCGTATTAGCCGATCACGGTAATGCCGAAAAGATGCGAGATGAATTTGGACAACCTCATACTGCACACACAACGAATTTAGTTCCTGTTTTGATTACCAAAACAGATATCAAAGTGAATACAGGTTCCCTATGTGATGTTGCACCAACCATGTTAGATCTTCTTGGAGTCAAACAACCCAAAGAAATGACAGGCAAGAGTTTAGTCATTAAATAATAACCTCCTCGGAGGTTTTTTTTATATATATGAATGAAAAAACTGACCGAAGTCAGTTTTATGTTTGCTCACTGATCTCTAATACCTCGAGATCATATCCAACTCGCTTAACCGCATCCACAAGTTTCATTTTATCGGCATCTTGTTCATCATAACCAATTTTACCAACCTGTGTCGCAATGTCATATTCAACATATTTCGCACCAGCTGAATAGAGTGCATTTTCTATGGTTGTCATACAGCCAGTACAGTGAAGTAGTCCCTTGAGACTTACATACAATACAGGCATGTTAAACCTCCTTTTATATCGTTTTTTGAAGATAGTATTCAATCAATGCTTGAGTCCCTAGATCGTCCATCTCCAGATGACTCAATTGTTCATAGAGTGATGTCACTTTTTCAAGGACAACGAGTGGTAAATCCTTTTTTTCTTCGAGTGCAAGTTTTAAATCTTTTAAAAAATGCTTGATGTAAAATCCTGGTGCATAATCTTTGATCATCATTTTAGGACCATTGTGGATAGCTTGCCAGGAACTAGCAGACCCTCCAGTGATCACCTGAAGCATCCTTGAAAGATCGAGATCTTTATCTTTGGCATAAACAAGAGCTTCAGCAACTCCAGAAATGGCACCTGCAATCGCAATCTGATTCGACAGCTTAGCATGTTGTCCACTTCCTGATGGTCCCATATAGGTGATGGTTGTTCCTAAGTGTTTGAGCAATGGTAAGATCGTTTTGAATGTTTGTTCATCACCGCCGACCATAATCGAAAGCGTCTGATGTTTTGCTCCAATATCTCCACCGGTAACCGGTGCATCTAGCATCGCATATCCCAGGTCCATCGCTTTTTGTGCAAGTTCTTTAGCAAGCGTCGGTGATGATGTTGTCATATCGACGAGGATTGCTCCTTTTTTTGCGTATGTCATCACCTCATCGTACACTTCTTTAACGTCTTTAGGATAACCCACAATTGAAAAGATGATATCAGCATCTTGCACACAGGACTTGATGTCCTTATGGGCTTTAACAAGAGGCTCGAGTATGTGTGCTTTTTCGTATGTTCTATTATAAGCAGACACCTGATATCCCGCTTCTGCTAAATGGGTTGCCATGGGTTGACCCATGACACCTGTTCCAATCCATGCAACTTTTGTCTTAATCTTCATACGGCATGTTCATTCAACCACGTGACAACATCACTAAATGTCTGTTCACGATCTAAATCGTTAAAGATTTCGTGATAAGCACCTGGATAAGTAATCAGTTTTTTATCTTCAAAAGGAATGAGCTCGATAAGTCGCTTTGAAAATTCAACTGGAACGATTTTATCTGCTTCTCCATGTATGAGTAATACAGGTGTTTGATAGGCATCAAGATGTTTATTGAGGTAACGAACACCACTCACCATCATGTTTCCAGCCAATGAAAAATGAAACTTCTTCAAGTTGAGTGGATCATTGATATAAGCATCTTCAACTTCTTTAATACGGGATAGTTGATCGTCAGCAAAGTTTGTCTTTCTCGTTAAAAAACCAAGCCAGCGATAACCAATGATACGAAACGGTAGTACATCTTTAATATAATACGATGGAGCAGCTGATGATATAATACCATCCACGTCGTGATATTTAACAGCATACATATTTACGATAAGTCCACCCATGCTATGTCCAATAAGAAAAATTTTTTTTGGCTTTAGTTTCTTCTCTTCGAGAACAAGTTGATGAAGATCATCAATGGTTTGATGGTAACTCTTGAGAGCTCCTCTTTTTCCTTGAGACATACCGTGTCCCCGAATATCGTATCTGACAACCGTAAACGATGCTGCATTAAGTTTTTCAGTGATCTCATCATATCTGCCAGAGTGTTCTGCGATTCCATGTGTGATAATAATGCTACCCTTCGCTTCCTTTACATCATTTCTTTTAACATGTATTAAGACGTCATTGATTAACATAACGATCACTCCTTTCTTTTATTATACAACGAAAAAGCATTCATAAAAGGCATTTTATGTGATATGATAAATGTAGTATCTTTTTATCGAGGTTTTCTATGAAAAAAATCGTTTTACTCATTTTATTGACATCTTTTATATGGCTTTTACCAGCCTTTATAGTTCAAGCAGATATCGGTCCCAAGCGCACGCTTGAAGTCGAGATTATTGGTGTGGAAAAAGACTATCACATTGAACTATTGATGCAAGGAGATCTTCCTGAAGGTGATGAATTAGCTGAAATACAAGCCAATCTAGAGGATCAATACGACCATTTTCCAGAGATTTTATATACGTTTGATTCAGGTGGTTATGTCGCGAGTAATCTTGTTTTACCTTGGGGTGCTTGGCATCAAAACACTAAAGAAAACTATTATTTCTATGGCTACAATCCACCTAGTGACTTCAAAGTCATGCTCATCTTTGATGATGATCACTACGTGATATCACGAGCGATTGAAACCACATTGTTCAACAGTAAAGTTACATTTGATGTGACTGGTGTCAATCTTGAGCTCGATCAACAACATGTCGGAAGAATCAATGAGGTTTTCCCTGTAAGAACGATGACATTAGAACTTGTTCTTCGAATTCTAGGAACTATCTTTATTGAAATACTTGTTCTTTTCCTATTTGGTTATATTCAAAAGAACAGTTATCGATTGATCATTGTTATCAATCTGATCACCCAAATAGTTATTACTGGATTTATGTTTGCCGCAAAATATTTTATCTTTCCAGTGATTGGTGAACTCTTTGTTCTCATTGTTGGTGAGGCTATGATCTTCTTATCGGAGATTATTATCTATCGCTTCTATCTGGTTGAAAGAACGAAAAATCGCGCCATGCTTTATGCACTCATTGCTAACTTGATTTCACTCATTGCAAGTTATTCTGTTATGATATTGATGATGAATATGTAAAAAAAGACCCGATGGGTCTTTTATTTTAGTCGAATATCCCGATTGATGATACGCTCTTTGAGTGCTTTTATCTTGGTTTCAATGATATGAGCTGTTTCAATGAATGCTTCATCACTTTGTCCAGTTGGATCATCTAATCCCCAATCTTCACGGTGAAAGCATGGAATATAGGGACATTCAACATGACAACCCATGGTAATCAATATATCGATATCTTGTGGAATCTCATCAAGAAGTTTGGATCGCTGTGATCGATTCATGTCGACACCATACAGTTTTTTAATGATACGAACAGCATCCTGATTGATTTGTGGTTTGGTTTCAGTGCCTGCACTGTAGGTATCAAAAAAATCGGGTTCTAAATGTTTTGTAATAGCTTCAGCCATCTGGCTTCGACAGCTGTTGTGCACACACACATAAGCAATACGAATTTTCTTCAAGTTGGTTCCTCATTTCATGTGTTTTCTAGATATCATCGTTTGAATGAATGTTTGTTAATTTTATTTTAGCATGAAGGTATAAACTAAAATCAAATCATGCACAATCTTGACTAACTTTTTACATTGTGATCTTATTTTTTATAAAAAATAAATTAAGCAATCAATTAAGATTGATTTCATAAATCTTGGTGTATAATGAGTATAGAAAACGCTTTTAGGAGATCAAAATGAAAACGACTGTTCTACATGAAAAACACCTGGCGTTGAACGCAAAAATGATTGACTATGCTGGTTTCCACATGCCAGTGTCCTATACCGGTATCACTGAAGAACATCTAGCTGTTCGTACGGGTATGGGCATTTTTGATGTTTCACACATGGGTGAATTCCTTATTGAGGGCAAGGATGCACTCAGTTTTGTCAATTATCTTGTAACCAACACCATAACATCAGATACCACCAAGGTAACCTATAGTTTAATGTGTGACGAAGGTGGCTTTGTCGTTGATGATTTATTGGTTTACGTCTTCAATGATGAAAAAATTCTTTTAGTTGTCAATGCGGGTAATATCGATAAAGATTTTGAGTGGGTACTTCTTCAATCGAAAAAATACCAGGTCAGTTTAAGAAACTTGTCCGATGATTATGCTCAAGTAGCTATTCAGGGACCATTGGTTGCTGAAAATATCGAAAGCATGATTGGTTTATCTCCAAACGATTTATCCTTTATGACCTACAAGGTTGTACCTTATGAATCTGGACACGTAATCTTTTCAAGAACCGGTTATACTGGTGAAGATGGTTTCGAGATCTATGGTAAACCTGATTTGGTTGAAAAGGTTTGGGATCAAGCGATAGCAAGTGGTGTGGTTCCCTGTGGATTAGGTGCTAGAGATACCCTTCGTTTTGAAGCTAATCTACCACTATATGGTCATGAAATCAGTGAATCAATCAATCCGGTTGAAGCTGGTTTGAATTTTGCAGTAAAACTTGATAAAGATTTTATAGGTAGAGATGCTCTTCTAGCCTACAAGGCTTCTCCAAAACGCAAGGTCGTAGGGATTGAACTGCTTGAAAGAAACATACCAAGACACGGTTATCCTGTTTATAAAGATGATCAAGCGATTGGAGTTGTTACCACAGGTTATCTTTTACCTACACTTACAACGCCTGTTGCTTGCGCTATTATCGATATAGCTTATGCTGAAATAGGTACTGAACTATCTGTTCAAATTAGAAATAACAAAGTTGCAGCACGCGTCAGAAATCGAAAATTTTATACAAAGAAATATAATAAATAGGAGGATTCGCACATGGTTGTCCAAGAAGGTTTGCTCTATAGCAAAAGTCATGAATGGGTGAAAGTTGAAGGGAATGTTGCGTGGATTGGTATCTCTGATCATGCACAACATGCATTAGGGTCTGTAGTTTTTATTGAATTACCAAAGGTCGGACAGACATTTAAAAAAGGTGATACCTTAAGTGCCGTTGAATCAGTCAAAGCAGCGTCCGATGTCTATACACCTATATCTGGAAAAGTTATTGATGTCAATCAAGCGCTCGATGGAGCACCTGAAATGCTTAATGATGATCCCTATGGATCATGGATTGCAAAATTAGAAATGAGCGATACAAGTGAATTAAACGCCCTTTTGCAAGCCAAAGATTATGAGCCACTCTGTGAGGATTGATCATGCATAAATATCTACCTCATACAAGAGAAGATATTGAAGAAATGCTGAAGATCACCGGGGCAAAAACCTTGGATGATCTCTTTTCTTCAATACCTAAAAATCTAAAGATGAATAAACCTTATGCGATTCCTAATCAATTATCAGATGATGAATTGACAAGACACATGCAGGGTTTAGCCAATCAAAATCGTGAACTGATTATATTCAGAGGTGCTGGTGCATATGATCACTATACACCTTCTGTCGTTAAATCGCTTATCAGCCGTCAAGAGTTTTTAACGTCCTATACTCCTTATCAACCTGAAGTTGCTCAGGGAACACTACAATATATTTTTGAATATCAGAGTATGGTTTGTGAACTTACAGGTATGGATGTATCGAATGCTTCAATGTATGATGGTTCAACTGCAACCGCTGAAGCGATGTTTATGGCTTATGCACAGACTGGTAAGTCAAACATTTTAGTTTCTGAAACAGTCAATCCAAGAACCATAGATGTGATTAAGACCTATGCACACTATCGAAACATAAAGGTTACCATCGTGCCCATGAAAGATGGTATGACCGATTTGACTTCTGTTTCTAAGAATGTTGAGGATACCATGGGACTTATCGTTCAATCACCTAATTACTTCGGTGTGATTGAAGATTTAGATGGCTTTGCAGATATCATTCATCAAGCTGGTGGTCTTCTCATCATCAACAGTGAAGGGCAAGCACTGAGTTTGATTAAAACACCGGGGGAATACGGTGCAGATATTGCATGTGGAGATCTCCAATCATTAGGTCTACCACTATCATTTGGTGGGGCTTATTTAGGATATCTCGCTACCAAAATGACCTATGTAAGAAAGATGCCAGGTCGTATCTGTGGC
>Ga0265293_10005084_pt1 | contig 22409 bp, 14 predicted proteins | sample Munlanlewell138R_FD_192505 | JGI IMG/M metagenome (GOLD analysis project Ga0265293, IMG submission 192505) | Leachate microbial communities from a municipal landfill in Southern Ontario, Canada - Leachate well 138R | ecosystem: Engineered > Solid waste > Landfill > Unclassified | place: Canada... | reverse complement strand
GAGAAAAAACGTCTACAAGCGTTGTCGAGATCTTGTAAATTGACGAATTTTCGCCCATGCATTTTGGCTGAGCGCGTAGCCTCTAGAGCAGCTTGAGCGATTTGCTCCTCCGACAACGCGTAGCGTCGCGCTATTTGTTCTATGCTCGCCTGAACTTGCGGGTGCCTTGTTCCTCGCAAGGATTTTTTCCACAAATCAATGCGAAAATCGACGTTGGGTAGCGTTATTTCGACTTCGACGGCTTCCTCAAAAACTTCGTAGAACCAAGCGGGGAAGTTGTTCGCTACACCGCAAAATATATCCAGTTTACCCAAGTAATCACGTAGCAACTCTATGCGGCTTTGTTCGAGGTACTCGGGGTGCTCGCTGTAACGCAAATAGATGCAGTCGTTGTGAAGCAAGAACTCACGACGTATGTCGGTTAGGGTTTCACGTAGGCTACTAAGCGAAATACGCAGTAAGTGCGAGATTTCAACGCTCATGAGGCCACGCCCGATGTTGTTGGCAAGCGCCGCTGCTACCTTAGCTTTCTTTGTTCCCTTATCGCCCTTGAGGAAGATATGTATGGGTTTTCGGTCGTAGGAGCGTTGCAGCTCTTCCTTTTTCTCTTCAGGCAGTAGAAGATCATCAAGCTCAAGCTTTTGATCGTGGCGTTGGCAAAAAGCAAAAAGCGTTTCACTCAGGCCAACTCTTTCGCCACCCGCGGTTCGCAGATAGTCCAGTACAGCGTCAGCAATGAAGACCTCACGTCGCTCTTGGTTCATGTACGTGCTATCAGCGGCCCACAAAATAAGGCGGTTTGCCGATAGCGGTTTATCCATTCTAAAGCGCTCTGCAAACTTCTCTCGCCATCTCAAATTTCGGTAGCACAAAATATTGAGTAATCCCCCCAAACGAATAACCCAAGGCATTTCAGTAACGCCGAGCGTTAGGCTTACGCAGAGCTCACGTACCGTTTCGCTCATCGCAATGCCCGCTAACAAAGTCAGAATTTCAGCGTCCTCGCGCGTAAGCTCAAAAATCGAACATAGCTGGGCAAGACCCGCAAGTTCTAGCGGAATGGCTGCAAGCCAATCGTCACCCTGCCACTGCTCCCCCATTATCCAGTCGGCTTGCGCCGTTGAGAGCAAGCCAGGGTAGTTCATGTAATCGGTCTTGATGATGTTGGGTAAAAAGATGCCGTAGCGCAGGTTTCCCTCATCATCGCCTTCCTTAATACCATCAATGTATTCCGCTAGCATGGCGAGGCTTGCATCGGCAAGGAGGCTGGCATCGAGTTTGACTTCAAGAGGCTGTGTGCTGTTGTCCATGTTCAGTGCTTGCTCCTTTTTTCTTTGCAATTTTGGCCTATTTCGTCGTCGGCGGCGTCGTTTGGCGCGGTCACGACCTCTAGGTCGTTCCCTTGCCGCACTCCTTGCCTCCTAGAACTAGGCTCAAAATTGCAAAGAAAAGCGTGTTTTTGTTTTCTTATTTTCTTCTTATCTTCTTCTTATCTTCTTCTTATCTTCTTCTTATCTTCTTCTTATCTTCTTCTTATCTTCTTCTCATCTTCTTATTTTCCTTGCTTCGTAGAATCCGCATCAAACTTGCTAAGCAAATCCTCCTTCGCTTTGCTCCTTGCTTCCTAGAATCCGCATCAAAATTGCAAAGAAAAGAGTGTTTTTGTTTTCTTATTTTCTTCTTATTGTCGAGAGCTTTGCACGGGGGGAAACCCTTTTCTTTGTGCCAAAGAAAAGATGTTTCCCCCCGTACCCCCCTTCCCCAAAGAAAGCACTCTTTTAAGTGCTTTTCGAATAAAATGTCATTCTATCTTCACCTTGCCTTATTTTATTAGCATTTTTAGCTTATATTTCTCTACAAAATGTCTCATTTTATTTAAAACAGTATCGGATTTGTAAAATTAAATTCACAATTTCTAGCCGCGCAAATGTCTCTAATTATTATAGTAATCAGAGCTTATCTAAAGCGTTTTACCGAAATAACAAGCTTTAGTGTATGCTCGCTTTACCTAGCCGCTCTTGCGCAATACGCAAGTACTGCGGATCACTGCTGCAAAGACCTCGCTCTGCATAGCTCGTGCAGAGTATGCCAGCACCACGTCCGCGCATTTCGAGGCAGAGCTGGCGCGATGATAAGCGAAGAAGCAGAGCTTTGGGCTGTAAGTGAAGATCAATGGCGTCGGCTATCTCTTGGCAAAGTTGTTCTTGGATTTGGGGTTTTCTCGAATAATAGTCGATAAAACGGGCAAAACCGCCAAAACCAGCGATCTTTTCGTTGGGCAAAAAGATAAGATCTGCGATGCCAAAAAAGGGAACCATGTCGTGTTCGCAGTAGCTGTAAAATTGTATGTGTTCAATACCGATCCAGCCACTGTTGGCAGGTGCTGGCATAGTCGATAGTGTAGGTGAAGTTTCGTTTACAGAACTCGTCCACATTGCGATGAGCTCTGTAGCCCGTTGTGCCGTTTTCTCGGCACTCTCCAAAGCCGAGTCCAAGCCCATGGCTTCGATAAAACGGCGATAATGCTCTGCGGCTATGCCCAAATTGCGCTTGCTCTCAAGTTTCGACATGGCCTAGCCTAAGTTTCGGGAGGTACGGGTTGTGGATCAGCTTGGGGTTCGGGATCAGGGGTAGGCTCTGGTTCGGGAGTAACTGGCGGATCTTCCTTATTTGCCTCGTTGGCAGCATCGGCTGCCTCTTTAGACGAATAACACTTCTTGTCTACATCGTTGAGGTATGGCTTTTCAATGGGGCAGATGTATTTCTTCACAACTTCATCTGGTCCGCAAGCAATGAATGAAAAAGATATGAGTATTAGGCTTAATACTGTATAGCGCATGATACCTCCTACAAAAAAGCCCCCCTTGGCGCATTATGCCAAGATATCTTGTTAATAACAAGTTTTAGTTTCAGACCTATGTGAGGCAAAACAAAAAAAGCACAGACCCTCGGGGTCTGTGCTTTTGACTACAGTCAAAGTCGGAGACTAGAAGTCTGACCACCTAAAATTATCAATACCTAGGCGAGGCGCATTGCTGGAATTTAGGGTGTCTTCTTTGACGCGTAGTATCAACTTCGTAACGTTATTGCGGTTTACATCAAATTCAAAGGTTTGAGCATTGGTGCTTTGGAGTGCAGCCTCCTTCAGTATGACATCACTCTCTCCGTCATCACTATTAACAACAATCTCGATCGTTACAGCGCCATCACTTCCAACACTTTTATATTCAAATGCTAATCGACCAGCACCTTTTGTCAAGCCCGTGGCTACGAGCTTAGAGTTCTTTGTCGCGTCACTTTGCTGTTTAGTGCCAAATAGCAAGGTAATGTTGTCGATAGCTCCACTCGCATTGTTGGTAGATGCGGGGCTAACAACAGCTCCGTATGTCATCACGGTAACACCCGTTTCCGTCGACTTTATTTCGTTCTCTGTGGCATAAGGTGCTGCAAGAGTGAGAGATTCAAAATCATAGACATGATCCCATACATTTTCCCCTTTAACCGTAATCTCCATACTCACAGGGCTATCCGCTCCCAGTTGGGCGCTGATAGTAGAGCTCTCACCAACAACAGCCGTATCTGGCACTGTAACGTTAAATGTCGCCGTAGTGCTTCCCTCAGCAATAGTCACACTCGCATCTACCGTAGCGACAGCGGTGTTGCTAGATGTCAGCGTGATTAGCGCACCACCAGTTTCAGCTTTCTTGTTCAAAGTGATCGTGACTTCGACGCTAGAGTCTGCAACAGCAGTGGCAGCTTCGGGGGTCAGCGTACTAATAGCAACGGGCGCGTCGGGGTCAATAGCGGTAACGTTTGTTGTTAGCGTTTTGCCATCGTACTCCGCGACGACCGTGCCATTAGCTGTGCCGATGGTGATTTGGAAAGTAACGCTATTTTGGCCAGCCGCCACCGTGACGGTAGCGGGACATGTCACTTCGGTACAGGTCAGTGTAATAGCGGTGTCAGCTTCAACGCTTTGGTTTAGTGTAATCGTTAATTCTGCTGTACTCCCGTATTCATCGCTGATATTTTCGGGCGTTAAACTCAGCATAGCGACTCCCGTTGCGAGATCGTCTGCGCTACGAGGTGCAACCTTAGAGTTCCCAAAGTCATACACGAGCACGCCGGTAATCGAACTGTAATACTCGCCTACAGCAGCCATGGGAGCCGTAACCCAGTTAAAGTCATCAATAAAGATTTTTTTGCCTGCACTATCTTGCACTTCCCACATATTGTATGAATCTAATTTAGTAACCGTTACACCTTCGATCTTCACGAGTACCGATTGGTAGTCGCTAGCTTTTGAGCCACCCGTGGTCACATCTGCGACGTTGACAACGGTGGGAACGATGGCTGGGCCAGAACCCACTTTCTTGCCAACGGCATCCTGAAGTTGCCTTAGATCGTAGTGAGAGCCTACCTTACCCTGCACTTCCACATCGTCGTTGATCTGGAAGTTATGTCCAGGCATATGAACGTGGATACCAGAACGCTCCGTGTTTGTAGCATCGGGATCTTGGATAAAGACACCTTTAGCATTATTGTCAATAACAAGAGCAGTAACACGGCCTCTAACTTTAACCTCGGTGGTGTCATTGCAACCAGTCGCACTTAGACATTGATCATGTATGGATTTGATCGTGCTAAGCGTATCAATTGGGCATCGACCTGGGCCAATATTGGGAATTGTTGGGCAAGGATCGCAGGCATCACCTTCACCGTCGCCATCCGTATCCGCCTGATATGGGTTTGCAACAGTAGGACAGTTGTCTGAGCTATTCGTTATACCATCGCCATCGATATCGTTGGGGTTAAAAACCGGGCAGGTTTCGTCGTTGTCGGCACAAAGCGGGTAGGGATCGCAAACATCGCCAAAGCCATCTTTGTCAAAGTCGGGCTGTACGCCATTATCTTGTGGACGGATAGGATTGAATACGTCGGGGCAATTATCCACATCATCGGGGATACCGTCACCGTCTCTATCGTTAGCGGCACTGTAGTCTCCATTATACTTTGTGGTGCCTTGATTCGTCGTATCTGTATCGCGTGTGCGCTGGGGTACACAGGTCGGCTCGCCTTGTGGAGTATTGCAGAAAAACATGGGATACGCTTTAAGGTTATTGAGAACCGAGTACGATTTTCCAGAGACATCGCTGCAAACTTTTTTCGCGGAACCACAAACGTCAACGGTATCACAGTTGCTGGCGGTAACCAGATTTGCATTACCGTAAAATATTTTACCATCGATCATCACTAAGAGAACATCTTTGTTCTCGGCGTCGATCACAGCGCGGTAGCCTTTGCTGCTTGCTTTTTCGGCAAATATCGCAATGTCGCCTAGTAGACCGACTTTAATATCGCCGAGTTGGGAGTCGAGATCGAGGGAGACTGCGCTGTTGTAGGTAGCCATGCGCCAAATTTCGTAGTCGGTAAAGTGATTGTTATAATAGTGAGTGTTGAGGAAATCGACGCACACCAGCTCTCTGAGCATGTTAGCCGATCCCGATGTCACCCAGTCAGTACCGAGTGCGATGGTCACGCCAAGGTTGTCGTAAAGAGTGACCGGGGCAGTGTCGCCGTAAAGCGAAACGTTGGTGCGCGGCGACCAAATAAGCTTCATTTGCTCTTTTGCCATCTCTGCGATTTGATCTGGTGTCGCAGCGATACCATGGATGAAGGCCGCCTTAGATTGGAATAAATTAGGACTGTTTGGCTCTTTACCGCTTAAGCAGTACAACTCGTTCCAAGCTGCTTTGTTGATGCCCTCTGCAACGTGTGGACCGTAAGCACATGTATTATCAAAATTTTTCGTTTGATTGTGATAAGAGAAACTACAATCCGTTTTATAACTGGAAAGCCCACCGTCTCCGAGCGGGAAGGTTTGATATATTGGGACTCTGCTACTGGGGATGTTACCCACAGTTTCCCTGTCGACATTACGGGTAAGGCCACTAACCACGCCAGAGCCAAAGATCGAGCCCACGCCACTCATAAGCATGCGAAGTTCGCCCACCTCATTATTGTTGGTGCCAGACGCATTTTGATTAGAGTGCCCGTAGCTGCCTTTGCGCCAATCCATGCGGTGATCGAAACGCTCTGCTCCCCAATTGCCCGGCCCCTTGTTCGAGTACGTAATATGATCATGCGCATTGATAAAAGCAGGGCTAATGACAGCATTGGGGCAAGTGGTCACTGTGGCAGAATCTAGCCCTGGTGGCTCGCAACCAACATAAGTAATCTTATTGCCTTCAATTACAACACTACCACCACGATAATGTTTATCAACACTCAAAATATTGCCACGCAGAATTTTCGTAGCACCCGTGCCCTTAAGTTCACAAGCGTCTGTGCCACTAATCGTTAGCTCCCCGCATTCTACGACCTCTGGCTCAAACTTATCTTTATTGATGAGCTCACAAGCACCATCCTTGCAAACCTTGCCACTACCGCAGGACGTGCAATTCTCTTTGCCGCCGACGCAAACGCAGTATGCTCCACTTCGACAAAGAGGATAATTCTCTGAACCACAATCTACACTGCCTTGTTCCACACACTTGCCATCATCACAATAATGATCTTCTCCACAAGAACTGGGCACCTTCTTGCCGCTTATACACTTAACAAGTTCGTTACTTGCGTTGCAATACGGTGAAAATTCAGCGTCCACACATTCATCAATTTTATCTTCACACTTGCCAGCAACGCAGTCTTGGTCTGCACCACAAGGCAATTGATGCTGGTAACCCTCAACACAAGTGATGGCGATGTTACCATTACAGCTTGGCGCAAAACCTTCGCTACATGGGATCTTGCTGCTATCTACACAGACGCCATTAACACACCTTTCGTCGACGTTACAAGATGTATATTGTTTAGTGTTATTCTTGCAAGTCACTACTTGTCGCTTATCCGCGCTACAAGTAGGCGTAAATTCTGAGTCTTTACACACATTGACATTAACATCGTCTATACAATCCCCCGCAATACAGGCTTGTCCCGTATTACAGCGCGTTAACACAAGTTCACCGTCCGCACATGTCACCGCAATCTGTCCTACACTATCCACGCTACACTGCGGAACGAAACTTTGCGGATCACAATCCCAGTGCATTTCGTTACTCGAACAGGCGAACAAAGCCATGGACGCGCTACATAGCACCATCAACCATAAAACTCTGCCAAATCTAACCATAACCAACCTCCAAACGGGAAAAACCCAGACGCAAAAAACGTCAACACTCAACAAATAACCTAAGCCCCTTACGCAAGAACATCATTAACGAGCTTAGTTTAAACAAACACTTAGCGATAAAGTAAAATCCTTACACCCTAGCACAAAACACAAAAGAAAATTTAAGCAACGCAAATAACAAGCTACAGCTGCCAAGCAACTTAGCTATGCAAAAAAGATCGCCTATAAAATCAAAGCACGACGCGCCTCCATGCGCAATCACACAACTCTATAAACTAATCGTCTGACGCTTTGAAGTCAATCATTCATATGCGCTAAGCTATTGATTTTATTATGTAGTTGAGATGCCTACATGTAGCAAGCAGCTAGTCTAAATCCTTAAGAGCATCATCTACCAACGCCTTGGCCTGCCGCCCATCAAAGCGTCCCTTCAGTATGGGCGACAAGTTTTTCATCACCAAACCTGCTTGCTTCTTGGACTTCACCTCCAAACTCTGCACAAGCTCCGCAATCTTTGCCCGCACTTCCGACTCACTGAAGGCCTTAGGCAAAAACTCCTGAATCAAACCCAACTCATAGCGCTCTTGCGCCACTCGCTCTGCCCTCCCCGCAGCCTCATACGACTCCATCGCCTCCCGACGCTTCTTTGCCTCCCGGCTCAAAACCTCGACCTCCGCCTCCGCCGTCAACTCCGCCCGCGCCTCCTTCTCAGCCACCTTCAACGCGTTCAAAATCAAGCGCAGCGCGTCCCGGCGTCGCGCATCCTTCGACTTCATCGCCGCAACAATTTGCTCATGTACATCATTTATAGTTGTCATCCAAATTCACTCCTCAGCAAGTTTTGCCCCCCCGCACTCTACAAAGCCCCATGCTTCTATAGCGAAAAACTACGCGATATGCCACATAGACGCACTATTTGAACGAAAAAATTGCATTCTTTGGTGGGGGCTTCTTTGCCCCCCTACGCCAAAGCTTGCTTCAAAATTCGCCAAAAGCCGCTACGCCTTGAGCTGTATTTGCTAGACGCTCATCCAGCGCAAGGCGTGCGTCTTTAAGCGACTTTTTCAGCTGATCTTTGGCTACCCCCCAGGGATTTGCAAATAAACGAAATGACGCTAGCAATTCAAAGCATCCCTCCACGCTATACTCAAAATTGCCAGCCCTAAAATTTAAGAAAGTCTTGTATTATCGGGGTTAGCGGCTCAAACTTGTTAAGAAAAACATCTCTTCTTTGCCATTTTGATGCGGATTCTAGGAGGCAAGGAACGAAGAAAAAGAAAAAAAATAAGAAAACAAAATACGCTTTTCTTTGCCATTTTGAGCCTAGTTCTAGAAAAGAAAGAAAGTAAGAAGAAAATAAGAAAACAAAATACGCTTTTCTTTGCCATTTTGAGCCTAGCTCTATGAGGCAAGGAGTGCGGCAAGGGAACGACCTAGAGGTCGTGACCGCGCCAAACGACGCCGCCGACGACGAAATAGGCCAAAATTGCAAAGAAAAAACGGGTCGTGACTGAGCTGAGCGACGCCGCTGACGACGAAGACGCGCAAAATGACAAAGAAAAAACGGGTTCCAAGTGCGAAAGCCCAAAGACAGGGTTTGGGGCGGTAGCCCCAATGAATCAGAATCTCCTTAGCGCCGAGCAAAACGCAGTTCTTTATACTGCAAAGTCTGTGGGGTGTTGTAATTTTCTCATAATGTCTCTATGATGCGCTTGCTGTGTTTTGCGCGCGGCTTAAGATAGACATTGAGGAATGTTATGCAGCACCGTCAAATGAATTTATTTTTATTCTTTCCCATCTGCCTCTTGGCTCTTTCTCTTTTGCAATGCACGTTAGTGTACGAAGGCTGTAAGCAAGATAGTGATTGCAAAACTGGAATGGCATGTAACGACTACGGAGATGGTGTTAGGACCTGTGGCTTACCACTTCGCGAATGCACTGTAGGTGAAAAGCGGCAATGCGATGAAGGCTGTAGCCTTGAGGAAGAGGAGTGCCTAGAAAACGGACGCTGGTCGGGCTGCATCAAGGGGAAATTGAGTTGTCCAACTGGATTTTTGTTGAAGAGTTCAAGCTGTACCGATGCTGAAGCTCAGTGTTCGCGCGCGGAGGGTTACTGCATTGCATGCAAGTTAGAGGATTTGTATGAACTAGAGGATATCCAAGAAGATAAGTTTTCGCAATGCTGTAAGCTAGAAACTCATGATATTTCTCCGATTTGCTGCGTCGCGGCATTTTCATTAAAGAGCCAAGACACGAAATTACTTAATTACTGTAAAAACAAGTATCAAATCACACAAGACAATCTTGAGCTTGTACGCGATTGTTTATCAGGCGATACTTTAGCTTCTTGTGACAAAAGCATCAATCGCGATATAGAGCTGTACAAGAAAAATATATCAGGCATCGAGTGCGATTCACTCAAAAAATGCGATAAAGACATTATTGTAAATTGTGAAAAAGAGGGAATCCGTTACCATGGCGCTTCTTGTGACTTGTCCTTATTACAAGCCTGTCATAGCTTTGATAATATGGGAGCGCCCGATAATAAATCGCCTTTACGCGATGTCCTCTCAAAACCAGAACCTGGGAATTTAGCTTACTGCACCGCCTCTCTTAGAAGAATTTATGAACAAGCGTATACAGACTTCTGTCCAACAGATAGGTTGAAAATTCAAAGCTTCAGCCGCGACTTGTGTTTCAAACAAATAGAAAAACTGATAGATGTACATAAAAGTAATTGTGAAAGTTTAGGAGCCGAATGCGAGTCGACAGAACAGTCAAATTTAAAAGTACATTGTAGCTGGAAAACCGATGATGATGGTAATGTATTGTGCGATGGAAAAATATTAGAGTCTTGTTATTCCGATTTAGAGGGAAGATTCTGTGATGTGCAGGTCGAAGTAGATGAGAAGCAATTGCTTAGCGAATGTAGCGTCGGCGTGGGAGCTTGTAAGAAAATGGGCTGGAACGTTTGTTCGGAAAGTGGTTTGCGGTGCAGTGTTACGGAAGCGCTTAACCCCGATCCGAGCAAGTTTGGACTCTGCGATGGAATAGATAATAACTGCGACGGAGTTGTAGATGAATTCGAATTCGAGAATGATTTAAAAAACTTAGATAATTTAAACCCTATCGAAGAACATGAAAAAGTTTACAACGATAACTTTGACTATGATCTAGTTTCTTTTGAAATTAAAGACGTTAAATACATGGCAACCCTCTATACAGAAGAAACCGTCTGCCAAGGCAATACCGAAGGCGCCCCATGTGCAGTTTTAGTCAACAACAATTATTCAACAGTTCATGGAGCCGCCGCCGATACGACTACAGGACTTCGCCTAAAAATAATGCCCTACAATGAAGAAGGTTTTATAACTGAAGGCAATACCTTTAGTATTCAGTCAGATAAAACAGGGACTACCATGGATGGACTTACCCGAGTGTACCACACCATAAGCGATAATAAAATACCACTCAATAGAATTTATTCGCTTAAAAAACCTAAACTTATGTACTACAGGGTAGAAGATAATAGTGGTTATGTTCCGAGTTACGAGCATTATTTAATTGCCTTCTATATCAAAACGTCGCCTGTCAATAAAGACAAACAACACGGAAAACAGAACCCTCCCACTGGTGTAGCACCGCTCGCCAATCCTGCTGTATTATACGCCGATGAGAGTGTGGAACCGTCCATACCGCTTATTACTGAATACCAAGCTGCTTATGATGAACTTTACTACAGAGTATATAAAATAGAAACAGGCGACACCAGCGCTCTCGTTTCTCAGGATATTTCCATTACGAACACGGCAAGTGTAAATAAATTGGAGTTCCCAACACAATCTTTGAATTATGTTGAAGCCTGCTTAAGCTGCGTCGAAGAATTAGGAAACTTTGAAACAGAGTGTAAAGCTAATGCATATAACTGTCCGAATATCTTTGGGAAAGACGCAACAGACAGACTTTTAGCTGGGCCCGTGCAGTCCTTTGATATCGACATGCTGCCACCTACGCCAACATGTAAAATCTACGAGAGTAACGCTAAAATCGTTTGTCCTAATCAAATACATATCAGCTATCGCAGGCAACAGGAAGTTCACGGTAGCGCTAGCCCTGTAAACGTAGGGACAATTGCCACAATGCGACTAGAATTGACTTACTTTACGGCGTCGTTCGCAGGAACAGGCGAGGGAGAGAGCTCCGCGAGTAGTGATCGCTACTCCGTCGGACCCTTTGTACACTACAAGGATGATGATTACATTATCGAAAATGCATTGGACTTAAAGACAAAGCTCTTTGATAGACAGATTGGTTATGCTCTTATAACAAACCAAAAAATAAATCCTAAACCACAGGATGTGGCTGAAATACGCTTGTCCTTATATTCAGTGTATAACGTCGATACCAAAGATAATAAGGGGCGTCATGGCTCTTTGTTCCTTAAGGCAGCAAAAAACTCTCCGTATAAGGCTTCGGTAGTTTTAGATACATTTAAGATGCCAACAACAATAATGGATGACGATGCGACTCTGGTAGAGACTTCACTAGATAATGGTTATTTAATGGACACAACATTCACGACGTTTAAAGCTTTTGACAACGAGAAAGCCAACGCATTATTTGGCTCAAGCCGCGGTATTGTGCTCACTGTTTGGAAGGAGAATGAAGCCGCTTTGCCAAAAATAGCACTCAATCATATCAGCATAAAGTACCTAGACTCTACGATCTTGAGCACCGAAGTAGTTGCTATGAAATCTGGTATGCTTGAAAATGAAGAATTACTCAGAAGCATGACAAGTATGAGCCTACACATGTACACAGATACGGAGGCTTTGCTCTTCTTTGAAGCCGCATCCAAGTCTTATGCTGTAAAAATTAGCATCAATTTAGAACGCTTAAGCATGGAAAACGCCATTAGCTATGAAAGCGCTGTTGAAATTCCCTATGCGTATATGACCCCAGTGCAAAGTAAGCCTAATTTGTTCGTTGGTCATAGTAAGAATAATTTCGTTATTTCAGAATTATCCTGCGATAAAAATGCGCCGTAATGATATATTATACCTAGGGATGCTCTGATTAATGCAAAAACAGTAGGGGCAGGTTTCATACCTGCCCTTGGTTTTCAAACCGGCCCCTGCTTAATGCAAAAACGATCAAAAAATAGCTAGAGCAAAGTAAGGAAACTTAGTCGCGCGATGCTCTTACATGGTAAATGCAAAGGTTTTTGCTAATAAAATATGCTAACAACATTATCGATCAAAGACTTCGTTATCGTTTCGCAGCTTGAGCTCAACTTAAATCAAGCCTTGGTGGTCATTACTGGCGAAACAGGCGCGGGAAAGTCCATCATTATTAATGCGCTAAAGCTCATTTTAGGAGCAAAGGCAAGTGCGGACTTTGTGCGTAGAGGGGCGCCAGAAGCCGTTGTCGAAGCGGTTTTCTGTGTTGATGACGATTCGCCCGCTTGCACGTGTATCCAAGCTTTGGGATTGGAATTAGATGAAGGCTCTTTTATCGTGCGACGCGTTATACAAAGTAGTGGACGAAGTCGTATCTATATTAATGGGTCGCTACAAACGCTCGCGGTGCTACGTGAAACGATGGCTACGGTCATGGACATTAGCGGCCAACATGAGCATGTGGGCTTACTAGATGCTGGGCGCCACCTAGGCATTTTAGATAGATTTGCAGAGATTGGGGGGCAACTTGCGGATTATCAAGCGCTTTATAAGAAGTACAGCGACTTGAAATCCGAGCAAGAACGACTACAAACGCAGCTAAGCGAGAGGGCAAAGCGCATGGATTACTTGGATTTCCAAATTGAGGAACTGAGTAAGCATGCGCCCAAACAGGGTGAAGAGAAAGAACTTGAAGAGGAATTACAGCAGCTAACTCACGCCGAGAGTATACAAAAAGTCATCAATGCAAGTTTACAGCGCCTCTATGATCAGGACGGCGATCTGTTATCAGAGATTTCGCTGTTACTGGGAGACTTGAAGCGAGCCAAGGCGATGCTACCGCAGCTCACGGCGATTGTGGATTCGCTTACGCAAGCGCAAATCCTTATGCAAGATGCTGTACACGAGCTGAGAGGGATCGCGCCGATGGAGTACAACCCCCAAAAAATAGATGCCTTGCACTCGCGACTTCAGACGATTGATAAACTCAAACGCAAGTTTGCTCGTACCGCCGATGAGTTGCCCGCTTTGCTCGCGCAGCTACGAGAGGAGCGGGAAGGCTTGGCGCTAACCGATGAGCGATTGCGAGACATCATTAAACAGCGTCAAAGCATAAGCGAAAAATTGTTGATTCTGGCCAATAGTTTGCACGAAAAAAGGCTGAAGTCGGGAGAATTGCTCGGCGTGAAGGCGTCCGAAATCTTGCAAGAACTCGCGATGCAGAACGCGAGCATCCACGTGAATTGTGAAGCAGGGCAAGGGGAGGAGGATTTGCGCGCGGATGGATTTGATAGGGTAGAGTTTTTTCTTGCACCAAACCTAGGGGAAGCGCCGAAACCATTGGCAAAAATCGCTTCTGGAGGTGAACTATCAAGAGTTTTACTTGCATTTAAGCGCGTTCTTGTGAATAAGGATAACGTGGGGGTCTACGTTTTTGACGAGGTGGACGCAGGGATAGGGGGGATGACGGCTTCATTTGTCGCAAACGCGCTCAAAGAGGTCAGCCTCCATAAACAAGTGATTTGCATCACGCACCTCGCCTCTATAGCCTGCTACGCAGAGCAACACTTCCAAGTTTCCAAGTCGGTGGTTGATGATCGCACATTATCGACTATTGTGGAGTTGAGCGCTGAGCAACGCGTGCAAGAAATTGCACGTATGCTTGGTGGCGTTCATGTTAGCGAAAAAACACTTGCCCACGCGGCGGATCTTTTGCTGCAAGCGCGAAAGGCCGCTAGCACGGCGAGAGCACAGAGCGGTAACAGCGAGTAGCGGCTATTTTTCTGGTTGGTATCATGTCAAAAGCTCCACTACAATTCCACAACAGCGCCACGAAAAGGCGTCCAGCGTGGATAGTCTTGGCGATTTTCGCAGCCGTTGTGGCCATTATTGTATTTGTAACTTGGCCGCATGGAAAAGACGACATCCCGGAATCAGCGCCACATATCGAGGCATTTGGTATGCCTGATTGGAGCGAGGCCGAGCTCATTCGCCAAGTGCTCCCTGAACAGGAACAAGAAAGCAGCAACGAGCTAGAGCAAGTTGAAGACCCCTTCCTTATTAAAGGACGCGTTAGTAGAAACCAAACTCTGTTTGTTGCGCTAAAAAATAAGGGTCTCGATCCTAAAGACATCCACCCGCTCATAGCTTCCATGTCCAAGGTTTTTGACTTTAAACGCTCTAAACCTGGTGACCACTATGAGATCGTTATTGATGAAGACCGCAAGGTTCTTAAGTTTAGCTACAACGCGTCGGCTGAAGAACAATATGTCGCACACTTCGATGGCCAAACTTACATTTCGGAGAAAGTCGAAATACAGACACGGACGGAAACTGAGGTTTTCGAGGGGGTACTGCAGAGCTCACTATTCAATGCTTTTACGCAGCTAGGCGAGTCAGGAGAGTTGGCAACCCACTTTATGCGCCTTTTCATCTATGACATAGACTTTGGTTCACAAGCTCAAGCGGGAGACCGCTTTCAAATCATGGTTGATAAAACGTATTTGGATGGCAAGTTTTATAAATACGGACGCGTTTGGGCGGCGCGCTACCAACGCAGTGATGGCAGCCAAGACCTACAGGCCTTTTATTTCGATGATGAAAAAGAAGGCGGGTTTTATACCCCTTCGGGTCAAGCGCTTAAACGAACGTTTTTAAAAGCGCCTGTTCTGGGTTGCGTTATTACTAGCCCGTACAATCTTAAGCGTATGCACCCCATACTCAAGCGAGTGCGCCCGCACTACGGTGTGGACTGGGCTGGACCGACGGGTACGCCGATTATGGCGATCGCAGACGGCGTTGTAAGCTTTGCGGCGTGGAAGGGAGGCAATGGGTACTTACTCGTTATTGAGCATGAACGCGGATACACATCCTACTCGGCGCACCTCAAAGGTTTTGCTGCAGGGATTAAGAGAGGTAGCCGCGTAAAACAGGGTCAAACCGTTGCGTATTTGGGAAATACAGGTATTTCGACGGGGCCACACCTCCACTTCGGTTTGAAGAAAAACGGAAAATACATCGATCCACTTTCTATAGATTCTAAGGCTTCACATGTACTAAGCGGAGCAGCGCTCGCGCGATTTGAAACGCAGATGGCAACGTATATCGCGGCGCTCCAGACTACGAAAGAACTGAAAGAAAACACCAGAATCCATGCACTACTCAAAGAAAAACTTATACCATTGGGAAGACAGCAAAACAGGATCGAAGCCCTTAATGACGAGTTATGAAAGCTAAAAGACTGTTCAAGCTATTGATCGTACTTTACGGCTTGTGGTTCTTCTTCTTGGGGGCGAGTTATATTTACCAAGCCAACAGGTATGTAAAATTACGATTACAGGTGGCTGGCACTGGGCAGTTAGCTCCTGGGCTCACCAACATTATGCGCGTTTGGGCAAGCCATGACGAGAAAGACTACGATTTTTCTGCCCACAGCGTGAGCTACATACTGAATTGCAAGAACGATAATTCCAATGAGTTAAGGGGAAGCACCGAATTATCTGCGCAAGGGCAAGGAGTTCTTCGTATTGCAGTGCCCAATGCGACGTGTTCGGAGTATTTTATGCAGTTCACTCTGCACTCAGCAGAGGGCGAGAGTCTAAAAGTTGCGGACCTATACCTACCTCAAGGCGGCGAGCTAAAGGTGCTGGAGCTTAAAACTAAAAAAGGCATCTTTTTTGACTCGCGCCAGCTCAATCCTTTTTTTCGCTCTAAGCCCAGTGACATCATCGTAGCTCTCTTCGATGAGAATCATAAGCCCTACAGAGAAAGCGTGCAGCTTTCGCTCAAATACGGCGGCGGCGCTATACCCCAAAGTATTCGCTGCAATCGCTTTGGGCTCGCTGGCTTTGCGCCCGCCGTCATGTCGGAAGCTGATATCGAATTATCGCTAAAAACAAGCGATGACCAAGACTATAAGCGCTACATTGTTTTGAGCTTACTCGGCGCGAATTTAAAACTCAAATTTTTGAACGCCCCTATTTTAGAGATGGGCAAAGACTTAGCCATAGAGCTTGAGACGATGGGGGGAACTAGCACAATTTTTAGCGACATCTTTTACCAGAACGCGTGGATTGAGCGGCAAGTGTTTAGCGAGTCAAAGAAGATGCAGCGCTTAGCGGCCCCAAAATTAGAATTCGACAAGCCACAAATTCTTAGCATTAACGCGTGCACTTACGATTGGGACTGCGCTGATGCTGCCAATAAGAAAAATATCATTTATAGCCCCTACAAATTAGCGCTAAGAGATGCCGTGGACTTTGCTCTTATAGAATTCAAATTACATGCCCCAACCCACCCTGTAGTACAGCTTCTTGAAGGCGCGCCCGAACTTTTGGCTAACGCGAGTGAGGATGAGCTGACTTTATTGCTGAACTATATTTTAGCAACGCTACCGAGTAACTCCGCGCAAGTGCGCTTGCTGCTTCATACCGACAGCTCTGATAAAGCGAAAATTGAAAGCGAAAAAGCACAGCATAAAATCAGTGCCAATATTTTGTTCCTCATCACCGTTATGGTCGGGGCGCTCGTTTTACTCGTGATATTTCTGAGATCGAGAGCAGAAAAACGACTTATTTACCAAGAAGACGACGATGAACCCACTCAAAAGCCACAAATCGATTTTAGCCTCATTGTGATCATTTTTTCACTCATAGCGATGATCGCGGGTTTCTTTTACTTGTTCCAGATCATCTAGTGTATTGCGAAAAACTACCGCCAAATTCAGCGCATAGCCCTAAAAGGTTGAGCTGAACAATTGCGGTGGGGGCGTTACGGGGGCTTGAGCCCCCGTTGTGGGGGTAGTGGCAAACCCGCGCACAGCGCGGGGTTGACACGTAGGGGGACACTTCCCCCCACAAAAGATAAAAAATCGAATGCATCACAGACTAAGTAGCGAAAACTGTACTTGCAGCTTTGCGCGGGAATGTGTTATGGATTAGCTGGAAGTTTTTCCTAGTACAAAGGTTGCTAGGAGCATATATTATGACGTCAAAGACGTATGAGAGCAGAGAATCAAACTGGTGGGAGACAAACTCATGAGCTATGGGCGAAGGTCTGTGCAGGGTTTGTGTGTTTACTTATCGTTCGCTTAAGCGTGTTAGTTTTGGAGAAGACGAGGGCTGGATAGTGTTTTAGTGCAGTGCCTAGCATACTTTGTGATGGAGTTTTGCTAAGGGGTGGGGCTGTGCTGCCGATAAAATCATATTGAGGCGATGAAATAGGTAAATCACGCTCTTTCTAGGGTTTTGAAAACTCTGCGGGGGAAGAGAGATGACTTTTTTTGAAGCAGCCTTAGAGGTGTTGCGTAGTGTTAAGAGACCACTGCATTTTAGAAAAATAGCGGAGTTGGCTATCAGTCGGGGTCTGCTGGGACATGTGGGAAATGCGCCTATCATGACGATGGGCATTAGACTGCTTCAGGAAGTTAGGCGAAAACAGAATGACTCGCCTTTGCTTACGGTGGCGCAGGGGATATTTGCGCTGCGCGCCTGGTCAAAGGAAATCCTAGAAATTCGTGAGGAGTCGTCGCAAGAACAAGCGTTGGCACTGCCTTTGGTGATGAGCCAAGAAGGAGTCGAGACAGAGGAACTCAATAAAGAGGATGTGGCGCTTTTGCTGCGTGTTGCTGGAGAGGCGGTGCAGGCTAGTTTAAGTGTAGAAAGGCAGTCTGAAGTACAAAGTAGCGAGGAGCTTAGCGACCCACACGGTGCGGAGGCGAGTGTTGAGCAGGCCGATGCGCTGCAAAAAGAAGAACTTAGCCCCAAAACGCGTAGCCGGGACGCGGCGCGCGAACACTACAATGTCGCTGCCGCTAGCGTAAAGATGCTGCGAAGTACGGGGGAAGACATGACGAGCGAGCAAATCGCACAAAGCCTCAATCAACGCTTCTCTCCCAATATGACGGCGAAGAAGCTAGTACTAGCGCTGCGAGCCGATAACTGTATGCGAAGCGAGCGCGGTAAAAGGCCATTGTTTCGTCATATAGCACCCAATAGCTGGAGACTGACAGAACGCGATTATACGCGAGCAGTTCTACGCGCCGAATCCAGAATCTACGACCTCGCGCGACAACTACGAACACTCGCCCTACAAAGCATGCTCAGTAAGCTGCGAGCCCTCGACACGCAAGCGTGGCTACAACTCGGGACGCTGCTACTTCGACAGCTCAACTATACCATAATCTCCCAGGTGCAGCTTCAGTCGAACGCGATACTCCTGCGTGCAGAGGAGGCGCGCGGCATCAATTATATGTCTGTGCTCGTTCTGCTGCACCACGGACTAAGTATCGATGTCGACGAGGTGCTAAAATTTAGAAAGATGGTGCAGGAACACCATTTGCAGCGAGGTGTCATTATCACAAACGCCGAATTTACCCGTGACGCCGTTGTGGAGTGCGATGCCCAAGAGATGCAGATTATCGCATATTCCGCGCGACAGTGCGCAAGCATCATGCTAGAGGCTAGGATAGGCATACACAACGCTAGGCTGCCACTATTTTTTATAAACCATAGGTTCTTCGACGCGCTACAGGATGAGACGGAAGTATGAATTATGCGCAACTAGAGCGAGTTGTTGGCATACTCAATGAACAGCTCTACGCCGCTTCTCTCGACGCCATCAGCGATGGGGACGAGCGCTGGCTCCTGCGTTTTCGATGCCACAGTGAGAAGGCAGTCTTTTGGGGAACACGACGCATATACTTAATCATCGACACGAAATGCTGCCGCTTCCACACGCTCGATGAGCGTTTCGCGCAAGCTGAGCCAAAGCCCTTTACCATGCTTTTGCGAAAACATCTGCTGGGGCTAAGGTTAAGGGAGCTGCGACTCGATGAAGACGACCGCGTGATTACTATGCAATTTGGTAATCGCGAAAAAACATCTTACTACTTGATGCTAGAGCTTACTGGACGCTGGGCAAATATATATTTTTGTGACGAGAAAAAATGGGTACTTGCAACGGCAAGTTTTAACCCGCGACGACCAGCAAATGAGAGCTACCAGCTGCCTGCGCCCCCAAAGCGTGCTCTGGATAAAACGCAGAAAGCTCTGCCTGAGCTTAGCGATCTTGACTACCTGCACGCGCTTAGCGAAGAGTTCAAAGAGCAGGACAAAATACAGCGCAGCCACGTCAGGTTAAAAGAGCTCCTACAAGGGCTACAGCGTTTGCAAAAACGCAGCGAGCGCCTCCGCGCTGAACTCACACGCGATCTCAAGAGAGCACAAGATATACTCTCGACACGCGAGCAAGTCGATCTGCTCGCCGCGAACTTCGCAAGCCTCAAAAAGGGCATGAAAACAGTGCGGTTGGAGCGTTTCGACAAGTCTAGCACGTGCGAAATTACGCTAGAAGAAGATTTAAGCCCCCGTGAAAACATCGATGCACGATACAAACAGCTAAGAAAAAGCCAGCGCGCAGTCCCCATGATCGAAGAGCGCATCTTGACGGCTGAACTCGAGGAAGAAGAAATAAGCGCGTATTTAAAAGAGCTAGCTCAGCTCGAGTATGCAGATGATAGCGAAAAACGCATCGAAAACGTCGAAAATTCCATACTCAAGGCTTTTCCTCGGATTTTTGCGAAAAAACAAAAACAGCTAAAATCAAAAACAAAGAATGAAACGAAGCCATTGCCCTACCGCGAGTTTTTCTCAAAAACTGGGGTGGCGATTTGGGTGGGTAAATCCGCAAAACACAACGATAGCCTTAGTTTTCACTACGCAAAAGGGCGCGACACTTGGTTACACGTTGCGGGAGGAGCTGGCTCGCATGTCGTTGTTAAAGCCCAAGACCCCGACTCCGAGACCTTACTTGATGCTGCAACGCTAGCTCTGCACTACTCCAAGCAATCAAGAGCTAAACAGGGAGAGGTGCACGTATGTCCGCTACGCTTCGTAAAGCGCATTAAGGGCGCAATGCCAGGTAAGGTGAGTATATCGGGAGCCAAAGTGTTCTTCATAAAAGTAGAAGGAGAGCGAATAAAACGTTTAATGCAAGCGGTAACGCCGAATTAAAAGCGCTTATCGCTCTAATTGAAGGCATATAATTCAGGATCGCATAAGGTTCAGAAAGAAAAAAGCCCTTCTCAAGGAAGGGCTTTTTTAAGAACTAAGGTTTTATTTGTCTTTAAGCATCGTTTCGCAAACAAACTCGATGCTCTCAACCACGATTTCGTTGCCCTTGCCATCAAGAGAACTGATGTTCCACTTTGTGGGCATGCAATCGACAAGCGTCCAACTCATACGCTCGTTATCGTTTACCTGCTGATCACTTAGCGAAATGTTGATATTACGCCGTTGCATGGTCTTGCTCTCAACTTCTTGCAGCCACGCTAACAACTTGCGCCCATCGGCTTGGTTGAGGTAACCCCGCTTTAAGGTGACGCGTCCTAGCTTATTTAATCCTTGGCGGAATCTTGGTACCATGGGTTTATCGCTACTGCGATATTCAATCATGTCCACTTCATAGCTCAGGCCATCAACACCATTGCAGTGAACATCGCCCAAACCATCAATGCTGGCGGTAAACATGAAGTTTGCTACGGGATCGCCCACGCGACGCGCAGCTCCCTTCTCTATACCCTTAAAACTATTTCCCACTGCCATCGTAATATCCTCCAAATATATCGCGAGTTAAGAATAACACCCATAACCCTGTATAAACTATTAGCAAAATCTATGCCGCGGCATCATAAAAATATTAGCCCTAAAATAATTGAGTATATGCGAATATAAACTATAATAGCTTCGTAGCTAAGCCCAGGGAAAGTGGGCGCAGTCGCCTTAAGTGGCGACAATTGACCCCACTGTTGGCCATTATAGCATAGATTTACAAAATTCCATCAACAAAAAAGGAGACGAAGAAAAATGAAAAGATTTGCCATTTATTCGATAACCACTGTTTTATCCCTGCTTTTATTCGCTACTATTACTTACGCGCAGAATAAAGTTTTCCTAAACAACGTAGACGTCACGGGTTTACAGAATCAACGCTTCGAGAACGTCAATGTATACTTCGATAGCCTCGGAAACCTCCACCTCAGCGCCCCGCAATACCACGTTAGCGTGAGCAATCAAGCCCCAGCACAAAATCCCAGCTCTCTCCCTCAATCACCCACTTACGCGCCCCAAACTGTCACCACCACCGCCGCCATAGCAAACCCCAGCTACCCACAGACCTATCCCAGCGCCCCGCAAAACTACGCTCCCCAAAACCCACAAGATCCCACACCAATCCACTCATACTACGTCGTAGCCTTCAATAATAGCCCAAGCCTCCTAGGTTTCGACATCGAAGTCTACGTCAATGGCGCACATTTCCACACCATACGACAACACAAAGCACAAGACGTCCACGACATCACTCCCAAATTAAAACGCGGCGAAAACAAAATTCAATACCGTCTCGTACTTGCCGCAAGCGCCGGAAAATCGAGCAAAGCACGCGTCGAAGTCTTTGTCGCCACACGCACTGGAGGCGCTGGAAACCAACTTGAGCTCTCTGGAGAGCAAGGAAAATTGCTCATTAAAGGATCAGACGAAGCCGGAAAATGGTACGATACCGTCATTAACGTGGAATAATGATTTGACGTCTTTCTTGGGTGGGGGAAGTCTCCCCCTCGCCCAAGCTTCCTCGAAAATAGCCAACAAACGCTAAAAAAAATGCGATGTATGCGCTCAAAGCGCGCATTCATCGCATTTTTTGCGTTTGTAAGGCCATTTTCTCGGTGATCTTGGGCTACCCCCTCGAGATCTCGGCTTTCTCCATAAAATCGACAGATTGCATAAGCGGGGTTTGGGGCGCAAGCCTGCGTGAGTGCAGCGCAAATCGTAGTCGGAATTGTGGGATGTGGCAAACCCGCGCAAAGCGTGGGGTTGACACGTAGGGGGACACGGTAGATCTTCATTACGAGTGTAACAGGGGACTGCACGAACTTTCTGTTGTATGATTGTTTTGCAAAAGACTCACACTCAGGAGGGTTCATGCAGTCTTACAGTCACTTTACGATAGAAGATAGATTACGTCTAGAAAAAGGTCTTCGT
>Ga0265293_10005083_pt1 | contig 22410 bp, 22 predicted proteins | sample Munlanlewell138R_FD_192505 | JGI IMG/M metagenome (GOLD analysis project Ga0265293, IMG submission 192505) | Leachate microbial communities from a municipal landfill in Southern Ontario, Canada - Leachate well 138R | ecosystem: Engineered > Solid waste > Landfill > Unclassified | place: Canada... | reverse complement strand
TCGAGTAGGGTGCGAACAACGAGGTTGATCACCTGCTGTTTGCCCTGGCCCGTTTCAAACTCCACAATATTCTTGCCTAGGAAGGAGAACAGTTGGATACCAACTTTTTCACCAATGACTTCTCCCTTCAGGCTCTCGGCCCAGACAACCTCACCACTCGTTAGGTCGGTGACTCGTAAGTCCAAGGCGACAGAGGCTTTGGCATATTCTGTGGACCCGCCTCTGCCGGCGATGACCAGTCCAATACCTCCTGTCTCCTTACTTACTTGATACTCGGTAATGGAACCGCTGATCATGTAGTTTGCACCTGTCAGTGCACCGAGTTGGGGTCCTTGCCCAGGGACAATTCGACTACTGGAGACAAGATTCTGCTCGTTCATCAAATCGCCAAAGCGAACTCTGTCAAGGATCGTAAACTGGCGAGAACGCTGGAGCGCTGTAATGAGCATTTCTGTGGAGCCCTGGCTAACCACCGTTGAGGAAGCGCCGCCATCGGCTTTAAACTGACCAGTACTATCGGTTATGGCGTAAATGGCGATAGGTATACGTTCTTTGGATTCAGGTAGTGCTGCCAAGAGTTGACTGGCAGTCGTTATGTTCGTTTCGGATAACAGTACCGTTTCGGGCGCTGCTAACACCGCTTCCATGTCCTGCATCACGATCTCTGTTGGTGGAGGTGGGGCAGTATCCTTTCCAGAGGCTCCACCAATCAAGAGACCAAGGGCCAAAATTGCTACCATAATAAATTCCATAGTATCTCTCCTTTAGCTAGATCCCTACTTGTCCACACCTACATGGTGGGAACTTCAGGTGGATTGCTGGAGTCAATGGTGATCTCTGTCCAACCACCATCGGAGTAATAGTAGATTCTCATCGTTTCTGCTACTTCGTCCCACTCATAGTAGATCCAGCCATCGTCTACGGGTACGAATCCACGATCTGGGTCGTCCGAGTCGGGATTATAGTGGACGATGTCACGAACGGCTTTGCTCATCGCCATCCGGTTAAGACTCTCCTTGAATCGTTCAATACCTGTTTGGTCTTCTGTTGTTCTGAGTAGCTCTTGCTGGGCGTTGGCGATGTTGAGGGCCACTTGTCTGGCATTTGGGTTGCCTATCAGCTCAAATCCCCAGCTCATAGTATACCTGGCCTGGGCCATTCCCCCCACACTCAGCAGCAAGAGTGCGATGATACTGAGTAGCACAATTCTTTTCATGTTGCTTCCTCCTTAGAAAATAAACTGAAAGCCGGTTGCCAAGTGCAAGCGACCGTTTCCGAGGCCACCTGGTAGATTCACATAGCGTATTTCTGCAAACATGTTCTTTGTGATGTCTACGCCGGCGAAAGCCTGGTACCTTAAGCCATCTGCATAGCCCGCTCCTGCACCCAAGTACACCGCTACTGGATCTGAACCAAAGGGAAGCACTTTGAGTGAGAGGAAACCTGCAATAGTCTGTTCGCTTTTCAAATACGTGGTTTCAGTAATGAGCTTGAGATATTCCTCGACTCCAAGGTCGTGTTCAACTCTAACGCCCATGCTGATCTCGGCATCTTCACCCAGTGTAGATAGGACCATACCAACCTTCATCTTGGGTGGTGTCCTCTCTTCCAGAAGCATAGTACGGGAAGCGAGGAATACATCGACTCTCTCTTGGCTGGCCACCTCCAGGGCTGAAGCGGAGGGGGAGCTCAAGAGAGTTGCCGTGAAGAGAATTGTTACAACGAGTACAGCGATACGGTAATTCTTGAATCTCACATTCACAATTGACTCTCCTTCCTGCTCGGTTAACCCTGGTTTAGGTTCGCCGAGTTCTTATTGCCAGTTTGAATAACAAGAGTACTGGTGTCCATGGAGTTCTGGTTGACCACAGCGGAGTTATCATCTCCGTTTTGGAGAACTCGGATGAGCTGGTTCACGCCTGTTTGTTGCGTAGCGGTCCAGTTATTCAGTCCTATTTGGACTACAAAGGATGCATTTCCGCCGATGGCCAAGGTACTTTGCTCTTGTATTACGTACGCTTCATTATTGTCACCGATCTGATAAACAGACGAGGTGTTGTCATCCCCGATTTGCATCAGATCTATTGTGTTGTAGAGGCCCGATTGATAGGTATATGTGTCATTATCAGCTAGATTACGATGAGCAGAACTTGGGGTAATGGAGTGTGTCTGGGTGATTGTAGCATGATTCCAGTTACCAAGCTGCAGGGAGAAGACCAGGTCTCTTTGGCCGAGTTGGCGAATCTCGATTTCATTGTCACTGCCAACTTGTGCTACCCCTGCAAGGTGCTCAGAACCAACTTGATCGATCGTGGCTGAGTTATCATCGCCTAGTTGCAGGAGTACGACTTCACTTAAGACTTCTTGGTAGATGTAGGCGTCGTTGTTCATGCCAACTTGATTGATGGTACCGATTCCTTCAGCAAATCCTGGGTTAGAGGCGGCGAAAATGAGTGCTAAAGCAATAGCGACCATGACGAGAGTTGGGAGTTTCTTCATTTTAATCTCCTTCCATTCCAGTGACTGTTTGGCTAAAGACCAAATCGGAAGGTGCTGATAACGGCGTTGTCACCGGCATGATCAAGAATCAACTCCGTTCCAAAGCCTATTTGGACGTGGTCAACAGTGTTGTTATCGCCGGTAATTGTGATGCGGGAGCTGTGCTTCGTGCCTACTTGACTTTGCGAGACAGCGTTTCTGCTCCCCGTTATCCGAGCATGGGCTAGGTTTTCAGAGCCGATTTGACTTTGGATGAGCCGATTGTAGTTCCCGCTTTGCCAAAGATACAGGTCATTGGAGTCGCCAATCTGGGTCTGAATAGTAAGGTTAGAGTTCCCTAGGATTTCTGCATAGGCTACGTTGGATTGACCCGTTTGAATTTGCCAACTTATATTGTCTTGTCCCTCTTGATAAATATAACCGGTGTTGTTGCTTCCTACTTGAAATAGGTATGCCAAGCTATCTTGGGCTTCTTGCCTGATCAACCCATCGTTGTCGGCGTCTTCTTGGTAGATGTAAGCCTCCAAAGTGTCGTCAGCCAAGGCAAGTTCCGGAGATAAGCCAAAGATGCTGAGCCCTAGCAAAAGTACGATCACAATGGTCGACTTGATTTTTGTATGGCTCATGATTATCCTCCTAAACTGAGTGCGTCCCTCTAGGATCTGGGGAAGTTGGTAGGGATAGGCGAAGAGGTTGAAAACCCCTTCGCCTGTAGTTCGTGTGTGGTTGCGCTATTGGATGATGCCTCCAGAGTTGTTATTGCCGAGCTGTTCCAGATTACCTACACTGGTTGCACCGCTTTGGGTAATGTAACCGAAGTTGTCGTTACCAATCTGCGAGAGGGTAGCAGTGGCAACATCACCAGTTTGGACAATGGAACTTTCGTTCCGGTTACCCGTCTGGGTCGTTGTAGCGACGTTCCAAGTGCTATTAGGATAATTGCTACCATGGTCTTGCAGCTGGGTGGCATAATTATCGTTACCAGTTTGGTAGATATACGCTTTGAAACCTTCCCGAGCAACCTGGGTCTGTTCAGCATAGTTTCTGTTACCGTACTGCTCAATTGTTGCTTCCATGGTGTGACCTTCTTTGTCCTTATCCTGAGTCTGGTAGGCCTCATTGGAGTCACCCTCTTGCGTGATCCAGGCAAAGGCAGGACCACGGTCCTGGATGATGGAAGCGTAGTTGCGGTCGCCATCTTGGTAGATGTTGGCTAGCATTCCATTCCGTGCATAACGGTGATCGCCTTGGACGATGTCAGCCTCGTTGAGCCAGCCATCTTGGAAGAGGTCAGCAATGGCGGTGGCGGAGGTTGTTAGGCCCTGCATCTGTCTGACACGACCTACGTTGGACACGCCTTCTTGAATCACTGTGGCTATGTGGCTACTGAGGGTACTCGATTGCGTTACTTCTGCGACGTTAAAGGTACCGTCTTGGGAAACGAGCGAATCATGTCCGTCGCCTTCCTGGGTTACCGTAGCTGTGTTACCACCTGGGAATAAACCAATGCTAGCCTGGAGCACTTCAGCCTCGTTCTCGTCACCAAGCTGGCTAATGGTAGCAGTATTGCCACCCGTTATGATCCCAATGGTCCTTTGCAGAACTCTGGCGTAGTTATCGAAACCAGTTTGGGACACTGTCGTTGTGTTGGGGAAGCCAAGGATGCCAACACCAGTTTGCTCTACTGTGGCGTAGTTTTCGTCCCCATCCTGGGCGATTGTTGTCACATCGCCAGGCCCAGCCTGTTCTACATAGGCCTCGTTGTAGTCGCCAGTCTGACTAACGGTGGCAGTTGTACCATCGCCACGTTGTTCAATATCAGTCAAGTTAAAGTCGCCTGTTTGTTCAACTGTAGCGGTGCTACCATCACTACTTTGATCGACGTAGACTGTGTTAAAATCACCTGTCTGCGCAACTGAAGCAATGTTGTCGTCGTCCTCTTGGTCCACATCTGCGAAGTTAGAGTCCCCAGTTTGGACTACGAGGGCTTGGCTGCCTTCGCCTTCCTGGCTTATCTCTAGGAAGTTGTCGTCTCCGGCCTGACCTCCCACGGCCCAGGCTGTGGTTGCGTCTTGCTCGATTGTGGCGGTGTTAAAGTCGCCGTCCTGGAGTAAGAGGGCCGTATCGCTAGAACCGCTTTGGGAGATCTCAGCCTCGTTGTCATCCCCAAGTTGACCGATTCCGGCATTATGACCATCGTCTTCTTGCGTGATCAGCGCTTCGTTATCATCGCCCGTCTGTATGATTGTGGCATTATTAGCAGCCTGTACAAATCCTGATAGTCCCAACACTACGACTAGAGTTAACACAAATAGTTTTTTCACTATAAATCCTCCTCTTTGGTTGTAGATCCTTGGCCGGTTTCACCCTAGCTCGCTACGACTCCATTGGTGACCAGTTAGAGAGTCATAGGTCTTCGCTTCCAAAGAGTTCGGCATTTGAAGTACTAGCTTTTTTAAGTACTATCCATTTTGGCAAAGTGTCTGGCGTGGGATGATCACCTCCAACAAGCTTTTGATCTAATTATAAGTAAGTTACTTAACAATGACTCGAATTCCACTCGAAATTTACTCAAAAAAATACCCGGTCGGCACAAATGCCTTCCGGGTAGGGCTGAGCTATGTTAGTTATCCAGTTAGAAGCGATGTCAAGGCGTTTTGCATTTCTTCTAGATGTTCACTATCGTGGAGAGTGAAAGAGAGGGTAGAGATATCCACGCTCTTTTCTTGCAACTTCTTGCGGAGTCTGCGGAAAAGCGCTTTACCCTCTGCAGCTTCTGTATCAGGTAGAAAGACGACGATGTGGTCGTCCGAATATTGGCTAATGAGATCGGAGCTTCGCAGCGATCGCTGCAGGATGTGATAGACAGCTTGCATCTGTCGATTTTGCTTGTTCCCATCCTTCTTGTTCGTAACCACAAGGATGGAAAACGCATTGCCTCCCCTTGTGATTCGCCGCTGCTCGTTGGTTAAGATGACCTGGAGTGTGTCTCGGTCACAGACATAGGCTCCAGTCGTAGGCTCGACCGTCAAGTCCACACTATAGACTGGTTCGCTGCTATCTCGGTGATCGTGTAATTGGCGAATCAGTTCCTGGGTTGCCCTACTAGGTTGAAGCTGAAATTCATCCATAAGCATCTTGCTGTACCGCTTGTAAAGATTCACAGCATCCACATGTCGATCAGCCAAAATGTAGAACTTGATTCCCATTTGATAGAGTTCTTCTCGGTATTGATCCTTTTGGACAGCTGAACGCAAAATTGCGATGGCTCCCTGGAGATCGCCGCGATGGTCCATCAAAAGCTCTGCGGATCGTAGGATGAGTTCAAAGTATTGCTCCTGATATTCTTCGCGGTAGGAGATTGTCCACTCGTCATAGACATCCTCCTTAAGGAAGTCATCTCTGTAGAGTTCTAGGGCAGACTCGCAGTGCAGGAGGGCCTCTTCGGGCTTACTCTTGAAGAGTTGCCGCGATTTTTGGACATGTTCCTCAAACTCGTCTAGATCAAGGCATCCCGGGGACAACTCGAGCCAGTAGGATCCATTGGCATAGTGCAGAGGAGATTCGGCTTCAGGATCCGCCTTCGAGGTGAGCATGCGGCGGGCAAACCAGACTGCCGTATGTAGATTGCTCGTACTGTCGATATCTTCGTTATCGGGCCAAAGTAAGTCGATCAAAACGTCTGCAGAGACTTTCTGCCCGCGTTTTGCGGCAAGGTATTTGAGCATGGTCAGGGCTTTCTTTGACTTCCAGTCTTCGTCTCTCACCTCATCTTGTCCAACGACTAGATAAAAAGAACCCAAAAGACCGATTTGGAGCCTACAGCAAGGGTAAGTCTTCACAAGTATCCCCCCAATCATCATGATGATGAGACGCTATGGTATAAGATATCCATACTGCTCTAGGATCCAAAGCGGAAATTCCATACGGACGGTCAGCAAGGGATCCACGATTTGACAGATATGTAGGTTGCCCACAATCGACAAGAGCATTCCTGCCTCTTGCGGGTCCATGTTTAGTGCTTCTCGAATGAATTGATGCATCATCTCTGTCGCTGTCACAGAGGCTTGATCGAGTGTTTCTTCTGAGGCAATCGTCATGATCTGATCGCCAGCTACAACCATGGGTAAGGGTAGGGATAAGCCAGAGAGCACTTGGATTTTCACCGTGATCTCTGCCGCGATTTCAATTCCGCAGATGATCACTTCACCGTCTCCCATCAAGGCGTGAACATCGCCCATGGCGAGTAGGGCACCTGGAACATTGACGGGAAGGTAGAGGACGGAACCTTCTCCGATGCGCTTACAGTCCATATTTCCCCCATGGGGTCCTGGTGTGCTTGTTGGAATTGCCCCTTCTTTTGGGGCTGTCCCGATGACACCGATCATGGGGTCTACCTCCAGACTCAGCCTGTGATTGAATTTGGCCACTCCATCTGAAACAGGGATGATTTTCGTTCTTTGCTCCTCCAGAACATGCCCTAAAGCACCGCCTCCGGGCCCAACGCGCATCGCTCCTTGGGAGTCTAGCCCAATATGGAGAATCTCGACTTTGAGTATATCCCCTGGCATGGCGCCGTGTACATAAAGGGGACCCGTCGCGGGATTGGTATAATCCCAACCCCTCGACTTGATAACTTGGTTTTCAGAGGTGATTTGGTTACTGTAGCAATCAAATGTCTCAAAAACAACGGTATCTCCGCTTGAAGCATAAGCCACTGGCGTATTCTGCGGTGAAAAGTTGAACACGCGCTGCCCTCGTTCGATTCGTAGCACAAGTCTTCCTCCCCATAGGTATGGTAAATAATAGATACTATCTCCCTTAAATTCTATTATCGCATAAAAAACTCCTTTTCTTTGGTTTGTGCAAATGTTCACGGGAAGGAATAATCTAGCACTGTCTTTCAGGAGGAGGGTGAGGATGTAGTGCAGAATAATGAAGTTAACAGATCTCGTATTGTGTGTACGTTCTGTTTGGGTTATCATTTAGATGTTGCAAAAATAGAAGGAGGGTGGTACTGGAGGGTAGTGCCGGGTTGTGATCTGCTAAATATGGAAAGGAGAATCATTTTGAAGAAGACCTCGATGTTGTTATTTATCGTATTGTCCCTAATTATCGCAACCAATGTAGTGGGTGCCCAGAACATTGAACTGACATACTGGACCCATACCGACGATAATCGCACCATTATTGAAAATCGCTACATTGAAGAGTTCCAAGCTCTGTATCCTAATGTCACCATCAAGAGAGTTGTTAACGAAGCTAGTAAGATGGGGGATCTGATGTTGACGGCGTTTTCTGCTAATAACGCCCCTGACCTCTTCAACCTACCCATCGAGCAAGAGTACGGCTATATGATGCATCATAGGGTAGCCCCAGTTAACTATGAAGCGATTGGCTACGCAAATGCTGAAGAGCTTGTCAGCCAGTACATGGCCGGTACCTTTGATACCGTCATGATGGATGGCCAAATCTATGGTTTACCACTTGAACTGACGAACTGGTCTTTGTATATCAACAAGAATGTCTTCCGGGACGCAGGTCTTGACCCCGAGAAGGATTATCCCAAGACATGGGAAGAGATGATCGAAGTTGCTGATAAACTGACACTGCGTAATGGCGAGATCATTACACGTCGCGGTTTTGACTTCCGTTATCCTTACTACTTAGTAGCTATGCTACCCATGGTCGAACAGCTTGGCGGTCAATTGCTCAGCGATGATGGCAAGACTGCTATTGTAAATGATGAGGCTTGGATTCAGGTCTTTGAGTGGTTTAGAACCTTTGGTCCACATGGACGCAACCTCGGAAGCCCAACCTATACGTCGGCCCGTAAGATCTTTAATATGGATAACAATGATATCGGCATGTGTCTGACTGGTTTCTATCAACAGGGACGAATCAGAATTGATAACCCTGAGTTCTACGACAGTGGGGAATGGATGGTTGTTCCATACCCAGTATTCGAAAACGCAGTTAAAGACGTAAGATGCTCTTACTATGGTCACTTCATGATGGTAAATGCTCAGGCCTCCGCAGAGAAGCAATACTGGGCATGGAAGTTTATCGCCTACATGCTTGACCACGGTTGGGAGTACCTTGAGACCGTAAACATTATTCAACCTCGTCAAGACTTGCTCGACGATCCAAGATATATGGAACTGCCATACATGGTTGTATTTATGACTGATATGGCCAAGAGCCACATGGTCTTCTTGCATGAAAACGGCTTCCAGTTCGAGCGTTTCATTAAAGAAGCCATCGAAAGTGTCATGCTTTCGAATATGCCTTCCGAAGAAGCTCTAGATATACTTCGTGAGCGCATTCAAGAGGTTCTTGACGATTCGTACTAAGGCACCGTGCTTCGGATGAAGAGAGCCCGGGTTAACACTCGGGCTTCTTGATTCTCTTTTTTATTGGAGGGAGAACTAATGCGTAAGAACAAGGGATTCAGTATGGAACGTAAGAAGGCAAGATGGGGGTGGGTTTTTGTAACCCCTTCTTTGATTTTGTTTTCGGCCTTCAGTTTCTATCCAATTATCAATGCTTTCTATGAGAGTTTCTTCAATCGGAACCTACTATCACTTAGACCCCCGAGCTTTGTTGGGTGGAATAACTATACCTATTTGTTCCGCTCCCGTGAATTCTGGCTGTCGGTGCAAAACACATTAATCTTCACTGCCGGAACGTTTGTACCCCTTGTGGTATTCAGCCTGATCTTAGCCATCCTTCTCATGTCTATTAGCCGACTTCGGCGTTTTTTTCAGATGGCCTTTTATTCACCAGCAGTGCTGTCATCCGTGGTTGCAGCAATGATTTGGCTCTTGATCTTTGACCCCAGAGGCTTAGCTAACCAGGGCATGAACGCTTTATTGGGTACAACGGGAGTGAACTATAACTGGCTATCCACTGCGGGTATGCTTCGACTCTCAACGATTGTCGTATACTTTTGGAAGTACATCGGTTACTTCACCGTCATGTTTGTCTCCGGTATCGGAGCCATTCCCGATACGCTGAATGAAGCAGCCCTGATCGACGGAGCAAATCGCTGGAAGCTCTTCTGGCATGTCACATTCCCGCTTCTGAAGCCAACGACGATCCTAGTTTCCATCATGACGATGATTCAGTGTCTAAAGACCTTTAGTACTCAATACATGTTCACTTCGGCAGGGGCACCAACGAGGCCGATCAATGTGATTACGCTAAATATCTATAACACCGCGATCAAAGACTATCGGATTGGACGGGCAACCGCCATGAGTATCTTATTGTTCATCGTGATGTTTACCTTCACCTGGTTACAGCTGAGAGTGTCCCGTACTGAGGACGTCTCTTACATGTAATCATGGTGATAGGAGGAGGATAAATATGAACGCTCATAAGACGAAATCATGGTATCTGGAAAAGATGTTCTCGGCCCTCATGTGGCTCATACTCATTGTTGCTTGTCTGTTGATTATTGTTCCACTAGTCTTTATGCTTACCGCCTCGGCCATGCCTGCCCGGGATATTCTGCGCATGCCCTACCCGTGGATTCCAAGTGGTATCTATTGGCCGAACTTCTGGAATGCCCTGAGAGGACCAGAGGGTGACTTCATTTTCATTCGCAATGCCCTCAACTCACTCATCGTTGCGGGTACAGTTTCCTTCTTCACTGTCATCTTCTCTTGCCTGGCCGGCTACGGTTTGGCGAAGTTCAAGTTTAAGGGAAGAAATCTTGTCTTCATGCTGATTATGGCCACAATGATGATTCCCTTTGAAGCCATTATGATTCCCCTGTACATGGTGGCCATGCGAATGGGATTACAGGACACATACGCTGGCCTAATCATACCGTTTTTGGCCAATGCCTTCGGTGTGTTCTTGATGCGTCAGTTCTTAATTACGTTTCCTGACGAGATCCTCGACGCCGCAAGAATCGATGGAGCCGGTGAACTGAGGATCTTTGGTACCATTGTCCTGCCAAGTTCAGGTCCAGCTGTGGCTACCTTGGCCATTCTTGCCTTCCGTTCGCAGTGGGATAGTCTCTTGTGGCCTCTACTTGTAGTTCAGAGTGATCAGATGAAGACCATTCCCCTTTATATTACCAAGTTTATGGCAGAGACCCATAGTGATGAAGGTATTATGATGGCGGTTGCAGTTATGGCCAGTATCCCCATGATCACGCTCTTCTTGACCTTATCGAAGTACTTTATCAGCAAAGAAGGTCTAACGTCCGCGACCAAGGGCTAGCCCTCAAGAACGGTAGACGCTTGATGTGTAGAAGGGACAGTGTAATGCAACCAAAGAAGAGAAAAAAACAGGCGACGGCCACCCTCAGGGAGCTGTTTGTAGCCTGGTTCAAAATCGGTCTCTTTACGTTCGGGGGCGGGTATGCCATGTTGCCCTTGATCGAGAGGGAAGTCATTGACAAGAAGGGCTGGACAGATAAGGAGGAGATCTTATCGATCTACGCCTTGGCCCAGTCAGTGCCTGGTGTCATTGCCGCTAACACCTCAATCATTCTCGGAAATCGTTTGGCGGGAGTTAGGGGAGCAGTGGTAGCTGCAGCTGGGGTGATGGCGCCCTCTTTGCTTGTAATTATGGCCATTGCTTCTTACTTTGACTATATTATGAAAAGCGTGTATGTACTGCAAGCCTTTAGCGGCATCAGGGCCGCTGTGGTTGGCCTTGTGGCCGCTGCTGCAGTCAGAATTGCTTTGGCTAGCCTGAAGGACAAGCCTGCCTATGCCATCGCTCTAACTGCCTTTGTCTTGAGTGCCTTTACCGAAATCCATGCTATTGTGATTATTCTCGGCGGCGCCCTCGCTGGTTTCTTGGTGTACTACTTTGGAGCAAAAGGGAGGGCGGAAGACTGATGCTAATGGCATTTTGGCACTTGTTTACCGGCTTCTTTAAGATCGGAATGTTCACCGTGGGTGGCGGCTACGCCATGCTTCCCCTCATGCAACAGGAAATTGCAAAATATGGTTGGATTACTCCAGCTGAGTTTATCGATATGATTGCCATCGCCGAGATGACTCCCGGGGCCATTGCGGTGAATACCGCGACATTTGCAGGCTTTCGCACCGCTGGTGTCCTTGGGGCCATTCTGGCAACTGCGTCCTTGGCCTTGCCATCGCTCTTGATTATTGTACCTCTCTCTAACTTCTGGGAAGTGCATCGAGATCATCCGATTCTGAAGGCTATCTTTAGTGGAGTCAAGCCTGCGGTCGCTGGCTTAATCGGAGCGGCGGCGATTTATATCGCAGAAACCGCCTTCCTTTATGATCCTCTCTTGGCAAAGAAAGATGGGTTTCCTGTTGACCTACGGAGCTTACTGATTGCTGGAGCTGTCTTTGCGGCCGTACGCAAGCTGAAGTTTGATCCAATCAAGGCTATCATCATTTCGGCCGTGGTGGGTCTTGTTGTCTTTGGTTTCTGAGTTTGTGGTGTAGAGAGGGGCGTGGCTTAGGCTACGCCCTTTTTGAAGGCTTCAAAGGAGGAATTCTCAATCGAGAAACAGAAACAAAAGGAGCAATCTTCTAACGAATGCAACAAAACCTAAACAGGAGGAATGATTGATGGCGGTACGATACCGAAAAGAACTCGATACCATCTCTCCATATGTCCCTGGTAAGCCGATTGATGATGTCAAACGGGAATTAGGGCTAGACCACGTGATTAAGCTTGCATCCAACGAAAACCCCTTTGGCTTTTCGAGTTCGGTTAAAGAGGCGGTCATGAAGGCCCTCGATAATGTCAATTTGTATCCCGATGGTAATGCAACCTTGCTCAAGGCGAAAATCGCTGCTAAGTATGGAGTAACCCCCGAAATGGTTTTACCTACTTGTGGTTCGGATGAAATGGTCGATCTGATCGCCAAGACATTTATTGACCCAGGCAGCCAAGTTGTGATGGCCGAAGTTACGTTTCCGAGGTATTTCTCCACCTCCAAGATGATGGGTGCTGAACTGAAGATCGTGCCTATGAACAATATGGCCTTTGATCTAGAAGGCTTTAAGCGGGTCATTACGCCGGAGACCAGATTAGTCTGGCTCTGCAACCCGAATAATCCTACAGGTACGTTTTTTACCCGAGATCAACTCATCGATTTGCTGGAGCATATTTCCCCGGAGACGCTGGTCGTCTACGATGAGGCCTACTACGAGTTTGCTACCCATCCAGAGTACCCCAAGGACAGTCTGGACTTCCTAAAGAAGTACAAGAACATGTTGGTCATGAAAACTCTATCGAAGGCCTATGGAATTGCAGGTCTGAGAATTGGGTTTACCATTGGGGATGCCACGCTTATAGGTTTGATCAATCGGATCAGAAATCCCTTCAATGTTACGTTGATTACCCAAGCGGCAGCAATGGCAGCCCTAGATGATGATGAGTTTTTAATCAAGATTATCGAGAACAATCATGCAGGTAAGCACTATCTCTACGAAGAGTTTGAGAAGATGGGCATTGAGTTTGTCAAGACAGAGGCGAACCACATTGCCTTTAGTGCAGGGAAGGACGCAACCGCTGTGTTCAACGGACTCCTGAAAGAGGGGGTTATCATTCGGCCCATCGGCGGGGAAAATTATAAAACGTGGTTGAGGGTCAGTATTGGTACCATGGAAGAAAACCAAGAATTCATTAGGGCACTAAAGAAGGTGCTGGCATAGAAGGAGATACTATGGATAGATTTACACTAACGAGAGAAGATACAGTCCTTCTCATCATCGACATTCAAGAGCGGTTGGTGCCTGTGATGAAGTATAAGGATCAAGTGATACGAAACACCCAGATTCTGATCAGCGGGGCCAAGGAGATGCAGATCCCTGTTTTGGCTACAGAGCAGTATCCCAAGGGGCTTGGTCGAACAGTGGCAGATCTTCTTGAACTCATCGATGAGGAGCAGATCTTCAGCAAGAACAGCTTCACTGCTTATACCGCTGAAATCAAGGAAGCATTGGAGAAACTGGGGAAGAGAAAGGTATTAGTGACTGGAATGGAAACCCATGTCTGCGTGTTCCAGACTGTTAGGGATCTACTTCAAGATGGCTATCAGGTATTTGCGGTTCAGGATGCCCTGGCATCCCGTAGCAAGGAGAACTATCGCAATGGGCTGGAACAAATGGCATCGATGGGAGCGATCATCACTAATACGGAGACTGCGGTGTTTGATCTCTTGAAGGTATCGGGTACACCGGAGTTTAAAGTCATGTCTAAACTGATTAAGTAGCAACAGAGACGAGAGAAGAGCACCCGCATAGAGGTGCTCTTCTTACTAATCTGCGAGGGGACTGACGTACTTGGCGTTTTGGGTTCGTTCCTCAAACTCCTTCTGCGCCGCCTCAACCAAGCTGTTGTCGCCCAGGAGGTCATACATGATTCCTGTCAAGATCTTGGAAGCGTATAGGGCACTTTTTGTTCCGAGGGAAGCTCCCGAAGCTGCAGTTGCTTGCCAGGAGTGTGCCGGCACTCCCAGTGGCCAGCTTGCGGTCAGAAATAGGTTCATCGGCATGATCCAGGACACATCACCGCTGTCAGAGGAGCCGGATACCACAACCGACTTGGCTTGCTCTTGGTCTAACACGCCTTGGTGAATATAGGGTTGACTATCGCCTTCGGGCATAAACTTCTTGATCTCGCCCTGGACCATGTCTGGGTCGAGTGATTCTTGCAGGGCCTTGGCAAATTCTAGTTCCTCAGGATCGTAGCTTGGTGGGCTAAGCTCTGTCATGTTCTTGTAGGTTAGGTCGCTCAGCACCTTATTGGGGAGTAGGTGATAGCATCCGCCTAAGACGGTATGCTCCACCGTTGTCTCTGTCATCAGAGCCGCGCCCTGGGCGATTTTCAGGAGCCTTTGCGTAATGCTCTCCACGTCTTTTCTGTGGGGTGCCCGAATGTAATACCAAGACTCAGCTTCTTCTGGAATGATATTCGGCGACCCACCTGCATTGGTGATGGTGTAATGAACCCTGGCTTCATCGATAATGTGTTCTCTTAAATAGTTGGCACCGACATTCATGAGTTCTACCGCATCCAGCGCTGAACGGCCCGACTCGGGTGATTGCGCCGCGTGGGCGGAGATACCATGGAAGGTAAACTTGATGGAATTGTTGGCCAAAAAGGCCTTCTCCAAGGTGGCATTTACATTCATGGGATGCCAGCTTAAGGCCAGATCGCAACCGGCGAAGGCGCCAGCTTTGATCATCTTGACCTTACCAACCAGAAGTTCTTCTTCTGGACATCCATAGAAGCGGACGGTTCCCGCTGTACCGGTCTCTGCAAGATACTTCTTAATGGCCAGTGCTGCTCCGAGGGCTCCGGCACCAAGGAGATTATGACCGCAAGCATGACCAGCTCCGTTTTTTACCACCGGATTCTGCCTTGTATCCAACTGCTGCGAAAGGCCTGGTAGAGCATCGTATTCCCCCAGTACTGCTATGACGGGAGAACCGCTGCCATATTCGCCAATAAAGGCGTGTTCAAGACCTTCACCAACTTCTCTAATGGAAAATCCGTGCTCTCTAAGTACTCGGCGCAAGAGATCGGCCGATTCCTTTTCTTGGCCAGAGAGCTCAGGATTGTGCCAGATCTCTAGGGCTACCTGATCAATTTGGTCCGCAATTTCGTCTAGATATTGGATGAGTTTCTCTTTGTTCACGAATCTATGGCCTCCCTGTTTCACGTTTATGCATGGCAACCGCTAGAGCTATTGTTCCAAAAACAGCACCGAGGGTGATCAGGTATGTTGGTCGTCCTGGTAGAAAGTCAAACCAACCCAGATTGACTGCAAGGGTCAATGCTAAGGCAATGCCCAGTGCAATAGGGGCGAGTTTTAGCTTCATCAGGGCAAACTGGACGAAAATAGCGCCAAATAGTGATGGAAGCAGATAATTGAATGCATCAATTACGTTGGCGGGCAATCGTGCTAGAATCGTGCTTCCTGCTAGTACCCCTATGGTGAGGATCAGTGTATTGACTAAGACAGAGACCGCCATTCCTAACGTAGCAACGATGTTGCCTTCAGGAGTACCCGGTTCGACCCTGGCGATTCTTTGGGCAACGGCCGCGGCGGGAATGCGTAGATTCGAGATGTTCCCTGACGTAAAGGCCATGTAGGTACCCGCCACTCCCACAATGGGAAAGTAGGATATGGGTTCTACAAACCAGTTGACTCCCACTGCTGAGGCCATGGCGATAAAGGCGGTAAGAATAGCCGTGGTCGGCGGCATGATTCGGTAAACGACGGCCAGAACTAAGGCTGGGCCAAATGACATGAGTACGCCCAACCATCCTGTCACCTTGCCGTAGCGTACGATAAAGGGGAGGTAGTCCCCCTCAAAAACGTCTCTTTTTTGTGTCATAAAAATCTCTCCTCCCGGCTTCCACCTCTACAAAATAGCAGCTACAATCATTCCGCCAAAGAGAGCAATGGCTAATCCCCATTCCCTCAGCCATTTTAGTTTGTCCTTTTCTGCAAGTGGAACAACAATGGCCATGATTAAGCCTCCGGTTATTGCAGCAATGGTGTTCTTATTCAGTGCGACTAAGTGTCCTGAGACTAAAGAACCAAAGGAGCCTAACATAGCTGCTACAGGAATTATCTTCAGCAGGGCCTTATCTCCTTTTAAGAACCTGTCCTGAACCCGATCCATTTTGTCCGCTGTCAGGGTGGCAAAGATAATCCAACCGATGGAGCCGAGAATCATCGTCCAGACCGCATTAGCAAAGGCCAACTGGGTCATAGAGTCGGTGCCAAGATTGACTCCTACCGCCTCCGCACCGAAACCCACAGCCATGAGCTCAAACATAACGGATCCGATGAAGGAAAGCCGCATCCAGGCCATGGGACCTCCCACTGTAACGAGGAGGGACAACAAGCCAGTGAGAATGACCAAGGAGGGTCCGATTGAGGTAATCATGCTTCCCTTTAGCGCCGACTTCATTTGCGTGTCACTCAGTCCAATGGCCTTACCTGTATTGTAGGATTTTTTCGCGAAAATATAGGCTTGAAAGAGTACGAGTCCAATGGCTAGACCCGATGCAATCCACATGGGTGCGCTGTTGGCGATCTGCAGATAGTCCATGGTAATCCCCCTGGTTATCAGATTCGTTATTTGCGGTATTTTCCACACTTATTGGAAGAATCCTCCTATAGAGAAAAGCAAGCTACAATCTGAATTTGTAGCTTGCTCTTGGGGGTTTATTGGAGTTTTAGGTGGTAGTTTGCAAAGGTCTCAAGTGCTTGGATAGCCGCTCTCGGATTTCTGTATACCGGTAGGCCTCCTTCTGCCATCACTTTGACAAAGGCATCGTAGTAACGAGCTCCGTTCACCGATACGACGAATGGTTTTTGATACTTCTTGCCTAGGGCTACTAGGAGGCTGGCCATACCATCTGGGTCACCAGCCTTTGTTGGCCCACTCTTCAGCGCATTGGAGTGGGGAACAATGCTCACTAAGACGCAGTCGACATTTTCGTCTTGTAAGACTAGCTCTACATAGTCGGTAAAGAGCTGGTCATCGGCCATTGGGGTCACATCGAGGAGTGCGGTAGAAAGGTCGACCAAGCCGTGAACGTCTGTTTCTCGCAGCTTGCTTAGGGTCTCTGTAGCTAGGGACGCTGGTTTGAGATACTTCAGTTCGTCTGCTACGATAGTGGATTCAAAGCCGGCGTTAAAGATGGCTGCCACGCGATTGCCCTGGGGCTTCTTCTTGGCAAGGAGGGAGAAAACCCGGAGGTAATCATAAAACTCCTCTAGTTTTTCCGCCAAGACAACACCGCCTTGCTCGGCTGCAGCCCGGAAAACTTCGTAGTTACCGCTCATGGCTGCTGTGTGCGAAGCAGCTGCCTTGGCTCCTGCTTCTGTCTTACCGGTTTTGTAAACCAGGATAGGTTTTTCTATCTGTTGAGCGAGTTCAAAGAAGAGACGGCCTTCACCTGGTGATAATCCTTCGATATAAAGGGAGATCAAATCGATCTTAGGATCCTCGGCGAAGTGTGCCAGCAGATCAGTGATTTTGACATCATATTGATTGCCAAAACTGACGATGGCTTTAAAGACCTTGCTGTCTTGCAGAGCATCGATGGAGGTCAAAGCCAGTGCCCCGCTTTGAGTCAAGAGCGCGGTGTTACTGGTAGGCGAATATTTCAAGCCCAGTTTCTCTTCTTCAATAAAGAGGGTATTGACGCCCTTACCATTATCCTCAGGAGCAAAGAATACTCCCATGCAGTTCGGGCCGATCAGTCGCAACTCTTTCGGCCGGACTAGATCCATTTCCGCTACGAATTGACTATACTCCAGATCGGCAGGGAGTCCTGAAATGACGATGACTGCTTTCGCACGCCCGCTCAAATCTCGGACAAACTCGGCTGTACTGGCAATGGGTAAGACGTAAACTACAAGGTCTACGATCTTGGGAATCGCTGCAAAGTCCTTATAGAGAGGATACTCTACATCATTGATCTGCATCGTTCCCCCTCTGGGGTTCACAAGGTAGAGTTCCTCCTGTCCTGCCTTGTGCAGGAGCTTGGCAATTTCCCGGGCCATATTGGGCTTGGCAAGATTCGTTGATACTCCGATGACGGCAACGCTTTCGGGCTTGAAGAACATCTCTAGATGCTGTGTGTTAACTTGGTTCGCTACCTTCTCCTTATCTGGCACAGCTGCAAACTCGCCATATCCATCGATCGCGACCAAAGATCCGTCAGCAGTGATGACAAGGGGATTGATGTCTAACGAAAGGAGCTGGAAGCCAGGTTTACCTGGGGAGATACTCGAATACCAATGGGCTAGCTGTGATACCCTGGCTAGTGCATCTGCAATTAGTCTGAGCTGATCCTCGTTCCCTTTCTCTCTGAACTTCTGGGCTATGTTCAGCCCCTCGAGTAGACTGAGGGTGTCTGAAGATGGAAGGGGAGGCAGGAAAATGTTGGCCGGATCATAGTGCTTGGCAAAGAACTCGGCGTCATCACCGCCCTTGCTAATCAGGATCACAGGTCCAAACTCACCATCTTCACGGCATCCGATCATGGTCTCGTTGCCAAGGGATGGATGATAGGAAACGAATTCTACGAGCAAAACCCCTTCGATGGTAGGCTGTTCATCTTGGCCGAAATGGGAGAGGACCTCCGCTTTCATGTCTGCCATGGACTGCCTTAGACTTTCGACGGTCCAGGATTTAAGGATCTTCACTCCACCTAGTTTTTGCTTATGGGCAATGTCAGGAGAGACGATCTTAGCTACTATATGTTCGCCAAACCCTTGGAGTTTCGCCTCCCTGACTTCAGCAGGCTCTTTGATAAAAAGGTACTTAGGGGTTTGGATACCAATTATGTTCAGTATTTCATAGATTTCGAACTCGTATAGGATGCCCCGGCCTTCCCTGTACGCCCTAGTAAAGACGCTGTCCACCCCTTGAATCATGGCTTCGCCTAGTATTGTCACCATCGAATCCTCCTGACTTGGGTCCTTGCCCACTGTTTTTTCACATTACTGTTACATTATAAAGTAGAATTAACAGTTGGGCAACATAGTGCGTTCATCACTTTCCCTGCCAGGTTTCGTAGTGGATTTTCCCGGGTTCCCACGTGGCTGGAACCGGTCGCGCTTCCGCAGGGTGACCGAGGGAGATAACAGCGGTGGGAATGATGTTCTCAGGAAGCTTGAGGACCTCCTGCAGGAGCTCATACCATTCCGAGTCCACGCTGACGCCAATCCATACTCCGCCTAATTTTAGGGCGTGGATGGCTAAAAGCATATTTTGCGTAGCAGCGAAGCAATCTGCGTAGAGGTGTTCAGGCCTATTCTCTATCGCTTTGTCACCTAAGATGGCAATGGCGCAAGGAGCATCGGAAAGCATCCAGGCGTACTTCTTGCCAGCTGCTAGCTGGGCCAATGTGTCTCTTTCCCTAAGGACGACAAAATGAAATGGGCGCCGATTCATGGCAGTGGGTGCGGCCAGTCCGGCCTGCAAGATGCAATGCAGAGTGGCTTCGTCTACAGACTCGGCGGTGTAGCGCCGGATGCTACGCCTATCCCTTATTGCCGTTATTACATCAATGTTGCTTGTGCAGAGTGGTGCCTGCATAGAATCACGTTCCATCGTTTTTTCCTCCACTTCATGTTTGATCCTAGTATACTTCTGCGCTGGATCTCTGAAGTCCTTGATCCCCAGGTGCAAGCGGAGGACTCGCCTCTGCTTTGAAGAAAATGACAAAAATGCATAGATTAGAAGGAAGGGGGTCTACAGGATGTTTCGCACAGGGTCGGAATTAAGGGTTTTGCGGCGAGTTCTAGTCTTTGTCCTTTCGGTGGTAGCACTCATGGTCTTGGGGGCGCCCATGCAAGATGCCTGGGGCATGCTGGGGTTAGCCCTGACGGAACTGATGTTACTCGCGATTGCCATCTTTTCTGTACATAGGTTTAGGTGGGATTGGAAAGAGGTCTTTCCCTTAGACATTCCTACGTTTCGGCAGGTTTGGGGAGTCGTGGTCTTCTGGTTTGCCAGCTATCTTGCGGTCTATGTGACGACGATGATTCTCTTCTATTTCTTTCCCGGGGGAATGGGGGAGGGGAGCACGGCACTCACTGGCTTTTTTACGAGTGTGCCAAGACCTTTGGCACTTCTGGTTGTTGCAGTTTTGCCCGGCCTTTGCGAGGAGGTTCTGCATCGGGGGCTGATCCTATACACCTTGCAGGGTAAGTCTAAGTGGCTCACCATCTTGGTCATGGCCCTAATCTTTGGTTTCTTCCATCTTGATCTCTACCGCTTCGTGGGTACCGCTCTTCTGGGCGGTTCCTTGACCTACGTCATGCTCAAAACGAATAACTTAGTCCTTCCGATTCTCCTTCATGTGCTGAATAACGCGGTGACGGCCTCTCTTGCCTTTATGGATGGTACGGATGGAGGACCTGCCTATATCCCTTTGAGCGCGGTTGGTTCTGCCCTCGTCCTCGCCTCGGTGGCCCCGTTTCTCTTTGTACAGGGCAGTCGACTCCTTCGTAATACGGAAGGGGAGCACCAAAGGGGTGTTACGAAGCGAACTAGGGTTGTTACTTCCTTACTAGCCCTTCTGTTCTTGCTGGTTGGTACGCTTCTCATTGCTAAATCTACGGCAACAGCCCCATAAGACTTTTCTCTTACTGGTGAAACCTCACTCTTCTATTATACAAATGTGTAGCAGAACGGCTCACATTACCCGTATGTGAGCTGCCCTGTTGGGGTAGTCTGTAGAGTGAGGGGGGTGTGAAAGAGAAGAAATCCATTTTCGACCTTGACAATATTAATAATAAGGGTTATCATTAGTGTGCGTGACAAATAGGAGAGATCCTAAAATATACAGCTTACAAGGAGGACGTGTCATGAGCAAAATTGGTTTGTCGAAAGAAGCAACAAAGAAGGTAGCAGAGCATCTCGATCAACATCTTGCCGATCTTCATGTTCTGTATACAAAACTCCACAACTATCACTGGTTTGTGCAGGGACCAGGTTTCTTTACGCTCCATGAGAAGCTTGAAGGACTCTATGATGGCGTGGCGGAAGAGATTGATGCCGTGGCCGAACGCATCTTGATGATTGGACATAGCCCATCTGCGTCCCTTGCGGCCTATCTAAAGAAAGCGAAACTTAAGGAAGCAGACAGTGTCGGTATCGATGGTAAGGAGATTGCCACAAGTCTGCTTGCAGACTTCAGTCAGTTGGTAACTGGATTGCGGGCGGGTATCGCTGCGGCACAAGAAGCCAATGATGAAGTCAGTGCTGATCTAATGATCGGTAGCCTATCAGAATATGAGAAAACCATCTGGATGCTGGAGGCCTTCCTAAAGTAAGGTCCATAGCAGATTACCCCAACCTCTAGAGAAAAAAGCTCTTGCGATTGCGATGCAAGGGCTTTTTTCCTTCATCTTAGTTGTGGATTCTAGTCCAATCAAAGAGTTCGCCTGGATTCCACTTGCGCCCCGGGTCATACGCTTGGTGACTGATGATCTTCTCTGCGGGGATCTGGTAGAGTGCTTGGAGATGATGAAGCAACAAGTCTAGGGCTAAGTACTGCGCTTCGGTATATCCTCGGTCAGCCGACTTCACAAGGGTGTTTGCCAAGGGGCCAATCACATCTTTCATTTCTTCCCTCGTTCCGACTCCCATAAGTTCAATGCCAATCGAATATCGATTCATGGCATTCGTCAGCCTAGGTTCATTGTTCCAGGTTCCGGCCCCTGCATGGCGTGCAATTCTGTCGTCCTGGACAAATTGGTAGATGGTACCCTCCCTGTCAATGAGATAATGGGCTTCAACCCCATACTCATCGAAGATGCTTCGTATTCTGGTCACAGCATAGGGATTCCTTGGATTAGCCGCAGCGTCGCTAATGGCGTGGATCATGATGTACTCAATGTCTGCCTCACCATTCGTTCTGTATGCTATCTGGGAGCCATCCGCTCTCCAGGTCATCAAGCCTCCTGGAGCAGAAGGGATCTCTAGCTCTTCCTTCGGGAGAAAGATAGCCTTCACCGTCTGTGGCCGATCCATGAGGATTGTGGTTTCTGGTGAGGTGGGATCCGAAACGAAGCCCTCCCAGTTTGAAAAACTCCAGCCTACTGCTGGTTCTGCCTCCAGATGAACAATGGTACCTCTGGCAATACCCTTGGTGACCCCAGGTTCTACCCTACCTTGTCCTTGGCGCTCTATGGTGAGAGTCAGTCCGTCTCCCTGCAAAGCACATCCCGTCAAAGTGAGGACTTGCACCACAATAATCCCAGTTAGAAGAAGTTTTTTCATAACCATCCCATTTCTCTCGTTATTTGAATTTCCTTCTAGCTACAGCTGTCAACTTCCTTGCGGGGGAGGATGGTAAGTTCTGTTCTGACTTGGAAGGTACTGGGTGGTTGAGGTTGAATACAGGAGTAAAGTCAGATGGGGAGGTGGG
>Ga0265293_10005081_pt1 | contig 22416 bp, 24 predicted proteins | sample Munlanlewell138R_FD_192505 | JGI IMG/M metagenome (GOLD analysis project Ga0265293, IMG submission 192505) | Leachate microbial communities from a municipal landfill in Southern Ontario, Canada - Leachate well 138R | ecosystem: Engineered > Solid waste > Landfill > Unclassified | place: Canada... | reverse complement strand
TGCTTGCAAAGGATAGATTACTAGATATTATAGAAAACTTTATACTATTCCATGAATCTAAGGAAGAAGAAAAAGACCTTAGTGGAAATAAAATAGGGGATAAAAAGACTATTATCAAAATATTAGCGGCCTATCATCAGTATTTTGCTGTAAAGAAAGCTATAGAAAAGACAAAAAAAGCAACCAGCGACAATGGAGATAGAAAGATAGGGGTTATATGGCATACTCAAGGCTCAGGTAAAAGTTTTTCCATGGTATTTTATACAGCAAGATTAGTAAAAGAGCTTAATAATCCAACTATTGTTGTCATTACTGATAGAAATGATCTTGATGACCAATTATATGAAACCTTCGCAAAATCAGAGGATATATTGAGACAAAGACCAAAGCAAGCAGATGTAAGAAAACTTACTGAAGTTCAAAAATCTCAACAATTAGGAAGCAACTCAAAGGAAATAAATGGACTTTATGATTTGTTAAATGACAGAGAATCTGGTGGAATTATATTTACTACTATTCAAAAGTTTATACCAGAAGATGGAGATATGCCAGTTTTAACGGACAGAAAAAATGTAATTATCATTGCAGATGAGGCTCATAGAACACAGTATGGATTAGAACCTAAAACTGATATTAAAACGGGAGAAGTAAAATATGGTTATGCAAAGCACTTAAGGGATGCTATACCTAATGCTTCATTTATAGGTTTTACTGGAACTCCTATTGACTTAGAGGATCGCTCTACTACAGCTGTATTTGGAAATTGTATAGATACATATGACATGACAAGAGCTGTAGAAGATGAAGCAACTGTAAAGATTTATTATGAAAATAGGATTATAAAACTGGAAACTGATGATGAGGAATTAACAAAGATAGATGATGAATTTGAAGAAGTAACTGAGGGGCAAGAGGATTTTGAAAGAGAAAAGAATAAGGCTAAATGGTCAAGGCTTGAGGCAGTAGTTGGCTCACCTAATAGAATAAAGAAATTAGCTGAAGATATAGTGGAGCATTATGAAGAAAAATCTAAGACTATAGACGGAAAAGCTATGATTGTTTGTATGAGTAGAAGAATATGTGTTGATTTATATGATGAGATTGTAAAAATAAGACCTGATTGGCATAGTGATGAGCTAGACAAGGGGAAAATTAAGGTTGTAATGACTGGCTCTGCAGCTGACAATGAAAAATTACAAAAACATGTAGGTGGGAAACAAAGAAGAGATATATTAGCTAAAAGAATGAAGGATAATGATGATGAATTAAAAATTGTAATTGTTAGAGATATGTGGCTTACTGGCTTTGATGTACCTTCAATGCATACCATGTATGTAGATAAACCTATGAAAGGTCACAATCTAATGCAAGCAATTGCAAGGGTTAATAGGGTATTTAAGGATAAATCAGGTGGAGTTATAGTTGATTATCTTGGAATTCTCGAAAGCTTAAAAAGAGCATTAAATCAATATACTGATGGAGACAGAAAGAATACAGGGATTGATACATCAGTTGCTATTTCCATAATGCAAGAAAAACTTGAGATATTACAGGGTATGATGCATGGTTATAATTATTCAAAATATATGGGTACATCACAAGTTGATAGGATTAGAGCTATTACTGGTGGCATGGACTTTATCCTTGGAAAACCAGAAAAAGAGCAGAAAGAGTTTAAAAATATAGCTATAGAACTGGCAAAGGCTCATTCCTTATGTGCTGCCACAGATGAAGGAAAGGAAAAGGCCTTGGAAGTAAGCTATTTCAAAGCTGTGAAGGCTAGTTTATCTAAACTTCAAGAAAAAGGAACTCCAAGAAAATCAAAAAAAGAAATCGAAGCAAGACTCAATCAAATGCTAGAGCGTTCAATAATTTCTGAAGATGTAATAGATGTATTTGATGTTATGGGACTTAAAAGACCAGAGGTTTCTATATTGTCAGAAGAATTTTTAGAAGAAGTAAGAGGGATGAAACAAAAAAATCTTGCAGTAGAAATGCTCAAGAAACTCTTAGAAGGCAATATAAAATCCATGGAAAAAACTAATTTAGTTAAATCTGAAAAGTTTTCAGAGAAACTTAAAAAAGCTTTAAATAAATATCGTAACCAAGCTATTACAAATGCTGAGGTTATAGAAGAGTTAATTAGAATGGCTCACGAGATAAAACAAGCAAATGAAGAAGAAAAGGAACTAGGTCTTAGTGAAGATGAAATAGCATTTTATTATGCTCTAACAGCTGATGATGCAGTAAGAAAATCCATGGATGATGAGACCTTAAAGAAGATTGCTCAAGAATTGACTGAGGCTATTAGAAATAATATTACCATCGATTGGAGTATAAGAAGAAGTGCTCAAGCTGGTATGAGAAGAATAATAAAAAGACTTCTTGCAAAACACGATTACCCACCAGAAGAAGCAAAGAATGCTCTTAAGGTTGTTATGAGACAGGCTGAGAAGATGTGTGGCAATGTATATATGGATGGAATGGGGTATGATATGGTAGCTGAGGATAATCAAGATTATTTAATGAGGTAGAGGACGAAAGATAAAAAAACTACCGAAGTAGTTTTTTATACCATCTAAATGGTGGCCTCGAGAGGCGATGAAGTTAAAAACTTTATTTTAACTCGTTGTGTTATTCTGAATGGTATTAACAGAATAATAATAACGATATAATCAGAAAAAAGGCCTAGTCCCCAGTTTGGGTCGAGAAAAAGGCCTTTTTACGACAATCCCAGAGACTCCTAAGAGTCTCTTTTAGCTTGGGTTAAATGTATCTGTATCCTTGACTAGTTGCTTTTCACCCATTTCAACCAACTTTTTAGTCATGGTTCCACCTACTTTCCCTACATTGGATAGGTTGAAATTTACTTCATTGTCTAATTTGAATAAATTTATTATATGTATTAAAACTACTTTCATACAAGGTAAATTTAGGGTATAGTTAAATTAGGAGATTATGTTTATTAGGAGGTTTTTAATCAAATATGATAAGAGAAATCCTACAAGATGAATGGGATGAATTAAAGAAATTTGTTGAAAAGGATATTGCTAGAAATTATTTCATACTTTTAGGCCTATGGAGCAATAAAAAAGTATATGATAGGGTTTATGGTGAATTCAAAGATGATTACTTAAAGGCTGTATTGTTTAGGAGAAATAGTGGAGTATTACAGTTTTACAGTCCAGGAGAATTTGATGTAGATGGTTTTGTTAATCTAATCTCCACATTAGAATATGATGGATTAATAGGGGCAAGATCATATTGTGATAAATTTTTAGACAAAGGAATATTTTCTTTTGTAAAAGATGGGGCTTATATAGCCAGACTAGATACTAGTTATAACATGGGAAAACTTCAAAATGAATTTAATATTAGAAATGTTGGAATTAATGATTTAGATGAAATAGTAAAATTATATAAAAGTATATTTAAAAGTTTTAGTCCTAAGGAAGTTATGGTGGAGAAACTAATCACCAATCGTGGTCGTGGAGTATGTATTGAAAAAAATGGAGAAATAATATCTGTGGCACAAACAGATTTTGAAATGGAAGACGGAGCCATAATTGTAGGTGTAGCAACTAAAAGCAATCATAGATGTAAAGGACTAGCTACTGCCTGCGTAGCAAGGTTGATTGAGCTATTGCAAAAAGAAGGAAAAAATCTTTTCCTACAATATGACAATCTTGATGCTGGAAAGATATATGAAAGGCTAGGATTTGAAAGACTAGATCAAGTAATGCATTATAAAAGGTAACACTATAGCGTAGTGTTTGACTATTAGAAATGCTAATGTAAGTGTTTTTATTATTTCCATAAAATTTGGGTAAATAGATAAATGAAGACCATAAAATATAGGAGGTGCATTATGGCAAAAAAACAAATATTAAAAATCGAGAAGTTAGGTTTCATGTGGGCGACTGAAAATCCTTTTTTATTTTGTGCTCACCATAAAGATGCTTATCCAAGGGGAAATGATGAATTTGGACCACCCCAAGAAGATTTAAAAGGTAGAAATATTGGAAATGACTTTGAAATCAAAGATGGGTGGAGAATGTATCATGGAGAAAAAGTACCTGGTTTTCCAGCACATCCTCATAGAGGATTTGAGACTGTAACCATTGTTTTAGAAGGTTTTGTAGATCATTCTGACTCCCATGGAGCCTATGGAAGATACGGAGATGGAGATGTCCAATGGATGACTGCTGGCAGTGGATTACAGCATGCAGAAATGTTTCCACTGGTACACAAAGACAAAGAAAATCCACTTCACTTATTTCAAGTATGGCTAAATCTACCGAGGAAAGACAAATTTACAACTCCATATTACAAAATGCTTTGGGCAGAGGATATTCCAGTGATAGATACTATGGACTTAAATGGTAAAAAAAGTAGTATAAGGCTTATAGCAGGTAAGTACAAAGAAGTTAGTAGTTTAGAGGCAGCACCAGCGTCTTGGGCCAATGATGAGAAAAACAATGTAAGCATATGGATTGTGAAGATGGAGCCAGAAGCAATATTTGAGATACCATCAGTATCTAGTACAATCTCTAGAAATCTATACTACTATAGTGGTGATACCATCCAAATACAAGATACAGAAATCAACTCCCTAAATAGGATTAAACTCCTAGGGGATGAAACCATAGTAATAAAAAATGGGCATAAGGAAAGCCAACTGTTTTTACTTGAAGGCGAACCTATTAATGAGCCTGTTGTAGCCTATGGACCATTTGTCATGAATACTATGGAAGAGATCAAAGAAACTTATAAAGACTATAAAGAAACAGGTTTTGGTGGATGGCCTTGGGATCGTAGGGATCCAGTACACTCCCATGAAAAAACTAGATTTGCAAAATATGCTGATGGAACTACCATAGTAAGGTGAAAAAATGGATAAGCAGACAGACATGTTTAGTATAATAAATATAAACAATAAAACTCCAGATACCAAAATTCCAAAGGGGGTAAAACTAAAAGCAAGAGAGCTTTGGTGCCCCCATTGTTCTAAACCTGTCATATTTATTAAGGACAAAGATTTGGGAGTTAAAAAATGTCCATATTGTGGCATCAGTGAAAATGATTATAATGTGAAGAAGATAAATAAAAGATGGATATAATAGGGGGAGATTTTATGATACAAAAAAGAGGAGTGGGCATGGCAATAGTATTAACTATAATTACCTGTGGTTTATATGGCATCTATTGGTTTGTATGCCTTACAGATGAAGTAGGCAGACTAAGTGGGGATAACTCCGTATCTGGTGGGATGGCGTTTTTACTTACCATAGTTACCTGTGGAATTTATAAATTCTTCTGGAATTATAAAATGGGGAAACTAATGTATCAAGCACATGAAAGGGCTGGAAGGATACCTACAGACAATTCTATCCTATATCTAGTTCTTAGTATATTGCAATTAGATATTATTTCCTATGCCATAATCCAATCAGAAATAAATAGCTTAGTATAAGAAGACTATGTTTACCAAAAAAGAATTAAAGATACTACTACCTATCCTTACAGTACTAGGAATATTTGTATATTTTGCTGATCCTACAAATGGACCTATCATACCCTGTATGTTTAATAAGCTGACAGGTCTTTACTGCCCAGGATGTGGCATGACTAGAGCAGTCCATTATATTATGAGGTTTAGATTTTATGAAGCATTAAAGTTCAATCCACTGATAGTTATTATCCCACCATTATTATCCCTATATTATTTGATGAATTATGGAGGATATAAAAAAATAGCTAAAATCATAATTGTACTATTGTTAGTTATAGTCATTGGATTTGGAATAATAAGAAATTTACATAAAGGCACTCCAAGGGGAGTGTCTTTTGATATAATGAAGATACAAACTATTTAGGAGAATATGAAATGGAAAGATATATAAGAAATTTTTCATCTATATCTAAAGAACAGCAGCATATCTTGGAGAAAGCTACCATAGCCATAGTAGGCCTTGGTGGTCTTGGAGGCTATGTGCTTGAAAACTTAGTGAGGCTTGGAGTGAGGAGATTCCACCTAATAGACATGGATGTTTTTGAATTATCTAACCTAAACAGACAGATACTGTCTACTGAAGCTAATCTAGGGAGGTACAAGGCAGAAGAAGCTCTTAAAAGAGCGAGGTTAATCCAAGGAGAAGTAAAAGCAAAGGTATTTAATTCTAAACTTCATGAAGGTAGTGTTGAAATGGTAGAAGGAGTAGATTTAGTGGTAGATTGTCTAGACTCCATAGAAGGAAGATTGGAGTTAGAAAGTTTATGTGATAAAATGGATTTGCCTTTAATCCACGGAGCCATAAGGGGATACTATGGACAGGTGGCTATTTCACATAAGGAAAATAGAATTTACAAGGAAATCTATGGAAACTGTAAAAAAGATGATGAAACTAAGGGAAATCTTCCTATGACCTGTATGATTACTGCTTCTTTTCAGGTGAACTTAGTATTGAAAACTTTATTTGGTGAAGAAACTTCCAGGGAATTAATATTGATAGATGTAAAGGAAATGGAAATAGAAAAGCTAGTATTAAGAAGAACATAATTAAAGGAAGATAATATGAGTATAGAAATTAAAGTATCCGTAAGAAATCTAGTAGAGTTTGTCCTAAGGTCAGGTGATATAGACAATAGTTATATGTCTATGTCTAGGGCTTTAGATGGAACTAAGGCCCATCAAAAAGTTCAAGGTTCCTATGGTCACGAGTATAAAAGAGAAGTCACTTTAAGGCACAATGTTTATTATGATGATTTTACTATTCAGATAGAAGGTCGTGCTGATGGTATATTTACCTATCCAGACCAAATTATAATAGATGAAATAAAGAGTACTACAAAAGATTTAAAAGACATAGAAGAAGACTATAATGACATACACTGGGGGCAAGTTAAATGCTATGGGTATATCTATGGACTTCAAAATAATTTAGAAAATATAAATCTACAACTTACATACTTTCACATAGAAACTGAAGAAAAGAAAACATTTATAAAAATATTTACATTAGAGGAATTAGAGAAGTTCTTTTTATTTTTGACAGATAAATATATTGAGTGGGCTAGTGTGACCTTTTATTGGGGAGAGACTAGGGATACTTCCATAAAGAGCCTCCCTTTTCCTTTCAATAACTATAGAAAAGGGCAAAGGGAACTGGCTGTAGCTACCTACAAGACTATAGAAGAAAAAAAGAAACTATTTGCACAGGCTCCAACAGGGATTGGAAAGACTATGTCAACTTTGTTTCCATCTATAAAATCTATTGGGGAGGGACTTAGTTCTAAGATATTTTATTTAACAGCTAAGACTATTACAAGGGAAGTACCAATTGCCTCCATGGAGATGATGATAGACAGAGGTTTGAAGTGTAAGACCATAGTCATTACGGCAAAGGAAAAGATTTGTTTAAATGATGAAGTCAAATGTAATCCCAAAGACTGTGAATATGCAAAGGGACATTTTGATAGGGTAAATGCAGCCATAATGGATATTTTTGAAAATGAAGATTTGATCTCTAGGGATGTAGCTATTTTTTATGCAAAAAAACACAGAGTCTGTCCAGTTGAGTTTGTTTTAGATGTTAGTCTTTGGGCAGATGTGATTATATGTGATTACAACTATGTTTTTGATCCTCAAGTATATCTCAGGAGATTTTTTGAAAGTGGGGGAAACTATGTGTTTTTAATAGATGAAGCCCACAACCTAGTAGATAGATCTAGAGAAATGTTTTCTGCTGAAATCACCAAGGCTTCCTTCCAAGGTTTAAGAGATGTATTTAAAGAAGATTATCCTAAAATATATAAAAGCTTAAATAAGATTACTAGTTTAATGAACAAAATAGTAAAAGACCTAGATGTGCATATGGAGTACTATCAAAGAGAAGAAATCACTGACCTGTATTATCCGATCAAGAAACTAATAACACTTCTCGATCCTTGGTTGGTGGAGGAAAAGATCAATGAAGAATATGAGCATGTTTTAGAATTATATTTCAACCTTCTAACTTTTATGAAGATTGCTGATTTCTATGATAGCCATTATGTCACTTATATTAAAGAATATTATGAGGATATAATACTAAAACTATATTGTGTAGATTCTTCTTATCTTTTAAGAGAAGCCTTAGATAGGGGACGAAGCAGTATATTTTTTTCTGCTACCTTGACCCCCTTAGACTACCACATGGATTTGTTAGGTGGAGGTAAGGAGGATTACAATATTAAGCTTAGTTCACCTTTCCCAAGGGAAAATCTATGTCTTCTAGTGGAAAATAGAGTCTCTACAAGATACAAGGATAGAGAAAATACATATCTAGATATAGTAGAGTATATAGGAAAGTTTATTTCTGCTAAAAAGGGTAATTACTTTGTGTTTTTTCCTTCCTATGCATATATGACTGCAGTATACGAATTACTATTAGAGAGAGAAGTAGATTTAAATATAATTATTCAAGATAGTAAAATGAGTGAAGTGGAAAGAGAAGAGTTTTTAATGAAGTTTAATGAAGAGAATATTATTGCCTTTGCAGTAATGGGGGGCATATTTTCTGAAGGTATAGATCTGGCAGGAGAAAAGCTTATAGGTGCTATAATAGTAGGTGTGGGGTTGCCACAGATTTGCTTTGAAAGAAATATTATCAAAGACTATTTTGATCATAATATGGGAGAAGGTTTTGAATATTCCTATGTATATCCTGGTATGAACAAAGTATTGCAAGCAGCAGGGAGAGTCATCAGGTCTCCAGAGGATAGGGGAGCTATACTTCTAATTGATGATAGATATGGGACTAACAAGTACAAATCCTTATTTCCCAAGGAATGGCTAGGATTTAAACATATAAGAAATGATATGGAAATGAAAAGGATATTAGAAAGGTTCTGGTAGGGAAACCAGCTTGTAAATACCATGACATTTCTGTATAATTATTTTATCAACAGTAAAGGGGTGCACTATGAAGAAATTAATTATAATATTATTAGTATTATTGATGGCGTTTAATCTATCAAGCTGTATTAAAGTAGTTAAAAAAGAGGGACCTGCTAATCTTTATCCAGCCTTTGAAATGAAAGACAAAACTAGGATTTGGGGATATATAAATGATTCTGGTAAGTTTGTTATAGAACCTAAGTATGAAAATGCTTTAGATTTTTCTGAAGAAGGTATGGCACAAGTATATAATAACAATGCTATTGGTGTTATCAATGCTAAGGGTGAAGAAATAATCCCAACAAGATATAGGGAAATTGTTGAACTTAATAGTGGATATATGATGGCCTTTGATGGAGAAGTAAACCATGTATTTAACAAGGAAGGAATATTGCAATTTTCAGGGAACTTTGTTTATATAGGGCCATATAGTGATAATTTATTTTCTGTAGCCAAGCTTAACGATAACAATGATGTGGTGATGGGCTATGTAGATAAATCTGGAGAAGAGGTAGTAGAACTAAAGTATGTGAGAGCCTATGACTTTCATAATGGAAAGGCCATAGTTATGAAAAACCAAGAGATACACCAGATTATAGATAAAAAAGGTAATGTGTTGAAGGAACTAGAGTACAACTTAGTAGTGCCATCTAATGACGGTACCATCTATCTTGTGAGAAATAATGAAAATTTATTTGGATATATAGATAGTGAAGGTAATCCATTGATAGAGCCTAAATTTTTTAATGGAGGATTATTTGAAGATGGAAGTGCAATTGTAGCAGTAAAAGAAGAAAACTCAGTTTTATTTGGCATAATCAATAAAGAGGGAGATTATACTATTGAACCAAAATATGCTGATATAGTTAGCTTAGGCAAAGGATATTTTGGTGTAGCTAATGTTAGAGATAGAATTGGATATAAATATGCTATTGCCAAAAACAATGGAGAACTGATTACAGATTTCTCTTATTATGATTTAGGTGGCTCAAAGGGTGAAATCATAAATGATTTAATTTCAGTATTCGATGGAGTAGAAACATATACTATAGATTTATATGGTAAGAAAAGTGAAAATTTACCTACTTTAGAGGGTAGAGGTGATCTAATATTTGATGGAAATGTTGCCAAGGCTACACTTCTAAATAGACTATACTATTACAATCCTAAAGGAAAACTAATATGGGAAGAGTCAAATGATTACTTACTTAGGGAAGGTGCACAAGTAATAGAAAAGCTATATGAGGGAGATAATGGAGTTAATATATATTATCCAGTAGTAGAAGGTCTCAAGGATAAAAATGCAGAAGATAAAATAAATAAAGAGCTATATGATAGCTTTGTTTTAGATGTTGAAGATGAAATTGCTAAGAATTCAGATAAAGAATATAAATATTACAATACTACTTATGTTGTAAAGAAATTCCATGATTTACTCACTATTCAAAAATATTCTGAGTTCTATATAAATGGAGAGCTTACTAAGGCAGATGATGGAGCAGTATTTAATATTAGTTTAATCAATGGCAAATTCTTTACATTAAAAGATTTATTTAAGAAAGATGCAGATTATATGGCGGTCTTATCTAATTTGATTGGTGAAGAAATGGGAATGAGAATAATGGAAGGTTCAGGAATATATAAAATGGATAGCTTTAAAGGGATAAGAAAAGATCAAGACTTTATTCCTTATATGGACAGAATTGGAATATTCTTTAGACCTTCAGAATTAATAAGCTACACAGAAACATTCCCTGCATTTTCTATTACCCATGATACAATTGAGAATATATTAGATATGGAGTCCGAGTTTTGGTGGACTTACGAATTGAATAGAGGATTTTAGAAGGGACAAGAGGAACAAGGGTCGGGGCACAGGAGTTGTGTCCCCTTAACATTTTCCCCACAAATATTTTGGAGGTTAGACTATGGTAAAGAAAAATGAATTAATAGAATTTGAAATAAAGGAAGTAGGATTTCCTAATAAGGGTAAAGGTATATATGAAGATATGGAAGTGAAGGTAAAGGGTGGATTAGAAGGGCAAATAGTAAATGCCAGAATATCAAGAAAAAGAAAAGGAACTATAGAAGCAAAAATAAATGAAATAGTAAAAAAATCCCCATTGGAAACTGAAGAACCTTGTCCTCATTTTGGAGTATGTGGTGGATGCACTTATCAGACCCTATCTTATGAGAATGAGTTAATATTGAAAGAAAGACAAGTAAAAGACTTATTTGAGCAAGAAGGACTAGATATTAATTTCTTAGGCATAGAAAGAAGCCCTGTAGTCAATGGATATAGAAACAAGATGGAATATACCTTTGGTGATGAGGAAAAGGATGGACCATTGGCCCTAGGACTTCATCGTAAGGGTAGGTTTTATGAGGTGGTGAATGTTGAGAACTGTAATATAGTGGACAATGATTTTACTACAATACTTGTGGCAGTTCTTAATTATTTCCAGGAACTAGGAACTTCATTTTATAATAAGAGATCTCATACAGGTTTTCTAAGGCATTTGGTGGTAAGAAAGGCCTTAACTACTGGAGAAATCCTTGTAAACTTAGTAACTACAAGTCAAGGCTCAAATATGGAGGATTTTTCTTTTTGTCTGAATGGATTGAAAGATTTAAAAGGGAAAGTTGTTGGGATTCTCCATACGACTAATGATAGTCTATCAGATATGGTAAAGGCTGATAAAATGGATATACTTTATGGTAGAGATTATATGGTTGAAGAAATGTTAGGGTTAAAATTTAAAATATCACCATTTTCATTTTTTCAAACAAATACCTTTGCAGCAGAAAAACTTTATTCTATGGTAAGGGAGTTTGCTGGCCATATAAATGATAAAATAGTCTTTGACTTGTATTCAGGTACTGGTACTATTGGACAAATCATGGCACCTTTGGCAAAAAAGGTAATAGGTATAGAAATAGTAGAAGAAGCAGTTGAGAAGGCTAATGAAAATGCTAAGCTAAATAATTTAGATAATGCAGAATTTATAGCTGGAGATGTGCTTAAGGTAGTAGATGAGTTAAAGGAAAAGCCTGACTTAATAGTCATAGATCCTCCTAGGGATGGGATACATCCAAGGGCAATAAATAAAATCATAGACTTTAACCCAGAAACTTTTGTTTATGTGTCCTGTAACCCTATTACTTTAGTTAGGGATGTGAAAGTGTTTATGGAAAGAGGATACAGGGTGGAGAAGGTCAAGTGTATGGATCAGTTTCCTAGGACACCGCACGTTGAGGCAGCAATTCTGATGACGTATTGTGGTTCGGAGGAGAAATAATAGAAGTTGACCACAACATATAGTGGTTTGAGGGCTAAAATTGGGTCAAAAATCGGTCGAAAAACACCGTTTTGTGACCCTTTAAAATAGGACATTTGACAGATGACATTTGATGTTTGGAGATATTTAGAAGATAAATGGGTAAATTTGGTTGATAAAATGACGAGTGAATTATATACTAATAAGTAAGAAAGTTTAGAAAAGGAAGTGGTAAACTATGACTACTGAAAAGGACTTTTTCATTTTATTTTTCATTGTTATATTCATATATTCTCTAAGGGTACAAATAGGCATATTTATAAATAGAAATAGAGTTAGAGAAACCCAGGGGACTATAACTCATATTGAATCTGCAATGTCTCCTGGATTGCCACATATAAATGCTAAGTTAGCTACATTTGAATATATTGTTGATGGCAAAACATACACTTCCAATAATAGTATTAAGATGCCATTATCTGCAGAAATTGGGGATGTTAAAAATATAAATTATTATGTAGATAATCCAAGTGTTTTATATATTATAAATATGAATCACTTTTATATAGCTGCAACAGTTTCTGTAATATGTTTATTACTTGCAATTTTTATATAAAATACTAGAATTGAAGAAAAGCTTAATAATAGTATATAAATACTTTAGGAGATATATTAGTGAACATTTGTAGTATTATGTGTCTTAAATAAATATTAAGTTATAAATTAAAAGAGGTGCTTTTTTGAAGATAGTAAGAATTATATTTTCTTTAATATTAATTACTTCAGTAGGTCTTGTTATGATAATAAAATCTCCTTCTGAACCAAGGCTGAAACCTTATATGATTATAGCATTACTTTTTATCAGCATAATTGACGGAAGGGTATTTACCAGACAAAAAGAAAAAGATAAAGATGCTATAATATTTTTGATAAAATTTATTGCATTCATAGGTTTAATTTATTTATTAATATAGTTTTTATTATAAGTATCGTAAAATATACAAGCTATTTACAATATGGTATTCTTTAGATAAGGAGATGAAAAAATATGAAAGAAGATTTAAATAAAAATTTTAGAGATATTAGTGAAGAAAATCAAAGGATAGAAGAAAGAAAAATAACCTCTTTTGATATTATAATGGGTTTACTGATAGGTGGATTCTTTTACTTTGGTTATTATATTTTAATGACTGATTATTTTAAAGTAAATCCTTTTAAATTTCCATATATATTGATTAGCATATACTTTGTAACTGCTACGCTACTATTTCCATATGTCAGTAAAAGAGTTAGTGTATGGATTGAAGGTAATAAGGCCATAAGATTCATTTCAACAAGTAAAATAGCAATGCCATTTGCATATATTTTTGCTCCTATTATTTTTATAATTGATTTATTTTTATAATTAGAAGTAAAATAATTAGTTACGCATCCTTTATAAAACGCGTCGTTAGATCATTAATTTTAAAATGATTTAAGGTGACTGAGTTTGTCTTAATAAGAAATGAGTAAAACCCAATTATAATATTGAATAATAAAACTAAAAATGAAGTGAAAGGTGAAGTGAAATGGAAATATGGATTATTACATTATTATTAATGATACTAGGAATATTAGTGGTTTCTCCTGACTCATCAGAGTTCAAGATAAAACATATGGATAAAAAACTAGATAGTATAATGAAGCATCTAGGCATAGAAGAGATAAATATAGATAAAGAATTAAAAGAACTTTTAGCAGATGAAAAAAGGATACCAGCGATAAAAAGACTAAGAGAAGAAACAGGAATGGGTCTTAAAGAAGCTAAAGAATATGTTGATAATTTAGAAAAAAAATCCTCTAATAGATATTGAAAAAATCAGCTTTACACAAATATAAATGAGTAAAATTCGAACAAATTATATATTAACTTATATATATTGGTGGTAGTTTAATATATCCCCTCTGAGCTTTTTATTTTCAGGTTTTTCTTTTTATTTATCATAGCAGGTACTTCTTGGCATTTATGTTTGGTTTGTCAAGGGTGGCGGTTAACCACATTGGTTTTACTTTCTATCGTAATAAATAAATTATTGACAATGACCATAATATATGGTATAAAGATTTAGTAGAAACAAGTTAATATATAAATTCTATGAAGAGAAAGAGTAAGCTAGTTTATTGTTCCACAGAGAGTTGGCATTATGCTGAAAGCCAATGTTCAAAGATTAGTTGAAAATCATCTCGGAGAAGCAGAGCTGAAATTTTTTTAGTAAGTAATGTAGGTGGTCCACCGTTAATAGGAACACGTATTATAATGTACGTTGATGAGTGTTATAAATTAAATTTTGTATTTAAATTTATAGAACTAGGGTGGTAACGCGAGTATAACTCGTCCCTTTTTGGGGACGGGTTTTTTTATTTTCAAAAATAATTAATAGAGGGGGCGCATCATGGAAAGTGATATTGGAATTATAAACTGTACTCATTATAAGAAAAAGACAAATTGGAGGTTTTTAAAATGGAAAAAATGGACAGTAGGAAGTTATTATTTGTAAGTTTAATGATATTTTCAATGTTTTTTGGCGCAGGAAATTTAATATTTCCACCTCAATTAGGACAATTATCAGGAACAAATATGCTGGTATCAATGGGAGGATTTTTAATTTCAGCGGTAGGTCTTCCAATAATTGCAATTGCTGTAGTTGCTAAGGCTGGCGGACTTCATATACTGGCAAGTCGTGTGCATCCAAGATTTGCCCTTGGTTTTACTGTTTTGATTTATTTATCAATAGGACCTTTACTAGGTATTCCAAGAGCAGCAAGCTTAGCTTTTGAAATGGGGATATCACCCTTTTTATCAAATACATTGAGTGAAAGTAATTTGCCATTATTTATATATACACTAGTATATTTTGGGATAGCCTATTGGCTATGTATGACGCCATCAAAACTAGTAGATAGATTTGGAAAAGTTTTAACACCTGCGCTATTGGTTTTAATAGCAAGTGTATTTCTATTTAGTTTATTTAAACCAATAGGTGAATTTGCAGCACCTATTGGTGATTATGCACAGTTCCCTTTTCTAAAAGGATTTTTAGATGGATATATGACAATGGATGCAATAGCAGCACTTAATTTTGGTATTATAATATCTATTGCTTTAAAGGGAATGGGGGTAACAGAAGAAAAAGAACTTGTGTCAAATACAATAAAGGCGGGAGCTATAGCAGGGTTGTTGTTAGCAATAATATATGGAATGCTTGCATATTTAGGGGCTGTTGCACAGACGAGATATGGGGCTACTGAAAACGGGGCTCAAACACTTACAAATGTAGTATTTTACTTATTTGGACAAAAGGGATCAGTTTTACTAGGGGTGATATTTTCACTTGCTTGTTTAACAACATCAGTAGGACTATTAACCTCATGCAGTCAATACTTTGCAAAATTAATGCCAAAGGTTTCATATAGGGTCTGGATTACAATACTGTCTTTATCAAGCATGGTATTTGCAAATGTAGGATTGACACAAATACTTAAGATTTCGGTTCCAGCATTGACTGCTATATATCCAATGGCGATAGTTCTTATGGTACTTGCACTTTTAAATAATCTTTTCAAGGGAAATTCTTATGTATACTTATTTACTATGATATGTACTTCCTTTGTTAGTATCTTAGAAGCCTTGGGACAATTTGGACTAAAAATTAGTATCTTTAACAGTCTACCATTTTATTCAAAGGGACTTGGTTGGATTATCCCGGCAGCTGTTGGGGCAATAGCAGGATTAATCTACGGAAACTTAAGGAATAAGGGGTTTGAGAAAGAATATATGCTAAAATCCGAATAGGTAAAGATAAATGCTAAAGTTCAGGAATACTTTTTAGAACACCTATAAAGGAATAATGGATAATATAAGAAAAGGTTTGGGTATAATGTCACTATACAAGCAAAAGGGTGATATTGTGCCCTTTATTTTATCAGTTGAAATAGTTCATATTAAGTTCATATATATAATTTATTATTATATAGAACTACAGTAAGGCTATCGGACTAAATCCTATAGATGCAAATAATATTTAATTATATTGGGGGTGAAATTGTGACGAATATCCTTATAGTAGATGATAATGAAAAGATAAGAAAGTTAATAGAAGTTTACTTGAAAAGAGAAGGATTTAAAGTTTTTCATGGAGAAAATGGTGAAGTTGCTCTAGATATTCTTGATGACATAAAGATTGATTTAATCATAGCTGATATAATGATGCCCATTATGGATGGATATGAATTGGTGGAGGAACTTAGGACAGCGAATTATAATTTACCGATTCTTATGGTAACAGCAAGGAACACATACCCTGATAAAAAAATTGGATTTGAATTAGGTGTTGACGACTATATGATAAAGCCTATAGATATGGATGAATTGATTCTAAGAGTCAAAGCTTTACTTCGTCGCTCCAAGATTTCTGCAGATAAATATATAAAAATAGGTGATATTATAATTGATTATGATGCCTTGGAGGTAAGGACACCAACAGAAAATATATCACTACCAAAGAAGGAATTTTATTTACTTTATAAATTATTATCCTATACAAACAAGATATTTACTCGGCAAGAGTTAATGGATGACATTTGGGGATTTGATAGTGAAGCAGATGAAAGAACTGTAGATGTCCATATAAAAAGACTTAGAGAAAAATTCAAGGATTTTGAAGAATTTGAGATAATAACTATAAGAGGATTAGGTTACAAAGGAGTACACATATAATGAAAAAATCAATCTATACTCAATTGGTGGTAATTTTCATAGGTGTTTTTATTATAAGTAATGTATTAGCTTCAATACTTTCATTTTTTAAAATAGAGAATAATGCTCTAGAACAAGTTAGCAAGCAATTGATGCAAAGTGTAGATACGGCAAAAGAATCGTATGAAAAGGAAAAGGTTTCAAAAGAAAGTATTGAAAAACTTTTTAAAGACAAATATATTACTATAAGTTTTATAGATGATATAGAAGAATATATCTCAAATGAAGAAATAGTATCTTCATTAGATGAGGGAAAAACTTTAGTACTTCGTGCAAATGAATATGGTAGTCCTTCTATTTCTACTCCTATGGCTATAACCAAGACAGGTGATTATTATATAGTAGCTAAGCCTGAATTTAAAAATTTAGGATTTAGTACTAGACATCTTATAATGTCAATAAATATAAGGGCTATCATTATTGGAAGTGTGCTATTTTTATTTGCAGGGAAGATAGTAGTCAATCCTACAAAAAAATTGATTAAGGCAACAGAGAAAGTTGCCGCAGGGGATTTTGATATAGAGCTGGAAAATCATAGGACAGATGAAATGGGCATTCTTATTTCCAGTTTCAATACTATGGCCAAGGAACTAAAATCCATAGAAATCCTTAGAAATGATTTTATATCTGATATTTCTCATGAATTCAGAACACCTTTAACCTCCATAGAAGGATATACAAAGCTTTTAGGGGATTGTAATGAGGAAGAAAGAAAAGAATATGTAGATATAATAGTAGGGGAAACTAAAAGATTATCTATATTAGCCACCAATATCCTAACACTGAATAGAATTGATAATCAGAATACATCTACTCCCATGGAGAATTTTGTAATGGATGAGCAAATAAGGAGGGCAATTCTTCTATTGGAAAATAAGTGGGTAGGAAAAGATATTAAACTAGAAATAGATTTAGAAAATATTCAATATAGAGGTAATCCAAATTTATTGTATCAAGTTTGGATAAACTTAATTGATAATGCTATCAAATTTTCTCCCAAAGGTGAAACAATTGAAATAAAATTATATGAAGAGCAGAGGGATATCATTTTTTCAATTAAAGATAATGGAATTGGAATATCTAAAGAAGAACAAAAAAGGATATTTGACAAGTTTTATAAAAGTGATAAATCAAGAAATACAGATGGTAATGGTTTAGGTCTTTCCATTGTCAAAAGAATTATTGATATTCATAAGGGAGACATATTATTAAAATCTAACATAGATGAGGGAACAAACATAATGGTGAGATTATACAGACAGACTTAATTAATTTGACTATTAAAGACAAGATCTACGTCAGATCTCAATAGAAGTAATCAAACGAAGTATAAACTTAAAAATTAATACTAAAAATATTTAAAAGGAGAGATTATTATGCAAGCAATCATAGAAACTTTATTTGATGTTGTATATCTTGCCACTGTAATTACTTTGGGAATTATTATGATAAAGAACAGCAATGGCAATAAGCAGTATAAATTATTTGGAATTATGGCAGTAACACTAGGATTAGGTGACTCTTTTCATTTAGTACCTAGAGCCTTGGCACTTAATACGACAGGACTTGAAAATTTTACTGCTGCATTAGGCATTGGTAAATTCATTACCTCAATTACAATGACTATATTTTATATAATATTGTATTATGTTTGGCGTTTGCGCTATAAGATACAAGGAAAGCACAACTTGACTATTTCAGTATATGTGTTAGCGATTATAAGAATTGCACTTAGCATAATGCCACAAAATGCGTGGACCAGTGCTACGCCTCCATTATCTTGGGGTATTTATCGTAATATTCCATTTGCAGCAATGGGTATCTTGGTGATTATTCTATTCTACCAGAGTGCCAAGAAAACAAGAGATGTAGCCTTTAAGAATATGTGGCTAACAATTGTCCTTAGCTTTGCCTTTTATATACCAGTAGTTCTATGGGCTGATATAAATCCTCTCGTTGGAATGTTGATGATACCTAAAACTTGTGCATATGTTTGGACAGTCTTAATTGGCTATAATGAGATGAAGGGATTAAAAAAACATAAAGAAGCTCATTAATAGTCCCTTAGAAAACCATTGCCAAATAAATAAATAGTAAGATTGTAGAATTTATAGTTGATGAGAATACTGAGAAAGTGAAAGCTAAGAAAAAAAGTGATACTTGTTGAGAAAAAATATATAATATCTTAATACTATTATATTATAAATATTGTATAATAAGGATAAGAAAGGATGAGATATTATGCTTAATAAAGAGATCGTAAAATTATTAAACGAACAAATTAATAAAGAATTATTTTCTGCATACTTATACTTGGATATGGCAAATTATTATGCAGAAGAAAATTTAAATGGATTTGAGAATTGGTTCTTTATTCAAACACAAGAAGAGCGTGATCATGCTTTACTGTTTAGACAATATCTTTTAGATAATGGTGAATCAGTTGTTTTATCTGAAATAGCTGCTCCAAATGTAAAATATAATAACTTTAGAGAACCATTGGTTGGAGCGTTGGAGCATGAACAGTATGTAACTGAGTCTATACACAAGATATATGAAGCAGCCTACAATGTAAGGGACTTTCGTACCATGCAGTTTCTTGACTGGTTTATCAAGGAGCAGGGTGAAGAAGAGAAGAATGCCGATGATAATATAAAGAAATATGATCTATTCGCAGGGGATTCCAAGGGGTTATATATGCTGGATAGCGAAATGAAAGCTCGGGTTTATGTTGCTCCAACTTTAGTTTTATAACTAATAGGCAACAGAAAACTAAACTTTACGAATATTATTTCCAGGACTACTTGCAATAAATGAAAGCCAATAATAAGTGAACTTTTAAAATACTCCAGTTAATAAATCTGGAGTATTTTAATTTAGTTTTTGAGGTAAATTATATAATAACTCCAGAGAATGATATATCATGTAATCCAATTATTCAAGAAAGGGATTTAAGATATTTAATAAAAAATGGATACAAGGTAACTGAAATTCAACCAGTAGATATGTGTCCCCATACAACCCACGTGGAGTGCATAGCGTTGATACAAAAGAAAACTATATAGAAATCCTGAGATTCAAGCTATTGATACATAAAACTACACAGTCACCCAATTAATTAGGTTTAACTTATCCTAATTAATTGGGTATAATATTATTAAGTAGGAGATGATTTTATGTATATTAACATAAATAAATTAGTTACAATATCAGAAGCCAACCAAAACTTTTTTTAAAATAGCAAGAATAGTGGATGAAAATGGTGCAGTAGTAATACTAAAAAACAATAAACTACGGTATGTATTGACAGAATATGGCGAATTAGATAAAGAAGAGAGAGTTGATGATAGGGAAATAGAAGATGTAGCTAAAAATAATTTATTTAGACATATGAAAGCCTTTAAGGAACTGGCAAAATAAAAACTTAATAAAGTAAAAGTAATAAAAATTAGAGGTGAATTTATAGTTGACCTGAGATTTTGTAAAAAATTTGACTATAAAGGCTGGCAATTCATGATATACTAAATATAGTGGATTTATAGGCAGGGGGGAAGTAGATGAAGATATATTTTGATATGAATATATATAATAGGGTATTTGATGATCAAACACAGATGAGAATAAGATTTGAGTCTATGGCAATAGATATCTTATTTGAACTAGTTGAAAAGAAAAAATATGAATTAATATGGTCCTTTATTTTGGAATATGAAAATAGTAGAAACCCATTTATAGAAAGGAAACTCAATATTATATCCATTTCTACCTTGTGCAATGAGATAATAGAGCCCAATGATGGTATTAAAAAAATAGCTAAAGATATAGTTATGAAGTCAAATACTAAAGATAAAGATGCATTACATCTAGCTTCAGCTGTGTATGGAGGTTGTAAATATTTTATAACCTGTGACGATAAATTTATAAAGACAATAGAAAAAAATAGAGATAACTTGAAGAAGGTAATTAAAGATATTAAACTATATAATCCTATAGATTTTCTTAGAAAGGAGATGGATATTGATGTTATTGAATGAAAAAAGCAAATTCACAGATAGAGAAATAATAGAGAAAGGTTCTAAAGTATTAATAAAGGAACTAGGGTATTCTGGATTTTTACGATTTATACGCCACTCCGAAGGAATAAGTAAAGAAGATTATTTGAAACTGGAAGATGAAATATTTGATGATCTATCTTTAGATGAAATATTTGATAATGCAAAGAAACATTGGGAAAGTAGATAATAATTAGATGGAAGGTTAATTTCAGTTAGTGTATAGAATACAGAATAATATAATTGTGATAGATTAATGTAGAGAACATTGTGATGATAAATAAAAATAAATTATATTGATCAAAGCCTTCAAGGAAACTAAAAAACTTGAAGGTTTTATTGTTTATAATTTGATGAGTATTCACTGAGTTAAGTATGTGAATAATTATTAAGTCATAATATATAAGGGGAATTCCACCAAGGGGCTACTATCTCTCTACGACATCTTTATTGACCTCTCAAGGCACGTTGAGACGGTTGTATCTTTGTCCCACAAAAACGCAGATAGTCATATCCACGTAAACATTGAGTTTGGTGAGGGTGATGGAAAAATCCCAGTGGATAAAATAGCTCAAAAAGCTGAAGATTATAGACCTAGTGAGAGAGTTACCTATAAAATGATACAAGAATATATAGAAAGTAAGTATGATTTCAAAGTGCATACGGCTTATATAGCAGAAGTAAAAAGAAGCTTAGGATTGCCAATGTATGATGCCCCTAATGCAGTAGAAGAATTAAAACATGAACGAAAGCATCCAACACCTGAGAAAGTAGAAGCAATTAAAGATGCCTTTAAATATTTTAAGCTTATCCATTAATTATAATTGAATACGAAAACAAAAAGTTGTTTGTTCTTATTTAGAGAGCAGGCAACTTTTTTATATAGATAAAATTAAATAGTGCCATTTTTACAAGGAGTTAGTTCATATAACTAGCTCTTTTTTTGTACCCAAAATCGAAAGGAGGAAGAAATTTGAATGCAAAAATAATCGCCATCACCAATCAAAAAGGTGGTGTAGGTAAAACAACCACCTGTGTCAACTTGGGCATAGGATTGGCTATGGAAGGGAAAAAGGTTTTGCTTGTAGATGCAGATCCACAAGGCAGTTTATCCATTAGCTTAGGATTCCCACAGCCGGATAAGCTTCCAACGACTATTGCAACAATAATGGGAAAGGTTATTACAGATACACCTATTGAACCTAAAGAGGGTATCTTACAACACCATGAGGGAGTTGACTTACTCCCTGCAAACATTGAATTATCTGGTATGGAAGTATCCCTTGTTAATGCTATGAGCAGGGAAACCATACTTAAACAATACCTTGATACAGTAAAGAAAGACTATGACTA
>Ga0265293_10005079_pt1 | contig 22418 bp, 19 predicted proteins | sample Munlanlewell138R_FD_192505 | JGI IMG/M metagenome (GOLD analysis project Ga0265293, IMG submission 192505) | Leachate microbial communities from a municipal landfill in Southern Ontario, Canada - Leachate well 138R | ecosystem: Engineered > Solid waste > Landfill > Unclassified | place: Canada... | reverse complement strand
CCAGTAAATTGATCCCGGGGGTGACGCCTGCGTTGTTCATCGCTTCGTATGCCATACCAGCCGTCATGGAACCATCACCAATGACCGCAATGTGCTGGCGTTCTATTTGCAAATTGCGCGAAGCCACGGCCATCCCCAAGGCAGCTGAAATAGACGTGGAAGAATGAGCAGTGCCAAAAGCGTCGTATTCTGATTCGCTACGCTTGGGGAAACCGGAAATACCACCTTCCTGGCGTAAATGCGCCATACCCTCACGTCGACCGGTAAGGATTTTATGCGGGTAAGATTGATGCCCGACATCCCAGATGATCCGGTCATGCGGCGTATTAAACACATAATGAAGTGCAAGCGTAAGCTCTACCGTTCCAAGATTGGACGACAGGTGGCCACCGGTTTTGGATACCGAACGAATAATAAAAGACCGAAGCTCGCTGGCCGCCTGCTCTAGCTCTGAGCGGCTTAGTTTTCTGACATCATCGGGAGCATTGAGCTTTTCTAGAAAATTTGACATTAATACGCTTCACATCAATAACTGCGGTGAATAATGAAATCGGCCAACTCTTTGAGTCGAATAGCAGAATCACCTAATGGTTTAATGGCTTCGATGGCCACTTCATACAATTTCCGGGCAAAATCCCGGGACTCTTCAAGACCCATGATTGAGACATAGGTGGGCTTGTTTTCATCAGCATCCTTGCCCGCCGTTTTACCCAAGCCTTCGGTATCAACCGTGACATCAAGAATATCATCAACAATCTGAAAGGCCAAACCAATGGCAGAACCGTAGGTTTCCAGTGCACGCCTGGTTTCAGAGGTGGCACCGGTAACAATAGCACCCAGCAAAACACTGCCTTCGATAAGCGCGCCCGTTTTCAGGCGATGCATGAACTGCAGCTGTTCAAGGGTCAGCGTCTGGTTGACACTGGCCAGATCTATCGCCTGGCCACCCACCATACCCAGACTGCCGGCCACTCGCCCAAGCACCTGTACGCCCTGCACCACCAAAGCGGGAGCCACCGGCATTTGCGCAAGCTGGGAAAAAGCCAGCGGTTGCAGGGCATCGCCTGCCAGCATCGCGGTTGCCTCACCAAACCGCACGTGCACGGTAGGCTGCCCCCTGCGCAAGACATCATCATCCATGCAAGGCAAATCATCATGAATCAGTGAGTAAGCATGAATCAGCTCGACTGCCGCGGCAGCCTTGTCAAGCGCATGGCCGTAAGAATCCATCGCAACGCCCTGTTGCAGGGCAGCCCTGCCTGCTGCATATACCAGTGTGGCACGAATTCTTTTGCCACCACCCAGTGTGGCATAGCGCATGGCCTCATGCAATTCAACAGGCACCTCGTTAGCGCCAGGAAGTGCCTTTTCAAGTGCCGCCTCCACATTGTTGACACAGGCCGCCAGCCAATCCTGAAAATGCATTGAACCTGTACTCATTACTTATTCAACCTCGATTTGTGCCGGACGCAACAAATTATTCTGAAGCACCTGAACCTGTTGCTCAGCGGCATCCAGACGCTCCTGGCAGACCCGCGCCAGTGCCACCCCTCTTTCGTAGGCCTGTAAAGATGCCTCCAGGGAAAGCACATCGCTTTCCATTGACTGCACAATTTCTTCAAGCTCTTTCAGGGCAGACTCAAAATCCTTTGGCAAATCAAGGACATCCAGTTTTTCGGTTGATGCTGACAAGGGGCGCTCCAGAAAAATTCAAATAATCTGGTATTGTACGAAATCATCGCCTGGCAAGGGCCATATTTTAATAGTTTTACGTATTTTTCAATCCGCACCGCGTTTACAAACCGTCAAAAATAATAATCGCCATCACCTTTTCAATATTAAGGCATTGAATTTTCGGTACAATTTAGTACTACATTTTATTTCAACAATTTGCCGGCTCATGACCCTTGGTGAGGCGGCTTTATTTTTTTATGCGGGGGATCCACAAAATGTCAGCAATTGCATCCATGCAGCATGTCGAACCGGCACAAACCCAATTACCGGTACATGTTTATTTTGACGATAACGTCTTTGCCAGGGAACAAGAGCAAATCTTCAAACAATCTGCCTGTTACGTTGGTAACGAAAAAATGGTGCCCAATCCAGGAGACTGGAGAACCCTGGTTCAGGAACAGGCCGGGCGAATTCTGGTTCGCAACAAAAATGGCCCCGAGCTGTTATCCAACGTTTGCCGCCACCGCCAGGCCATTATGCTGGGCGGCGAAGCCGGCAATGTAACCGGCGCCGTCAAAAATCATGGTAACTTGCAAGAAAACGGTGGCAATATTGTCTGCCCCCTGCACCGCTGGACTTATGACAACCAGGGAACTTTGCTGGGCGCCCCGCAATTTAACCAAAAACCCTGCAAGAATCTGCAAAAATTTCCACTTTCAAACTGTCATGGCTTGCTTTTTGAAGGCCCGCGCGACCCCGCGACAGACCTTGCCCGGCTTTTTGCCAAGCCCGAATTCGATTTCTCTGACTACGTCCTTGATCACGTGGAAGTGCATGAATGCAACTATAACTGGAAAACCTTCATTGAAGTCTACCTTGAAGATTACCATGTTGCGCCTTTTCATCCCGGACTGGGCAAATTCGTTACCTGCGATGATCTTGACTGGGAGTTTGAAGACTGGTTCAGCGCACAACATGTAGGCATCCATCAGGCGTTGGCCAATCCAGGCTCCGAGGTCTATAAAAAGTGGCACGATGAACTGCTCAAGTTTCGCCAGGGCCAGAAACCAGACTTTGGTGCTATCTGGGTCACTTACTATCCCACACACATGATAGAACTTTACCCCCATGTACTGGTTTTATCCACGCTATACCCGGTCAGCCCACAAAAAACCGTCAATATCGTCGAGTTTTACTATCCTGAAGAAATTGCCATGTTTGAGCGTGACTTTATTGAAGCCCAGCGGGCCGCCTATATGGAAACCGCCATTGAAGATGATGAAATTGCCGAACGCATGGACGCGGGCCGCCTGGCCCTGCACAAACGCAACACCAGTGAAACAGGCCCTTACCAGTCTCCGATGGAAGATGGCATGCAGCATTTTCATGAGTGGTACAACCGCATCATGAATAATTAATTTTCCGGCCGCAGACCATATTACTTCAAGCCTACAATAAACATGCCCTTGAAAGGAATTCGCTTTCAAGGGCATGTTTAATATTCGCGTATTTAATGGCTAGCCAACCGCAACAGGCCGGGAACTGTCACTACACCATTCACTCCAGGATCCAGGATAAAGCGCAGAACCTGTCAAGCCCGCCACCTCCATGGCCAACAGGTTATGGCAGGCGCTAATACCCGAACCGCATTGGTGAATGATCTTTTCAGGTGTTTGCTTGCCGAGCAGTTCTGCAAAATCGGATTTAAGCTCCTGAACAGGGCGAAAGAAACCATCGCTATCCAGATTGCGGGAAAATGGCCAATTGACTGCCCCGGGAATATGCCCGGCAACAGGATCAATGGTTTCATTTTCCCCTCGAAAACGATTTTCAGCACGCGCATCAATGACCGTAAAAACAGGCTGCCTGATATTAGCCAACACGGCACAAGCATCGATCACAGCCATGGAGGCACTTCCCGCCCCCCACACGACGGGCGCACGCGGTGCCGGTTTTTCACGTTCAATATCTCCGCTAATCTGGCCCCAGGCACTCCAGCCTCCGTTAAGCACTCTTACCTTGGTGCAACCAGCCCACCGCAACATCCACCACAAATGGGCGGCAAACATACTGTCCCTGGCATCATAGACCACAATATTTGCCTGGTGGCCAATCCCCAGGTTGCCTAATAGCCGGATAAAATCCTCACGATCAGGCAAGGGGTGGCGCCCATTCTTTCCTGTTTTGGGGCCGCATAGATCAATCTCATGATCAAGAAAAATTGCGCCCGGAATATGCCCCTCGAGATATTGTTCCCTGCCCAGTTGATGATTACCCAGATCATGCCTTGCATCCAGCAGGATCAGGGCATCATCATCGCTTAGTAAGTCTTGCAGCTCGAGTGCTGAAATTAAGGGTTCCACTTTCTTGCTCCAGATAGTTCAAAAAATGATCAGATTCAGGCACCGGCCCTGTTTTTTCTTGATCTGGCGGCTTCTGCCAATTGCATGGTTCTCCAGGCAGACAGCAATCCGGCCAGAATAATCAGCCCCATGCCTATCCAGGCCAGTAAATCGGGGATATCGCCCCAGAAGACAATACCAAGTATAGCCGCAAATATAATCGTGCTGTATTGCAAAGCCGCTGTCAGGATCGGAGAACCCTGACCAAAAGCCCGGGTAAGGGCAAGCTGACCAATCAATCCGCTAACGCCCACGCCAAACAGCGCCAGCCAGGTTGTCAGGTTTGGCGTCCCATAGCCATGCGCCTTCAGCCCCAGGAAGCCGGTTAACACCACAATCAGGGAAAAATAGAAAACGGTTCTCCAGATGGGCTCACCAATCGCTCCGAGCTCTTTGATTTGTAGCATGGCAATGCCGGCAAAGGCCCCCGACATCAAACCCAGCGAAGCAGCAAACCACTGGTCTTCGGTAATGGTGGGCCGCAATACCAGCAACACCCCCATAAAACCAAGAATCACAGCCAGCAGGCGCATGGAATCTTTCGGACCCTTATGGGTAAAAAACAAAAAACAAGCAATAAACAGTGGAGACGTATAGTTAAGGCTGGTACTTGTTGATAACGGCAAGACGGAATAGCCATAGAAACCCATCCACATGGCCGTTACGCCAAACAAATTACGTAAAAAATGCAATTTAACGCTTTTCGGCTTCAGGGACTGGTGACTTAACAACGCCCACAACACAATCGCAACAATGGAGGGCAAACCACGGGCTATCACAATAAGGGCCAGGGTTGAACCCGTCTCATAAGACAGCTTGATACAAGCCCCCATAATGGCGAACATAAATGCCGCCAGAAGCATCCATAACGATTGCATAGCCTATCTGACCTTGAAAGGAACATTCTGAAATAAGAAAATCATCATTCTATACCCAAGCCCACTTTAAAGAACGGGAATTCACCTTATATAATTATTAAACAAATCAATATCGCTGTATTAATCATTTTATTTAAACTATATTATGATGCAGCCCATTTCCGAAAACAGTTAGATTTAAAGGCTTAACCCCTTATGAAACGCATTTTTTTATTTCTTATGACCAACCTGGCCGTAATGGTTGTGCTAGGTGTCACGTTAAATATCCTGGGCATTAACCGCTTCATTACTGCCAACGGCCTGGATATGACGCAATTGCTCGCATTTTCAGCGGTTGTCGGTTTCACCGGCTCCATCATCTCGCTACTGATTAGCAAACCCATGGCAAAATGGAGCACCGGTGCCCGCGTCATTAACCCGGCCGCCCCTGCTAACAGCACCGAAGCCTGGCTGGTTGATACCGTTCACCAATTGGCCGACCGTGCCGGCATTGGCCATCCTGAAGTTGCCATTTATGAAGGCGAGCCCAATGCTTTTGCCACCGGTGCCTTCAAGAATGATGCACTGGTAGCCGTTTCCACCGGCTTGCTCAACAGCATGACGGAAGAAGAAGTCGCTGCTGTTCTGGGGCACGAAGTGGCGCACGTGGCCAACGGTGACATGGTTACCCTTACCCTTATTCAGGGTGTCGTCAACACCTTTGTGGTCTTCCTGTCACGCGTTGTGGGTTATGTCGTTGACCGGGTTATCCTGAAAAACGAGCGTGATGTGGGTATTGGCTATTACATTTCCGTGATCGTCTGTGAGATTGTCTTTGGCATCCTGGCTTCCATCATTGTTGCCTGGTTCTCCCGCCAGCGTGAATACCGCGCCGATGCCGGCGCTGCACAGCTCATGGGCTCGGCCGATCCAATGATCCATGCACTGGCCCGTCTGGGTGGCCTTACACCCGGCGAACTGCCCCAGCAATTGAACGCTTCAGGCATCAGTGGCAAAGTGAATGTGGCTGCCCTGTTCTCTACCCATCCGCCTATCGAGCACCGCATCAATGCATTGCGTGCCCGTGTTGTCCAATAATTACCCGCCACCCATTACGCTTTGGGTGCAGCCGTTCCCAAAGCGTTCGCAATTCAACTAACACAAAAAACAGCGGTCCGGTATATCAATAAACCGGACCGCTGTTTTGTCATGGCACAGGCAAGGCCGAAAAGGCTTTTGTCATGACCCTATCGTTTAATGAGCTTGCTCCCAATTGGGCCCCATACCCACCTCGGCCACCAGTGGCACTTTCAGTTCTGCCACACCACACATGAGTTCAGGCAGCCTGGATTTAACCAAGTCAACCTCATCCTGGGGCACCTCCAAAACCAATTCGTCATGCACCTGCATGATAATCATGGTTTTCAGGCTTTCCTTTTCAATCCATTCCTGCACGGCAACCATGGCCATTTTAATCAGGTCTGCCGCCGTGCCTTGCATGGGTGCATTAATAGCCGCCCTTTCCGCGGCTGCTTTGCGCGGTCCTTTGGCTCCCTTGATTTCAGGCAACCACAAACGGCGACCAAAAACGGTTTCAACATACCCCTGTTCGTTGGCCTTGGCCCGGGTAAGGTCCATGTAAGTGGCCACACCAGGATAACGTTCAAAATAGCGGTCAATATATGATTGTGCCGCATCACGGGTAATTCCCAGGTTGCTGGCCAATCCAAATGCGCCCATACCGTAAATCAGGCCAAAGTTAATGGCCTTGGCGGCACGGCGCTGCTCGGCGCTCACTTCCTCTAGCGGTACACCAAACACTTCAGAGGCAGTTGCACGGTGAATATCCTTGCCTTGGGCAAAAGCCAATTGCAGGCTGGCATCATCCGACACATGCGCCATCACCCGCAACTCAATTTGCGAATAGTCGGCAGACATGATGACGCCCCCTTTTTCGGGCACAAAAGCGGTCCTGACCTTGCGCCCCTCTTCGGTGCGCACCGGAATATTCTGCAAGTTGGGGTCGGAAGAAGCCAGGCGCCCTGTAATGACAGCGGCCTGCGCATAATTGGTATGCACCCGTCCCGTTCTGGGGTTGATCATTTTGGGCAGCTTGTCGGTATAAGTGGATTTAAGCTTGGCCAGCCCGCGGTACTCAAGCAAGGTGGCTGGCAGTGGGTAATCCTGGGCCAGTTTGGTTAATACTTCCTCATCGGTTGAAGGCGCCCCCTTGGGCGTTTTGCGGATAACCGGCAACTGCATGCGCTCAAACAAAATCTCGGCCAGCTGTTTGGGCGAGTTCAGGTTAAACGGCTGGCCCGCCAGTTCATAGGCCTTGTTTTCCAGTTCCACCAGCTTCTGACCAATCTCGTGGCTTTGCTGCTGCAGGGCTTTTTCGTTAATTTTAACGCCATTGCGCTCAATCTTGGCCAGCACTTCGGATACCCACATTTCAAGCCTGTAAATCCGGTCCAACCCTTCTTCAGCCACCACCAACGGGTGCATCAGGCCAGCTAGCTGCAACGTGAAGTCGGTATCTTCGCAGGCGTAGAAAGAAGCCTTTTCAATGTCAACCTCATCAAAACCGATCTGGCGGGCTCCCTTGCCACATAAGTCGGTGTAATCCACCCCTTTTCTGCCCAGATAACGCTGCGCCAGATCTTGCATGCCAACACTGCGGTGTGATTCAAGCACGTATGCCATCAGCATAGTGTCATCTTGTATACCTTTTAACTCAATACCTTCATTGGCAAATACATGCGTGTCATATTTGGCATTTTGCAACACCTTGGCCGCACCGTCATCCTCAAGCCATGGCCTTAGCTTTTCAAGCACCATGGATTTATCCAGTTGTTGGGCCAGCATATTCCCTTTATGGGCCAGAGGGATATACCAACCTTGCCCGGGGTGAATTGACATGGAAGCTCCCACCAGCGATGCCATCATCGGGTCCAGCGAAGTGGTTTCGGTATCCAGTGCCACCAATGAAGCAGCCTGAATCTGTCTCAGGCAGTCTTCCAGCAATTCGGGGGTATCCACCGTCACGTAATCAACGGTTTCAGGTGCCTCGGGAATATCATGCGCAACCCTGGCATCCTGTTGCGGCACTGCCTGGGCATCACCGGTCAACTCGCGCAACCAGGTCCGGAAGCCAAAATGATCGAAAATTTCCCTGAGTGTTTCTGGATCCTGTGGCTTGCGCGCCAGATCAGACATGTCTGAAAAGAAATCATCAATTTCGCAGTCACGCTTGATGGTAATCAACTGACGGGTAAGGGCAAAATTGGGGATGTTTTCACGCAGGTTATTACCAACAACTCCTTTGATTTTATCGGCATTTTCAACCAGCTTATCAAGAGAGCCGTATTCGTTCAACCACTTGACAGCGGTTTTCGGCCCCACTTTAGGCACACCAGGCACGTTATCGACCGAATCGCCAATCAGCATCAGATAATCAATAATCTGCTCAGGCAACACGCCAAACTTGCTTTTTACCCCTTCCACGTCAAGCGTTTCATTGGTCATGGTATTAACGATACTGACGTGACCATTTACCAGTTGGGCGATGTCCTTATCCCCCGTTGAAATAATGGTATTGACATCATTTTGTGTGGCAATTTCTGCTAAAGTGGCAATAATGTCATCTGCTTCCACCCCGGGTTTTGCAATCACAGGCCATCCCATGGCACTGATGGCCTTGTGAATAGGCGCTATTTGCAAAGCCAGATCGTCAGGCATGGGAGGTCGGTGCCCTTTGTAGTCAGGATATAAATCATCACGAAATGTTTTGCCTTTCGCATCAAAAATGCAGGCAACATAGTCAGCCTGATAATCCTGGTTTATTTTGCGCATCATATTGATGACACCATAAATTGCGCCGGTAGGCTCACCCAATGCATTTCTTAAATCAGGCATTGCATGGAAAGCCCGGTACAAATAGCTAGATCCATCAACAAGTAATAAGGTTTTTTTCATGTCAGTAACAAAAACAACGACCATCCAGGAACAAATCAGGGAAATTTCTGCTGAGTTACAAGATGCCGCCAATCATTTAAAAGATATTTCAGCAGCTGTAAGTATATTCGGAAGTGCCCGCACAAAAACAGATTCACCCTACTATCATAAAACGATTGAGATCAGCCAAAAACTGGCACAGGCCGGGTTCAGCATTATTTCAGGGGGTGGCCCCGGCATTATGGAGGCCGCCAACAAGGGTTGTTTTGAAGCGGGTGGCACCAGCATTGGGCTCAATATCAAGCTGCCACATGAACAGACAGACAATCCCTTCCAGTCACAAAGCATTTACTTCAAATATTTCGTTTCAAGGAAAACCACATTTTTCATGAACAGCTCGGGCTACATCATTTTGCCAGGTGGTTTCGGCACCCTTGACGAACTCTTCGAAGCACTTACCCTGATCCAAACCCGGAAAGCCCATAAAGCGCCGATTATTTTTGTCGGATCCGAATTCTGGGATGGCTTGCTGCAATGGATAAAAAAACAATTGCTGGAAAACAACTACATTTCACCCAACGATATTAATCTATTCGTGGTTGAAGACGACCCTGGACGCATCGTTGAACATATTCAGGCTCATCATCAAAAAAATCTGGAAGAAGAATTTCAACTTGGTCTTTGTTAATGTCAGGATCAAGATATTCCCTGAATTAAAAGGCGCCTGGCCGGGCGTTTTTTAATTTGCAGCAGCAGTTTGAGCACCGGTTTCTGTTTGTGGAGGACGACAAACGATATAAGCAACCGGTACGTCTTCCTGTCTTATTTCGCTCTCCACCACCCTCCCCGACAATGTATTGACACAGCGGTCTGTCATTTTTTTCAGGCAAACACTTTCACTCTGGTGGCAGGGAAGAACCAGATGGACATCGGTTCTTTCATATAAAACAGAACCACTGCCGCATCCCGTTAAGAAAATAAGCATCACCCCGGCAACCAGCGCTTTGATCAATTTCACTTTCTCTCCCCCATTTATTTTCCTGAACAGAAAAATCATTTTCAAATAAATCATTGATTGTTTTCAATTCAACTTATTTTTTGAAATAAATCAAGTAAACATACATTATCGTGCTCATACTCCTACTGGCAAGCTACCATTAACAAAAATCAACCATGCGTAACATATTTTGTCAGCAAGAGAAATAAAAATGATAACCGATCAAAGCCTTGAGACTGCTTTTAATCCACTTAGCAAAGCAGAGCAACTCGCGTTTTTAAAGCAATCACTGCAAAATATCGGTTTTGAATATTATGTTTATATTCAAAACCTGCCCTTTCCCTTTAACGATGCCGAATCGCAATTCCTGTGCGCCAGCAACCTGCCACATTCAAGCCTGAAAAGCCTGCAGGATGGCGTTATGCTAAAGAACAATCCGCTGGCCTGCATCAACAACAACTCAACGGCCCATTACAAAAAATTTGAATGGAACAAACATGACCTTTCCAATCCCCCTGAACTGATCAGGCTGTTTAAAGACTTTCCACAATTACATGGCCTGCATTTTCCATACCAGAATATTTCTGGCAGCAAAAATAACTCCCTGACCCTGCTCAGGACCCTCCAGCCAGTTTCCATGAAGGAAATAAAGCAAAATCTGTTTCACCTTAGGCATCTGGTTTTTTCAGCCCGCTATTTGATCAGGCAAAACCTGATCAGCCATTATTTGAACACAATGCATCCAACCCTGCCACCACGGCAAATGGAAATAAGCCGATGCATCGTCGCAGACATGACCAATAACGATATAGCCAACCTCCTTCAGATCAAGAGCGAAACCGTCACCTATCACGTGAGACAAATTCTCAGGAATACAAAATCCAATCGTCGGGCTTCAGGCGCTTTCAAGGCCCTGTTACCAGAACTGATCACCTAGATTCCCTAGGCCTTTGGAAGCGCTGCCCGCAACCACGCCAATGCCCGTTTATTTCTATTCGATCTCGAGTAACAAAACAACCTACTTCAATCTGTAAAGACTTATAATAGTACGTTTAACGGGATTTATCCCTGGCCCATTTTTTACCGCAGAAAGTCATGTTGGAACAATATAACCCACTGGAAGTAGAACAAAACGCTCAACGCAACTGGCAAGACACCGATGCCTATCTGGTAACCGAGCACGCCAAAGACAACAATGGCAACGACAAACCCAAGTTTTATGCCTGCTCAATGCTACCCTACCCTAGCGGCAAGTTGCATATGGGTCATGTCCGCAACTACACCATCAACGATATGATGGCACGCCAGCTACGCATGCGCGGATTCAACGTACTAATGCCCATGGGCTGGGACGCTTTTGGCATGCCGGCCGAAAATGCCGCCATCAAATCTAAAGTCCCCCCCGCAAAATGGACCTACGACAACATTGCCTACATGAAAAAACAAATGCAGGCAATGGGGCTGGCCATTGACTGGTCACGCGAAATGTGTGCCTGCGACCCCGATTACTACAAGTGGAACCAATGGTTCTTCCTGAAAATGCTTGAAAAAGGCATTGCTTACCGTAAAACCCAAACCGTTAACTGGGACCCGGTAGACAATACCGTCCTGGCCAATGAACAGGTTATTGACGGGCGCGGCTGGCGCTCGGGCGCACTGGTTGAAAAACGTGAAATCCCCGGTTACTACCTGCGCATTACCGACTACGCCGAAGAACTGCTGCACGAAGTCAAGCACAACTTGCCTGGCTGGCCCGAGCGCGTTCGCCTGATGCAGGAAAACTGGATTGGCAAAAGCGAAGGTATCCGTTTTGCCTTTACCCATGACATCAAAAACAATGAAGGCCAACTTATCCAGGATGGCCGCATGTACGTGTTCACCACCCGCCCCGATACCATCATGGGCGTCACTTTCTGTGCGGTTGCCCCCGAGCATCCGCTGGCAAGCCATGCAGCACAAAGCAACCCGTTGCTGGCGGCATTTATTGAAGAATGCAAGCTGGGGGGTACCACTGAAGTTGAAATGGCAACCCGTGAAAAAGAAGGGATGCCAACAGGCCTGTTTGTAACGCACCCCATTACCAATGAACAAGTTGAGATCTGGGTGGGCAACTATGTCCTCATGAGCTACGGTGATGGCGCCGTCATGGGCGTACCTGCCCACGATGAACGTGACTTCGCATTTGCACTTAAATACCAGCTGCCGATCAAACAGGTCATCTCGGTTCAAGACAAACCCTACTCAACCGAACAATGGCAAGAATGGTATGCCGACAAACAAAACGGCATTGTCATCAACTCAGGCCAGTTCGACGGCCTTAACTATCAACAGGCCGTCGATGCCGTCGCCAACGTGCTTTCCGGCAAAGGCCTGGGCGAAAAACAAACCACCTGGCGCCTGCGCGACTGGGGTATTTCCCGCCAGCGTTACTGGGGCACCCCAATCCCCATCATTCACTGTGCAGACTGCGGTCCGGTTCCCGTACCTGAAAAAGACCTGCCGGTAAAATTGCCCGAAGAGCTGATTCCCGATGGCAGTGGCAACCCGCTTAACAAACACGAAGCCTTCCTGTCCTGCTCCTGCCCCAAATGCGGCAAGCCGGCCCGTCGCGAAACCGACACCATGGATACCTTCATCGACTCTTCCTGGTACTTCATGCGGTACACATCGCCCGGCAACAACAATGCCATGGTGGATGCCCGTAACGACTACTGGATGCCAATGGACCAATACATTGGCGGCATCGAACACGCCGTGCTTCATTTGCTGTATGCGCGCTTCTGGACCAAAGCCATGCGCGACATCGGCCTGCTCAAGTTTGACGAACCCTTCAAGAAACTGCTTTGCCAGGGTATGGTGCTTAACCACATCTACTCTCGCAAAAACGAAAAAGGCGGGATTGAATATTTCTGGCCTGAAGAGGTTGAAAACGTTTACAACGACAAAGGCAGCATTATTGGCGCCCGTCTGATCAAAGACAACTCAGCGGTAGAGTACGGCGGCATTGGCACCATGTCCAAGTCCAAAAACAACGGTGTAGACCCGCAAGCCCTTATCGACACCCTGGGTGCCGATACCGCCCGCCTGTTTGTCATGTTCACCAGCCCCCCCGAGCAAACACTGGAATGGTCCGACTCCGGGGTGGAAGGCTCACACCGATTCCTTAAGCGACTGTGGACCATGGCTTATAACCACAAGGCGATTATTGCCCGTGCCCCTGCCGCAGCCCTCAACTGGAGCAACGCTCCCAAGGCTGTCAAAGAATTACGTCGAACCGCCTACTCGCTGCTGAAGCAGGCCAATTACGATTACGAGCGTATTCAATACAACACGGTGGTTTCCGCCAACATGAAACTGCTCAACGCCATTGAAGATGCCAAACTGGAAGCCAGTCCCGAAGCCGATGCAGCCATCAAGGAAGTGATCAGCATTCTGCTGCGAATGTTGTATCCAGTAGTACCTCATATTACCTGGCATCTCTGGAATGAACTGGGTTATGTCCAACATTATGGTGACCTGCTGGATGCACCATGGCCAGCGCTTGACGAGCAAGCCCTGGTTGCCGATGAGATTGAAATGATGCTGCAAATCAATGGAAAACTGCGCGGCTCGGTTAACGTACCCAACGGGGCCAGCAAAGAAGACATTGAAAAACTGGCAATGGCTCATCAGTCAGTAGACAAATTCCTTGAAGGTCGTCCGCCCAAAAGGATTATCATTGTGCCCGGCAAGCTGATCAACATCGTAGGATAAGTAGAAAATGCAAACACAAGTGCGCCTCATCACCTCATCTGCCAAACGTATTCACCTGCTGCTGGCAGCAGGCATACTCCTGTGTTTGCTTATTGCCGGCTGTGGCTTTAAAATGCGTGGCCCCACACCGCTGCCCTTTACCACGCTGTATACCAATATCCCGCAAAACTCAGCCTTTGGCTCAAGAGTCTGGCGAGCAATCCAGGCCAACTCGCCTGGTACGGTTGTTACTGAAGATGCCACCCAGGCACAGGCAAAGCTGATTGAGGAAGGCTTTAACCGCTCACGGCGTGAGGTTTCCCTGGATGCCCAGGGCAAAGTAGAGGAATACGAACTTAACCTGGTTCTGACTTTCAGCATGACAGACAGCCAGGGTAATGAACTGATTCCAATCTCACGGATTGAGGCTACCCGCCAGCTACCTTATGATGAAGATGACTCAGCGGCCAAACAGGAAGAAATGGCGCAATTGTATGAAGACATGGAAAAAAGCATTGCAGATCGCCTGATCCGTCGTATCACTTCACTGGAAGTCATCACGACCTATCTGGAACATAATCCAACGCCGGGTTTTGTTCCAGAGAAGTAGTATGGGACAAACTTTTAACCATGATTCGTTTGCCAGTCACATTATCCAGCCTGCCACCGCGCTGGATACGCTTTATTGTGTTTGCTCCGATGAACTCTTGCTACGCAATGAAACCGTTGACAGCATACGGCAGATATGCCGGGATAAAGGTTATAACGAACGTACCAGCCTGATTCTTGACGCCAATGGCAACTGGAGTGCCATTCAGGAATGCACCCAAAGCATCTCACTGTTTGGCGACCTGAAAATCCTGGAAATCACCATTCCCACCGGCAAACCCGGTAAAACCGGTGCCACGGCCCTTATTAATCTTGCCACACAAGTCCAAAAAGGTGAAATCACCGACACCATTATCGTTATCAGCCTGCCCAAACTTGACAAGACCACAGCCAAATCCAAATGGGCCCAGCAGTTGCTGGCCGCCGCCAGCGTTGTCAATATTGCCAATATTGATCGCCAGCAATTGCCTGCCTGGATCAAACAACGCCTGAAAAGGCAAAACCAGTCTGTCGATGAGGCCACACTTGCCTGGATGACTGACAAGGTGGAAGGCAACCTGTTTGCAGCCCATCAGGAAATCCTTAAGCTGGGCCTGTTATATCCCGAAGGTAAAATCCAGGCAGAAGATATCGAACTGGCCATTCTGGATGTTGCCCGTTACGACGTTTTTTCCCTGTCCAATGCCATGCTTGAAGGCAATGGACAAAGAACGGTCAGAATGATACAGGGACTGAAAGCCGAAGGTGAGGCGCTGCCGCTGGTACTGGGTGTCATGACCCGCGAAATACGTACCCTGTACACGTTGGCAAGCGCCCGTCAGCAGGGTGAAAATGTTTCCGGGCTATTCAGGCAATTGTATATTTTTCCGCCACGCGATAAATTAATACGCCAGGCCCTCGAAAGGCTCTCGCTAAAACAGTTAATGGGCATGATTCAGCATGCTCATGACATAGATCGCCTTTTCAAAGGCTACCCCGTTAATGGCCGCATGGACGATGCCTGGGAAGAAATTACCCGTCTGGCCTTAAAGGTCGTGAACCCGGCCATTTTATGAATAACAAAGTTGATATTTAACAATGACGCAATCTGTAAATGAACTCATGGAGCAAATCGGCGCGCAAGCCCGTAAAGCATCCAAACACATCATGCAAGCCAGTGATGAACAAAAATCCGCGGCATTGCGCTTCATGGCGCAGCGCCTGCTTGACAAAGCCGACTATCTGAAAGCTGAAAACGCCAAAGACCTTGAAAATGCCCGTAACAACAACCTAGAATCGGCCCTGCTTGACCGGCTGACCCTTTCAGACAAAGCCATCAACTTAATGGCGACTGGCCTGAATCAAATTGCCGCGATGGCAGATCCGGTAGGCAGTTTAAGTGCCACCCGTGTATTGCCCAATGGTATTAACATCGCCCAAATGCGGGTACCGCTTGGCGTGATTGGCATTATTTACGAATCACGTCCCAACGTAACGATTGATGCGGCCGCGCTTTGCCTGAAATCGGGCAATGCCACCATCTTGCGTGGCGGCAGCGAAGCCTTTCATTCAAACCTGGCCTTGGGCAATATCATTCGTGAAGGCCTGGAACACGCCGGCTTGCCTGAAACAGTGGTACAGGTTGTCAGCACCACCGACCGCGCCGCGGTTGGCAAACTGATTACCATGACCGAATACGTGGATGTGATCATTCCCCGCGGCGGTAAAAACCTCATCAAGCGGCTTAGCGAAGAAGCCCGGGTTCCCCTGATCAAGCACCTGGACGGAAACTGTCATATTTATATTGACCAGCACGCCGATCCCGAAAAAGCCTTTCAGCTTGCCTTGCATGCCAAAACATTCCGCTACGGCATTTGTGGCACCATGGAAACCCTGCTGGTGCATGCCAGCATTGCCCAGGAAGTATTGCCCCGTCTGGCACAAGCCTATGCCGAACATCAGGTAGAGCTGCGAGGCTGCGAAAAAACCCGCAGCTTCATTCCTGATGCGAAACCGGCTACCGAAGAAGACTGGGATACCGAATACCTGGGACCGATTCTGGCCATCCGCGTTGTAAACAGCCTTGAGCAGGCTATTGATCACATCGCCCGGCACAGTTCGGGTCATACCGAGTCCATCATTACTGAACGCATTCACGAAGCTACCCTGTTCCAACGACAGGTTGATTCCAGCTCGGTTTATGTCAATCTGCCTACCGTTTTTGCCGATGGCTTTGAATATGGTCTGGGTGCGGAAATAGGCATTTCCACCAACCGGCTGCATGCCCGTGGTCCCGTAGGCCTGGAAGGCCTGACCACCTACAAGTGGGTACTTAACGGTAACGGTCAACTTCGCAAATAAGGGTAAAAAATGCTGTATTTATGGATTAAAACCCTGCATATCGTTTTTGTCACCTCCTGGTTTGCCGGGCTGTTTTACTTGCCACGCATTTATGTCAACATGGCGCAAACTTCCAACCCCGATGCTTATCAGGCTATGCTGGGCATGGCTGCGCGCCTGCTGCGCTTTACCAACAAACTGGCCATCCCCGCCGTCATCTTCGGCCTGTGGATGATGATACAGTTCAAAATAGGCCTTACCGACGGCTGGATGCACGCAAAACTGCTTTTGGTTGCCGGTGTACTTGGCTATCATTACACCTGCGCCCGTATTTACCGGCAATTCGAACAAAACAAAAACACACGTTCTCATGTTTATTACCGCTGGTTTAACGAGATACCTGTCTTTTTGTTGCTTTTCATCGTTGCACTGGTCATTATCAAACCTTTTTAAAAAACAATATACATGTCTGAAGACAACACACCACCCCGCAAAAAACTCGTATTAAAAAAACCGGCCAGCCAAACTGAACAAAACACCGGAAGCGAGCACCAAAAACCGCGCCTGCGTTCGGGTGCGCGCGCCCGAAACGTAGCACTGGCCAATTTTGCCGAGTCCAGCACGGTTGCTGATGAAACCATCAAAAACAAAATTCAATCACGGCCGCTACCACGCACTGCCGGGTACGCCAAGCACCGCCCCAGCCTTGCTGACCGCTTAAGCCGTGGTGCCGAAACCATTAAAGAATTCGCCGATCCGCAAAAAAACACACGCAAGCCAGCCGTGGTCAAGGGTGATTCGTCTTACGAGGCATCCAAATCCCCACGCAGAGAACCAAGCAGGCAAAGAACCCAATTCAAGCACACTGAAATTTTCAGGGTATTTGCTCCCTGCCCTCAAGGACTTGAAGAAGTCTTGTTTGAGGAAATCAGTGCCCTGGGGTTTGAAAACGTAGAAAAGGGACGTGCCGGCTGTTCTTTTAGCAGCGACTGGATGGGTATCATGCGGGCCAACCTGTATTCACGCCTGGCAACCCGTATTCTGGTTCAGGTGTCACACGCCCCCATCATGACCGAGGACGATATCTATGAACTTGCCTACGATACACCCTGGGAACAATGGTTTGGTGCGGAGCACACCTTAAGGGTAGACACCTCTGCCATCAAAAGCCCCATGAAAAGCCTGATGTTCTGCAACCTGAAGGCAAAAGACGGCATTTGTGACCGCTTGCGTGACCGGGAAGGTGAGCGCCCCAGCATCGATACCGTCCGGCCCGATGCCAAGGTCCACCTATTCCTGTCCAGCGACAGTGCCACCCTTTACCTGGATACGTCTGGCGAGTCCCTGTTCAAACGTGGCTGGCGCCTTGATAAAGGCGAAGCCCCACTCAGGGAAAACCTGGCTGCCGGTATTCTTGCGCTCTCGGGCTGGGATCCTTCCATGCCCCTGTATGACCCGTTCTGCGGCAGTGGCACCATTCTTATCGAAGCGGCCTGGATTGCCCAAGGCGTACCGCCCGGTATTTCACGCCCGTTTGGCTTCGAACGCTTGCGCAATTTTGACTACCGTCGCTGGAAAGACCTGAAAGCAGACGCGCTAAGCCGCATGGCCCCCAGACTTGAAACGCCGTTATATGGGTCTGATATCAACCCCCATGCCATTGCTGCCGCCAAAGACAACCTGCACCGTGCCCGTCTTGCCGATGCCTCTATTTTCTTTGATGTCAAAGACGCCCGCCACACACAGGCACCGGCTGAACAGGGCTGGCTAATCACCAACCCGCCCTATGGTGAACGAATGGATCCGGAAGATGACACCTTATGGCGCGAATGGTCCTCTTGCCTAAAAAAAGAATTTGCCAACTGGAATGTGCATATTATTTCCAGCGACTTGGACCTGCCTAAAAAACTCAGGCTCAAACCCAAACAGCGCATACCGCTTTTCAACGGTGCACTGGATTGTCGCCTGTTTGCCTTTGAAATGGTTAGCGACAGCTATCGGAACAAATAATAATGACCTACCCTGCCAGACTGCGAATTTTTGCCTGCATGATGTACGAAGGCGTACTTTTGTTTGGCCTTGTTTTTTTCGCTTCCTATATTTTTGACACCATGACCCAAAGCCGTCATGGCCTCATGTACCACGCCCCACGGCAAGCCCTGCTGTTTGTGGTGATTGGCCTATATTTCATTATGTCGTGGAAACGCAAGGGCCAGACCCTGCCCATGAAAACCTGGAATATCCTGCTGTGCGACAAAAGCGGGAACAAACCGGGAACAGGCCAGTTAATCTTAAGGTACCTGCTGTGCTGGCCCATTCCCCTGCTGGGTGCTGCCGGCATTTACTGGCTTTTCCAATCCCTGGGCTGGGCATCGGTAACCATGTTCATTATTGTGACGCCCTTCCTGAATTTTGTGTATAGCTGGTTTGACCGTGACGGTTTAATGCTGCATGACCGTCTTGCCGGTACCCGTTTAATTAACATAGCCAGTAAAAGCGCTTAAATGTTAGAATATATGTACCAGTGTGTTCATTTATAACTCTGGTGCACTTAACAAACGTTTAACGCTGGCTGTCAGGGTCCAGGCTTGCATCCGGCAAGGCGTCTTGTAACAAGACGCTTAACTCACCACAACCGGAAACCTGCCATGCGATCCCTGACTATTTTCTTTCGGCCACTGATCCTCGTTATCGCTTTGCTACTATGTATAGCTCCTCACATAGCACAAGCACAAACACAAGATAAAAAACTATATGTTGAACTATGGGCCGAAGCGGAAGCGTTCCGAACCCTGGCCTCACAAAACTTTCTGACCGCTCTTAAAAATTCATCTACCCCTGAAGCCAATCTTGTCTTTGCCGAATTGGGTGAACTGGTTTGGTTTGATCAAGATAATGCCGATGATTGGTCGATTTTTTTCCGGCATTCACTTGTCAACTTTGTCGCGACTGGCAATGAAATGGAATTTGTCTACTTTCAGAACCCCTGGGCCGATATTACCTTACTGACCATTTGGTCCAGAACACCCAAGGATAATCGCCTGCGCATTGTTGATATTGGCATGCTCATGAGCAGTGTCATCCGTGGCGCCAGAGTTCCGTTCCCGATAGGTCGCGGATGGATGCGTGAAAAAGCGTATGCACCGGTTGCCATTGGAGAAATAAACGCAAAAACCACCAACCAGATCACCGATGCAGGAATAGGCAAAATCTCCAATCCGCTGGCCTCCCTGACAAGTGAACAGGCAGAAGCCATGGTTGCCGGCTCTGCCCTGCAATGGATGGAGTATCAGACCAGCCTGTTGCCATTGTTCGCCGATGAAACCGGCATAGCAAGTGCTATGCGCGCTGCCTGGAACAACGTGATGACTGCTGTCAACAAGAAACAACTAGCCAATGTGTTACCAGCCAACTCTCCCATTAAAAAACTTAACGCCATCGATCCGGCACTGTGGGCTTCTTTAGAACCAGTTGCCTATATCGAAAATGAGGGAAATGCAGTATCAATCTTTGCATCTTCACGCAATCCCAACACTTATGCGGCCTTAGCAATCAAAGGGGATGATAAAAAAGCAAAAATAACCCATTTTGATTTTTACCAGTTTTCCGATTTTCTGGACAAGGACGCAAAATGAATTATCCAGTTTTAACGACATTGGGTCTCTCGCTGTGTATCACAAGCGTAGCCATGGCACAAAAAACAGCGACTGTTATCGTACCGCCCCCCAGCAATTTCAACGCCATTCCCACAGCACGTAGTCAAGATGACAAGCCAGCTCCCTTCTGGGTTGTAGCGCAAGATAATCGCCCTACAAGTGACCGATTAAGTCCCACGGAAGAAACCCTGATTAAAGCAGGTGAATATGCCACCGACTCTGCTGTAGACCCTAGCGTTGAATTAGCCAAAGCTTACACGCAGAAAATCGCCGAAAAGCTGGAAAAGACTAGTAATCGAGACAACCGTCGATTAGCAAGCCATCTTAAAGGCATCGCGACTAAAAACAGAACACCCGGCTACGTAACCCCAAAAACAGCGTTGGATAAAAGTAAAGCCCTCGCTACCAAAGCTGCTGATTCCACTAAAAAAACTAACCAGGCCAAGACAAAAACCAACTTCCTGTCAAAACTGGGTACGGTGCTTAACCTCATTGAAGTCGTTTCAGTTGCAGCCGAAACTGCAGGTTACCTTTCAGCCGGTGACACCATAGGTGCTACCAGCGCTGCTGTCAAAGGGGGGGTCAAGAAAGGAGCTGAAACAGCCGGTGCGCTAGCCGGTTCTGTCTTTACACCGGCAGGATCAATCGCTGGTGCCATGGCTGGCAACGCAGCCTATAAAGAATTTGTCGAACCTAAGATTGAGGCAGCAGAAGAAGCCGCCCGTGACGAACAAACCCGCAAAAAATACGTAAATAAACCCTGGTACACGCCTCAACAGTATATGGACAGCGATGGCAATATCCAATACCTTTCAGAAGACCAATATATGGACAAAGAAACCGGTGATATTTACACGCGTAGTCCAGAGGAACAAAAAGAATACGAACATCAACAGCGCGTCCACTGGCAAAACCAAAATACCTTGCAAAAACTGATAGAAGATTATAAGAATGGAAAACTCAGCGGTAAAGACCTACTCGATCTTATAGAGCGCTACGATCGCCACGATGACGATTCCGTCTGGGATCCCGAAGCCGATACAGAAACGGATGAAGAAGCAAATGAAGAAACCAAAACGGAAACAGATGAAGATCAACCTGATTTTCAAGCGTTATTAGCAGATGTTCCTCCTGTTAAGCTAACCGCTAAGGGTTCAAAAACCCGAAAAATTGGTGATCTGACTGTACTAGAAACATATACCTTTACTTTCTGGAATGTAGGTAATTATGTTCCCCAATATAAGGCAGCAAGCCTTCGGGTTGATTTTACAAGCAAGACACACAACGACTACAATGTAATGACTGGCACATTCAGCGGAGGTCCTAACGGAACGATAACAATTCAACACGATGAAGGCTCGGAATCTTTCAATCTACGCAACGGTACACACGTGACAGGCGAACTGGGCAATTTGCCTATTTCAAACCCCGCCGCTTTTGCAAACTGGCCCAAAGAACTTAAATAAGCACACTTTCAGGTACGTGGCATTCACAAGAACGTACCTGCTAGCAATAACCATAACTACTAAACGGAGATCTGCCATGCGATCCCTGAATGTTATGCTAAGGTCCCTGATCCTTGTTTTGACTATGGTGCTGTACCTTGCCCCTGCTGTTAGTCACGCACAAAGTAAAAAACTCAACACCGAGCTTTTGGTGGAAGCAGAAACATTCCGGTTCTTTGCGGCCAGTGATTTCATAAATGCACTCAAAATGTCTTCCACCCCGGAGGCTAATCTCAAGTTTGCCGAACTGGGTGAAATACTCTGGTCGGGTGATGCAAATGCAGATAACTGGTCCATTTTTTTTCGCCACAGTTTAATTAACTTTGTCGCAGGTAATTATGAAGTGGAAACCATTGTTTTCCAGCATCCCTGGGCTGATATTTCACTGTTAACTGGCTGGTCACGCAATCCAAAAGACAAACGCATGCGTATTGTTGATGTTGGCATCATCATGAACAGCGTCGCACGCGGAGCCAAAGTCCCGTTTCCGGTGGGACGTGGCTGGATGAATGAAAAAAGCTACGCCCCCAACGCTGTGGGTAGCATGAACGCAGCTACTACCAAAGCCATTGCCGATTTTGAGTCAGGTAAAACCAAACACCCCTTGGAAAAACTCAGCGAAGAGGAAGTATGGGGAATGATTGCCGGTGTTGGCCTGCAATGGATGGAACAACAGGCTGATCTCTTACCCTTGCTCATTGATGAACCTGGCA
>Ga0265293_10005078_pt1 | contig 22421 bp, 25 predicted proteins | sample Munlanlewell138R_FD_192505 | JGI IMG/M metagenome (GOLD analysis project Ga0265293, IMG submission 192505) | Leachate microbial communities from a municipal landfill in Southern Ontario, Canada - Leachate well 138R | ecosystem: Engineered > Solid waste > Landfill > Unclassified | place: Canada... | reverse complement strand
GCCTATTATAGTGATTTTATTAAGGAGGTGAAATAACAGTGGCAGTTCGTATTCGTTTAAAGCGTATGGGTGCAAAAAAAGCTCCATTTTATCGTGTAGTAGTGTCTGATGCTCGTTCACCACGTGATGGACGTTTTATAGAAGAAATCGGCACATATAATCCAGTAACTCAACCTGCACAGATTAACATTAAAGAAGATCGTGCATTACATTGGTTACAAACTGGAGCTCAACCTTCAGATACAGTTCGCAACCTATTTAGTAAGTTAGGTATAATGCAAAAAAATCATGAAGCAAAACAAAAATAATTACCAGAGGGGGAATTCCCGTGAAAAGATTAGTAGAAGTGATTGCTAAGTCTCTGGTTGATTACCCTGATGAAGTACAAGTAAATGAAAAAATTGATGAGGATTCCATTGTATACGAGTTGCATGTAGCAGCAAATGATATGGGCAAAATCATCGGAAAACAGGGTAAAACAGTGAAGGCTTTACGTACTGTAGTAAACGCAGCAGCTGTAAAGGATAACAAGAAAATTTCAATAGAAATACTTTAAAGGGTTGGGATTATCTCAACCCTTTTCATCATAGTTAAATCGCCAAGATATATGATATGGTAGGTGGTTTCATGTTGATTAAACGTAATGTAAAAGTTAAAATGATTATGACAGCAAAGACAAGAAATGATTTAGAAAAGGAATTCTTAGGTGAAATTCAACAAATTAGAATGGAGCTTGAACAGTTAGAATTCCAAAGTAAAAAACTTATAGCTGAGGCTAAACGAAAGAATCTTGATAGTAAGCAAATGCAAATTAAAATAAAGAATGAGCAAGATAAACGTCTTGCTAGATTAGAACAAATGGAAATACGTGTTAAAGAAATATTAAAAGTTCCAGACGGTGCAGAGTTGGGATATAGTAATGTTGATAGCTTTGTTGAAGTTAGAATAGGTGATAAATGGGATTCGTTAGTTGAAAGCACAGAAATTATTTTGAAAGATGGTATTGTTATAGAAATACGTGAACAATAATTGATATAAGGTGATAATTAGTTATGAAAACATATCAAGGACAAAAGTTATTTCGGGTTGGTAAGCTTGTTAATACGCAAGGTCTAAAAGGCGAAATGCGGATGATACCAACAACTGATTTCCCAGAACGTTTTCAAGCAGGACTAGATTTTGTCGTTGAAAGTATAACTGGTCAACAAACTGCTGTTAAACTCGAACATGCTAGGCCTCATAAAAAGTTTCTTTTAGTAGCTTTTAAAGGCTATGAGTCAATTAATGAGGTAGAACATTGGAAGGGTGGCGAGTTGTTTGTTACCGAGGGGAATTTGGCTGAGTTAGAGGATGGCGAATATTACTTTCATCAGTTAATAGGTATGGAAGTATTAACTGAAGATAACAAGCCAATTGGAAAACTTAAGGAAATTCTCCAAACAGGAGCAAACGACGTATACGTAATACAAAGGCTTGATAAAAAAGATCTTTTGCTACCTGCAATTGATGATTGCATTATAGATATAGATGTAGATAATAATAAAATGATTGTACATATTTTACCAGGGCTTGAGTGAGTGCGATTATGAAAATTGACATCCTTACTATCTTTCCCGAAATGTTTACGGGTGTGTTGAACTCCAGTATCATTAAACGAGCACAAGAAAATAACATAGTTAGCATAAATACTATAAATTTTCGTGAATATGCTACTGATAAGCATAAAATAGTTGACGATTATCCTTATGGTGGCGGCGGTGGAATGGTATTAAAACCAGAACCAATATTTAGCGCCGTAGAAGCACTTGATATAAATAGAACTAGCCATATCATCTTAATGTGTCCACAAGGGGAATGCTTTGATCAAAAAAAGGCTGAGCAGTTAGCTAAGTACGATCATTTAATATTTATTTGTGGACATTATGAAGGATATGATGAACGAATTCGACAGCATTTAATAGATGAAGAAATATCAATTGGAGATTATATATTAACAGGTGGGGAAATACCAGCAATGGTAGTAATAGATAGTGTAGTACGACTAATTCCTGATGTATTAGGTAACGAATCATCAGCTCCAAATGACTCTTTTAGTACAGGTCTATTAGAACATCCACATTATACACGTCCACGTGAGTTTAGAAATATGAAGGTGCCAGATGTTCTAATTAGTGGTGATCATAAGAAAATTGAAGCTTGGAGATATCAGCAGTCATTGCTTAGGACATTACAGAGAAGACCAGAATTACTAAAAAGATTGGAATTATCTGAGGAAGATCACAATTTCATAAAAAAACACCTTGAATTAGATTAGCGTATATGATAAAGTATAATTTGTTGACTACGATGGTCCGCTGCTTGATATATAATGGCATGAACATCTGTAAGGAAGGAGTAATTTAAATGAATGTACTTAGCCAAATTGCTAAAGAACAATTAAAGAATAACATTCCATCATTCAAACCAGGAGATACAGTTCGTGTACACGTGAAGGTAATAGAAGGTACGCGTGAACGTATTCAGCTTTTTGAAGGAGTAGTTATTAAACGCCGTGGTGCTGATATCAGTGAAAGTTTTACAGTTCGTAAGATATCTTACGGTGTTGGAGTTGAACGTACTTTCCCGATTCATTCACCAAAGATTGACAAAATTGAAGTAATGCGTCGTGGTCGTGTTCGTCGTGCTAAGCTTTATTACCTAAGAAACTTAACTGGTAAAGCTGCACGAATTAAAGAAATTGTGAAGTAAATCAAAGTTAATTAAAGGAGCTGGTAACAGCTCCTTTTTTCGTGGAATTATATTAAATTTGTTTAATTATAAATAATTTGATAATATATATAAGTTAAGATAATTGTAGCTGTCAGGAGGTCATGTGAAATGCAAGAACAGGATTCGAACGAAATAAATTCTGCCGAATTAAATGTTAGTGACTCAGCAAAAAAGTGTGTAAAAAGCGGAACTAAAGAGTTTATTGATTGGGCAATAACCCTTGGCGTTGCAATTTTATTAGCATTTTTAATTCGTCACTTTTTATTTGCAATATTTATAGTTGATGGCGAGTCGATGTATCCTACACTTAAAGACTCAGAGTGGTTAGTTGTTAATAAGGCTATATATCTTATGGATGAGCCTAAACCAGGGCAAATAGTAGTATTTCATGCCACAGAGACTAGAGATTATATAAAACGAGTAATTGCTGTAGAAGGCGATGAAATTGAAATTATCAATGGCGTAGTTATTATTAATGGTGAACCAATTGCTGAGCAATATATAAATGAGCCAATGGAATTTTACAACAACTACCCTAAAACAATTATTCCTGAAAATAAAATATTTGTAATGGGTGACAATCGAAATAGAAGTGCAGATAGTAGAATGCCTGATATTGGACTAATTGATCTCAGTAAAGTTGTAGGTAGGGCTGATTTGGTCTTTTGGCCAATAGCTGAAATGACAAAGTTAAATTAAAAAATGAGGATGGTTGCTTTGACTGTACAATGGTTTCCAGGTCATATGGCAAAAGCAAGGAGACAGATTGAAGAAAAGCTTAGTCTTGTTGACGTAGTAATAGAAGTATTAGACGCAAGACTTCCATATTCTAGTCAGAATCCAATGATTCAAGAAATAATTCAAGATAAACCTAAGATTGTAATTTTAAATAAAGCTGATATAGCCGATTCAAAAGCTACGAAAAGATGGGTAGCGTATTTTCAGTCTAAAGGTATAACAGCAATTCCAGTTAATGCTCAAACTGGTGATGGGCTTCAATTAATAACTAAAGAAGCTCAAAATCTTTTTGTTCATCAAAGAGAAAAGCTGTTAAGTAAAGGATATAATCCTAGAGCAGTTAGGGCTATTATAATTGGCATACCAAATGTCGGGAAATCGACATTGATTAATAGATTAGCAAATAAAGCAATAGCACAAACTAGTGATAAGCCTGGAGTTACCAAGAAGCAACAGTGGATTAAAGTGGGTACTGATATGGAATTATTAGATACACCGGGGATATTATGGCCTAAATTCGATAATGAAGAGATAGGCTATCGATTAGCAGTGAGTGGTGCGATTAAAGAAGAAGTGTTTGATTTTGAAACAGCAGGCTATTACTTAGCTAAGTTTCTTATGGTAGAATACAAAGATTTAATACAATCAAGATATAATATTGAAGTAATCCAAGATGATCCTATGCAATTATTAGAAGAAATCGGCCGGAAGAGGGGATGTCTTCGCAGTGGCGGTATAGTAGATACTACATTAGCAGGTGAACTGTTATTACGCGACTATCGTAGTCAGAAACTAGGCAAGATAACTCTCGAATTTCCTGAATAACCCTCAATTGAGGGTTTTTTCGTTATATCTATAAACAGTATTAATCTAGTATAATCAATATGGGGAGGATGTCTATGAATGCAATTCAAGAAATGATAAATAATTTACAGCAGTATAAAGTTAAGGAAATAGAAGCTAATATCAATATCGTTAAAGAAAAAGATACGCCGTATTATGAGTTCATGGATAAATTATTACTTGCTTGTTTACAAGACGAACGAAAAAGCGTCCAAAACATTGCAAAATCATATATGAAATTGCGTGAAAAACAATTACTAGAGCAAAAACGTACTGAAGTACTATATAAATGGGAAATGGAACTATGGACAAGCGGGTGTATTACAATAGTAGGAATTGATGAAGTTGGACGGGGGTGTGTAGCAGGTCCAGTAGTAGCAGGAGCTGTAATTTTACCTATTGAGCCGAAGATTTTACATCTAAATGATTCAAAGAAACTAAGCCCACTTCAACGAGAGCATTTAGATGATCAAATTTGTAGTCAAGCAATTGATTGCGCCATAGGAGAGGTAAGTTCTGATATAGTAGATGCTATCGGGATTGTGCCAGCGACATTTGCAGCAATGAAGAATGCTATTAATAATCTTACTATTAAACCTGAACATATTTTGGTAGATGCCTTTAGAATTCCAGAGATCAAAACAAAACAAACAAATATTATTAATGGTGATCGTGTTAGTGCATCAATAGCTGCAGCTTCAATTGTTGCTAAAGTTTATAGAGACCGCAGGATGAAAGAGTTGCATAACATATATCCTCAATACGGGTTTGATAATAATAAGGGATATGGTACACAAGATCATATGGATAGTATTCGTAAATATGGCTTATCAAAGTTACATAGATCATCTTTTTTAAGGAACATATAGTCATGGATTATATTAATAACACTTTTTCACTAGACAAGACAGGATTACTATGAATATGCGTAGAATATATACATAACAATAAATATTTATAGAGTATAGTCTAGTAAGGAGATTTATTATGTATAAAAAAACTGTCTTATTAGTTGATGATGAAAGATCTATAATTAAAGGATTGAAGTTAAGCTTAGAGCAAGAAGGGTTTGAAATTAAAGTAGCCTATGATGGTGAATGTGCATATAAGCTGTTTCTTAGCGAAAAGCTAGACTTGATTGTTATGGATTTAATGCTTCCTAAGATAGATGGTTTTTCTCTATGTAAGATGATACGACAAAAAAGCAACATACCTATTATTATGCTAACAGCAAGAACTGAAGATGTTGATAAAATTGTTGGTCTTGAAATAGGAGCTGACGATTATTTAGAGAAACCGTGTAACACTAGAGAATTAATTGCTAGGATTAGGGCAGTTTTACGGCGGGTACAAGAGATAAATATTGAGCAATCAAAAATTGATATTAGTAACATTTCTATCGATATACTTAGAAGAAAAGTCTATATTGATGATAGTAGAATCTGTTTAACGGATAAAGAATTTGAATTATTATTGCTATTAGCTCAAAATGCTGGTGTAGTATATAGTCGAGATAATTTATTAGAATTAGTATGGGGATATAATTTTGTTGGAGATAGTAGAACGGTTGATGTGCATATTCGTAGATTAAGAGAAAAAATAGAGGAAAATCCTGCAGAGCCAATATATATTTTAACAAAATGGGGAATCGGATATTACTTCCAGGAGCTGAACTAATATGGGTAGTTCATCTAGAGCTAAATTGGTAATTGCTTATGGATTATTTATATTTATAATGTTAACGATGTATAATTTATTCTTAATAAGATATGTTGAACAACCATATTTATGGTATATATCAATAGTAATGACGATATTTGTTACTCTAGGAACATGCTTATTTAGCCTGAAAATTTTTACTATAGTGACCTCTCCTTGGCAGAAAGTGCGCAATGCTATGGAAGTATTAGGTGAAGGTGATTTTAGTATTAGGGTAGATGATGATGGTAACGAGATTAATGATATAGTCAATGTATTTAATAACATGGCAGAAAACTTACAAAACAAAGATAGCTTTAGAAAAAATTATTTGGTAGATGCTACTCATGAAATTAAAAATCCGATTACTTCAATTAAAGTTTTAAGTGAATCGTTATTAAGTAGTGATTCAAATGATATTACTCTATTTAAAGAATTTGTGCAAGATATAAATACAGAAGCTGATAGATTGATTTTTATATTGCAAAATTTATTGCAACTATATGCGTTAGATTTTGAATATAAGTCAGTAGTGGAGACAGTTAATATTCGGCAATATATAATTGAAGTTTTGAAGAATATTGCTATTGTTGCTAAATCGAAAAGTATTGATATTATTTATGAAATAGAACAAGATATTTTGTGGTCAGTTAGAAAAAAGAATTTCCATTACATATTAATTAATTTAGTAGATAATAGTATTAAATATTCATCACCTGATACAGTTATAAGGATAAGTGCATATGTCAAAGATAATATTCTGATTTTGCAAGTCGAAGATCAAGGTATAGGCATCCAAAAGGAACATATTCCATATGTTACAGATAATTTTTATAGAGCTAATTGCGATAATTCAGTTGGTAGTGGACTTGGACTAGCGGTTGTCAAGCGATTGACAGAGCATCATAATGGTCATATTGAAATAAAAAGCGTTATGGGCGAGGGAACAATAGTAATCATATACTTGCCACAAATTATAGAATAGCAATCAAATTGAATATATTTATAAGTTATACCATGCTTTGGATGATATCCAAGGCTATTTTTTTTATTTAAAATATTAAAACTTGTAAATAGTAGTTAACAATTTAAAAGCTATTTTTTGTTTTTAACAATGGTGGTGGTTATAAATGACTACCGTTATTTGATTAAATATGCGTTTGGCAAGAAAAAATACAGTTAATAAGTTGTATCTAAATGTTACTAGTACTTCATAAAACGTTACGAGTGAATAGTGAAATAGCTTTATGATAATAAATTAACTAGATAAAATCATAGTAGTATTGAAATAAATTTTGGTCATAATTAACTAAATTCTTTGTGATTGTTGATGATGAGGTCATTTATTGTCGGTAGTATTAATTAACTCACCTGTTTCTCGAGTTAGTCAGCATTCGAAGCTGCAATACCATTGGGACTAGCGTATATTGCAGCAGTTTTAATACAAGAGGGGTGTGAATTAAAGTAGTTGATTTTAATATAAGTGGTCTAAACATTTATCAGCTTATGACATAGAAGATTTAGTGAATGAAATTGTTGAATATACAGGTTAATTAAAAGAGGTTAAAGCATTACATCTGATCTAACAAGAAAAACCAGGGGATCATGTTTAGTATAATGGCTTTCGTTAGATTATTAAAAGGTGTAGTGAATTAATATAAAAATATATAGGGGAGGTTCTTAGATGCTAGCAAGATTGTTTATAACAATCGGAATCTTTATAGGATTGATATTTGGCGTTTACTGGGCTTATGACGCTTCGCGACTGTATGTATTTCAGTCGGGTTTTACAGGTTCATACACCTACAACTTGTTATTTGAATCAGCCACATGGGTAATACCAGTATCAATTCTATTAGGAATTCTGATTGGAGCTTTTGCGAAAGGGAAGCAAGATTCTTACATTGAAGATGGCAAGGTATTAAGACATGACGAAACAATGTTTTTTCAACATTGGAGTCACGCTATAGCAACATTGTTGCTAATAGGAACAGGAATTTGTTTAGGGCTACTATTTTTGCCAAGATTTTTAACTAATTCGCAGGACATAGGGTTTGTGATTAATTTACATTTTATTGGTGCCAGTTTATTTTTATTCACCGTGTTCTTCCATGTTACTAAAAACATTTTAACAGGTGAAATTGAAGAAAACATGCCTAAAGCTCATGATATTCCAGAAGCCATTGCACATTACAAAGCAATGTTAGGCTTTGGTAAACAACCAGATGAAGGTAAATATCTAGCAAGCGAAAGGCTGTCGTATCCTGCTTGGGGCGTTATAGTAGCTGGAATTATTCTTTCAGGGTTAATTAAAGTATCTGCATATATATGGGATATGCCAGAAGGTTTAATGGCATTAGGTACACTAATACACGGACTGTGTACCTTTGGGATAATGGGACTATTAATCGTACATGTAATAGCAGGAGCGTTAATACCTCCGTCATGGCCATTAATAAAATCGATGATTACAGGATATGTAACTGAAGACTATGTTAAAGTTCATCATGTCAAATGGTATAAGCAGATTAAAGACAATAAGAAACAAATAATAGATGAATCACTAGAAGTGGTACAGAATAACGATAAAACACCAACAATTTCAAACTAATATATAGTTATAGAGAGGAGACTATAATATGGCAAACGAGCCAAGGAAAGCCTCAAGAAGAGACTTTTTAAAAGTAGGCAGCGCCTCCTTAATCGGATTAAGTATAGGTGCTCTATTTCCAGGAGGTAAATGGTTAGATAATAAAATATATGCTATTCCAGCTTCAGAAGGATATCTTTTAGTAGATATAGAGAAGTGTCAAGGTTGTAATACCTGTATGATTGCATGTTCTTTAGCACATGAAGGCAAGCAAAATCTGTCTTTATCTAGAATACAAATTCAGCAAAATCCTTATAAACCATGGCCAAATGATTTGACTATAGATCAATGTAGACAATGCACATATCCTGCATGCGTTGAGGCTTGTCCAACAAATGCACTGCATGCAGATGATAACAACGGTAATGTAAGACTTGTTTCAGAGGGTAAGTGTATAGGATGCCAACGCTGTTTGGAAGCTTGTCCATATGAGACAACAAGTACAACATGGAATCATATAGATAGGCATAGTCAAAAATGCGATCTATGTTTAGATACTCCATTTTGGGATCGACAGGGTGGACCCAACGGTAGCCAAGCTTGCATTAAAGTTTGCCCAATGGATGCAATAAAATTTACTAAAGATGTTCCAACCCAAATGGGTAATTTAGGTTACAAGGTTAATTTAAGAGGTCAATCATGGGAAAAATTACGCTATAAAGTTAAATAGAAATTTCTAAATAAAGGTAGGGGACAAAATGAAAGGTTATCAGGGTAAAATATTAAGAGTAAATCTTACAAATAGAGAGATATCCATTATTGAGACTAAAAAGTATATTGATTATGTTGGTGGACACGGTATAGCATCTGCGATATTTTGGGAATTATGTAAAGACAAAACTATCGATGGGTTTGATCCAGCCAATATTGTTACAATTATGGGTTCACCAATTTCTGGTTCATTAACTCCGTCAGCTTCTGGAAGATGTGAAGTTAGTGGAATCGGAGTACAATCATCTCCGATTGGATGGTTTACTAGAAGTAACTTTGGTGGAAGATTTTCGGGAATGATGAAATATGCAGGTTGGGATGGCATAGTAATAGAAGGAAAAGCGGATAAACCAGTATGGATTGACATTCGTAATGATAATGTTGCAATACAAGATGCTAATGGTTTATGGGGTTTAAATGCGTGGGAAACCCAAGAGGAAATTTGGCAACAAGTAAATGGTTCAAGTGAAAAGAAAGGTTGGAAGGCATTAGGAACTAGCAGGGATTCTGGTTTAACGACTCAGAAGCCAGCAGTATTGACGATTGGGCCAGCTGGGGAAAACTTAGGTAGAGTTGGATGCTTGATACATGATGCTGGAAACGCAGCAGGTCAGGGAGGCTTTGGAGGTATTTGGGGTTCGAAGAATCTTAAAGCAATCAGTGTAATTGGGACAGGTGGTGTTGAGCCTGCTGATCCAAATGCTTTAATTGAAGCTAGAATTTCTGGGAAAGAAAACTATGCATTAGATCTTGATAACCCGACTGAAGGTTGGACAGGAAGTCGTTTTGGGCAATCGACTGGTGCTACAGTATTCTGGGAAAAGAAGGACAATGCTAGACCGCAGGCTTGTCAGGGTTGTATTGCAGGTTGTCGTGTAAGGTATGAGGATGGTATGGGTAATGAATCATCCTGTGTAGAAACAGCATTCTATGCAGGTTTCAATAAAGCAAAACGCGGAGAATTTACAAATGAAGCTGCGCTAGCTACCGACTTACTGCAGAAGCTTGGAATCAATGCATATGAAGCATTGCGAGGATTACAATACTTATTAGCTTTAGGCAAAAAAGGCTTAGTAGGTCCAGGTAGAGAAATAGATTGTGATTTAAATATTGCGGATATTGGAAGTTTGGAATTTGCAGAAAAGTATTTAAATATGATTGCATACCGTGAAGGTGTCGGTAATGATATGGCTGAAGGATTCTATAGAGCAGCACAACGATGGGGGAGATTGGAAGAAGATTTACAAACAGGCGACCTTATGTATCCGTATTGGGGGCTGCCAGAGCATAGTTATGATCCTCGTGTTGAAGTTAACTGGGGATATAGTTCAATATTAGCAGATAGAGATATAAATGAGCATTGCTTTAACGGGTTGTATTACGATCCTAGTAGAGCTATGCGTGCTGGAGTAGATCCATATCTGGCTGCTGAAGAGCTTACGAAAATTGTATCAGAAAAACTAGTACCATTTGAGAATAACCCTAACATGTTAAACTTTAGTCCGGATAATCATTATTCTGAAGATATGGCCAAACTTGTAGTGTGGCAAAGATGGTACGCAAGATTTTGGAAGCATTCTGTACTGTTTTGTGATTTTCGCTGGCCTGACTTCTTTAATGCAAATGCTCCTGATAATCGTGGACTTACTGGAGACCAAGGTGAACCAGTGTTCTATAACGCTGTTACAGGGGAAAACTTAACTTTCTTAGATGGAATTAATAAAGGAAGAAGACTTTGGAATTTAAATAACGCTATTTACGCTTTACAAGGGCGTCATAGAGATATGGTTGAATTTTCACCATATATTTATGAAGTTCCTTTCCAGCAAGCTAATGGCTATTACTTACCAGCTATAGTAGATGGCAAATGGGATTTTCCTAATTTAGTAGGCAACCATCTCTATAGAGATAAATTTGAAGAGTTTAAAACCACGTATTATAAATTAGAAGGATGGGATCCAACAACAGGTTGGCCGACTAGAGCAACTCTTGAATCATTAAATTTAAAACATGTTGCAGATGAACTTGAGCAAGCTGGGAAGTTAGGCAAATAAAAGTATACAACTATTCACCTCGGCCAAAGGACCGAGGTGTTTTCTTTATTGAATCCAATAGATGGTGTATAATTAGATTCAAACTGTTAAATGATACGAATTTATTTTACTATAAATTTGATAGGGGTTTATATATGGCTTTAGTAAGTTTCTTGCATGCTGCAGATTTACATTTAGAAGCACCGTTTCAGAATACAAGCTCTTTTGACGATCAATGGTTAGATAGATTATACCAATCGACATGGGATGCTTTTGACAATATAATTAATTTAGCGATTAGTAACCAGGTGGATTTTCTTATAATTTCAGGGGATATATTTGACCAAGAAGGCTATAATGCGCAAGCAAAGAGGAAGTTTCTGGGGAGAATCAAAAGATTATCAGAACATAATATCCATTCATATATTATTTTTGGCAATCATGATTTACTAACAGATTATAATGAAATTCGCAATTTTCTCGAACAAGACCAGTATATTTATGTTTTTTCAAATGATAAAGTTGAAGCTATAACTCATTATAGAAATAAAGTAGCGATTGCTAGGTTATATGGTAGAGGGTTTCGTAAAGAATCTCCATTTGATAACCCAGCCGTAGATTATATAGAGACGATTAATAATGACAACGAATCTGATTTATTGAAGGTCGCTATTGCTCATGGGCGAGTAGGTGATGTGGAAAAATTTTTGCCGTGTGCTTCATATTCACTTGCGGAGCTAAAAGCAACAAATATACATTATTGGGCAATGGGACATGTACATAAGTCGAAAGTAAACATAGAACCATTACCTTTGGTTGTTAATCCTGGTAGCATTCAAGGCACTAATACAGATGAATTGAATTCAAAAGGATGCTATTTGGTAAAATGGTATGGTAATAAATTGGTTGGTTTCAACTTTCATTCAATTGAGGCATTACGTTGGAAAAAGATTATATTTAATTTTAATAATTATAATGAAAGATTAAAAGCTACTATGACAATTGATGATATTGTCACAATACTAAGTAAGCAATTTAGTAACTTGTATGATGATATTAAAAAGCCACTTATTATTCAACTAGTATTCGAGGGGCAAGCAATATTATCTACACAGTTTGCAAATTTAAAGTTAATAGAGTCAATTAAACAAAGATTATCTACTGACGATGTTTTGGTAATTGAGATATTAGACCATACAATTCCTCAAATAAACTATGAGCAATATGAAAATATATCAGTTTTAGAAAGATTTTTAGCTATTATAGAAGCAGTTAAATCTGATTACGACATGTATAAACATTTAGAGGAGAGCTTGCAGTTATTATATGGAGATGTTAAGTTCCAAATAGTTACAGAAACAAAACCTAATCAAAGAGGAAGAGGGCAATGGAAACTTAAGAAAATTAAGAAGGATTGGCTAATATGGTTAGATCAAGCAAAGAAGTTAGGGATAAACTTGATTTTATTAAATAATAAGACTAACAACAACGATGTGTCATTATCTGAAACATGCCAGGAATTAACTAAAGAACAAGAAATGCTCTTTCGGCATAATCCTCATGAGTATATCCCAGATGCAACAATCAATCGATTGATGTATGATTATGAACAGATATCTGAAGAATATAATTCTACTAAAAATAATGCATGTAATGATAATAGAGTAGTCATATTGAATAGCAAGCGTTACAGGTGTGATGGTGAGCTATTTAGTGCGGTTAGACAATGGACAGTAATTACGATGGCAAAGTGGGCGCTTTCTAAAATTTGAATCAAATGGTGATTTTAAATGAACGTGTTTCAGGTTTTTCAAAACTTAACTTCATCACAATTTCAACAGCATCATTTAGTGTTACGCAATGGGCAAATTGTTAATGCAACATTATTAGATATGTTTGCAAACGGAGATGCAAAGATTAATATTCAAGGATTTACGGTAAGAGCTAAACTTGAAACTCCATTAGCTAAAGGTGAACACACTTTCATGCAAGTCGAAAGCTTCCAAAATGGTATAGTAAGAATGAAAATTATTGCTAATGATGAAAAAGCTTCTACTAATGTTCCTGAAAATAATATAAAACAAATGTTAAAAAATGCAGATTTGCCTACTAATTCATCATGGCGACAACTTATACAGCAAATGCTGCAAAGAAATATTCCCCTGCTGCCAGATATATTACAGAATGGAGTGCAATTATTAGGTAAACAGCCAACTCCAGAGCAACAGCAATCATGGTTAACTATGCTAGAACGTGGTATACCAATTACTGCATCTACGCATCAAGCGATTCATCAGCTGCTATATGGACAATCGATAAGTCAGTTAATTGATAATTTTAAGGGGTTAGTTGCTCAATATCTATCTGATAAAAACATACCACAAATCCTTAATCAAGAAACTATTAATAATGACAATAAACATATAAATCAAGTTAATCAGACAAGTCAAGGTATAGTTATAAATCGAGGTAATCAAGGAAATCTATCTAGTCAAAGCTTAATAGCTAATCAAGCCAATCTTAGTATTCAGGTGAATTCAAGCAATCCGGATAATAATTATAATCAAAGTAATATAATTTCAAATTATCAAGTAAATACGCAAGCAAATATTAATAGCACACAAAATAATACATCAGAAATAAGTCTAGATAGAACAGCAATAAATCAAAACCAAGATATAGTTAAAAATATAGTTCATATTAATGAAAATTTAAATCAACTATTAGCAAAAGGAAATGAGCTTCTAGCTCTTAAACAGCAAACACCACAAATAAATTCCCAACCTTTGTTATTACAAATATTTAAGATGATCGGGTATCAGCATGAGCAAAATACATTTCAATTGGTACAAGATTTATTATCAAATGAAGCCAGAGTCAATGATGCACCACTTAATAATAATTCAGCAAGTTTTCAAGATAATATCAAACAAATGCTAATACAATTGATAAATAACAATCAATACCCAACAGCCATTCGCGAAATTGCTAATCAAATCTTAAATAATATTACTGGTCAACAGTTATTTTCCTCGCCACAAGACACTCAGAATATTTTGCAAAACATAATGGTTCAAATACCTATAAATTGGGGAAATAATCAGCAAGATACATTAACGATTCAAGTACAAGGGAGAAAAGGGAAAAAAGCTATTGATCCAAATAATTGTTCAATTTACTTGGAATTAGCTCCTCCTAACTTAGGGGATTTGGGAGTTTTTATCCAAATAGTAAATAAAGTAGTATCTGTTAAAATATTTACTGAGAATAATCAGCTTAAACATTTAGTAGATTCAACAGCATCATTTTTGAGAACTGGCTTATCTGAGCAAGGATATCTTTTGTCTTATGTAAGACTTGAATTACCAAATCAACAAAATAATAACAAAAAAGAGCTATCGGCATATAGAAAAGTATCACCTAAAGGCATAGATATTCGTATATGAGAATATGAGAATAATTAAGGAAGTGCTGACATGGATAATAATAAGCGACAAAAAGCGGCTGCTATTAGATATGATCCGGAAAATGATAATGCACCAATAGTTGTGGCATCAGGTGTTGGACAGCAGGCGGAGAGGATATTAGCATTAGCCAAAGAACATAACATTCCATTGCAACAAGATACAACTCTGATAGAAGCATTAATTAAGCTTGATATTGGTCAGGAAATTCCAACAGAGTTGTATAAGGTTGTAGCTGAAGTACTAGTCTATGTCCGCAAATTAAATGATGCAGCTAGTATTGGTAGCAAATAGCAAAATAGCTTTTTTAAAAAGAGGGTAATAAAATGAATCATAAAGAGTTAGGAAATTATGGTGAACAGTTTGCGCTTCAATATTTGCAGAAACAAGGATATCGAACAATTGTGAGCAATTGGCGTAATCGCTATGGTGAAATTGATTTGATAATGTTATCTGCAGATGAAATTCTAGTATTTATTGAAGTGAAATTAAGAACTAATAATAACAAGGGAACAGGCTTAGAAGCAGTAGATGCACGCAAATTGCATAGAATCTATCAGCTTGCGCAAATATTTCTGCTTAGAAATCGTCAATATATTAATTATCCAGTACGTGTTGATGTAATAAGTATTATGTATGATAAATGTCGACGACAAGTTAAAGATATTGTTCATATTAAAGGCAGTTAATTTCTAAACTGTTTTAGTTATATATTTGTTGTAAAGTCGTTGTTGTTCACGAGCAATCCAACGAATTTCATATATCACGATGCTTATTTCTACTAATGCTTCCATTTTATTAGATGCGTTACCATGTTCGTTATACCACGCATTAAGCCTATCATAGAATTCATCCGTAATTGAAACTGTCTTCCATTGACGCTCCGTAGATGCGCTGCTATTTTTAAGTTTAAATAATTTGTTCATTAATGTTAACGAATTTTCTAATATATCTTCATTTGCTTGTTGTAGATAATCTATTATTACTTGAAATGACGGTGTATATGGGCTAGTTAGCCTGGATGCTAGTCTAGAATAGCGCTCTCGTTTAATATCTTTAATTAGTTGTAGCTTGTTTAGTAGTTGAATATCATAACGATATAAATCCTCAACAAGTTGTACATTAATTTGTAATTCTTTTGCCTGAGAGGAGAAAGGCAGAACGCGCACTTCATTTTTATATATTTCAATTTTGTCACTAAGCTTTTCAGATTGATTTATCAAATTAATTAAATAATCAGCGTCCTGTTGAGTTGGTTCTGCCTTACTAATGAAATCTGTTATTTTTTTGTGGAATAGCATTGTTACATCTGTATGATATTTGAATAATTTTTCTAGAGTGAATTTTCTATAATCCGCAGGAGCTAGAATAATATTAACTAATAAAGCAACAATTAAGCCAATAAAAATAACCGATATTCTTGCTAATGCATGCTCAAAAAAAATGTCACTTTGAGCATCCACGACGAAGATAATTGTCACTATACCTACTAAAATAACAGAATTCCATCGAAGCTTTAAAGCGATCATTATTAATATAACGGTCGATACTCCTACCATTAACGCTGAATTACCAAATGTTAATGATAGAATTATTCCAATAGTAATTCCGATCATAGTAATTCCGATTTGTTGTAAAGCATTTATATATGATTGGTAAACAGTTGGCTGCAAGTTAACGATTGCAGACACTGCAGCAAAAACAGCGGGTTCCGCATTAAGAGCATTAGCTATGGCTATGGCTAAAGATACTGCAATGCCAGTTTTTAGTGTTCTGCTACCGATTTTGAACCTATTTAAGGATAATTCACTCATTTACAACCCCGCCCTATACAATCATATAATATTAACTATAGTTGATTATAGTTGATTACATGAAAAATTGCGAGAGCCTATAAAAGTAAGTACTTCAGCAAAGTGAGGTATTTTCGCTAAAAATATTTCTCTAGGAATTTCCTGAGCAATAACAGGATTTGACAAATTTCAAACGAATTATATCATAAACTGCAATTATTCGAGCGAATATCCTTATGAGAGGGGTTATATCATTGAAATATCAATTTGTTAAACTGTTTTCGGCAGCAACTTTAGGTGTAGATGGATATTTAGTAAATGTTGAAATAGATATACAAAATGGATTGCCTAAATTCGAAATATCAGGCTTAGCCGATTCTACAATTAAGGAAGCGAAGGAGCGAGTTCGTTCTGCAATAATTAATTCTGGATATCAATTTCCACTTGGCAGAATTGTTGTGAATTTAGCACCTGCTGATTTACGTAAGGAAGGTACTCATTTTGACGTAGCCATTGCTATAGGAATTTTGATAAGTTCTCGACAAATTAATATCAAAGATTATAAGCTAATAGCTTCATTAATGATTACTGGTGAATTAGCTCTAGATGGAAGTGTAAGACCTGTTAGAGGCGTTCTTTCAATGACGGAAGCAGCACGTACAAATCATTTTGATAAAGTGATAGTACCTGCAAGTAACTGTCAAGAAGCAGCATTGATAAATAATATAGATATTATAAAAATAGACTCTTTGCAAGCATTGATTAATTATCTAGAGCATCCTATAGATGAAGCTGTTATCTTACAAAATAACTATTTAGAAAATATAGAATATGATGTTGATTTTTGTGAAGTGATAGGACAAGCTCATGCTAAGAAGGGTATAATAATTGCATGTGCAGGTGCACATCATGTGCTTATGGTTGGACCACCCGGATCAGGAAAGTCTATGCTTGCTAAACGTGCATTAACTATATTACCAATGCTTAATGATGATGAAGCACTTGAAGTTCGAAAAATACAAAGCATTGCAGGATATTATTTAGAAAATCACCAGATTGATAATCGACGCCCATATAGGTCACCGCATCATACTACAACAATTGTTGGACTTATAGGTGGTCAAAGCCCTCCCAAACCTGGCGAAATAACACTTGCTCATAACGGAGTACTATTTTTAGATGAGTTAACAGAATTTTCACGAAAAACCTTAGAAGTACTTCGTCAGCCATTAGAAGATGAGCAGGTATCTATAGTTAGGGGGAAATATTCTGTTCAATTTCCATGTAAGTTTATGTTGATTTCAGCTCTAAATCCGTGTCCGTGCGGGTACTTCGGTTCAGCTACCAAACAGTGTATATGCAAAGAATCGGAACGTAAGCGATATTTGAATAAGATATCAGGCCCGTTGAGGGACCGATTTGATTTGCAATTAGAAGTTCGTGAGGTAGGTGTAGATGAACTACAATTGAAAGCTAAAGATGGTAAACCTATAGAATCTTCAGATGAGCTAAAGGAAAAAGTAATAAAAGCTAGAGCTCGTCAATTAGATAGACAAGGTAAACTTAATAGCAAATTATCCAGTAAGGAATTAGAGTTACATTTACATTTAGATGATAACGCAAGTGCTTTTATGAAACGAACATATATGCAAATGGGTTTAAGTATGCGTGGATATCATAAAGTGCTAAAAGTAGCAAGAACTATAGCAGATTTAGAAGATAAAGATTGTGTAAATGCGAATCATATAGCTGAAACACTTAGTTATCGTACTGTCGATAAGTATTATTAATTTAAATATATAAAAATATTGATAAAGGAAAATGTATAGTGTTAAATACCATGTTTTCATTATACAAGGTGTAATTATGATTGGTGATTTTAAATATTTCCTTAAGAACACAGTGCGAAAAACAATTGATAAAAACCAGACTGATATTTTTAAAGGGATACCTGCACCAGCAATTGAAAAGCCATGTCCTATAGACGCAGTAAAGATAGATTTGCCCAATAAGGATTCATGGCAGCAGTATATTAAGGGTACTACAGTTGAACAAGCAATCGCAGAGCGTAAATCAAGAAGAAAATATAGTCTGCAGAAATTAACTTTACCTGAATTATCATTTTTACTGTGGGCAACCCAGGGAATACGCGGAATTCCTACAGATAGTAATGCATATAGAACTGTGCCATCCGCCGGTTGTCGCCATGCAATTGAAACATACTTAGCTGTTTTTAATGTTGAAGGATTAGAAAAGGGTATTTATAGATATTTACCATTAACACATCAGCTAGTAATTGTAAATAATTACATAGATTCAGACTCTAATGCTTCAGATAATTTAGAACAATTAGTTATTGCTGCTACATCAGGGCAAACGTTTGTTGCTAGGGGAGCGGTAACCTTTTTTTGGGCAACTATTCCTTATCGATCAGAATGGAAATTTAGTATTGCTGCGTATAAAGACATTGCCTTTGATGTGGGACATATATGTCAAAATCTATACCTTGCATGTGAAGCTATCGATGCAGGAACATGTGCGGTTGCAGCGTATGATCAAGAGCTTGTAGATTCATTGCTAGGATTAGATGGGGAAGATGAATTTGTGATTTATGTGGCACCAGTTGGTAAAGTCTCTGCATAATTTTGCAGGGATTTTTTGTAGTTTATAGAAGTAATGTTATAGAATTACTCTAAATTATGTAAGACTTTAAGATGATTATTATAATTGGATACGAAGGTGAGGTTTTTAAATATGATGTGGAAAGAAAAGTATAAGATTGGTGTTCCACTTATTGATCAACAACATGAGGAACTATTTAAGCGTGTATCTGCTTTTATTGGAATAGTTCAAAATAAAATGAATTGGGAAGAAAAATTGGAATCAGTTAAAGAAACTATGGCATTTATGCAAGAATATGTGGTTTTCCATTTTGATGATGAAGAAGTATATCAAGAAAGCATTAATTATCCTAATTTAGAAAGTCATAAACTAGAACATAAAAAATTCAAGCAAGCTGTGGAGAATTATGCGGTTAGATTAGATACTGAGGGCTATAGTGAGGAGTTAGTTCAGGAATTTAGTGGAAGACTAATGGCTTGGCTTATTATGCATGTTGGCTCAGTAGATCAAAAAATTGGTGAATATGTTGCAAGTCAGGAGGGGGAAATTTAATGAAGGCAGAATATATTAATCCTTTCTATTTAGCGACTAAAGATGTTTTCCAAATGATGTTGGATGTAGAAACTGATAAAGGGCAATTAGCAATAGTTGAAGACATGATCCCAGGTAAAGAAGCTAATGTTGTTCTTGGAGTGACGGGGGATTTAAAAGGTACTATTCTTTTTAGTTTTCCAAAAGAAATGATTCTAGAAATGGTAAAGATAATGTCAGGAATGGATGTAGATACTATAGATCATTTTGTATCTTCAGCATTAGGAGAAGTCGCTAATATTATTGGTGGCAATGCAGTAACAAAATTAACTGCTAATAATTATATTTGTGATATTGTACCACCTCAAATATTTATTGGTGAATATCGGTCACTTTCTATGGCTTCACAACAAGCATTATTATTGCCTATTTTAACGCCTATAGGTAAATTTGATATTAATATTTTTCTTAAAGAAAAGTAATAGCATAGCTTTTGTGATTAGAAATATGATATAAATACTATTAAATGTAAGTATAATATATCATAAAGCGGTGATTTATTATGAAGGCTGATTATATTAATCCCTTTATTAAATCTTTTACAAGAATATTTACCACACAATTTAACCAACAAGTTGAAATTGGCGAATTGTCAGTCTCGAAGATTCCTATAATATCTGAGGATATGAGTATTATCATAGGGATTACAACTGATATGACTGGTCAAATTGTGTTTGCTATGTGCGAAAACACAGCTAAATATATTTGTAGTTCAATGATGATGGGAATGGAAGTGCCTGAAATTGATGATATGGCTAGAAGTGCATTGCAGGAATTTTTCAATTGGGTTTGCGGACATTCTGCTGAAGACTTTTTGCAAATTGACCCACCACATACAATAGATATCACACCTCCGATGATAAGCATTGGAAGAACAGAAATGTATGCTGCTGCAGGCATTATACTATTAGTGCCTTTAAAGCTACCAAACAATGGTATTGTCGATTTATATGTGTCGTTAAAATCGAAAGTTTAACGGGGTGAATATATGATTAATGACATAATAAAAACAGATATAGTAGTAATAGGAGCAGGTCCTGGGGGTTATGTTGCTGCAATTAAAGCAGCTCAATTAGGTAAATCAGTTGTAGTTATTGAAAGACAAGAAGTTGGCGGAATATGTTTACATAGTGGTTGTATACCTTCGAAGGCGCTTATTAATGTCGCACATAAATATAATGAAATAAAGCAGTTTAGTTCTATGGGAATTGAATTGAATAATAATGCTTATATAAATTTCGAGCAAACACAAAAATGGAAGCAAACGATAATCGATCAGTTTACAAATGGGATAAAGAGGTTATTTAAAGCTAATAAGATAAAACTTATATATGGTGAAGCTACTTTTATGAGCAACCATGAGCTTCAAGTAAGTAGCGAATTTGAACATTTTAATATTACATATGAATATTGTATAATAGCTACAGGCTCTAGACCGATAGAATTACCTTCGATACCTTTTGGAAAGCGGGTTCTATCGTCAACTGATGCGCTTAATCTCAAAACTATCCCTGCCAAAATGGCTGTAATTGGCGGTGGATATATTGGTGTTGAGTTAAGTCAAGTTTTTGCTAAATTAGGTTGTAAGATTGACATTATTGAAGGCACAGAATCAATTTTACCAGGATTTGATGCCAGGTTGATTAGTTTAGTTAAGCGTAATATCAAGAAGTCTAATATAAATGTTTATACAAATGCAATGGCTAAGCAAGTAGATGAATATGAAAAGGGAGTTACTGTTAAGTATATAGAGAATAATAGTGAACAAACTATTGAAGCAGAATATGTATTAGTTACTGTGGGTCGTAGACCTAATACAAATAACCTTGGATTAGACAATACTAGTGTGAAATTGAATCACAGAGGTTTTATTGAAGTAGATAATCAATGTCGTTCATCAGTGCCGAATATTTTTGCTATTGGTGATATTATAGAAGGTCCGGCATTGGCGCATAAGGCATCATATGAAGCAAAAATTGTTGCAGAAGTGATTGCAGGACGAAATATATTTAGAGAATATAAAGCAATACCATTAGTTGTATTCTCTGATCCTGAGATTGCAGTTGTGGGTCTGTCGGAGGAACAAGCAAGAGAGCAGGGGAAGGATATTATAGTAGGTAAGATTGCATATGGTGCAAACGGTAGAGCTTTAACGCTAGATGCTCCCGAAGGGTCTGTTACACTTATAGCTGATAAGCAAACTAAAAAAGTAATTGGAGCTCAAATTATTGGTATAGAGGCATCTAACCTTATTGCTGAATGTGCTTTAGCAATTCAAATAGGAGTGACTCTAGAACAACTATCATTTACAATTCATGCTCATCCTACTCTTTCAGAGATGATTCCAGAAGCAGCAGACGTTGCTTTAATAAATATACATTAATGAGGCTGGGACAAAACCCAGCAAATAAAAAACAGAGTGGTAATCCCCTGATGAGTTAGGGTGAGTGCCACTCTTTATTTTTACAATTTTATAAATTTGGATACACATAAGGATACCATCTGATAA
>Ga0265293_10005076_pt1 | contig 22423 bp, 21 predicted proteins | sample Munlanlewell138R_FD_192505 | JGI IMG/M metagenome (GOLD analysis project Ga0265293, IMG submission 192505) | Leachate microbial communities from a municipal landfill in Southern Ontario, Canada - Leachate well 138R | ecosystem: Engineered > Solid waste > Landfill > Unclassified | place: Canada... | reverse complement strand
TGTAAGTGGACGCTACACATTGCTAAATGTTACATCCTTCCTAAAATTAGTTAAAATAAATTATCAAAAACCTGTAACAAAATTAGTCTTAAAATGGTCTTATACTATAGCAGCGAGAAAAATCAACTCATTTAAGGAACGAAAAGGTAGGTTTTTGTATATATTCAATAATTTACAAAGGGGAGTTTTTTTTGAAAAAAATATTATTCTTTTTTTTAATTATTTTTGGTGTTCTTTTCGCCGCATGTTTAAATACAAACGAAGTGAATATTGAAATAGAACAATATCAAGAAAAGATTGAGAATTTACAAAATGAATTAAGTGAAAAGCATGCTGAGCAAAAAAACCTTAAGGACAAAATCATTGCTTTGGAGGAAGAAAGCATGGAGTTCACCAAGTATATTTATCTGTCCCATGATGATGAAAAACTTTCATGGATGCAAACGCATGAATGGGATAGTGTAATTGTAACTATCCGGAATGACGATAGTTATAATTTCGTTTTGCCTGATTATTTGTTGAAAATAAATCTAGGTGCTCTTCTTGGTCGAATTCGAGTAGGTTACGCACCTCCATCACCAAGCAGTTATACGGAGTATTATAAATATATATTTGTGAAAGATAATAAAGAATATATCATAAATGTATATAACAGTAATCTCATAGAATATAATGGAGATTACTATGAGTGCAGTCGTAACGCAAGTGTGTTAGGAGAAGCTTTTCTTTTATACCCTAGAGAAATACCTGAAGATTCTTTGTTAAAAAAGATTTACGAAAGCAAGCTTTGGGGAATAAGTTCGGAGATCTTCAGAATAAGACAAATAGCGGGACTTATTCAAAGATTTATTGATGATGGTACAGTGGTTAGTATTGAAAAACCATGTACAGGAGATATAAAAGTAACAGAAAATCTTGTTGAGATGAACTTTTATAATAAAGGTAAAAAAATTACAGTATATTGGGATGAAGGGTATATATGTATAAAAGGGAGTGAAACAGAACAATGGTATAGTTCGAAAAAAGATGTTAACTTGATTTCTATTTATTGGAATGCCATGACTGCGAATTAAAAGTAAAAGGTTGTTAGGTACTTTTGACAAGTTGGACTATCCAAACTTAACTCTCGTTTTGTCATGGCGTTTGCTGACAGAATTATAAAAAGTATGATCGTAATAAAAGAAGATACTATCAAAATTTACAAAAAAGTTGTTTCTTTATCTAATGAAAGTATTCCTGATTATCTTTTCGGCAGAGATATTGACGATCCAAGGATTGGAGAAACGCAAAAGAAAATACACTTCAGACTGTTTATACCGGAATACATTTCAAAAGGATTCCAATTAAACAAGATTGATATAATAAATAATTATGATGAAAAAGAAACGGTTACTTTTTTATATAGCAGCAGTAATGACAAAAAGGATTGTTTTGAAATAATACAGTGGAATTTTCCGGCTGAATCAAATATAGCAGTGAATATTACCAAGGATGAAAATACAAAGATTGAGTATTTAACAATTGATGGAATAGAATATACGTTGATAAGCTATGAAAAAAATCTTAACAGTCTGTTATGGGATAATGGCACTGTTAGCTGTGAAATAAACGGTAATTTAAGCAGAGATGAAATAATAAAAATTGCAAAGTCAATGAAATAGGGCGCACAAATTTCACACCCAATTTTATTAATATACGTATATGTAAGTGGACGCTACACATTGCTAAATGTTACATCCTTCCTAAAATTAGTTAAAATAAATTATCAAAAACCTGTAACAAAATTAATACTAAAACAGTCTTATACTATAACAAAGGGAATTAATAATAGCTTTTCACCTTGTCAAAACACAGGCTTTATTATGACAGTAGCGGGTATAATGCAAAATACCTGCTACTGATTATAAGAAAATAGGGGGTAACTATATTTATGAAAAATAAAGTATTTGTAGTAGTATTAGTTGTAACAATGTTATTAACAGGATGCTCAGAAAATAAAAATGCAGTTACAGAGTTAGATGATAATGAAATAATGGATATGTTTTCTGATATGTTTTCTGGAAAGCGTGGGGAAGTGACAAATATAATAAGATTTCAGGGTGGTTCTGGAGCATTTGCATTAGTAGAATTATTTAGAAAAAACGATGATGAAAAATATAACGAAAACAATCATTACTTGTTAAATTTAACAACAAAAAAAGTGGAAAATCTTTATGCAATAAACTGTTATGTTGAAGAAATCATTAATGAAAATTACATGATATTTAATTCAAATAGCCCCAATTGGCGTGGGTGGCCATTTCCCTATACTTATAATGTGGTCAGGATTAATGAAAATGGAAATGATGTTGATGAAGATAAGAATAATGATACATTTAAAGGATGGAGCGAAGCAAAATACCTTGAATTAGCAGAACCAACGGCATTTGGTTTCGAATATCCATGTGACCTGATTAATATTAATTTAAATTTTTCCGGAGTTGAACTACTATTTAAACCCACTTTTTATGCTGGTGGAATGCCTTAAAAGTCAGAATTCGAATAAGATTTGAAGAAATTAATGAAATTAATGTTTTTTTGAAGTCTAAAGAAAATTATATTAATTCAATCTCAAAGGAATTTTAAAGATAATAGCGCGCAAATGATATTTGATATGCGTTCAGAACTTAATAGAAACAAGGGCGATCAGCACTTTTGTGTAAAAAGGATATTATAACAATGATACTATATAACCTTAAGACAAGCAACAAAAAAATCGAGCAGCCGTCTTTCAGGTCTATTCAGGGTCGAGTAGATACACCCCTTGCGGGGTGTACCCCTCACAGAATCCGATTGGGGTAGGGGTGTCGATTGCTGTTATTGCACATAAACTACTTCAACCACAGCCCAATACGCAGAAAAAAAGACGGCTAAAGTAAACCGCCTTTAAAATTCATTACCTAATTTAAACCTGACAGCAACAAGCGTCGCCGTCCTTAATGATATTATAACACATCTTTACTCAAAGTAAACGGTGAAATTAAAAATTATGGATTGAGTTGAGCAAATTCCCCTTTCGTAAATAAAATGTTTTCATATAATATTAAGACTGAACAGACACAAGTTCACAGGCAATCGGTTATTTTTCCGCTAATTCTATAAACTCCTTAAACGTTATTGAGGTGTTATTGTTTATCATCCCATCAATTATCTCCTGTTCGGTAAAACTTCTTATTATCGAAAAATTCTCATCCAAAACATGTATAATATGGTATCTATCAAAATCCATGCTGCTTACTGCTTCCCAAAGGCAAAGCGAATGCAAAACTACAATTTCTCTCGCTGGATATATTCCTTTATTCTTTAATTTTGAACGCCTGTAAATAACGCTCCTAATATTCGCATAAGAAGTTTCTGTTTTCTCCATTTTAGCTGACCACAGAATATAAATACCAACCATAACCAGAGCAAAATTCCAGTTGCTATAAAAACTTGATAAAACTCCAATTATAATCAGTATAGATGCCATTACAAACGATAGGCCTCTTACAAGCCTTGCTGCTGATAATAGCCCTGTTTTAACCATCAATAGGTCTTGTAAGATTTTGCTACCATCCATTGGCCAGACAGGTAAAATATTAAATATTGCAAGATAAATATTCGATGTTTTTATAATGTGGAGTATGGGCAAAGGATCATTTACACAACGAATAAATAATTCACATAATATAAACAAAACCAGATTAAGAGCTGGTCCGCAAGAATTTATCATAATTCTTTTTAGCCTGTCAATTTGTTCTGTTCCAACGCTTGCATGCAAACCAACTGGTAAAAAAGAGACAGATTCAACTTTACAGCCTAAAAGACTGGCACAAGCTATGTGGGCTGCTTCATGAAGAACAATCATTAAAAATGCTACTAGGTATTCTTCTGCAAAACCAGAATATATGGCACATAGTGCTACAATGGGCAGTAGAACGCTTACATCAAACTCTACTCTCTTAATATGGAATTTCACACTAATGTACCTTTATATAATCCATGGGGTTCACAGTATTTCCGTCTTTCCACATTTCAAAGTGCAAATGAGATACATGGCTATGCCCTTTGACATTTATTTTGCCGATATTTTCTCCTTCTGCTACAAATTGTCCTGGTTCGACTGATATTATGTCACAATTTGCATATATAGTCTTGTATCCAGCTGAATGCTTAATAACTATGTAGTTTACAAGGTCAGGTTTAGAACCAGTTTCCGCAACAGACCCATCCATTACAGATTTTACATAAGTTTCTTCAGCAACTTCTATATCTATTCCATAATGAAAACTCTCCCATGCAGAAATTGATTCATCCATCCATCCGTATTTTAGAACTACTACACCATCAACAGGTGGGTTTAAAGGAAGCTCCAGGTTTATAAACTCTGATGACATCACTTCTGTTTTGTTAAATTCAGGGTTTGCTTCATTGGCAGACAATTGTGCATCTTGTTCACTGTCATTTATTTCGTTATTTTTTATAGCATGTGAATCGGGCAACACAAAATCATCAGCAACAGGCAAGATAGTGTCGGGGTTGCTTTTAACGTCATCTTCTGCTAAAATCCCTGATTTTATTCCTGATAAAAAGCTGTCAATTCGCTCATAGACTGTTGTTATGTTTATGTTTTGGGTCAGGAGCCCTCTGATTCGGTTTATTATATTATCTGTTGTTGGCGTTCCTATATTCTTAAGTGCAAAAGCTATCAATAAAATTAGCGTCGCTGCAACAATCTGCACAAATAACTTTTCGATAAACCTTGGCGTATCTCTATAATTTTTTTTACGTTTTTTTACACGTACCCTATGTCGTTGGTATCTTGGTCTTATAACAACATCATCCATGAAAGTACACATCCTTTTTTGTTAGTACTATAACGGAAAATATCTAAGTTCCTATCAGGCGCATCTCATGCATCTATAGTTCAAAAAGATATAGGTTTTGAGCGCTTGATAGATTATATTTATATTATGTTAAATTTATTACATTAAAAGAGTGGGCTACTCCACTTTTTTCGCGAGGGAACCTTATGGTTCCCTTGGACGGATGCTCCGCATCCTTAAGCACCCTCCTTAAAGCGGCAAAGGGGCTTCCCCTTTGCAGTTCTCATTGGATAAGAAAGTATACTTTATATCCAAAAAAATTAATAGGAAGCTAATCGCGCCCGAAAAGCAAGCGCGATAGCTTCCTACATTTAACAAATTCTTTATTCTGATCATCTCCCAAAAAGTCACTATAACTTATTGGAGAATAATCATATTCTTGTTTACCTCGTCATGCACTATACTTGCTACTTTCCGCTATTTCTAACCTTCAAAATAGGAATATTAGCTACAAGTGCAGGTACTGTTCCGTCTCCTTTTTCATTCTCTGTTCTTGTAATCTGAATATCTAACCCTTCTTGGTCAATATCCATATAATTTTGGATAACTTTTATTATTTCGCCTTTCATCATTTCCAGAAACTGAGGAGACACATTCGCCCTGTCGTGAATCAACACAAGCTTTAATCTTTCTTTTGCAGTATCCTTTGACGCCTTAGACTTCCGGGTTGCAAATCTTAGTAATCCTGCCAGCATTTTATCCCCCCTATAAAGAACTATTAACACCAAATAGTTTTTTTAGTTTGTATAGAAACCCTTCTTCTGACTGCATATCAATAATAGGTATATTCTCACCGAGTATCCGTCTTATTATATTCCGGTATGCCTGACCAGCTGATGACTTACTGTCTGTAATGGCAGGCTCGCCCCTGTTTGTTGATACCACAATTTTCTCATCATCGGGTACAACACCAAGAAGATCTACTGCCAGTATATCAATTATGTCTTCTATTGTCATCATATCACCACGTCTTATCATATCAGGTTTAACTCTGTTGATAATGATCTTAGGATTTTTTAGCTCATGTGCTTCTAAAAGTCCTATTATCCTGTCAGCATCCCTTACGGCTGACACATCCGGAGTGGTAACCACAAATGCTTTATCTGCACCAGATATTGCATTTTTAAAGCCTTGTTCAATTCCAGCCGGACAATCTATAATAGTAAAATCAAATTGCTGCTTAAGCTCTTCGCATAGCTCTATCATCTGTTTAGGATGGATAGCATTTTTATCCCGTGTCTGGGCAGCGGGCAAAAGATATAGCCCTTCATAGCGTCGGTCTTTTATTAATGCCTGTTTCACTCTGCAGCTTCCCTCCACTACATCCACTAGGTCATAGACTATTCTGTTCTCAAGCCCCATAACAACATCCAGATTTCTCAAGCCAATATCCGTATCCACAAGAACAACCTGCTTGTTTTCTAGCGCCAGTCCTGTACCAAGGTTTGCAGCGGTGGTAGTTTTACCGACTCCACCTTTTCCGGAAGTTATAACTATAACTTCTCCCATATATGACCCCCCTAAATTTATCTCTCGTTTATTATCACATTAGCGTTTTGTATATCAGACCCAATTTTATCCTCTACCTTAACAATATATTACGATTATTTCCCTTTGTCAATCTTTTGGAACAGTATGGTAAAAACTCTCTATGTACACCTGATCATCATTAATATGTGCAATTTCAGGTACTTCTGCATTAGTATCTACTGAGTCAGGCGCTCTGGTAATAATATCTGCAATCCTCAGTTGCATTGGTTGAAGCTTAAAGGCTACCACATATGCGTTCCGGTCGCCTTTCGAACCCGCATGTACCATTCCTCTTAATGCACCGATAACAACGACACTGCCAGATGCTATCACCTTTGCACCTGGATTGACATCTCCAACTACAACTACACTTCCATCATAGGTTACCACCTGTCCTGAACGCAGAGTTCCTCTAAATATCTTTGCTTTGCTATTAATAATATTTCTTGTTCGAAGCATCTCTTCTGTAGCGGTATTTTGCTCAGATTTTATTGTTTCCTCCATAAAACTATTTATAACGACACCGCTTTTATCAAGCAGAAGCTTTAATAACTGTCTTTGTTCTTCATGTGAAAGCTTTCTTCCTCTGTATTTTATCGACAAAGTACCCTGCTCAAAAAATTTTGGTGCAGATCTTATTTTATTTTCAATATCATCTAATATATCTTCAAAAGGATCCTGGTCATTCATAACAATTATGAGTCCATTAACAGTCCCTTTAAAAGTAACTTCAGTAGACAAAATAAACATACCCCCGTTTGCAGCATTCATACTTAAAGCTATTATATCATATTTCAATCCACGCACCTGTTTAGGAAGCGACATATTTTTCATAATCACTTAGTCCCTGTTTTATTATATCATGAATTTCGAAGAAACTACATGATATAATAGTGCATCTTCAATCTGCTTTTTCTAAGTAAGTTGACATTGTAAATGCAACCCTTGACGGGACAAAGCATTACTTTACTCCAACGGCAACTCCTGATATATTCACTGATTTGTCAGGGCTCAATTTAACTATCTCGGAAAGTCAGGATGGTTATATTTTAAAAACAAAAAAAGACATAGTGATGACTTTCGATAAGCTGGAGGTTGGTAATGATACAGGTTACCTTAAAACTATTGAAGATAATAATTCCAACAAAATAACAATTTATTATGAGGGCACTAGAATTTCATCGGTTACCGATGGTGCTGGAAGAGAAATAACCTTCGGCTATAATTTAAGTGGCAGGCTGAACCGTATAACAGACCCATCCTTGCGAAATACATGGTTTGAATATGACAGTTATGATAATTCGCTGCTATTTCGAGTGACATACCCTGACATGGTATCTTCCCATTACTATTATAATACTGCATATAAATACCTTGAGAGTGCAGTTAATTATGATGGCTACAAGCTTATGGTCTCCTACTACCCCAATTCACCTTACAGGGTCAGCAGTCTTGAAGAAAAGCATAGTGATGGTACGCTGGGGCAAAAACAGTAATAAGGAAGAGTTCGGTAACATTTATGGATTTGGTACTAAAGGGAATCTTGAAACCTATTCCGGTTTGACAGGCGAAAAATCACTTATGACTTATGATGCTTATCACGATATTGAAAAATATACGCCATATAAATATGGACCTGTCACCAATTTTGAGCATGTAAATCACAATCTTACTAAGATAACAACTCCGGGAGGAGCTCAAACAAATTACACTTATGACGAATATGGCAATATCAAATCCTGTAAAATTGGAGATGCAAAAAATATTAACACAAGTATCATGAGTTATACTGCCGATGGTAATTACCTGTCATCTATAAAAGATCCTTCAGGCAATACTACGGAATATAGCTTTAATACGCAAAAAGGTACTCTTGATAATTTTACTGATGGAAAAGATGAGACCACATATTATGAGTATTACTCTAATACTGATTTGCTTAAATCAGTATCAAGAACTGTCAATGGTCAGACAATGCAAAACAAATATTTTTATGATAGGGACAGGCTTGATGCTATAGAGCATAATAATTTTAACTACAGCTTTGATTATGATTCTCTTGGAAACATGACAAAAGTTTTGGCAGGCACCCAGACATTAGTTGAGAATTCATACGAATATATTAATGTTGGCGGAGCTATGCGCAGCACTGGCCGGTTATTGAATACTGACTATGCGAATAACCAGACCATAAGCTATGAGTATGATGCCCTTGACCGGATTACTGCCAGAAAGTTCAATAATGATTTACGCAACAGGTACCAATATGATGCTAATGGGAATATCGGACTTGTTGAGGACTTTGTAAATGGTACCAGAACTAGGTTAATATATGACATGGGCAACAGGCTTGTAAGGTTGTCAGATTCATTAGGAAATAGGACTGATTTTGGTTACGACAGGTTAAGCAATTTATCACAGGTGGAAGAAAGAATTAATGGCGCCACCTATGAAACAGAATACAGCTATGATGATGATAACCGTAATACAGCAGTGTTTTTTAATAATGGTCAGGCTGTCAAATCATATAATTATACTGAGCCTGAAAGTACAATTTCATTGAATAGGCTGATAAGCTCTACAATATCTGAAAATGGAGTTACAAAATTTACAATAAACTATGCCTACGAAGACGGTATAGAAGACTCCAGCACTTACAGGCTAAAGACTGTTGACAATAATGGGAAAGAAATAGGCTACACTTATGATGCAAACGGTAATATTGATACAATAACAAACAATGATGATGAAATAAAGTACCATTATGACGAAGCAGGTCAGCTGATAAGGGATGATGACCCTATAACCGATAAAACCACAGTTTATTCCTATGATAATGGCGGCAATATTAAAAGCAAAGCAATATATTTTTGCGCTACTGGGTCTGAGCCGGTTAACCTGATTGATACGTATGTTTACGGATATGCAGACACTGATTGGAAGGACAAGCTTACAAGCTATGATGGCAAAGCTATAACCTATGACGCAATCGGAAATCCTCTCACTTACGATGGTTATACCTACACTTGGGAAGATGGAAGAAGATTGGCATCTATAACCGGAAACGGCAATAATATCAGCTACAAATACAATGACTCAGGTATCCGGACTGAAAAAACCGTAAATGGTATAACAACAAAATATCATCTTGTCGGAGACAAGGTAACTTACGAAAGTGACGGCAGCAATGAGATTTATTACACCTATGATTCAAATGGCAATCTAATAAGTATGAATCTCAACGGAACAGAATACTATTATGTAAGAAATGGGCAGAATGATATAATAGGATTGGTTGACAGTACAGGAACACAGGTAGTAATATATACCTATGATGCTTGGGGTAGCTTGGTAAGTACTACAGGCACCTTAGCGGACACTGTCGGAAAGATGAATCCATACAGGTATAGGGGCTATAGGTATGATGAAGAAACCGAATACTATTATTGCCAATCACGTTACTATGTACCTGAATGGGGTCGGTGGCTGAATGCGGATGCTGTAGTAGGTCAGACCGGTTTACTGCTTAGTCATAATATGTTTGCATATTGCTATAATAATCCTGTGAACATGGCTGACCCAGATGGTGATATAGCCTTGTGGATTGTTGGGGGTGCAATAGGAGCAGTTGCAGGAGCCATTATAGCTGGTGCAAGTTCAGGATGGGACTGGAGGTATATGGCTGCAGGTGCGGTAGGCGGTGCACTTGTTGGTATGGGTGCTGGTGCTTTAGCCCAAACTGCATATGCTGGGATAGTTGGAGCAGGTGCTGCAAGCGGAGGCACTATAGTAATTGGTGAAACAATGAAAAGGGTAATATCATATGCAAACAACATAAATGCTCAAGTTTACAATGGTTTTAAATTTTATGATAAAATTAAAAATGTATTTGGTACAAAAATTGCTAACGGAATTGGAGGTATTCATAATGCCGTTTGGATTATGGATAAAATGATTAAACAATATAAAATTGTTGATATAGGCATAGATGCAAATAGGGCAACTTCTTCTCCCTATTATTACATGGAAAGCATTTTAACCTTTTTCTATAAGAATAAGCAACTTGTAGAAGAGTTTTTCAAGTAAGGGAGGGCTATTAATGTTGCTTAGAGAATTGATTTTGAAAGGGTTTAACTTCCTAGTAGATGAAGAACACTTTAAGTTAAATGTTATTGACATTACTCATGTAGTAAAAGAAATTATATATTCAAAAGAGAATATTTCAATAAAAATATCAGTTGAAGAAATGGAGAACTACTTTAACATTGAAATTGAGTATACTTCACAAAAACATAAGTATTGTATTAGTGACAATCTACCCTTGTATAAAGAATGCAATATGTATTCAGGTACTAAAGATATTGTTTATAAAAGCATTTTTGAGCTAACTGAAAACTATATAACAGAAAATGAATTTAAAGATAAAGTGAAATATTTTTATGCTAAATCTAAAAAGTTTTTTAAAACTAAGGGAGCCTTGGCGGAAGTAATAGGGATATATGGAAATGTTATCAAATATGCTTTAAGAAATATAAGCCAAATAAAATAATAATATTTCTACACTATGTTCCCAAATGGGGTCGGTGGCTGAATGCAGATGCTGTACTATTAGAAGGAAGGATGAGTGCAATGACAATAAAGGAGAAACTCTATTACTTGATAAAGTCTTATTTGTTAGGGCAGTATGATACCAACACTTTTAGCAGCTTGTTTACAAATACTTTCAACCTTGAAGTCGAGGGGAAAGAGTTGAACGAATTTGAAGAGGAGGCATTTGAAGAGCTTCTGAGAGTCACTTGCAGGTTTTCACCATATGAAGAAGACTCGAAACTGCCTAACGTTTACTTCAACGAACAGCAGGTTAAGACAAAAGCCGAAGTGACTTTTAGATAGGCTATCTGTGGATAGTCTTAAATAAGTTACCGTTTTTCAGGGGTGAAATCTAAAAACTAAATATTTCTTAAATATGAAAAAATAAATGGTAAAATTTGAGCATTCAAACGGGATTTTATTCTAATTTTGGTAACATTCAGGATGTATGGCGTAAAAAATTGTTTAAATTATTTACACACAGATTTTCGGTAGTAAGTATAAACTGAACTTGAATGGTGCATGGAATAAGGCTTCGATGCCTCATGCTGGAAGGCATGCGAATGCTTACCACCAGTATATGCTGGATCAAATTAAGAAGTTTGACTCTATTGCAAACGGTGATGTAAATAAGTTCTTGAAACTGTTTGAACAACTTAAACAAAAGATAATTGATAACCCAGATATTTTGACAAAAAATTATTGGCAATAACTATGCGAGGGGTGAAGCTAATGAAATACTATAAAGTTATGTATGATTACGAGAATGACAAAAACGCTATTTGCTGTAAGTCAGATAATTTATTTGGTATTAGCAGGTATGACTTAGAGAAAGGTAAATTGCTAGATGCTTGGGATGAAAGAATAGTATTTAACTATAATGTCAAGGAAGGGCATATTCCGACAGATTACTTGGGGAATAATTTAGGATGGCTTATTGTTTCAGCTACGTTTAAAAACATGCTTGAATCAACTGGAATACAAGGCGTACAGTACTTCCCTATAAGAATAGTAAATGAGAGTACTGGTATTGAACTCCATGATTATTTCGTTGCTAATGTCCACACTTTGGTAGATGCACTTGACTTGAAGCACTCAAAGTATGACGAGTTTGAACTGGATGATGGAGAAAAGGTAATGTCAATAGAGTTCCATGCATTAAAGAAAGAGACTATTAAAGGTAACCATATATTTAGATTGAAGGGGGATAACATTCCTTTATTTGTCTCGGAGGTTGTAAAAGATTCGGTCAAAAGACATGGCATTACAGGTTTTGACTTTTTAGAGGTTAAAACAGTATAAACGACTATGAAAAAGCTCTGCTGGAGTGTAACTCTCTGTCAGGGCTTTTTTTATGCCTTACCCTACCCTATCCTGAACATAAGAACATGACTAAAAGCTTACATTTCCAAATAAAGAAACAAATGGTATGGCAACAAAATATCATCTTGTCGGAGACAAGGTAACTTACGAAAGCGACGGCAGCAATGAGATTTATTACGCCTATGATTCAAGTGGCAGCCTAATAAGTATGAACCTCAACGGAACAGAATACTATTATTGCCAATCACGTTACTATGTACCCGAATGGGGTCGGTGGCTGAATGCGGATGCTGTAGTAGATCAGACCGGTTTACTGCTTGATATTTTTGCTCATCTGACATATAATATAATCAAGTAAGGAATGTAAGAATAAATCGAAAAGTAAGAAGGGAGTTTTAAATATGGAAGTTGCAAGAATTACAACAAAAGGTCAAATAACGATACCGATCGAAATTAGAAAAAAGCTAAATCTAAAAGAGGGCGATAAGATAATATTTTTAGAACAAGATGGCAGGATATATTTTGAAAATGCTGCGTTATTGGCATTTAATAGGATACAGGATGCAATGGCAGGGGAAGCACAAAAAGCGGGCTATAATTCTCCGGAAGAAATGAATGAGCTTGTGAAAGAAATAAGAAAAGAAATGTGGGAAGAACGATATGCGAATAACCAGACCATAAGCTATGAGTATGATGCCAATGGGAATATCGGACTTGTTGAGGATTTTGTAAATGATACCAGACTGGAACACAGGTAGTAACATATACCTATGACGCAATTTCACTGGGTAAACACCACTTCGTCAGATTTTGCCTCATCACTTGCATTATTACTATCATAGAGCTCAAAATATTTTGTCAGTACATCGAGCGCAATAGGAGATGTATTAGATCCCCATACCCCCTTTTCCACCACCACAGCCACTGCTACCTTTGGATTGCCAGCTGGTGCATAGCATACAAACAGTCCATTGTCAGACTCATTTGGTCTACCAGTCTGAGCAGTACCTGTCTTACCTGCTACTTTATATGGCAAACTGTCAAAGACTGTAACAGCAGTACCATCTATTGAGTTGGTAACGGCAACCATGCCTCTTTTTACCACCTCAATCGTCTCCGGTTTTACTGGTATTTTTTCAAATTCAGGTTGTTTTTCCAGTACAATTGATCCATCATATTTTGTAATTCTCTTAATTAAGTGAGGAGTGTATTTAAATCCGCCGTTTGCAATTGAGCTTACATAGTTAGCCAGCTGAAGAGGAGTAAACTGGTTATAGAGCTGACCAATAGCTGCCTGTGCAGTATCAGCAGGATACCATGATTCTCCTGTTTGCTTAACTTTATAATCCCTGTTATTGCGATTGCCCTTGGACTCATTAGGAATATCAATTCTTGCTAATTCACCAAGACCAAAGTTCTTAGCCCATTTATCAAGGTTGTCAACTCCAGTTTCTTTGCCAAGAATATGAAAAAATATGTTGCATGAAGTTGCCAGTGCTCTTTCAATAGTCAGATTACCATGAGTTCCAAGACCTTGGCGATACTCAAGACATTCAAATTTCATTCCATCGATATAATAAACTCCGTCATCACGTATAGTTTCACTAGATTTTATTGTTCCCTCCTCCAGCCCGGCTATAGCAGTAATAGGCTTAAATGTTGATCCCGGGGCATAAAGTCCCTGTATAGCTCTATTTAGAAGCGGAGTATTCTTTGAATCGGTGTTCAGTTCAATAATTTTACGTTGTGCTTCAGTGTCTGCTGCACCTGCCAGATAAACAGAAGGATCATAGCTAGGGTAGCTAACCATTGCCAACACTTCACCCGAGTTAACATCGAGTACCATTACAGCGCCTGCATTGGCATCGCCATAGTTTCCTTCGCCACCTTTTTCACTTATCCTTTTTATATTTCTCTCAAGAGATTCATAAGATGCTTTCTGAAGTCTTAAGTCTAATGTCAAAACAACATCATTCCCCGGTTTTGCGGGTATCCAGTTTAGAGTTTCAGAAAACCTCCCATTGATATCCACTTCAACTCTTTTTAAACCATCTATTCCCCTTAAGTATTCCTCGGCTGACTTTTCTATTCCAGTCTTCCCTATGAGGTCATTATAACCATAACCTTTCCCTTTAAGGGCTTCATATTCTTCCGCATCAATACTTCTAATGTAGCCAAGTATATGACCTATAAGATACCCATCTATATATTTTCTATAAGGTTCCCAGTCTGTTGTAACGCCTGGAAACTCATGATGTCTTTCTTCAACTTCCGCCACCGTTTCCCACTTAACATCTCGAGCTAATGTAAGCGGGTTACTAACTGTATAACCTTTTATCTGAATATCGTAGCATATCCCGACTATTTTAGCTGCCTCTTCATCACTATAATCATCTGATACTTCATATTTTGATTTTAAACGATTAAATATGTACAAAGGAGTAATTTTAGTATTTCTATCAAGCTCAAGACCTATATCCTTTGCCCATGCTACAACCTTTTCCTCAGAATCTTGAAGCCTAGGACCAAACTCCATAGATTTGGACAAAAAATAATCGTTCAGTCCGTTTGAATAGCTCTCGTTATTTTTTTCAAAAATATTGACAAGCTCTAAAATCATACTGTTACGCTTTTGCGTATCTATTTTAGTATAAGCCATCTGAACTGAAAAACCCATTCGATTAATCGCTATTGGGATACCGTTTCTGTCCACGATTTTGCCACGCGGTGCTTTTACCGTTCTTTCTTGAAGCACTCCTCTTTGTGAATCATCATAATACTGCTGACCATCAACTATTTGCAGCTTAAACAAACGCAATATGATTATTATTACGCAAGCAATTATAACTAACCCCAATATTATGTATCTGTCAGTAAGAATTTTTTTCATTCCCAATTCGACTTTTATCACCCCTAATACTTTCTTGAGATATTATTTGTCCTTTCAATCCTTCTGTTGATCCTGACACCCGGTAAGTGAATAAACAAACAAGCAATGCTATTATATATCGATACCGGAAGAATTACATTTTTTATGGCGAAAAGCCATGCAGAATTTCCCGCGCTAAAATTATAAATAAAATATGTTATAAACTCATAAACAACTGAAAACCCAAAAGTAAACACCAGTACTATAAAAAAGTTTTCTCTGAAAATTTTTTTGTTGAGCAAACCCGCTATAATACCTACATACATACACATAAGCCCATTAAAACCAATTAATTTTCCTATAGACATATCTAGTGCAACACCTGTAATCAATCCGATTACAGCTCCTTCAGGATTACCACGCAAAAGTGCTACCGATATTGTAAATACAACCAGCAAGTTTGGCTTAATATCCCATATGGTTATGTGTTCAAGCAATGTTGTCTGTAAAATCAAAACAATACTTATGCAGACTGAATATATGAATATTTTCGTTTTCATCTTTCCACCCTTCCAGCCTCCCGCCTTTTAAGACTACCTACTTTTCCAACTCAATAGCTGTTTTCAAAACAAGCACGTCTTCTAGACGCCGAAAGTCTACTGATGGTCGAACCAATGCATATCTATTAGCCTCACTGCTGATCTCCCTTATTTCAATTACCGTTCCAATCATAATCCCCTTAGGATAAATACCTCCTAGTCCTGACGTTTCTACAGTATCACCTACTTGTATGTTCGAATCAGGAGATATGTAGTCCATAATGCACAAACCCTCATTTATAAGGGAAAGATCGCCTCTTATCCTGACAGGATCACGTGTTCGTATTATTTTTGCACTTACCGTTGTATTAGTATCAATTAACGATATTACCTGTGAACTAAAAGGCTGGCTTGCTGCTACTCTTCCCACAAGTCCATCAGCGTTGATTACAGGGCTATTTTTGTGGATCCCTTCATTTATGCCTCTGTCAATCTTGAATGTATTAAACCAGTTTCCGGGATCTTTAGCAATAATGTTTGCTCCAATTGGTTCATACTCGCTAAATTGATTTTTTATATCAAGCAGCCTCACAAGCTCTTCATTCTTTACTTTATATTCCTGCAGCTCCCTGTTTTCTTTTTTAAGACGCTCCAATTCAACTTTAAGAGCTTCGTTTTCCTGTTTCACTGCACTCATATCCCTGAACATTTCCCTAGTTTCACTTATCTTATTGTCTGTCATTGAAATAAGCTTTTGAATCGGAGTCAAGGGAACACTGATAATGCTGCTGATAATATTCGATTTGTTACCATAGTCTGAAGTTAAACCCATCACTATTATTAAAACAATTGAAATGGTTAACAACCAAATCCATTTACTTTTGAGCAGCTTCAACTAAAAAGTTCTCCCTTCATTATCTTATGGGGTTTAATGCCCATGACTTTAGCCATAGGAGAAGACCCTCGATACACTACCTTTATGCATTTATCTTTGTCTTTTCGGAGATAACAAAACTCTTTTTAATGTTTCAATCTCTTCCAACACCTTCCCTGTACCCATAACAACACAATCCAATGGATCTTCTGCAATATTAACAGATATCCCGGTTTCTTCACGAAGAAGTGTGTCAAAACCATTCAAAAGTGCTCCTCCACCTGTAAGCATAATACCCCTGTCCATGATGTCAGCTGCCAATTCAGGAGGCGTTTTCTCTAAAGTTAACTTTATTGCGTCAACTATTGAATTAACCGGTTCACTTAATGCCTCTGCTATTTCTATTGAAGTAATGGTGATATCCTTAGGAAGCCCGGTCAAAAGATCCCTTCCACATATCTGCATGGTTTTCTCGTCCGGATACCTAACAGCTGCGCCTATGGTCATTTTAACCTGTTCAGCTGTTCTTTCGCCAATAAGCAAGTTGTATTCTTTTTTTATATATTGAACAATTGCTTCATCCATTTCATCACCGGCAACTCGCAGCGACTTGCTTGCTACAATACCCCCTAATGAAATAACTGCAACCTCACTTGTGCCACCACCAATATCCACGACCATACTCCCAGACGGCTCTTCTACTGGTAATTTTGCTCCTATAGCTGCTGCCATAGGCTCTTCTATAAGATATGCTTCTTTTGCACCAGCTTGCAGCGTTGCTTCCTCAACCGCACGCTTTTCCACTTCAGTAACTCCTGAAGGAACACAAATTACTACTCTCGGTTTGCCAAATCCACCATTGCTCATAGCCGCTTTAATAAAATACCGAAGCATTGCTGATGTTACGTTAAAATCTGCAATAACGCCATCTTTCATTGGTCTTATTGCGACAATATTGCCAGGCGTTCTGCCTATCATTTGCTTTGCATCATTACCTACCGAGAGAACCTTATTAGTGTTATTATTTATTGCGACCACCGAAGGTTCCTTAATTACTATACCTTTACCCCTTATGTGAACTAACGTATTTGCTGTTCCAAGATCTATGCCGATATCTCTGGAAAATAATTTCATATACAATATCCTCCTAATTGTTTTGCTTTAAAGCCTGTACATTTTGTTGTACTATATGTTTATTATCGACATGCAAACATCACTTTAAAAGCTTAAATCCAAATTCTTCAAAAATTAAACCTAATCTAACCAATGAGAGTCCTACTACATTATAATAACAACCTTCAATCCTTTCTACAAGTAATGAACCAAACTTTTGAATACCATATGCGCCAGCCTTGTCCATTGGCTCGCCTGTTTTAATATATGCATGTATCATATCATCACTAAGCTGCCGCATCTTTACCCTAGTTTTTTCACAATCCGAAACCACCTTGTTGTCAGTAGTATCAACTACGGTAATACCAGTAATTACTTCATGCCAGTTTCCCTGCAAGCTTTTAAGCATCAAAAAAGCGTCATCCCTACTTTCTGGCTTTCCTAAAATGCTGTCTCCAAGAATAACTATAGTATCAGCCCCTATAACCAACGCCCCTTTTGCCAAATGCCCTGCTACATCTATTGCTTTACTTCGAGATAATGTACATGCATACTGCTCTGGGCTAGTCCTTGCTTCAATTTCTTCATCTATATCCGAGGGTATAATATCAAATGCTAATCCTATTTGTTCCAAAAGCTCCTTTCGTCTTGGTGACGCTGATGCCAAAATAATTTTCTTCATAAACATCCTTTCCTAAAAGTCCCTTCCCATATATCGTAAATTATACCCTTACAGGTTATACTTTTCAATCAAAAATTTCAATGACTTCAATCTGCTTTTTTAAACATGAAGAATGATATGGGGGGTATGAACAATAGCCAGCAATTTTAAATTTGTATTACATGATTTCCATATGAATTGACTAGTAAACAAACTCAATGTAAAATGGTATTGAAATATCAAACTATTTGCAAAAGCTTTCACTCTACAAAAAATTGGTAGTATTTAAACCATTTTTTTGTATGCTTTAGAAAATATTAATGGAAACCGGGTGATAAGTATATGAAAATTGAAAAGATAAGTGATAATAAGATAAAAGTAAGAATAACAAACAATGATTTGTTGAAAAGAAATATTGACATAACTGCTTTAAACTATAATTCCCTTGCCGCCCAAGAGCTTTTTTGGGATATGATTGAGCAGGCTGAGATCCAATTTGGTTTCAACACATCGGATGCACAGATTGTAATTGAAGCTGCTCCTGAATCTGATGGGGGATATGTAATACTGATAACAAAGCTATTAGACGAAGAAGACGATTTTGAAACAATACACTCCTACATCAAAGAACGGATAAACACAAAAAGGAACTTAAGAATTAGAAAGAAACGCCCGGATTCCAAAGTGTATCCAACTATTTCCCTATATTCCTTTGATTCTTTTGACGATCTTTGTGATTTATGCAAAACCTTATTAAATGATTACACGGGAGAAAGCACTGTATATAAATTTAAGGAAACTTATTATCTAATGCTTACATTAAACAGTTTTTTAATGAACAGTAAAATTTTGTTTTCCTTAGGTGAGTACGGAAACAAAATTTTAAACACAGGGTTTTATGAAGGATTCCTAAATGAGTACGGTACAAAATTAATTCCACATAATGCAGTAGAAATAATAAGCACCTATTTCTAGGTGCTTATTATTTATGTTTTTATATTTCAAATATTACATAACCAACTATATAAACATACTCTTTGATCCGCTTTGACAGTGAACTTTCGCAACCTTATCTTAATAAAAATTAGTGTCCTGACCTATGTCCCTTACCAGCGGCTGCGGATCAGGAATAATAACCTTGTCCTCATCAATACACATACTTTCTCCGTAAAAGCTCATACTCTTTCTTTCAAGTGCAGTTTCAAGTACAGTTTCCATTCTGGACGCAGACACAAAATTAATGCTGTTTCTTACGTTTTCGGGAATATCATCAATGTCTCTGTTATTATCCTCAGGAATTATAATTGTTTTTATCCCTGCTCTGTGTGCTGCAAGCACTTTTTCCTTCAAACCACCTATGGGAAGAACTCTGCCTCTTAACGTTATTTCTCCAGTCATGGCAACATCACGTTTTACAGGTATACCTGTAAGCGCTGATACCATAGCTGTTGCTAGAGTTATACCCGCTGACGGACCATCTTTAGGCACTGCACCTTCAGGCACATGTATGTGTATATCATAGTTTTTATAAAAATCCTTTTCAATCCCAAGTTCTGACGCTCTGGAACGGATATAACTTACCGCTGCCTTTGCTGATTCTTTCATAACGTCACCCAGTTGTCCGGTAAGTTCAAGCTTTCCGCTACCGTCTAAAAGAGTTACTTCTATAAATAAAGTATCTCCACCCACCGGTGTCCAAGCAAGACCTGTTGCAACTCCTATCTCGTCCTTTTCATTAGCTTTGTTGCTCTTAAATTTCTTCCTGCCCATTATCTTCTCTAGGTTTTTTGGACTTACTGTTAATGACTTTTTACTTTCTGCAAGCATTTTCCTAACGCATTTTCTGCACAACTTTCCAATCTCTCTTTCGAGATTACGAACCCCTGCTTCTCTAGTGTAATAATTTGTAATATCTCTTATGACCCCATCGCTCACTCTTAGTGTACTCTTCCTCAGTCCATGAGCTCTCATCTGTTTGGGCAGCAAGTACCTAACACCTATGTTTACCTTTTCCTCTTCAGTATAGCTGGCTAGGTTTATAACCTCCATCCTGTCCAACAACGGTCGTGGTATGGTATCCAAAGTATTGGCAGTAGTCAAAAACATCACATCTGAAAGATCAAATGCCAGCTCCAAATAATTATCTCTGAATGCAGAGTTCTGCTCTGAGTCTAACACCTCTAAAAGTGCCGAAGCTGGATCCCCTCTAAAATCATTACTCATCTTGTCTATTTCATCCATTAAGATAAGCGGATTTGAAGATCTTGCCTGTTTTAAAGCAGCTATAATCCTGCCCGGCAATGCACCTACATATGTCCTTCTGTGACCCCTTATTTCTGCTTCATCCCTTACACCGCCCAAAGACATTCTGACATAGTTTCTATTAAGAGCCCTAGCAACAGATTTTGCAATAGATGTCTTACCAACTCCAGGAGGTCCTACAAGACATAGAATAGGTCCTTTGAGATCTTTATTTAAATTTCTTATGGCGAGATGCTCAATAATTCTCTGTTTTACATTCTCGAGACCATAGTGATCCTCATCCAGTATTTTTTCAGCACGCTCAAGATCAATGATTTCATTTGTCCTTCTATCCCATGGCAAATCAAATATCCAATCTAGATATGTCCTAATAACAGAACCTTCTGCAGACCCCTGTGCTGTTTTAACAAGACGATCTAATTCTCTTTCCACCTTGTTTTCTACTTCCTGAGGAAAATTGCGTTTTCCCATTTTTTCCCTATACTCAGCAACTTCACCCGAAACACCTTCATTATCTCCTAGCTCTTTTTGAATAACCTTAAGCTGCTCTCTTAAGTAATATTCCTTCTGCATCTTGTCCATCTGCTTACGTACTTTGGCATTGATATTTTTTTCAACTTCCAAAATATCAACTTCATTCAATAGGATTTTGAAAAGCAGTTCAAGTCTTTTCTTAGGATCGAACTCACTCAATAATTCCTGTTTTTTATCAAACCTGAAGAATATATTCGAAGCAATTAAATCTGAAAGCTCGTTCATATTATTATTCATGGCTATTGACAGCACAATATCTGGAGACAAATTGTTCCTTAGCTTTACATAGTCTTCAAAAGCTGAATGAACACTTCTTATTAATGCTTCGGTTTCGACATCATAATCAGTTTCATATTCAATTATTTTCTCAGAAACATCTGCTAAAAAGTAGGGTTCGGACTGAATCATATTAACAATAGATGCGCGATTCAAACCTTCTGCCGATACCCGCACAATATCACCAGGTAATTTCAATAGTTGCTTTATCTTTGAAATAGTACCTACATTACAAATATCTTTAACTTCAGGATTGTTGCTTTTATCATTTTTTTGCGCTACCAGGAAAATAGTCTGGTTATTAATCATTGCTTCTTCAAGTGCTTTTATTGATTTAGTACGACCTACATCAAAATGCAGACTCATTGTCGGAAACACATTAAGCCCCTTCAAAGTTAAAAGGGGTAAAACCTGCCCTTTGATTGTTTTCTTTGGTTTCTTCATTTTTGACCATCCCCTCACTAGTTAGAACAATTATACCTTGTAACAAAGGGAATTTCAAATGTTTATATATGGCTAAGAGATATGAGAGCAATATAAATATTGATGTTTTAATTATTTCATGTCTGCTTCACGATATAGGCAGACAAGAGCAATTTGAGAATTCTAAGTTGTGCCATGCTCAAGTTGGCAGTAAAAAAGCATATAACTATCTCATAAATAATAAGTTTTGTAAAAAACAAGCTATGCACGTTAAATCTTGTATATCAACCCATAGATTTAGAAGTGATAATCCTCCGGATAGTATAGAAGCTAAGATTTTATTTGATGCAGACAAATTAGATGCAACTGGGACACTTGGTATTGCGCGGACGCTGTTTTATAATGCACAAGTATCAGAACCATTGTATTCCTTAGATAAAAGAGGACATGTATTAGATGGTTCAACTGATAAGATGCCTTCTTTTTTTCAGGAGTATAAATACAAATTAGAAAACCTATATAATA
>Ga0265293_10005074_pt1 | contig 22428 bp, 22 predicted proteins | sample Munlanlewell138R_FD_192505 | JGI IMG/M metagenome (GOLD analysis project Ga0265293, IMG submission 192505) | Leachate microbial communities from a municipal landfill in Southern Ontario, Canada - Leachate well 138R | ecosystem: Engineered > Solid waste > Landfill > Unclassified | place: Canada... | reverse complement strand
GCAAGATCACAAACGCGCCTTGACGGGGATGAGGGGCCCAATACCGGCGGCATGGGCGCCTATTCCCCGGCGCCCGTGATGGATGCGGCGGTCACGCAAAAGGCGCTCGATGAAATCATCCGCCCCACGGTGGCCGAAATGGCGCGGCGTGGCACCCCCTATCAAGGGGTGCTTTACGCCGGCTTCATGATCAAGGACGGCCAGCCGCGGCTGGTGGAATATAACTGCCGCTTTGGCGACCCCGAGGCGCAGGTGTTGATGATGCGGCTCGGCGCACAGGCGCTGGATCTGATGCTGGCCTGCGCCGAAGGGCGGCTGGATCAGGTAAACGTCAACTGGGCCGATGATCATGCGATCACCGTGGTGATGGCCACGCGTGGCTATCCGGGCAGCGTTGAGAAGGGCTCGGAAATTCGCGGGCTAGACGGGTTGCCGGAAAACAGCATGTCGATGGTGTTCCACGCGGGCACAGCGCAAAAGGACGGTGGTTTCATCGCCAATGGCGGGCGGGTGCTGAACATCACCGCACGCGGCGCGAGCCTGCGCGAGGCCCGCGACCGGGCCTATGCGATGGCGGCGCTGGTGGACTGGCCCGAAGGGTTCTATCGCCGCGATATCGGCTGGCGCGCGCTTTAACAGCGGGAGTGCTCCCGCCCGGGCATTGGGCCGCCAAGGCGACCCGCGCCCCGTTGGGCGTGGCCGCGCTGCGCGCGGCGGGTGGGTCTAGCCCATCCGTTCCGAAGCATAGGAACCCGGGCTTGCAGGAAAGACCACGGTTTTATGGCCGTTGAGAAACACCCGCTGGTGGATATGCGCATGGATCGCGCGGGCCAGCACCGAGGCTTCGACATCGCGGCCGAGGGCGACATAGTCTTCGGGGCTTTGGGCATGGGTGATGCGCACGATATCCTGTTCGATGATCGGGCCCTCATCCAGATCGGCGGTCACATAATGCGCCGTCGCCCCGATCAGTTTCACGCCGCGCTCGAACGCCTGTTTATAGGGGTTTGCCCCCTTGAAGCTCGGCAGGAACGAGTGGTGGATATTGATGATCCGGCCGGGCATCTGGCGGCACATATCTTCGGACAGAACCTGCATATAGCGCGCCAGCACCACCAGTTCGGTGCCGGTTTCCTCGATCAGGGCCATCTGGGCAGCCTCGGCTTCGGGTTTGTTATCCTTGTTCACCCGGATCAGGTGAAAGGGGATGTCGTGATTGACCACCACCTTTTGATAATCCAGATGGTTCGACACCACCCCCACAATATCGATCGGCAAAGCCCCGATGCGCCAGCGGTAAAGCAGATCATTGAGGCAATGACCAAAGCGCGACACCATCAGCAGCGCCTTGACCCGCTGGGCCTGATTGCGGATAGCCCAATCCATGGAAAATTCCTGCCCCACCGGGGCAAAGCCCGCCGTCAGTTCCCCAAGCTCGGCACCGGTTTCGCTGACGAATGTCACCCGCATAAAGAAATTGCCGGTTTCGGGATCGTCATATTGCGCGCTGTCGGTGATATTGCAACCAAGCCCCGCCAGTTTCGCGGAAATCGCCGCCACGATCCCCCGGCGGGATTTGCATTTCACGGTCAGCACATATGAGGTCATTTCCGGCATCCTTCGCAGCATAAGCGCCTGTTGATCAGAATCCGACGCGCATGACCAGACATGAGGCGTCCGGGCAAAGCATTAGCGGAAATCTGTGGCTTTCGGGGGATCAGATCTGTTTGAGCGGCAGATTGACCACCAGCCCGTCAAGCGCATCCGTGACCTTGAGCTGGCAGGTAAGCCGCGAGCGCACCGGATCGGGCTCATAGGCGAAATCAAGCATGTCATCTTCCATCGGATCTTTGGCCGGCAGACGGTCAACCCAATCTTCGGCAACATAGACATGGCAGGTCGAACAGGCGCAGGCCCCGCCGCAATCGGCCTCGATCCCGGGCACGCCATTGTCGCGCGCCCCTTCCATCACGGTCAGGCCGGTGGGCACGTCGATTTCATGCACGGTGCCGTCATGTTCGATATAGGTGATCCTTGCCATTCTGTTTTCCTCTGGAAACGGTCCGTTTTGGCGCGAGATAAGCCATCGGGGCGGAATTTGCCAGCCCCGCGCCGCGCCAAATGAAAAGGGCGGCCGAAGCCGCCCTTGCCAATGGGATGCCGCGCGCGCCTATTCCACGCTCAGCGCCACGAAACGCGGATCACCGCCGCGGTTGACCAGCAACAGCAGCGAACGGCGCCCGGCATCGCGGGCCTCGGAAATCCGGGCCTCCAGATCGGCGACGGTGGCGACGCGGACCTGACCGGCTTCGGTGATCACGTCACCGGCGCGCAGGCCTTTCTGGAACGCCTCGCCGTCTTCGGCGACATCGCGCACGACCAGACCATTGACCGCCGCGCCCAGTTCAAGCTGTTCGCGCAATTCATCGGTCAGCGGTGACAGAGTAAGGCCCAGTTCCTCGATCTCGGCCGGCTCATTGGGGCGCACGGCGGCGGGGACGGCGCCGCCTTCGGCCTCTTCGCGCCGCGCGATGTTGACCTGCAACGTCACCTCTTGGCCGTCACGCAGCACGACCACGTCAACGACGGCCCCCACGGCGGTGCTGCCCACCTGACGCACAAGGCCGGTGACATCGCCAACCTCGACCCCGTCAAAGGAAATGATGACATCGCCTGCCTCCATGCCGGCTTCGGCTGCGGGGCCTTCGGGCACATCGGTGATCAGCGCGCCGGCGGTGCCGTCAAGGCCCATGGCCTCGGCCACATCCTCGGTCACGTTCTGGATGCGCACGCCCAGCCAGCCGCGCCGGGTTTCACCAAATTCGCGCAACTGATCGACCACCCGCGTCACCACGGCCGAAGACATCGCGAAACCGATGCCGATCGAGCCGCCGTTGGGCGACAAAATCGCGGTATTCACGCCCAGAACCTCGCCATCGAGATTGAACAGCGGGCCGCCGGAATTGCCCCGGTTGATCGCGGCATCGGTCTGGATGAAATCGTCATAAGAACCGCTAAGCGCCCGGCCGCGCGCGGAAATGATCCCGGCCGAGACCGAAAAGCCCTGGCCGAGCGGGTTGCCCATGGCAATCACCCAATCGCCGACGCGGGCCGCTTCGCTATCGCCAAATTCAACAAACGGCAAAGGCGTGTCGCTTTCGACCTTGAGCAGGGCGATATCGGTGCTGGGATCGGTGCCGACGACGGTGGCTTCCAGCTCATCGCCGCTGAAAAACTCGATGCGGATTTCATCCGCGCCATCGATCACGTGGTTGTTGGTCACGATGTAACCATCTTCGGAAATCACGAAACCCGATCCAAGCGCCTGGCTGCGGCGCGGGCGCGGATCGCCGGGCATTTGCCGCGGGTCCATGAAATCGCGAAAGAATTCTTCAAAGGGCGAGCCCGGCGGCAACATCGGGCCGGGCTGTGTCGGTGCTGCCACCGTGGTTGCGGTGACGATATTGACGACTGCGGGGCTGATCTGTTCGGCCAGATCGGCAAAGCTGTCGGGGGCGCCGCGCCCGGCGTCTTGCGCCTGGGCCTGCATGGCCAGACCCAGCGACAGAACCATGCCGAAGCACATCGCCATCAGGGCCCGCATCACAGGCAAGGGCGCCATGGCTTGCGGCAAAAAGGCTGTGGCCTGAGGTTTCACGCTTATATCTCCTTCAAATCGTGGATCAGCTTGGATCAGATCGCAGGGCAAAGCGCATCGGCGCCATGCCACTACGTTAGGCACGCACCTTAAGATAGGCGGGGGCGGACGCAACGCAAACTCAAATCGCGGCCGCTCAATTGCATGTGACAAAAACGTGTGAATTGCCCACCCCGAAATGCAAAGGGGCCGGTGCGCACACCAGCCCCCGGCAATAGCGGTTCTGCCCGGCCTAGCGGCCCTGATCCGATTTCAGATAATCGAAGAATTCACCGTTGGGCGAAATGACCATCGATGTATTGGCCCCCTGCAACCCCCGCTGATAGGCCGTGAGCGAGCGATAGAATTCAAAGAATTCGGTATCGCGCGAAAATGCCTCGGCAAAGATCGCGTTGCGTTCGGCATCGGCCTCGCCTCGGGTGATTTCGGCGTCACGGGTGGCTTCGGACACGATTTCGATCACCGTCCGGTCGGCCTGGGCACGCACGCGCTGCGCGGCCTCTTCGCCGCGGGCGATTTCATCGGCGGCCTCGCGTTCACGTTCGGCCCGCATCCGGGCGAAAGTGGCCTCAAGGTTCTGGCTGGGCAGGTTGGTCTGTTTCAGCCGCACGTCAACGATTTCCACCCCCAGCGGCAGGGCGCTGGCGCGGGCCTGATCGCGGATGCGGATCATCAATTGCGCGCGATTCGCGGAAAGGATCGTGTTCGATGTGACTTCGTTCGCACCCAGCACCTCGCGGATCTGGGCGTTCAGGATGGAATCGATCCGGCTTTCGGCAGCGCGCACGCCGCCCACGCCAACGGCCTGACGGAATCGCACGATATCGTTGATCCGATAGCGCGCAAAGGCATCGACGATCATCCGCCGCCCGTCCGAGGGCGTCACCTCGATCGTGGCCGTATCAAGCGACAGAATCCGGTCGTCGTAATAGACGACTTCCTGAATGAAGGGCAGTTTGAACCCTAGACCCGAGTCCTCTTTCACGGCCTTGATCTGGCCAAATTGCAGCACAAGGGCCTTTTCGCGTTCATCCACGATGAAAATCGACGACAGCCCGACAACGATCGCCACGATGATGACGGGCAGGATATAGGTCAGTTTCCGCATCAGTTCATCCCTCCGTCAACGTTATTTGCCGCAGGCGTGGTGCGGCGCAATTCGTTCAACGGCAAATAGGGCACGACCCCCTGGCTACCGCCTGCGGCATCATCAAGAATAACCTTGTCCACGCTGCCCAGCACCTGCTCCATCGTTTCAAGATAAAGCCGTTTGCGCGTGACCGCGGGCGCATTTTGATATTCGCCCAGCACCGCGACAAAGCGGCTCGCCTCACCCACGGCTTCGTTGATCACGCGGGCGCGGTAGGATTCGGCCTCTTCCAGAACCTGTGCGGATTCACCGCGCGCGCCGGCCAATACCCGGTTGGCATAGGCATCGGCCTGCCGTTCCAGCCGGTCGCGCTGTTGTTCAGCCGCCTGCACATCGCGGAAGGCATCGATTACTTCGCGCGGCGGATCGGCCTTATCAAGGTTGACCCGCACCACATTCATCCCCGATTCATAACTGTCAAGCGTGGCCTGAATCAGCGCATGGGCATTATCCGCGATGATCCCGCGATCCCGGTTCAAGATCGGCGCAAGCTGCGAGGCCGAGATGATTTCACGCATCGCCGATTCCGCAACCGCGCGGATCGTGGCCTGCGGATCGCGCAGATTGAACAGAAACTGCGCTGGATCGCGCACATTCCAGACGACCTGAAAATCGATATCGACGATATTGGCATCGGTGGTCAGCATCAGCCCCGCCTGGCTGGAGGCATTGGCCGCGACGCCGATATCTTCGGTCCGTTCACCCGTGACCAGCACCTTTTCATAGGTGACAACCGGCCATGGCGCAAAGTTCAGGCCCGGCTCGCCGACCGAGGAAAACTCGCCCAGAAACAGCTCGACCGACAGTTCTTCGGGCTTCACGGTATAGAGCGAGGCAAAACCCCACAGCCCGATGGCCGCCAGCGCAATCAGCCCGACGGTGCCGCGTGTGAACTGCGGGCCGCCACCACCACCCGGCGTGCCGGGCCGCCGGCCACCGCCGCCGCGCCCACCCATCAGCACGCGCAGTTGTTCCTGACCCTTTCTGACGATTTCGTCGATTTCGGGCTTTTGCGGCGGGGGTGGCGGGCCACCATTGTTGCCCCCCCTGCCGCTGCCACCGTCAGAGCCACGACCGCCGCCGCCCCATGGTCCGCCATTATTGCTGGCCATATTGCTGTGTTCCTCTCTCGTCGCTTAATTTCGTGGGATTACCCGCATAGCTGTGCAATCAAGACGTGCGATTCAAGCCTTGCGCACGGGTGTTTTCATCAAGACAATTTCCTCGGCCATGGTCGGATGAACCGCAACCGTGCGATCGAAATCCTCTTTGGTTGCGCCCATCTTGACCGCAACACCGACCAACTGGATCATTTCGGCAGCGCCCGGGGCCACGATATGGCATCCCAGCACCCGCCGCGTGGTCGCGCAGACCACCAGTTTGAACATCACCCGTTCGCGGTTGCCGATAAAGGCATTCTGCATCGGCGCAAAGGCGGCGGTATACACCTCGATCGGGCCGGCGTCGCGGGCATCTTCTTCGGACAGGCCGATGGTGCCGAATTCAGGCTGGGTGAAAATCGCGGACGGGATCAGTTCGTGATCGGGCTGCGTGGGATTGCCGTTGAAAACCGTTTCGACAAAGGCCACGGCCTCGCGGATTGCCACCGGCGTCAGGTTCACCCGGTCGGTCACATCGCCAATCGCATAGATCGAGGGCACGTTCGTCTGGCTGTATTCATCGACCAGCACTTGCCCCCAGCGCCCGACCGCGACATCCGCCGCCCCAAGCCCCAGCCCATCGGTATAGGGCCTGCGCCCCGTGGCATAAAGCACGGCATCGAATGTGGCGACCTTGCCGTTGGTGGCGGTGACGCGGATCGCATCGCCGTCAGATTCCATCCGTTCGACATCGGTGCCGACATGCAGCGCCACACCGCGCGATTGCATCGCCTCGGCAATCAGACCGCGCGCTTCGCCGTCAAAGCCGCGCAGGATCTGGGCCCCGCGGTAATATTGCGTCACGTTGCTGCCCAAGCCATTGAAAATACCTGCAAATTCACAGGCGATATAACCACCGCCCACGATCAGGATACGTTCCGGCAGCGCCTTTAGATCGAACACTTCGTTCGATGTGATCGCAAGTTCGCGCCCGGGAAGTGTATCGGGCACAAAGGGCTGCCCGCCGGTGGCAATCAGGATATGGCGCGCGCTGATCACCCGCCCATCCGCCAGCCGCACTTCGTGCGCACCGTTCAGTTCGGCCCGCTGGTGCAAGATCTCGACCCCGGCATTCGTGGCATTGCGATCATATATCGCCTCAAGCCGCGCAAGTTCCGCATGCATCGCGGCCTGAAACCGTGGCCATTCAAAACCGCCCAATTCGCCCACGCCCCAGCCATAGGCACGGGCATCGCGCACCGAATGGGCATAGGCGCTTGCATAGACCATCAGCTTTTTGGGAATGCAGCCGCGGATAACGCAGGTGCCGCCCATGCGAAATTCCTCGGCCATGGCCACGCGTGCACCGCCCTGGGCCGCCACACGCGCGGAGCGCACGCCGCCAGAACCGCCGCCGATGACAAACAGGTCATAATCGAATGACATCCGCCCCCCTTACTCGTTCAGATCACGAAACAGATTGTCGCTTTCATCCAGCGCAATCCGTTCTTCTTCGCGCGTGCCGGCCACTATATCGCGGGTTTCCACCCGGCCATCCCCGTGCCCGATCACAACCACGTCACATATATCGATGAACAGACCGCTTTCGACAACGCCGGGGATCAGGTTCAGCGCCACCGCAAGCTGGCGCGGATTGGCAATACGGTTCAGATGCAGATCAAGAATGCGATTGCCCTGATCGGTCACAAAGGGCGCATCGCCATCCATGCGCAGCGTTACCTCATGGCCCAGAACATCCTGCCCGGCCAGCAGATCTTCAACCAGACTGCGCGTCGTATGCAGCCCGAAGGGGATCACCTCGACCGGCAGCGGGAATGCGCCCAATGTTCCGACCTCTTTGCTGGCGTCGGTGATCACGATCATCTGTTCGCTGGCGGTGGCCACGATCTTTTCCCACAAAAGCGCGCCGCCGCCGCCCTTGATCAGGTTCAGCGCCCCGTCGAATTCATCGGCGCCGTCGATCGTCAGATCGAGCCAGCGCGCCTCGTCCAGCGTGACGATGCTGATCCCCTGTTCGCGCGCCAGCTCCGCCGTGCGCGCAGATGTGGGCACGCCGGTGATGCGCAGGCCTTCGTCGCGCACCCGTTCACCCAGACAGCGCACCATCCATGCAGCGGTCGAACCGGTGCCAAGCCCAAGCTTCATCCCGTCTTCGACAAATTCGACGGCCCGCCTTGCAGCGGCATATTTGGCGGCATCGATAGGTGACAGGTTACGCGACATTGCGGGCTCTCCGATAATCCTGAACAGGTTATAGGCAAGAAAGCGGCCCTGCGTAAGGGCGAATTGGCCGCAAATCCGCCCCCGTGGCGGGGCGATCACATCACAAGCCCGCCATCTTGGCGCGGGGCGGCGGCACGCCTATATTGACCGCTGACCCTGCCGGCAGTGCGAGAGATCCAATGTTGACCCTTTTGGTTTACGGCCATTCCCCCATGACGCATTGCGCAGGGCCCATCATCCAATGACGCGATTGCTTTTCAATATTGCGGGGTGGACAAGTGTGGCCCTGGGCGTCATCGGGCTGTTTTTGCCGGTATTCCCGACCACGCCTTTCTTGTTGCTTGCGGCGATCTGTTTTGGCAAAGGCAGCCCGCGCGCGCGGGCCTGGCTGGTCGGCCACGCATGGTTCGGCCCGCCCATCACTTTATGGGAACAGCGCGGCGCAATCCGCGCGCGCGACAAGATCATGGCCCTGTCGATGATGACGGCGGCGTTTTTGTTCAGCGTGTTTTTGGGATTGCCGCTGCTGGTTTTGCTGGCGCAGGGCGCGATCATGCTGGGCGCGGGGCTGTTCGTGGCGTCGCGCCCCGGCTAGCCCCCCAGCGCACCCACCAGATCCGCCAGCCGGTGACGTGGCATCACCACGATCATTCCACCGCCCTCAAACGCCAGCCGCACCATGGGCCCGGTCGCCATATTCGATGTGCCGATCCGCCCGGCGGGCGCGAATGTCAGGCCCGCAATCGGCCAGCGCAGCCCGTCGCTTTGCCCGCGCACCTGCTGCATCGGGAACAGCGACACCCGCTCGCCCGGGGTGCTTGGCAACAGATAGTCGCGCCCGCACTGCGCGTGGAAACAGACATCCTGCGCGCCCACCAGAATGCATTGCGCCCGGCTGCGCGCGATCGCATTGAACGCCGCCAATTGATGATCGACCCGCGCGCCCAGAAATCCCGTCGCCAAAATCAGGGGCGCGGCAATCGCGGCCAGTGATTTTTCAAAATCGGTGGTTTCCTGGTCGGCGCTTGGAAACAGGCGATCGGCGGGGATCGCGGCTTTGGCGGCAGCATCGATCGAATCGAAATCGCCAAATACAGCCTGCGGCATATGATCGGCCGCAAGCGCCCGGCTGGCGCCCCCGTCCGCAGCCACAAGCACCGGCGCAAGCGCCAGACATTGCGCCAGCGTGGCCGCATCGCAATCGCCCGCGCCCAGCAGCGTGACATTATGGGGGCTGCGAAAATGCGGCCCAGAGATGTCGGATTGCGCCATGATATCTGCCTTGCCTTAATTCGGCCCTGAAAAAATACTGAAAATTCCGCCTTTCTGTTCTTAATTCGTTAGTGAGTCGTGGTAAATACAACGGGCTGGAACGGGGGAGAAAGCGTAGAGTTATGGTCAGTTCGAGTAAAATCCTCACAGTTTCTTATGGGACATATTCCTGCACCCTTGAGGGATTTGACGATCCGTTTTCCACAATGAAGCAAATTTCCGAGTATTTTCGCGATCTTGCGGCGCAGGATCGCTATTTCGGCGCCGAGCCTCCGACGCCGGATGCGCAAATGCTCAACCGAATCGCCGAGCGCGAGGTCAAACGCCGGGTCGAGGCGCGCGTTAACGAAAACGCTGTGATCCTGCGCCAGATCGAGGCCGAAAAACCCGCTCCGCGCCCGGTGCAAAGCCCCGTGGCACAGGCGGAAGATACGGTGACCGCGCGGATTTTACGCATCCATGCGGCCTCGGATGCGGCGGCGGCGGCGCTTGCCGATGATGAAAACGATCTGTTCCGCACCGCGCCGATATCGGCGGCTTTTGCCGATATCGAGGATGTGCCGCTTGACCCGCCCGCCACACCAGAAGCGCCGGTGATGGCAGAGATCACCCCCGAGATCGAACCAGAGGCTGAAATCCCGGCGCCCGAGGCTGATGTCGAAGTTGCCCCCGTCAGCGCCACTGATGCGGATATCATCAGCGATATCATCACCGCCGAAGCGCCCGAACCGGAACCCGCCGAAACGCCCGCGCCGGTCCTGTCTGAACCCGACAGCGCCACAGATGCCGATATCATCAACGACATCATCGCCGCCGAATCCCCCGCCGCGGAAATCGCGCCCGAAGCCGAACCGGAACCCGAACCCGCCGCACCCGCGCTGTCGCATCACGATCTGGCCCAGCGTGCCCGCGCGCGCGTGGTGCATCTGCGCCGCCCGCCCGAGCCTGCGGCCAATGCCGATGCGCGCGCCGCGCTTGATATCACGCCGCCCGAAAATGACGCCGCCGTATCGCGGCTGATGGCCGAAACCGACCGCGCCATGTCAAATTCCGAAGGCACCCGGCGGCGCAGCGTGATCGATCACCTGAAAGCCGCCGTTTTCTCGGCCAAGGCCGAGCCCGAGGATGGCGACAAAGTCGATGCCAAAGCCAAGGCCGAATCGCCCTATCGCGACGATCTTGAACAGGTGGTGAAATCCGCCGCCGCGCCCAAAGCGGCCGAGGGCGCACGTCGGCTGGCGCCGTTGATGCTGGTCTCGGAACAGCGCATCGACCTGCCGCAAACGCCATCCGCACCGCTGCGCCCGCAGCGGGTCAGCACCGGCAATTTGGCGCTGTATTCGGAAATCGCGCTTGATGGCGAAAGCGATCTGGACAGCGCGCCAAGCCCGGATTTTTCGCGCCATGTCGCGCAGATCAAGGTGGCGGATCTCACCGATCTGGTCGAAGCCGCCGCCGCCTATATCACCGATATCGAAGGTCGGCCGCATTTCTCGCGCCAACGGGTGATGCGGATGGTGGCGCATGAATCGCTGGCCGCCGATGTCCCGCCCAAGGATTTGTTGCGCGCCTTTGGCAATCTGTTGCGCAACGGCCATATTCGTAAACTGCGCCGCGGTCAGTTCATCGTGACCGAAGAAACACAGTTCCGAACCCCCGGTGCCATATTCTGAATATAAAAGGGCGCGATGGATCGCGCCCTTTTGCATTAACCGTGATCGTCGCGATCCGCGTCGGGATCGGCCTGTCCCACGCCGCGAAATACGGCGCGAAACGGCACCGCCCAGATGATGCCAAGCCCGACATAGACCAGCAGTTCCAACCAGAACGGCGGCCGGTCCAGCAAATTAAGCACGGTGACCACCGCCACGATATAGGCCGGCAGCCCCAGCAGCAGGATCACCAGCGACCAGCGCCGCCGCGCTTTGTAACCCAGCGCCATCAGTCGGCGCACGGATCGGTCACGAGGATCGTGTCATCACGCTCGGGGCTGGTGGACAGCAGCGCGACGGGGCATTGGATCAATTCCTCGATCCGGCGCACATATTTCACCGCTGCCGCCGGCAGATCGGCCCAGCTCCGCGCGCCCTGGGTCGAACCTTGCCAGCCTTCCATTTCCTCATAGATCGGCACGGCGCGGGCCTGCAGCGCGGCAGCCGTGGGCAGGTGATCGTAATGCACCCCATCCACATCATAGCCGGTGCAGATTTTCAGCACCTCGAACCCGTCGAGCACATCGAGCTTGGTCAGCGCGATACCATTGACGCCGGAAATGGCGCAGGTCTGGCGCACAAGCACGGCATCGAACCAGCCGCAGCGGCGTTTGCGCCCGGTCACGGTGCCAAATTCGTGGCCGCGTTCGCCCAACCGCTGGCCATCGGCATCGTCAAGTTCGGTTGGAAACGGACCTTCGCCGACGCGGGTGGTATAGGCCTTGACGATCCCCAGCACGAAACCGATGGCCGAAGGCCCAACCCCGGTGCCCGATGCCGCCATGCCCGACATGGTGGTGGACGAGGTGACATAGGGATAAGTGCCGAAATCGATATCCAGCAGCGATCCCTGCGCCCCTTCGAACAGGATACGCTTGCCTGCCTTGCGCGCATCGCCCATGACCTTCCATACCGGCTGGGCAAAGGCCAGCAGCCTGGGCGCGATGTCACGCAGCCGCGCGGTCAGTTCGGCGCGGTCGATCGGTTCGGCCCCCAGCCCCTTGCGCAGGGCATCGTGATGGGCAAGCAAGCGGTCGATCCGCGATTCCAGCGTTTCTTCATCAGCCAGATCCGATACGCGGATCGCGCGCCGGCCCACCTTGTCTTCATAGGCAGGGCCGATGCCGCGCCCGGTGGTGCCGATCTTGGCCTTGCCGGCGGCCTCTTCGCGCAGCCGGTCAAGATCCTGGTGGAGCGGCAGGATTAGCGGCGTATTTTCCGCGATCATCAGGTTGTCGGTCGAAATCGCCACACCCTGAGCGGTCAGCTTTTCAATTTCCGAAAACAGCGCCCATGGATCAAGCACAACGCCGTTACCGATGACCGCCAGCTTGCCGGCGCGCACGATGCCCGAAGGCAAAAGCGACAGTTTGAATACCGTCTCGCCGATTACCAGCGTATGTCCGGCATTATGCCCGCCCTGAAAGCGCGCGATGACATCGGCGCGCTCGCTGAGCCAATCGACGATCTTGCCTTTTCCCTCGTCGCCCCATTGGGCGCCGACCACGACGACATTGGCCATGTCTGCTCCTTTTCAGGTGAAAACCCGCGCCCATATATCGGGCAGCGCGCGGGCTTGAAACAGTTAAATGACGATCGCGTCGATTCAACGCCCAAAACCGGTGGTTTTCGTCTTTGGGGTTGCGACAGACGCGCCAACGGCCTAGATACCCCAATCGAATAACCCGCAAAGGCTGCCCCATGGAAAATGTCCTGCTTGTCATCCACCTGATCCTTGCGCTTTGCCTGATCGGCGTGGTGCTTTTGCAGCGCTCGGAGGGCGGCGGGCTTGGCATGGGCGGTGGCGGTGGCGGCGCCATGACCACGGGGCGCGCAGCCGCGACGGCATTGGGCAAGCTTACCTGGTTGTTCGCGATTGCCTTTATCCTGACATCGATCACGCTGACGGTGCTGGCCGCGCAGCGGACGGGTTCGGGCTCGGTCGTGGACCGGGTCGGCGTCGATGCGCCGTTCACGCCGCCGGTGGCCGCACCTTCGGGGCAGGATCTGCTGCCGCCGCCCGCGCCCGAAGGTGGCGCGCTGTTGCCGCCACGGGTGGATTGATCGCTTCACACCACTGATTGACCCTCTGCGGGCCCTGCCCGCACGATCTTGCGGTTCAGTTGCGCGCGGGGGCTGAATACGCTATAGGTTTAACCCCGTGATCCGGGCAGATTCGATGCTGCCTGACGCATTATTTTGACTGTCACGGAGACGCGGCCCCAATGGCTAGATTCATCTTTATCACGGGCGGCGTCGTCTCATCTTTGGGCAAGGGCCTGGCATCCGCAGCGCTTGGGGCGCTGTTGAAGGCGCGCGGATATTCGGTGCGGCTGCGCAAACTCGACCCCTATCTGAACGTCGATCCGGGCACGATGTCGCCCTTTGAACATGGCGAAGTTTTCGTAACCGATGATGGCGCCGAAACCGATCTGGATCTGGGCCATTACGAACGGTTCACCGGCGTTGCCGCGCGGCGCACCGATTCCATTTCCGCCGGGCGGGTCTATTCCAATGTGCTGGAAAAGGAACGGCGCGGCGATTATCTGGGCAAAACGATCCAGGTTATCCCGCATGTAACCAATGAAATCAAGGACTTCATCGCCACGGGCGAGGATGAGGTGGATTTCATGCTCTGTGAAATCGGCGGCACCGTCGGCGATATCGAGGGTTTGCCGTTTTTTGAGGCCATCCGCCAGTTCGCGCAGGACAAACCCCGTGGCCAGTGCATTTTCATGCATCTGACGCTTTTACCCTATGTCACCGCCAGCGGCGAATTGAAAACCAAGCCCACGCAGCATTCGGTCAAGGAATTGCGCTCCATCGGGTTGCAGCCCGATGTGCTGGTCTGCCGCTCGGAACGGCCGATCCCGGAAAAGGAACGCGAAAAGCTTGCGCTGTTTTGCAATGTGCGCAAACAGGATGTGATTGCGGCACCCGATCTGAAATCGATTTACGAAGCGCCGATGGCCTATCACCGCGAAGGGCTGGATCGCGCCGTGCTGGATGCCTTTGGCATTGACCCCGCCCCCGCGCCCGATCTGCGCCGCTGGGAAGATGTGCAGGACCGCATTTTCAACGCCGAAGGCGAAGTGCGCGTGGCCATCGTCGGCAAATATATCCAGCTTGAAGACGCCTATAAATCCATTGCCGAAGCCCTGACCCATGGCGGCATGGCCAACCGGGTCAAGGTGCGTATCGAATGGGTCGATTCCGAAATTTTCGAGAGCGAAGACCCGACCCCCTATCTCGAAGGGTTTCACGCGATTCTTGTGCCCGGCGGCTTTGGCGAACGCGGCACCGAAGGCAAGATCAAGGCCGCCCGTTTCGCGCGTGAACGCAACATTCCCTATCTGGGGATTTGTCTGGGCATGCAGATGGCCGTGGTCGAGGCCGCGCGCAATCTGGCCGGTATCGCCAATGCCGGCTCCGAAGAGTTCAACCACGATACCCCTGACGCCGACTTTGAGCCCGTGATCTATCACCTGCGCGAATGGGTGCAGGGCAATCACCGCGTTGAACGCAAACCCGATGATGCCAAGGGCGGCACGATGCGGCTCGGTGCCTATTCCGCCACACTCGCGCCGGATTCCAAAGTGGCCGCGATCTATGACACCACCGCGATCGAGGAGCGCCACCGTCACCGCTATGAGGTGAATGTGAAATACCGCACGCAGCTTGAATCCTGCGGATTGCGTTTTTCGGGGATGTCGCCCGATGGGCAACTACCTGAAATCGTGGAATTTCCCGATCATCCATGGTATATCGGCGTGCAATTCCACCCCGAACTGAAATCGAAACCCTTTGATCCGCATCCGCTGTTTGCCGATTTCATCCGCGCTGCCGTGGATATCGAACGGCTGGTATAAGCACATGTTCAAGAACCTGATCGCAGCGCTTGCCGGTGGCCGGCTTGATACCCTGCCCGCCGACGAGGCCCAGTTGGCGCTTGGCGCGCTGCTGGTGCGGGTGGCCAAATCCGATGGCAATTACGCATTCGAGGAAATCCGCCAGATCGATCATATCCTGGCCGACCGCTTTGATCTGAACCCGGTCGAGGCCGCGCAACTGCGCACCCGCTGCCAGAAACTCGAAGCGCAGGCCCCCGCCACCGCCGAATTCGTGCAGGCCGTTAAACCCGCGATCCCCTTTGCCGAACGTTCTGCCTGGGTGGCTGCGATGTGGAAAGTGGTGCTGGCCGATGGCAATAGCGTCAATGCCGAGGAATCGGCCTTTCGTCAGGTCGCAAGCGCGCTTGGCATCGACACCACCGACCTGCGCTGATCGAACGAACGGGGCTTGGCGGGGGGATCATTCCTGCCTATATCTGCGGTCATGTTCGCTGATCTTCTCAGAAGGCTTGCCCAGCGCAGCACCGCCGAGCCGGTGTCCGCAGCCGATTGTCGGCTTGCGCTAAGCGCGCTTTTGGTGCGGATCGCGCGGGCCGACGGGCAATATCACGACGATGAAATCGCCCGGATCGATAAAATCCTGGCCCATCGCTACGCGCTTTCCCCGTTTGAGGCCACGGCCCTGCGCCATCACGCCGAAGTGCTTGAGGCCGAGGCCCCCGATACCGTGCGTTTCACCCGCACGATCAAGGATGCCGTCCCCCACGAAGACCGCGAAGCCGTGATCGAGGCCATGTGGGCCGTGGCCCTTGCCGATGGCACACGCGGGCAGGAAGAAAACACGATGTTGCGGTTGATGGCCAATCTGCTGGGTATCAATGACCGCGACAGCAATCTGGCCCGCCAACGGGTCGAATCGCGGCCCTGAGCCCCCCTTGCCCAGCCTTTGCAGACAGGTTAGCTTCCCATCGTTCAATCACAAGAGAGCATCATGCATATCGGCATCCTGCAATGCGGGCATACGCATCGTGAAATCGCGGCCGCTCATGGCGATTTCGATCAGATGTTCATGCGGCTTTTGTCCGGTCACGGGCTGACATTTCAGACCTGGAATGTCGTGGATATGGACTTCCCCCCCAGCCCCGATGCGGCCCAAGGCTGGCTTTTGACGGGATCGCGCCATGGCGCCTATGAAGATCACCCGTTCATCCCGCCGCTCGAAGATCTGATCCGCGCCATTCACCGCCGGGCCATCCCGATGGTAGGCATCTGTTTTGGCCATCAGATCATCGCGCAGGCGCTTGGCGGCCGGGTCGAGAAATTTGCCGGCGGCTGGTCGCTGGGACGGCAGGAATACCGGCTGGATGGTCTGGGTCGGGTGGCGCTGAATGCCTGGCATCAGGATCAGGTCGTCGCAGTGCCCCAAAGCGCGCAGGTGGTTGGCCAATCCGATTTCTGCGCCAATGCCGCGCTGCAATATGGCGATACGATCTTTACCCTGCAGCCGCATCCTGAACTGGCGCCGGCGGTGATTGCCGAATATCTGCGCCTTTATGGCGATCACCCCGTCTATCCGCCCGAACTGATCGCGGATGCCCGCGCCGCGCTTGGGGCCGATACCGATGACGCCCGCCTTGCCGCCCATATCGCGGATTTTTTCAAACAGCCCAGAGAGGCACGCCATGACTGATCTGCTCGCCCTGCTGCCCCAAGCCGCGCGCAAACATCTTGAGGGTCGCCGTCTGGACGAGGTGGAATGCATCGTGGCCGATCTGTCGGGGATTGCGCGCGGCAAGGCGATGCCTGCGGCGAAATTCGCGCGGCAGGAAAAGTTTTACCTGCCAAATTCGATCTTTTTGCAAACGATCACCGGCAGTTGGCTGTCGAGCGAGGAATTTGAATTCACCGAACCCGATATGGTGCTGACGCCCGATCTTTCCACCGCGACCGCATCGCCATGGACACCCGATGGCACGTTGCAGGTGATCCATGATATCCAGGACCAGGATGGCAATCCGGTGCCGATCGCGCCGCGCAATGTGCTCAAACGCGTGATGGCCCTGTTCGAGGCCGAGGGATGGAAGCCCATCATCGCGCCGGAAATGGAATTCTTTCTGGTCGCCCCCAATATCGACCCCAATCAGCCGATCGTGCCCCCCATCGGCCGCACCGGGCGGCGGGCCGCGGCGCGTCAGGCCTATTCGCTGAGCGCGGTGGATGAATACGGGCCGGTGATTGATGATATTTACGATTTCGCCGAGGCACAGGGCCTGGAAATCGACGGCATCTTGCAAGAAGGCGGCGCCGGCCAGATCGAAATCAACCTGCGCCACGGCAATCCCGTGCGGCTGGCGGATGAGATCTTTTTCTTCAAACGTCTGATCCGCGAAGCGGCCCTGCGCCACAATTGCTTTGCCACATTCATGGCCAAACCCATTCAGGACGAACCCGGTTCGGCCATGCATATCCATCATTCGGTGGTCGATATTGCCACGGGCGAGAATATCTTTTCCGATGCCGACGGGAATGAAACGCCCGCCTTTATGCATTTCATCGCGGGGATGCAGAATCATCTGGCCTCGACCATCGCGATTCTGGCGCCTTATGTGAATTCCTATCGCCGCTATGTGCGCGACTTTGCGGCGCCGATCAATCTGGAATGGGGGCGCGACAACCGCACAACGGGCCTGCGGGTGCCCGTGTCCGAACCTGCCGGGCGGCGGATTGAAAACCGCCTGCCGGGCATGGATGTGAACCCCTATCTGGGAATTGCGGCTTCATTGGCCTGCGGCTATCTGGGGCTGAAGGAAAAACAGATGCCGCGCCCGGCCTTTGTCGGGGATGCCTATGATTCCTCGGATGAAATTCCCTATAACCTTGGCGATGCGCTTGAGGCGCTTGAGGCCGATCACGCCATCCGCGAGGTGCTGGGCCAAGAGTTCTGCACCATCTATTCCGCCGTCAAGGCCATGGAAAACAAGGAATATCTGCAGGTGATCTCGCCTTGGGAGCGCGAACATCTTTTGCTGAACGTATGAGCACGGCGTTCACCAACCCGCCCTTTGGCCGCCACCCCGATAGCTGGTATGCGGCCACCACCAAAGATGGCCCCGGCTTTGCGCCGCTCGATCGCGATATCGCCTGCGATATTTGCGTGGTCGGCGGCGGCTATACGGGGCTTTCGGCCGCGCTGCATCTGGCACAGGCGGGGCTGAATGTGGTGCTGGTCGAGGCGCATGTCGTGGGTTACGGCGCATCCGGGCGCAACGGCGGGCAGGTCGGATCGGGTCAGCGGCTGGATCAAGATGCCTTGGCCCGCACCCAGGGCGCCGCCGATGCCCACCACCTTTGGGCCCTGGCGCAAGAGGCCAAGGCCCTGACCGCCCGCCTGATCCGTGATCACGATATCGATGCCGCCCTGCGCCCCGGTATCGCCAATGTGGTGCGCTCGGCCCGCGATCTGGCCATGGCGCATGCCTATGCCGAACGGCTTGCGCGCGATTATGGTTACGATCAAATCACGCCGCTTGATCGCGCCGCGACCGCCGCGCTGATCGGGTCGGATGCCTTTGCCGGCGGGACGCTTGATCACGGCGGCGCGCATCTGCATCCGTTGCGGTATACCCATGGGCTGGCGCGGGCCGCCCATGCCGCCGGCGCGCGGATTTTTGAACACAGCACCGTGGCGCATATCGATGGAACCACCCTTCGGCTGGCGGCGGGCCACGCCATCCGCGCCGATCAGGTGGTGCTGGCTTGCAATGGTTATCTGGGCGGGCTGCAACCGCATGTCGCGCGCCGCGTGATGCCGATCAACAATTTTATCGTGGCGACAGAACCGCTTGGCCCGGATGCGGCCCATATCCTGCCCGACGATATCGCCGTGGCCGACGACCGCTTTGTCGTCAATTACTGGCGCCGGTCCGAGGATGGCCGCCTGCTGTTTGGCGGCGGCGAAAGCTATGGCAAACGTTTCCCGCGCGATATCGCGGCCAAGGTGCGTGGGCCGATGCGCGCGATCTATCCCGGGCTGGCCGATATCGCGATCGAATATGCCTGGGGCGGCACGCTGGCGATCACGATGAAACGCATGCCGCTTTTTGCGCGGCCCCGGCCGGGGATCTGGTCGGCTTCGGGGTATTCGGGGCACGGGGTGGCGCTGGCCACGCTGGCAGGGCGAATCCTTGCCGATGCCACACAGGGCGAGCGGCGCGATTTCGATGTCATGGCGCGTATCCCCATCGCGCCCTTTCCCGGCGGGCGCGCTTTGGGCAGCCCGATCCTTGCGCTGGCGATGACCTGGTTCGCGCTGCGCGACCGGATCGGCATCTGAGCAGCAATGTCATCACTCCGTTACCAAAAACCTTTGGCATTCTGCGCCTGCGTCCAGTAATGTCTGCCGCGAAAACTGGCTTCGGAAAGGCACGAAATATGTCTCTCATCCCTAATGTCTATGATGCAGAGCCGATCCCCGAAGCCGCGCGCACCGCGATCGAGGCTTTGCTGCAATCGGGTGATCTGTTCCGCTACCGTGCAAGCGAAAATGCACCGGTCACGCTGCTGGAACATGAATTCGCGCAGATGATCGGCGCGCGCTACGCGCTGGCGGTATCAAGCTGTTCGGCGGCGCTGTTCCTGTCGCTCAAGGCGCTTGGATTGCCGCGCGACAGCAAGGTGCTGATCCCGGCCTTTACCTTTGCGGCGGTGCCTTCGGCGGTGATCCATGCCGAATGCGTGCCGGTTCTGGTCGAGGTGGGCGATAATTACCGCATCGATATGGCGGATTTCGCTGCCAAGCTGACCGATGATATCGCCGCCATCATGATCAGCCATATGCGCGGTCATACATCCGATATGGATGCGATCATGGCGCTGGCCGATGCGCGCGGCGTGCCGGTGATCGAAGATGCCGCCCATTCGCTGGGCACCACCTGGCATGGGCGCAATATCGGCACCATCGGGCGTGTGGGGTGTTTTTCCTTTCAATCCTACAAGCTGTTGAACGCGGGCGAAGGCGGTATTCTGATCACCGATGATGATGATCTGATCGCGCGCGCGATCATCATGTCGGGCGCCTATGAACATAACTGGAAAAAGCACGGCCATATGCAGGATCGTTTCCGGTTCTGGCAAAACAAGCTGCCGCTTTATAACCAGCGGCTGTCAAACATGTCAGCGGCGCTGATCCGCCCGCAACTGGCGGAAATGCCGCGCCGGGTGCGCGACGGGCGAAGCAATCACGATTATGTCGCGGCCGCGCTGAACCAATCGCCCTGGCTCGACGTGCCGCCCGCCCTGCTGCCCGAGGAACGCGCCCCCGATTCGATCCAGTTCAACCTGGTCGATTTCACCACGGACGAGGCCAGCGCCTTTATCGAGGCCACCCGCCGCCGTGGCGCCGGGGTCGAGATTTTCGGCATGAGCGATGACAATGCCCGCGCCTTTTGGAACTGGCAATTCATGGGCGATATGCCCGAATTGCCGCAAACGCGGGCGATGCTGATGCGCGCCTGCGATATGCGCCTGCCCGCGCGGCTTAAGCGGCATGAGCTGGATTTCATCATCGGCGCGATCATGTCTGCGGTCGATGATGTCAAAGGCATAGCGCAGGCCTACGGCACCTGATCAACCGGCCGCGCCAGCCATTCGCGCAGCGCGGCCGTCACCAGATCGGGCCGTTCAAGCATGGGCACATGGCCCGCCCCTTCGATCAGCGCCAGATCCGCGCGCAGCATCAGGGCGGCGACGAATTCATGCCGGCGCGGCGGGGTGATCCGATCCTCGGCCCCGCAAAGCAACAAGGCCGGCAGCCGCGCGCGGCGCAAATGCGGTTGCTGATCGGGGCGGCGCTGCATGGCGCGCGATTGGCGCACGAAATTTTCGGCGCCCTGATCCAGCCCCATCTGAAACCACAGCCGATAGATATCGTCGCGATCCGGGCTGTCGGCCAGCCCATCGGGGCGCAATTCCTCGGCCAGCGATTCGGCCAGCCGCCCGGCCTTGGCCCCCACGATCCGCGCTTCGCGGGCGGCAGCCGCGCTGGGGGTTTCGGCCTGGGCATTGGTATCCATAAGCGCAATACGGGTGACGCGATCGGGGGCGGTGCGCAATATTTCCATCGCGACCATGCCGCCCAGCGAATGTCCCGTCAGCGCAAACCGCGCCGGCAGCGATTGCAGCGCATGGCCTGCCATATCCTCGACGCTGTCGCCCACCAACGGCACATGAATGACGGTGCGTTCCAGCCCCAATTCGGTCAGTTGCGGGCCATAAAGCCGGGCATCCGCCAGAAAGCCCGCCATGAAAACAAGCGGCTCATCCATGATGCAATGCCCGATTTGTGACAGAATAACCCCATTTTCGGGCGCAAAACGCCCCCGAAATATTGGATTCATGCCGTGCCATGGCCCACCCGTGCAATCACTTTTTCCACCGTCTTTTCGATCAGCCGCAAACATTCATCGGTTGAAAACCGGTGATCGGCCCCTTTTACCAATGTCAGCCGCATGTCGGCGCAATCGGCATGGTTCAGCAACCGCAGCGGCACCGATACATCCACCGATGTATCCGCCGTGCCCTGCAACAGGCGCACCGGAAACGGCAGGTTCAGCGGATCGCGCAGCACCAGATGGCTGCGTCCATCCTCGATCAGGCGGCGGGTCACGGTATAGGGGGTTTCATAATCAGACGGCACCGCGATATGGCCCTGCGCCATCAGCGCGTCGCGATCTGCGGGTGAAAATCCGGCCCAGAAACTATCCTCGGTGAAATCCGGCGCTGCGGCAATTCCAACAATTCCGGCGATCTTTTCGGGGATTTTCCGCGCCAGAACAAGACTTATCCAACCACCCATGCTGGAACCCACCAAAATCTGCGGCCCCTCGGTCAGCGCGGTGATCGCGGCCAAGGCATCTTCGGCCCAATCGCCGATGGCGCCGTCTTCAAACGCGCCCGATGACTGGCCGTGGCCGGAATAATCGAACCGCAGAAACGCCCTGCCCTGCGCGCGGGCCCATTGTTCCAGCGCAAGCGCCTTGGACCCTTCCATATCCGATCGAAACCCCCCCAAAAACACCACGCCAGGCAGGGTTCCGGGCGTTGCAACATAGGCGATCTTGCGCCCGGACGGGGTTTCCAGAAATCTGCTCATCACTGCCTCCTGTTTACGCGGGCAGGTTAGCGCAGCCGCAAAGCCAACGCCACCCGCTGCGCTTGACACCGCCGTGACCGGGGGCCAAAAGGGGGCCATATATACCCGCAACCGGGCGTTCCGTGGGCGCCAAACTGACGAGGAGGCCCATATGGCCCAGATCGCACTCACCCTTCCTGATGGTAATATTCGCAGCTATGACGCTGGCATCACCGCCGCGCAGGTGGCCGCCGATATTTCGCCCTCGCTGGCGAAAAAGGCCATTTCCGCCCAGCTTGATGGCGCGCATTG
>Ga0265293_10005073_pt1 | contig 22433 bp, 17 predicted proteins | sample Munlanlewell138R_FD_192505 | JGI IMG/M metagenome (GOLD analysis project Ga0265293, IMG submission 192505) | Leachate microbial communities from a municipal landfill in Southern Ontario, Canada - Leachate well 138R | ecosystem: Engineered > Solid waste > Landfill > Unclassified | place: Canada... | reverse complement strand
TCCAGATGGCAATGTCGATTGGCGCAGTAGCCAATGACGGGCGCATGATGGCTCCTCATCTGGTCAAAGCCATGATCATTGATGGTAAGCAATATGATGTCGATCCTGTGGTGGTAAGAAGTCCGATTTCAGCTGAGACCGCACACACATTAACAAACATGCTGGTTACCTCTCTTGAAAGTGAAGCCTCCAATGCCCTGGTGGAAGGTTACACGGTGGCTGGAAAAACCGGTACCGGTGAAATCGCAACCCCTTACGGTTACTCCTCCACCGAGACCAATGCCTCTTTTGTTGGATGGGGACCAGCTGAAGATCCGAAATTCCTGGTGTATGTCTGGCTCGAAAAACCCTCTATTTCGATCTGGGGTTCAGAAGTTGCCGCGCCGATTTTCTCCGAATTGGTCAGCAAACTGGTTGTCTTAATGGATATCCCTCCGGATACCGTCCGACTGGCAGGCAGTAATGTCACAGCAGGACAGTGAGGTTTAAAGTAAAGAAATGTTGACGGTCGAAAAAGTTCTCAGAGCCTTCGGAATGGATGCGGATCCACACTGCGGTCAGGAAGCAATCACAAACGGCTGCGTTGATTCACGCATGACTACCCCCGGGAGTCTCTTTGTTGCGCTCCTTGGCGAGAACACAGACGGCCACCATTACGTTGACCGGGCGTTTGCCAACGGCGCGGTACTTGCGTTGGTCGAGCAAGATATCAAAAGCGCCTACCCTGTTTTCAACCTTTCTGAGCGATCCGACAGACCTTGCAAGACTCCATTTTCTCTAAAAGTACCCAATACGCTCAAAGCGCTCCAGGATCTGGCCAGTTGGTGGCGCGGGCAGTTTGACATTCCGGTGATCGGAATCACAGGCAGTGTGGGTAAGTCTTCGACCAAAGAGACCATGGCTGCTCTCTTAGGTTACAAATTCCATGTGCTCAAGAATAAGGGCAACATGAACAACGAAATCGGGTTACCGTTGACACTGCTTTCCTTAAATGAGCGCCATCAGGCTGCCGTGCTTGAAATGGGTTTTTACGTTCCAGGTGAAATTGAACTGCTTTGCAAGATTGCCAAACCCCGCATTGGAGTAGTAACCAATATCGGCACTGTTCACGCGGAGCGTGCCGGAGACATTGAGACGATTGCCCGAGGGAAATCTGAACTCGTGCAAGCGCTTAAGGGTCAGCCCGACGGGCTTGCAGTTCTAAATTATGATGACAAACGCGTTCGCGCTATGGCTTCTATTACTACTGGCCGGGTACTGACTTATGGTTTGTCGCCCGAAGCAGATTTTTGGGCTGACGAGATCCAATCTGAAGGTCTTTCAGGCATCCGCTTCAGTGCTCATCATGATGGGCAGAAACACAATCTTTCTTCCAAACTGTTGGGGAAACATTCAGTTTACAACATCTTGAGCGCCATTATGGTTGCTATTGAGCTTGGTTTAAGCTGGTTTGAGATCGAAACCGCCCTTCAAAGTCAGGAAATGGTACAGCGCGTGCGCACATTCACAAGCAGCAACGGCGCGTTGGTCATCGATGACAGTTACAATGCCTCCCCCACTTCCACAATTGCAGCGCTCGATCTGCTTGAGGAGTTAGAGGGTGAAAAAGTGGCGGTCCTGGGTGACATGCTTGAACTCGGTCAGTATGAAAGTGAAGGGCATGAGCAGGTCGGTCGTAAGGCTTCCGAAATTGCTAACCAAATTGTGCTGATCGGTCCCCGCAGCATGCTGACTCGCCAGGCCATTCTGGAAACTGGTTTCCCGGAAGACAACCTTCGTTGGTTTCCTGAGTCTGAAGAAGCCGCGCGATACCTGCAAGCTTCTTTAAAACCTGGACAGACAGTCCTAGTGAAAGGCTCGCACGGTATGAGGATGAATAAAATCATTGACGAGTTGGAGGAAAAAATCTGATGACTGGGTTCTCTTTAGCAATTGCAATCAGCAGCATTAGTTTTTTGCTTTCAACCATTTGGGGAGAGCCTTTCATCAAACTGCTCACCACTTTCAATATCGGTAAGCAGATCCGGGACGATCAGCCAGCTACCCACCGCAAAAAGGAAGACACCCCCACAATGGGCGGCTTCATGTTCCTCGTTCCAATTACGCTTCTGACGGTGATTTTGAATGCGGTTTCGCTTTTTGGTTCCAGGTTGCTCGGATCTTCCATCCTGGTGCCCCTGGCTGCCCTATGGGCATTTTCCGTAATTGGTGCAATCGATGACTGGGAAGGCATTCGCGGTTCCCGCCGAGGGCTGGGGATGAAAGCGAACACCAAGTTTATCCTTCAGGTGATCGCAGGGCTCGCTCTGGCCTACACAATAAAGGAAGTCCTGCAGGTGCCACATTTATTTTGGCCTGCCTCCGATGCACCACTCGATTTTGGTTGGGCATACTTGCCAATAGCAACTGTAATTATTGTCGGTATGGCTAACGCTGTGAATTTCACTGATGGTGTCGATGGCCTGGCCTCGATCATCTCCATGACTGCATTTGGCATTTATGGCATTATCGGTTTGATGCAAGGTCAGGTTTATCTCGGTCGATTTTGCTTCTGCGTTGTCGGAGCATTAGCCGGGTTCTTGTGGTTCAACTGTCACCCCGCCCGCCTTTTTATGGGCGACACTGGCTCGCAAGCCCTGGGCGCGTCACTGGCAGTGGTAGCTTTGATGACAGGGCGGTGGCTATTATTGCCTCTGATCGCGATTATTCCAATGGCTGAGCTGCTCAGCGTAATCATCCAGGTGGCGTATTTTAAAATTACAAAAGGTAAACGCGTATTCATGCGCGCTCCAATCCATCACCATTTTGAAGAAATTGGTTGGACTGAGAGCCAGATCGTGATCCGCTTTTGGATCATTGAACTGGTTAGCGCCATGCTTGGACTGAGCCTCACTTTTATAAGGTAATTATGAAAAACTACTCTAATAAAAAGATCGTCGTCATCGGAGCTGCCCGGCAAGGGCAAGCCTTGGCTCGCTTTTTCAGCCAGCGTGGGGCCCAGGTGGTCCTGACTGACACAAGGGAAAAAGAACAGCTCACCGAAGAACTCGCCGCCCTACAGGATCTGCCGCTCAACTTAGATCTGGGCGGTCATCACAGCGAAGTGCTGGATGGTGCCGATCTGGTCTGCGTTTCAGGGGGTGTCCCCTTGACCATTCCCTTCATCCAGGAAGCGCTTGTGCGCAAAATTCCACTCAGCAACGACTCTCAGATTTTTCTCGAAGAATGTCCATGTACGGTGGTTGGCATCACTGGATCAGCCGGCAAGAGCACTACAACTGCCCTGGCAGGGCTTATGGCTATCCAAACCTTCGTAATGAAGGGCGGTCATCACAAAGCCTGGGTCGGTGGCAATATTGGTAACCCCTTGATCGATTCAGTCGATCAAATCCAGGAAGACGACCTGGCAATCATGGAACTCTCCAGTTTTCAGTTGGAACTGATGAAGAAGTCACCTCAAATTGCAGCCGTGCTCAACATCACCCCCAACCACCTCGATCGGCACGGCAGCATGGACGCCTACATTGATGCCAAGGCGCGCATCCTCTGGTTCCAGCACGCTGATGACATTGCTATCCTCAACAGGGACGATAAAATCTCCTGGAATTTTGCCGACCAAATCCAGTCCGACCTGATCAGCTTCGGTCTCAAAAAACCGGAAGGTCGCTCCAGCGGCACTTACATCGAGCAGGATTGGGTCTGGCTGCAAATTGGTCAGGATAAACTGAAGCTCTTCCCAACCGAATGGATCCAGCTGCGCGGCAAGCACAACCTGTACAACGTACTGGCTGCTTCTGCTATTGCCGCGGCAGCAACCCTGGCGCTTCCCGCTATTCAAAGCGCTGTTGAAGAATTCAATGGCGTGCCGCACCGCCTTGAAACCGTGCGTGAAGTCAATGGCGTCACCTGGGTCAACGATTCGATCGCAACCGCTCCGGAACGGACCATTGCTGCCATCGAGTCGTTTTCAGAATCGATCGTTCTTCTGTTGGGCGGCAGGGATAAAAACCTCCCCTGGGACAGGCTCGCGAGCCTGGTCAGAAATAAAGTAGAGCGTGTGATTATTTTCGGGGAAGCCGCCCCGATAATTAATGAAGCAATCGGCCCGCGTAACCCCAGGCAGCATCTCAAATCTGTGGTAAGCACAAAAGACCTCGCCGAAGCACTAAAAACAGCCCAGAATCAAGCCCAGGCAGGGGATGTAGTGCTGCTGTCGCCGGGATGCACAAGCTACGACGCGTTCAAAGATTTTGAAGAGCGGGGGCAGTTCTTCAGAGATTGGGTGAATCAACTATGAACAGTTCAACCACTCCCAAAGTGCAGAAAAAACCTGTCAAAGGTTTAACTTTCGACATTCCTTTTGTTCTTGCTCTGGTTTGTCTGCTGGCTATAGGTCTGATGATGGTATATTCAACTGACCTGGATGCCTCCTTACGCATGGGACAAGAACCAGGATACCTGTTTCAGAGACAGGTGCTATGGGTCGCTCTGGGTCTGGCGGTGATGATTTTTCTGGCCTTCTTTGACTACCATAATTTTGTCAAGTTGGTCATCCCCATCGCGTTAGTTGTGCTGGCAGGTTTGGTCATCGTGCTGGTGCGAAACGAGGTCCAATTCAATTCCTCGCGGGCTCTGTTTAGCGGCTCAGTACAGCCGGGTGAGCTCGCCAAGATGGCGGTTATCCTCTACCTTTCTGTTTGGCTCTCAAGACGCGGGAGCGATGAACTGTCTGACCTCAAGCTCGGGTTTTTGCCCTTGCTGATGATTCTTGTGATGGTCGCGATCCTGATTTTCTTCCAACCTGACATCAGCGCGGCCGTTACCATTCTGGCCCTGGGGATTATGATGTTCTACCTGGGCGGGGGCAGCTGGAGACACATCCTGATGCTGGGTGGCATCGGCCTGGCGACGGGTCTTCTGGCGGTTCGCTTTTACACGACCGGTCGCGCCAGAGTCGCCGATTACCTGCAAGGTCTGGGAGACCCCACCCTGGGTTCGTATCACATTCGCAGGACGTTTGAAGCAGTGATCAAAGGACGCTTTTTCGGGGTTGGTTTGGGTAACGCCAACACCAAGTTTACCGGCTTGCCATTGCCCCACACCGACAGCATATTCGCGGTCATCGCGGAAGAAATTGGACTGCTTGGTTCCTTTATTCTGATGGGGCTTTACATTTTGTTGATCTGGCGCGCATACAAAATTGCTCAAAAGGCACCCGATCAACTCGGTTCCCTGATGGCTTTTGGTCTGACAAGCTGGATCGTAATCGAAGCCTTGCTGAACGTCGCCGTTATCGTGGGTCTCTTCCCCTTTGCCGGCAATACGTTGCCATTCATTAGCGCTGGCGGGTCAAGTATGGTCACCAACCTTGCCGCTGTCGGAATCATTATCAATATTGCCCGCCAGGGAGCGGGCTTAAAAATTCAAGAAAGGAGTCAAACCAGTGCAACTGTTGATTTGCGCAGGCGGGACTGGCGGCGGAGTGTATCCGGCGCTGACCGTTACCGAAGAGCTGGATAAGAACAATAACCAGATCCTGTGGGTCGGAAGCGAAGGCGGTATGGAAGCTGAGCTTGTCCAGAGGACCGGTTTGAAATTCAAATCCATCCAGGCGGCTGGGGTACATGGCGTCGCGTTAACCAAACTGCCCAGCAATCTGGTGAAACTTTTTCGCGGATTTCAACAAGCCAAAAAGATTCTAAAAGAGTTCCAACCAGACGTGATGCTCTTTACCGGTGGTTATGTAGCCATACCCATGGCGTATGCGGGACGGAAATACAAGTCCCTGCTGTTTGTCCCCGATATTGAACCCGGATTGGCATTGAAAACCCTGGCAAAGTTTTCGGACCATATCGCGTTGACAACTTCGGAATCAAAAAAGTGGTTTAGTGAGAAAAACAATATGACTGTTACTGGCTATCCTTTACGAGAAGACATTAAAAAATGGACCAAGGCTGAAGCCCAGGCTTACTTCAAACTCGAGCCTGACCTGCCTACAATCCTCTTCATGGGCGGAAGCAGTGGTGCCCGCTCGATTAACCAGGCGTTAATCGCTATTCTGGATAACTTGTTGGAAAATTACCAGGTGATTCATCTGACCGGTCTCCTGGATTGGGAAGCGGTCCAATCTGCAACTAATTCTGCCACCAACCGATATCATCCCTTCCCTTATCTGCACGAAATTGGAGCAGCACTGGCTGCAGCAGACCTGGCAGTCTCGCGCGCTGGCGCGTCAACATTGGGCGAATATCCGTTCTTCGGTTTGCCCGCCATTCTTGTGCCCTACCCTTACGCCTGGCGCTACCAGAAAGTCAACGCCGATTACCTGGTCGATCGTGACGCAGCGGTTTTGTTGCGCGACGAAGAACTCAAAAACAGCTTGCTGCCTCTGATCGATGAGTTGATGGCACAACCAGCCAGACTTGCTCATATGAGTCGCGCGATGAGTTCGTTGTCTCAACCAGACGCTGCAGAGCGTATCGCTGAATTGCTATATGAGATGGCGGAGGCTTAGGAGGATGCAATGGTTAGTCTGAACGTTCTTTTCTATATCTTCCTGGCGCTATTCGCTGTCATCGGCCTGATCCGTGGCTTCCGTAAAGAAATCGTCGTTACGGTTGCGGGGATTTTAAGTCTGTTCATCATTGAAGCTGTGATTCCCAAGATTTTCGGATCGCTTGAGGGCGGCAAAATCTTGGTCATGAATTTGATCGTGCTGTCTGCCTGCGCCTTCTTCGGCTATCAAACCCCCAGTTCCAGACGTTTGTCCGAAAGCGGTCGCTTTGAGCGCGACAGTCTGTTGGATATGATGCTGGGTGGCCTGACCGGCGCGCTAAATGGTTACATTTTCTTCTCATCCGCCTGGTTCTATCTGGCGAAGGCAGGTTACCCCTTCAGCTGGATTTACGCCCCCGATCCCAGTACCGGGATCGGACAGGCAGCAATCAACCTGCTTGCTGATGCTTTCCCCAATGTGTTGACCGGCTCATGGCTTTATATCGCCCTGGCCGTATCAGTTGGAATAGTGCTGGCGGTGATACTCTAATGAACAAAGTGCACTTTATCGGAATTGGTGGAACAGGCATATCGGCCATCGCCCGGCTGCTTCTTGAACGAGGCGTCCAGGTGAGCGGCACAGATCTGCAGGCTTCTGTATATTTCGAATCAGTCACCAGGATGGGTGCCGTTACCAGAATCGGACATCATCCCGACCTGGCACTTGAGGCTGAATTGGTGGTTCGCTCTTCAGCGGTCAAAGACGACGATCCTGAAGTTCACACTGCCCTCAAAGCAGGCATCCCTGTATTGAAGCGCTCAGAGTTCCTGCCGCAACTTACTGCGGGGTACAAAACCCTGGCGGTCGCCGGCTCTCATGGCAAGACCACCACCACAGCCATGCTGGTGCACCTGCTGAAGTCAGACGGGCTAGACCCCAGCTTTATCCTCGGTGCGCAGATCAAAGGCCAGGAAACCAACGCGCATGCTGGTGAGGATGAGTTTTTCGTTATTGAAGCAGATGAATACGATTACATGTTCCTGGGGCTCAATCCGACACTGAGTGTGGTTACTAATATTGATTATGACCACCCCGATTTCTTCCCTAAACCGCAGGATTACACCCAGGCTTTCGTGGATTTCCTGGAAAAAACAAAACAAAATGGCACAGTTCTGCTCTGTGGAGATGATCCAGGCATTGATACCATGCTGGAGAATTCCAGCTTCCCAGGCAGGCAGATTTGGAAATTCGGCTTTGAACCTGACAATGATTACCAAATCATTGGTTATCAGGTCCAAGAAGGCAAACAGGAGTTCTTTCTGAGGTTACCTGAAAGCGAAAAAGCAGGACCATTCACCATCCATCAGCCAGGCAAATTTAATGTCCTCAACGCCGCGGCTGCGCTGGTGGCGGCACACCTGATTGGAAGAGATTTAAGGAATCTTATTGGCGCTCTTTCCACCTTTGAAGGCACCAGCCGCCGCTTTGACCTGGTTTGTGAGAACGAAAATATCAAGGTTTTCAACGATTACGGACACCACCCCAGCCAGATCCTGCAGACGCTTGAAGGAGTCAGACAAGGCTACCCCGCTTACAAGATCTGGGCTGTGTGGGAGCCTCATACCATCAGTCGAACCAGACAGTTACGGCACGAATTTGCCAACGCGCTCGACCAGGCTGATCAGGCCGTGATTTTAAAACTGTTCGGCGCCCGCGAAGAAGACTCCGGCTTCAGCCCTGGAGTAATTGCTGTTGAATGCAGCCAATCCAATTGCGTTTATCTGCCTGACAATACTGAGGCTGTTGACCACATCGTCGAAAATCTGACCGGTAAAGACCTGATCATCGTATTTTCCGCCGGCAAAGGCCCTGAGTTTTCTCAAGAGCTGTGTTCGGCAATAAACCTGGAGGGAGCTGATGAATAACCTGCCAATGCAAAAACTACGGGAGGTCTTTGGCGAGCGCCTGCATGAAGACGTCCGAATGACTACTTACACAACCACACGAGTGGGTGGCGCTGTTGCCGGCTTTATCTCAATCAATTCCTCCCGGGAAATGGAACTCGCCCTGACCACGCTCTGGGAGCTGGATGTTCCTTATCATATTTTGGGTAGCGGTTCGAATCTGTTGGTCAGTGACAGCGGCTATGAAGGCATTATCCTGCACAACCGCAGTCACAATATCAAGATCAATACAAAAGTTGATCCTCCTCTGGTCCTGGCGGAAAGCGGCGCGGGCTTGGGCGAATTAGCTCAACTCGCCTCCCGACGCGGTGTTTCGGGCTTTGAGTGGGCCAACAGCATCCCAGGAACAGTCGGCGGAGCGGTCTACGGAAACGCCGGCGCGCATGGTTCAGACGTTTCTGAAATGTTGCAATCCGTCCTGATCATTACCCGTGAAGGCGGCAGTCAACTTCTAACCAACCAGGATATGGATTTTCAGTACCGTTCCAGCAAATTCAAACGAGAGCACAAACCGGTTGTCATTCTCGAAGCTACTTTTGCCGGCAAAATGGCCAATCCGGAAGATAGCCTGGCGTTATTGCATGAGTTGACCGAAAAACGGCGCAAAACCCAACCTGTGGGTCCCTCTTTTGGGTCAACATTCAAAAACCCACCGGGGAATTTTGCCGGTAAACTACTTGCTGAGGCGGGCATGAAAGGCGTTAGCTGTGGAGATGCTTCTTTCAGCACTGTTCATGCCAACTTCATCGTGAACAACGGCAAAGCAACAGCTCAGGATTACTACTGCCTGATCCGTCAGGGTCAGAGGCGGGTAATGGAGAAATTCGGGGTTCAGTTGGACCTTGAAATCGAGTTATTGGGAGAGTTTCAAGATGTCGGATAAGCTCAACCTCGTTCTCATCTTTGGCGGCAAATCCGGGGAACATGAAGTTTCTCTGATGTCAGCACGCTCGTTGTTGAACTCCCTTGATAGGGAAAGATACGAGGTATTCCAGGTTGGGATCACCAGGGAAGGACGCTGGACTTACTCTAAAAACGCTCTGGAGGTCTTCGAGCGAAAACAGCATGAGACTCTGAACGAAGCCCTGATATTGTCCAGAGATGAAACCCCGCTCCTCTATCAAATAGTCGATATGCAATTAAAAGAAGTTACGCGGATCGACGTCGTTTTCCCGATTTTGCACGGCACATTTGGAGAAGACGGTGCTATACAGGGTTTGTTTGAGATTCAAAATTGCGCTTACGTTGGTTCAGGAGTTTTAGCCTCCTCGGTGGCGATGGACAAGGCCTTGTGCAAGCATGTGGTCGCTGACGAAGGCATCCCAGTCTTGCCTTATGACGTTTTCAGCCGGCAGGAAATTGAGAATGACCTGCCCAGGGTGATTGAGACTGTCGAAGCTATTAGCGCATATCCGTTTTTCGTCAAACCCTCCAACCTGGGCTCTTCCGTAGGCATTAGCAAAGCAAAAAACCGCGAACAGCTGCAAAATGCGCTGATCTTGGCTGCCCGTTATGACCGCAGAGTATTGGTTGAACGCGGAATAGAAGCCCGGGAAATCGAGATCAGCGTTCTTGGTAATGAATCTCCAGTGGTATCCGTGCCCGGTGAAATCGTGCCTGGCGACGAGTTTTATACCTACGAAGACAAATACCTCTCCGGCGATCCGGAAGTTTCCATCCCGGCTCCTTTACCAGAACATCTCTCTGATCAATTGCGAGAATGGGCTCTGCGCGCTTATCGCGCGATCGATGCTGCCGGTCTGGCGAGGGTCGACTTCCTGCTGGACAAAAACAGCGGTGCAGCCTGGTTCAATGAGATCAATACCATGCCTGGCTTTACTCAAATAAGCATGTACAGCAAGCTCCTGGCTCACGATGGGATTGATTATAAGCATTTGATCGATCGGCTGATCGAGCTTGGGCTGCAACGCAAAGCTGACCAGGAACGGACAATTCGGAAATTCGAGGTTGACAATGGCTAAGATCCCGAATAATCTCTCGAGAGCAGACCAGGTTCGGGCCCGGCGTAAGATTGAAAAGGTCCAGCGCAAACCAATTCCGCGAACCGTGGAACGCACCTCACGCGAAGCCCGCAACGCTTCGCGGGTGATATCGCGCCATAACACCTACAGCTCATCCCGGGCTTACACAGCCTCCAATCGTCAGCGCAGGCAAATCTACCTTCCCACCGGGACCCCTGGAAGCGAAGTCCGTTTGCCCTCCCTGCCCCGCATCAGTTTTAGCTGGCGCTGGCTCTCAGCGGTACTGTCATTGGCAGCCGTTGTTTTGCTATACATGATGCTCAATTCGAGCACTTTTCTGATCGATATCGTCAATTTGACTGGCGGCATCCGAGTGCCCTCGGAGGAAATCAAAGCTGTCTTAAACGTGACTGGAGAATCGATCATTCACGTTCAGCCTGCCCAGGTTGAAAACCAGATCCTGTCCACCTTCCCCGACATCAAGCGGGCACAGGTAACCGTCGATCTGCCCGATAGTCTCAATGTAGTCATTGAGGAACGTATTCCGGCTATCCTTTGGTTGGAAAATGAGCAGGAACTCTTCTGGATAGACCAGGACGGCTTTACTTTCACCGTGCGTGGGGAAGCCAACCTGCCTATCCGCGTCTATGCCAATACAGCCCCTCCCTTTGCACTCGGATATGTTGATCGCAAATCTATCGAGTCTCAAGATATTAAAGATGGAGAGGATACATCCAAAGTCTTACCTCCGATTGACCCCGCGTTTATTCTGGCGATCCAGAAACTAAACAGCATCAAACCCACCGATACCGTCATGTTGTACGAGCAGGAAAAGGGACTGGGTTGGACTGACCCCCACGGTTGGCAGGTTTTCTTTGGAGCAAACACGAACAGTATTGACATGAAACTGATTGAATACGACCATATCGTTAGCGCGATCTTGGAAAGAAACTTGCAACCAGTATTAATCAGTATGGAATTTCTACACGCACCTTATTATCGTTTGGAGCACTAACATGGAAGAAGAAGCAATTGTTGTTGGATTAGATGTTGGCACATCAAAAGTTTGTACACTTGTCGCCAGAGTTGAGAATGGAGCCAATTTGCGCATCCTCGGCGTGGGCATCGAGCCTTCCCAAGGAATCCGCAGAGGAACCGTTAATGATATCAACGCGGCCTCAGAGGCGATCGCCAGATCGATCGAAAAAGCCGAACGCACTTCGGGTTTTGAGATCAACAGTGCCATCGTCAACCTGGCAGGTACGCAGGTATCATCAACTATCAGCAAAGGCGCGGTTGGAATTTCAGGACGCGTCATCGATCAGGAAGATGTCTACCGTGCTTTGGATTCTGCCCAGGCAATCGCTGTGCCGCATAATCGCGAGATCGTCCACGTGATCCAGCGTGGTTTCAATATCGACGGTCAGGAAGATATCAGCCAGCCGGTTGGAATGCACGGATACCGAATGGAAGTGGAAGCGCATATTATCACCAGCGCAGCCTCCACCATGGAAAATCTGCGTCAATGTGTCTCAATGGCCGGCATCGACGTCTCTCAATTCGTGCTTAACCCTCTCGCCTCCAGTGAAGCAATCCTTTCGGAGACCGAACGGGAAATGGGCGTGGCGGTGATCGACCTGGGTGCCGGCACAACCGGTGTGGCAATCTATGTCAAGGGAGATGTCTTTCATGCTAACGTTTTGAGTATTGGCGGTAACCATATCACCTCCGACATCGCCCAGGGATTGCGGCTGCCACTCGATGTAGCCGAAGAAGTCAAACTCCAGCACGGATATGCTGTGCTGGCGGACATTGAGGAAGACGATTTCTTCAATATTGTCGCCTTTGGCTCTGAACAAGCCAGTAAAGTAGATCGCCGGGAATTGGTGAACATCATCGAAGCCCGCGTCGAAGAAATTTTGATCATGGTTCAACAGGAGATCAAACGCTCCGGTTACGATTCCATGCTCCCGGCCGGCATCATCCTGACTGGCGGTGGGGCCAAATTGCCCGGCATTCAAAAAATGGCAGCCAGCATACTGAACCTACCAGTGAGAATCGCCAGGCCAGAAAAAATGGTTGGTCTGACCGATCAGATCAGCAGCCCTGCCTACGCAACCAGTGTTGGCTTGCTCAACTGGGGCATTTTATTTAGTGAAACTACCCAGATTGCTCCAGAGCGATCTGGGAATGGTAAAAGGTCAAACCAGAAGCCCAAAGCGGATGGGCTGAAGGATTGGCTGAAGCGCATACTACCTTAACTATCAAAGCAAAAAATAGAGGAGATAAAAAAATGGAAGCAAAACAATCTGAATCGTTCGCAAGAATCAAAGTTGTTGGCGTAGGCGGTGGAGGCTGCAACGCGGTCAATCGCATGATCGCCGAAGGACTACAGGGGATTGAGTTCATCGCCATCAACACCGATGCTCAAGCGCTGTTGAAGTCGCAGGCACAATATCGTGTTCGCATTGGCGATAAAGCCACACGTGGTCTTGGCGCCGGAGGTGACCCAAAAATCGGCAAGGCTGCCGCTGAAGAATCAGCTGAAGACTTGTACGAAGTCCTTAAAGGCAGCGACATGGTCTTTGTCACTGCTGGTATGGGCGGCGGGACTGGAACCGGAGCTGCCCCTGTCGTAGCTCAGATCGCCAAAGAAATCGGCGCGCTGACAATCGGTGTAGTAACCCGTCCTTTCGGTTTTGAAGGTTCTCATCGTGCCAGATCTGCCGAACAAGGCGCCCTGGCACTCAAAGAACATGCCGACACGCTGATCGTCATCCCTAATGACCGTCTGCTCCAGATCGTCACCAAGAACATCGGTCTCAATGATGCCTTCCGGTTAGCAGATGACGTATTGCGCCAGGGAATTCAAGGCATTTCAGAACTTATCACTGTTCCAGGGTTGATTAATCTCGATTTTGCTGACGTTCGTACGATCATGTCCGAAGGCGGCGCTGCCCTGATGGCTGTTGGCCAGGCTTCTGGTGAAGACCGTGCCCGCATTGCCGCAGAACAAGCTATTTCAAGCCAACTCCTGGATGTCACCATCAGTGGAGCACACGGTATCCTGTTCAATGTGACTGGTGGTCCCAACCTCTCACTGTTTGAAGTCAACCAGGCAGCCGCAATCATTAAGGAAACCGCCAGTTCAGATGTGAACCTGATCTTTGGTGCTGTAGTCGATGAGAACATGGGTGAAAATATCCGCATCACCGTGATCGCAACGGGCTTTGACGGCAGTTCCTCTTCAGCGGAGGGGGAGCAAAGTTTTTTTCGACAGACTTCGCACCCAAAGCCGGTAGAACGTCTCAGCGGCTCTGATCAGTCCTATCAACAAAAAGAGCCAATCAAATCAGTTGGATCTGCCACGCAGGAGCGCTACGTCTATACCAAAGATGTGGACGTGGACGTACCCGCTTTCATGCGCAGAGATAAAAATTCCCGCTGATCTATGACGGAATCCTCTACATTTTGCATTTAAACTCCTCCCTCGTTTTGAGGGAGGAGAATACTCATTTGTAAAAGCCTTCCAGTAAATTATTTATTTATTTTTGTCTGGGGACCAGTACTGTCCTTCCCCGCAGCCATTTATTGCCATCTAGCGAAACGAAGTGCTCCTGAACCAGAGAGTGGGTATTGGCTCCCCCGTTCAACCTTGCATATGAAAGAATGCCATAATCATCTATGCGAAGGGTTGCGGCAATTTCTATGGCTTACTCTCGCCAGGTTTGTTAACAATTTCAGCCATCGTTCCAACAATAGTCTCAAACGGGTCAATTTTTGATCCTGCCAGTATAGAATGACTGGTCAGTGCGTATATCTTTTGTATTACAGAGAGACGTCGATAATTTAAGGTAATTTGTCTATCTTTCCCTTGTTCAGTTACCCTGTCCGTGCTAAAATTTGGTACTACATTTAGGGGTTCATTTGATTTCACCCCAATATATAGGGGTAATAGGAGATATTATAATGAAGTGCCCATATTGTCAGCACAGGGATACCAGTGTCGTCGATACCAATAAAGAGGCTCAAGGTGGAATTCGCAGAAGGCGCGAATGCAACAACTGCCATCAACGTTTCAGCACATTTGAGCGTCCTATCCTCACAACTCCGCTGTTGATTAAACGAGACGGTAAGCGCGAGGAGTTCGATCGAGAGAAATTGCGCGCGGGTCTGCGAATGGCCTGCTCAAAGCGTCCCATCCCTGCCGCCCAAATTGAGCAACTTGTAAACGATATCGAATCGGAACTGCAAAAAAAAGGCCGTTCCGAAATTAATTCCCGCATAGTGGGCGACCTTGCGGTCAAAGGGCTGAAAGAAATTGACCACATTGCCTATATTCGCTATGCCATTGTTTACCTTCGCATGGATGACTTGCATACCATCCGCGATGAAATTAACCATTTGTTGACCGAAGAAGAATAATTACCAGAGGTATAAATATGATCGATCAGACACCCACCAGCATGGGTTTATTTCCAACCCCACCGCGACCGCAAGATTTGCCTTCCATTCATCTAACCGAAAATTCCCAGCAGATCCTTACCAAACGATATCTGCGCCACGATAAGGACGGCAAACCTGTCGAAACAATCGACGAAATGTTCTGGAGGATTGCCTGGCACGTTTCAGATACCCCTGAAAACCAAGACAACCACGATCAGGTAGCCAGAGATTACTACAACCTGCTGGTGAGCAAGTCATTCTTTCCCAATTCGCCCACCTTTACCGGCGCAGGAACACCTTTGGGGCAGCTTGCTGCCTGCTTTGTGTTGCCAATATCGGACGACATGGGGCGCGCGAAAGACGGAATTTTCAGCACTTTGCGCAATGCCGCCCTCATTCAGCAGACAGGCGGAGGCAATGGCTTCAATTTCTCCCGTCTGCGTCCGGCTGGTTCTATCGTCAAAGCCTCTGCCGGGCAGGCCACCGGTCCGGTTGGCTTCCTGAAAGTTTACGACAACTCTTTCGGTGAAATCGCCCAGGGCGGAACCCGCCGGGGTGCAAATATGGGGGTCTTACGTGTGGATCATCCCGACGTGGAAGATTTTATCGTTTGCAAAACCAGTGAGACCGCGATCACCAACTTTAATATTTCGCTGGCGATAACTGACGACTTCATGAAAGCGGTGGAAGATGACCTGGAGTGGGAATTGCGTTTCCCGGATGTCAACTCCCCCGAGTATAAAAAATTTAGCGGCACAATTTCCGAAGCAGAAAACGCCGGAATGCCCATCCGAATTTATAAGACGGTTAAAGCCCGTGAGCTATTCAAAAAGTTTGTCAAACAAGCTCACCACAACGGGGAACCGGGCGCGCTCTTTATAGATGCAGCCAATCGGCAAAACCCTGTCCCTCATCTTTACGAACTCGAAGCGACCAATCCCTGTGGTGAACAGTGGCTTGGACCCTACGAAAATTGCTGCCTTGGCTCCATTAACCTGGCTCAACACTTCGGCGAAAATGGCACGGTCGACTGGGTCAAACTGCGTCAGACTACCAAAACCGCCACGCACTTCCTGGATAACGTGGTCGACAAGAACGCTTATGTTCCGGCTGTGCCCGAGTTGCGCCAGGCAGCGATGAATTGCCGTCGGATCGGACTGGGCATCATGGGGCTGGCAGACCTTATGTATCATTGCGGTGTCCGTTATGGCTCTGAGGAATCGCTTGAATTTTGCGGTCAGGTAATGGAATATGTACGTTATTTCGCCATGGAAACCAGCATCGAACTGGCAGAAAAACACGGTGCTTTCCCTGCTATCTCAGGAAGCATCTACGATCCGCAAGATCTTAAATGGGAAGCCCCCAGCCCACTTTCACCTTACACTCGCAACTGGCAGCGCCCTTTCCTGGACTGGGGCTTGATCAGCCAGGGCATCCAGGCTCATGGCATCCGCAATGCCGCCCAAACCACCATCGCCCCTACCGGGACGATTGGGACGGTTGCGGGGGTTGAGGGCTACGGCTGTGAACCGGTTTTCGCGCTTGCCTACGTCCGACATGTCAACGACAAAGGCAAAGACCTGGTACTTAACTATGTCAGTCCTCTTTTCCAGGAAGCCCTGGACGCCATCGACCTGAGTGAGACCGAGAAAAATGATATCATTGAAAAGGTGCTCGAAGAGGGTAACTGTCAGCATATTGAGCAGCTACCCCTACACATTCGTAACATCTTTGTGGTCTCCTCAGAGGTCACAGCTGATGAACACATCCATATCCAGGCAGCTCTGCAGCGCTTTGTCGATAACAGCCTGAGCAAGACCATCAACTTCCCTACCGGGACCAGTGAAGAAGAAGTATCTGACGCTTTTATGTTGGCCTGGAAGCTGGGCTGCAAGGGAATTACAGTCTACATCACCGGTTCGCGGGATAAGGTTGTCCTGGAAACCAGGGAAACCATGGAAAAGAAAGAGGCTGTTCTGGATGTATCGAAAATCCCGCTTTACGGCCAGGACGTCAGTGGTCAATTAAATCTCTGGCGAGAAAGCAAGAAACCTCGCCCCAGAGCTCTGCACGGTTATACCTACTCCATTGACACACCCCTGGGTAAGGCTTTTGTGACCATTAATGAGAATGGGGAAGACCAACCCTTCGAAGTGTTTATAAACACAGCAAAAGCCGGATCTGAAACTGCCGCCCATTCCGAAGCGATTGGTCGCCTGATCTCTTATAATTTGCGCATCGCGTCCCCTATCGAGCCGCGCGAACGCTTGCGCATCATTGTCGACCAGTTAGCCGGTATCGGCGGCGGCCGGTCGCTCGGCTTTGGCATCAACCGGGTGCGCTCGCTACCGGATGGTATTTCGAAAGCCCTGGATGAATACCTCTATAAGGATACAGAGGATGATCCCGAGACATTAAGCCGTCCCGTGATGAGCACTCCATTGCCCATGGCCCCTCAGCAAACTGCCTTTCACCCCGTTGGCGAACTCTGCCCGGAATGCGGCGAAGCGACCATGATCAACGAAGAAGGCTGCCGCAAGTGTTACACCTGTGGCCACAGCGAGTGTTAGCATGAACCAAACGTTGGAACCAAACCAACGCCTGCTTGTGCTGGCGGGTAACATCGGCAGCGGTAAGACCTCGTTGACCCAAAAACTCAGTGCTCACTTCGGATGGCAGGCATCCTACGAATCTGTTGCGAACAATCCCTATTTAGCTGATTTTTATGCTGACATGAAATCGTGGGCCTTTCACCTGCAGATGTACTTCCTCGGCAACCGCGCGCTTGAAATTGAAAACCTGTCCAACTCGGGTCAGTCTGCCGTTATGGATCGCAGCATTTACGAAGACGCCCACATATTCGTGCGGGCTCTACATGCAATGGGCAATCTGTCCGAGCGGGATTACCAGGCTTATGTCAAGCTCTATGACCTCGTACTCAAGACCCTGCCAAAACCTTCACTCTTGATTCGTCTAGTCGCGCCAGTTGAGACCCTGGTTGAAAGAATTCAACGCCGGGCGCGATCTATTGAAGAGACCATCGATCCCGACTATTTGCGGCTGCTCGATTCGTATTACCAGCAATGGGCAGGTGAATATGAGCAGAGTCCGACCCTCACGATTAACAGCCAACTCTTTGACTTCCTGAACGACTCCCGTCATTTCCAGGAAGTCGTGGCTGGCATTGATCGATGTATTGAAACAAATTCCGATCTTCTTCTGGAAAAACCCGCGCAAGACGGCGGTTTTGAATAGACGATATCTAACCTTTTATACACTGGTTTATCTGTTCAATCGTTCGTCGAACAGATGACCCTGCATCTGTTCGATCAATATTGTTAATCTTGCCAGGTTAATTCCCATTCACCAATAAAGACGGTTTCACCCTCCTCGATACCCGCGTCTTTCAGAGCCTTGTCAGCCCCGATTCCAGCCATGAATCTCTGGAAACGGCGGACAGAACCAGGTTGATCGAAGTAGGTCATGGCGGCAGCTCGTTCGATACGTTTGCCTGTGACCACATAACCCTCATCAGTCTTCTCAATTTCAAAGGCATCCGGGTCTTCATCTGTGCGGTAGATCGGCAGAGCAGTTTCAACCGGCTCAACCGGCAGTTCCTGCAGCTTGCTCCAGGCCTTCCACATCAATTCTTTTAAGTTCATATGGGTTACAGCTGAAATTGGCATCAGTTCGATGTCTTCAGCGGCAAATTTCTGCTCAAGCGCAGGGAATTTTTCTGCTACCATCGGCAGGTCCATTTTGTTCAACACCACAATCTGGGGCAAACTGCCCAGCTTTTCTTCGAACATGTCCAACTCACTGCTGATGGTCACGAAGTCCTCATAGGGGTCCTCACTGAGACCATCCAATACATGGATGAGGATACGCGTCCGCTGTATGTGGCGCAGGAATTCGAAGCCAAGCCCCACCCCTTCTGAAGCACCCTCAATCAAGCCGGGGATATCAGCCATGACCATGGTCGTGTCCAGATTCAACTGCACGACGCCCAGGTTTGGTTCAAGCGTGGTGAAAGGATAAGCAGCGATCTTGGGGGTTGCGTTGGTTGTGGCGGCTAAAATCGACGATTTACCAGCATTCGGCAAGCCAACCAGCCCCACGTCCGCAATCAGCTTTAATTCAAGCCGGATCGTCATTTCTTCGCCTGGCTCACCTCTTTCAGCAGTCAGAGGCATCTGGTTGCGGCTGGTAGCAAAATGCTGATTGCCGCGACCGCCTCGCCCGCCCTTAATTACAGTCAGTTTTTGATCTGGCAGCACAAGATCGCCGATCAGTTCAGCTGTTTCGTCATCGTAGATAATGGTGCCCGGCGGCACCTCAATAACCAGATTTGGGGCAGAACGACCGCTGCGGTTGGAAGGTCCGCCGTTCTTGCCTGGCTGGGCAAAGAATTTTTGGTTGTAATGGAATCGGTTAAGGGTGTTCATGGTCGGGTTGACCTTGAAAATCACATCCCCTCCCTTTCCGCCATCCCCGCCGTCAGGTCCGCCTTTGGGGCGGAATTTCTCCCGATGCATGTGGACAATACCGTCACCACCTTTTCCGGAGGCAATTTGAAGCACTACAGAATCAATAAACATACTTTTTCACTTTCCTTGGTCCCATGTAGTTTAACACGAAACAATGCTTCACAAATCGAGATAAACCCTTAACACTTACCTTCAGTAGAAGCAGCAGAAATAACTGTAAACCAGTGTAGCTGGCTCAATATGGCACTTAGCACAAATTTATAAGGAAAAGAGGTCGGCATCTGCCGACCTCTTCAACTTTGTATTTGAGAGAAAAATGTTACTCTTTACGACCGAGTTTCTTTTCGATCACATCCTGCAATGTAGGGGAGCCAATTTCCTGCAGTTTATAAGTAACACGCACGGAGGGCTTGTTGATTTTCATCACACGGGTCATATCGATTGGGGTACCAATCACGACCAGGTCCACATCCGATCCATCGATCGTGGCTTCCAGGTCACGGATTTGTTTTTCACCATAGCCCATACTGGGCAGAACATTTCCAAGGTGGGGGAATTTCTTGAAGGTCTCCTTCAAATCGCCCACAGCAAAAGGTCGCGGGTCAACGATTTCTTTAGCACCGTACCGCTTGGCTGCAAAGTAACCGAAGTCGTACGGAAGATCGCCATGGGTGACGGTCGGGCCTTCATCAATTGCCAGAACGCGCTTCCCTTTGATCATTTCTGGGTTTTCCACAAAAATCGGTGAGGCGGCTTCCACCACAATGGCGTCGGGGTTGACTTTGGCGATGCTCTCGCGAACAATGTCGATGTCGCTGGGTTTTGCAGTGTCGACTTTATTGATCACGAACACGTCAGCCATGCGCATGTTGACTTCAGCAGGATAGTACCTCAACTCGTGACCAGCGCGATGAGGGTCCATCACAACGATGAGGAGGTCGGTCTTGTAAAACGAAAAATCATTGTTACCGCCGTCCCAAATGATGACGTCAGCTTCTTTTTCAGCCTCGCGCAGGATAGCTTCGTAGTCAACACCTGAGTAAATGATCACTCCGTTATCGATATGAGGTTCGTATTCTTCGCGTTCTTCAATGGTGCATTCATGAGTATCGAGGTCTTCGTAAGTAGCGAAGCGTTGCACTTTTTGTTTCACCAGATCGCCATAAGGCATAGGATGGCGAATAGCAGCAACTTTGTAGCCAAGGTTCTGCAGCGCTTCGGCGACGCGGCGGCTGGTCTGGCTCTTGCCAGCGCCAGTTCGGATAGCAGTCACGCCGATCAAAGGTTTGGTCGATTTCACCTGGGTTTCTTTCGTGCCCAGCAGTCGGAAATCAGCGCCGGCAGCATTGACCAGGGCAGACTTGCTCATCACGTATTCATAGGGGACATCGCTATAAGCGAAAACAACCTCATCTACATCGAACTTCTTGATCAGTTCTTCCAGGTCACTTTCTGGATAAATCTCAATTCCTTCTGGATACAAATGACCCGCGAGGGCGGAAGGATATTTACGCCCGTCAATGTTGGGAATTTGGGTGGCTGTGAAGGCAACAACCTCATACTTTTCGTTATCACGATAGACCGTATTGAAGTTGTGGAAGTCACGACCTGCTGCTCCCATGATGATTGTACGTATTCGACTCATATAATTCTCCTTGTTCTATTGATTTTACTATTCTACATCACTTGGGGGGCTTGGATGCCCAGCAATTCAAGTGTTTTTTCCAGACAGATACGGGTTGCCTGCACAATCGCAAGGCGAGATTCGCGCACATCACCTTCTGCCTTAAGCACCTGGCACTGATTATAAAAATCGTTGAATGCCTTCGCCAACTCGTATGCGTAAGCCGCCAGCAACGAAGGTCTGAACTCTTTAGCAGATTTGCTGACCTCATCAGGAAGCTTGGAAAGCAATTCAATCAAATTTATTTCACTGGGTTCCAGCGGGTAGGTAAATTTTGCGCTTATTCCTTCAGATTCGGTGGCTCTACGCAGGATGCTGTTAGCGCGAACGCTGGCATATTGGATGTAAGGCGCGGATTGACCATTGAAATCAAGAGCGCTGTCCCAGTCAAAGGTGACAATCTTGGTGTTCTCGCGCGAGATCATAGGGTATTTGATGGCTCCCAATGCCACTTTGAAAGCTATATCCTGCATCGTGGCCTCATCAAGCCCGGGGTTTTTCTCCTTGACAACCTCCAGGGCCCGTTGGGTGGCTTCACGCACAAGATCGTCCAACAAGACTACTGTGCCATCACGGGAAGACATGATCACGTTACCGGGTAAATTTACGATTTCATAAGAAAGATGATAAATCTGGTCTGCCCACTCGAAGCCCATCAGCTCAAGGATCTTTTGCATTTGCTTCATGTGCAGGCTCTGGCGCACATCGATGACGTAAACCGATTGATCGAGGTCATATTCCTCGAACTTCATGATCGCCAACGGCAGTTCTTTAGTGGCATAAAGCGAGGTGCCGTCTGAACGCAGTACAACTGCCACACGATATTCTTCTTTGGTGCCCAGAATCGTGTCGATGTCCACAATTACTGGATTTTCAGGGCGGCCGTCTGTTGCCAGACCGTCTCTGATCAACTGATCCACCAGCTCTTTGCCGGTTTCTTCCACGTCGCTCTCAAAATAGATTCGGTCGAAATGCTCGCCAAGAAGGGCGTAAACCTGGTAGAAGCCTTCCATGGACCATTGGCGGGTTGTTTTCCACAGATCGTGAATATGCTGGTCGCCCGCGTCCCAGCGGCTAAAATATGCCCGCACGATCTCCTCGAAGCCCTCCTGCTCAACAAAGCGGCGATCCGCTTCAGCATAGAGGTCGGCCATCCAGCGCATTTTATCTGCGCCTGGCTCTTCCCCATTGTGGTACATTTCGTAATTACACATCCATTTAATCACATGTAAACCGATATCCCCAATATAGTTAGCACGGATGACCTTCTTGCCGCTGGCTTCAAGGATATTGCAGACGGTTCCACCCAAAATCACATTGCGCAGGTGGCCAACGTGCAGGGGTTTGTGCGTGTTAGGGTTGGAATATTCCACC
>Ga0265293_10005071_pt1 | contig 22445 bp, 16 predicted proteins | sample Munlanlewell138R_FD_192505 | JGI IMG/M metagenome (GOLD analysis project Ga0265293, IMG submission 192505) | Leachate microbial communities from a municipal landfill in Southern Ontario, Canada - Leachate well 138R | ecosystem: Engineered > Solid waste > Landfill > Unclassified | place: Canada... | reverse complement strand
TGGCATTAATTCAAAGTTGATTATGATGAAAGGTATTTATGGGATTGAAACTAGGATCACTTCGAGATAATAGATATTCCTTTTCGAATTAAATCGACCGTCAGCCGACGGACTTTTTTCAATATACCCACACAGAATCATATAGAACCAAATTATTCCACCCTTTAGAAATTAATTCTTTGATTAAATAACGAGATTTCTATATATTTGATAGAAATTATCGAAAATGAAACATTTAGCCCTTGTCCTACTTCTTATTCTATTTGTTTTTGCCTCCTGCAAGAAAAAAGAAATCGATTTTGAATTTTCCGGAAATGTCAAAGCTCCTGTATCAGGCTTAAACGTTGAAAATGCAAAGGTGAAATTTTATACGTACAGCTCTGGAAATAATATTGAGTCACTAAAAGGTAGTACTAAAACAGATGCTTCAGGCAATTATGAAATTAAAATAGAAAGGTCAAAATTTGAAACTTTAGTAATAAAGGTCTCGAAGGACAATTATTTCACAGAAGAAAGGACTTTTCCGATAGATAATTTGACTACTGCAAAAACCAATGAAGTTAGTCATAGTTTAAGCCCTAAATCTTGGACAAGGCTATTTCTAAAAAACAACGCTCCAACTGAATTTGATGATGAGTTGAAGATACAAAAGGTTTCTGGAAAAACAGATTGCGAAGGTTGCTGGCCAAATGCCAATTATATTTTCAAAGGTTCATTAGACACTGTGATTTACATACCCAATGATGGAGGAACTACTTTGAGTTTTTATTGGTGGACGAAAGGTTCAACCGTATCTGATGGTTTAGCGAATATCCACACCACTCCTTTTGATACTGTAGATTATTCTATCATTTATTAAAAACAAGCGAATTTATACAGTTGTTGATTTTAAGAATTTAGAGTAATTCCACATCTCTTATAAAATTAAAATGTATAAAGAAATCAATCAACTAAATTATAATGAGTAGTTTTAAAAACTCAAAAAAAATAAATTTAATTAAAGCACATGATTAAGAATCTCTACAAGTTTTTATCCCCTAAGTATCAGACCTTATTTTCGGATTATAAAGTAGATATGAAGCCAAGATATGGGCATGGAAAGCCACCACACAAAGAATTGTATTCTATCATTAATGCGAATAGAGAGGCTTACAAAAAGTTTCTAAATCATGCCCTATTATATAAGGACAAAATTCAAGAGATTAAAGGAGCAGGTGCTGATCAAAACGTGAACAACCCAACTTGGAACAACGGTTTTTTGCCAGGACTAGACATTATTAGTATTTATTCAATGTTGGCCATTAACAAGCCAAAGAAATACATTGAAGTTGGATCTGGAAATTCAACAAAAGTGGCTTATAAAGCAAAAAAGGAAAATAATTTAGATACAGAAATCATCTCTATTGACCCAATGCCACGTGCTGAAATAGATCATTTAGCAGATCAAGTGATTAGAAAACCTTTCGAAGAGATTGATTATAACATGATTCATTCTTTGGAAGAAAACGATATACTTTTTATCGACAATTCGCATAGGATATTGCCCAATTCAGATTCTATGGTTTTTTATCTTGAGATTCTTCCGAGATTAAAAAAAGGTGTTATCGTTCACATTCATGATATTTATTTACCGTATGACTATCCACAATTTATGTGCGATCGTTTTTATTCTGAACAGTATGGATTAGCTATGTTTTTATTAGCCAATTCAGAGAAATACCACACAATTCTACCAAATTACTTCATTTCTGAAGATAAAGAACTGAGTGAAATCTTAGTTCCATTATGGAAACACCCGAATTTAAAGGACGTTGAAAAACACGGTGGTTCTTTCTGGTTACAAATTATGAAGTAAGTAATTCATGACCAATAAGATAAAATCAAATAAAAAATCACTTTTTTATCATTACATTTTGTCATTCAATTAAATAATCTATATCTTTGCACTCCAATTTAGAGAAAATTGGATTTATCGTTAATCTTAAATATGACGATTTAATATAAACATCTTTCAAGTTTTTTAAGATTGCTTGAGATACAATTAATAGGTGCCAATATGGCTGAAAACAAAATTATTGCACAGGGAAATCCTGATTTCGACTGGGACACTTTAGCTACTGAAGGGTATAGTCAAGCACAACACGCTGAATACGCAGACACGTATGAAGCAACTTTAACTTCTATTACTGAAAAAGAAGTAATTCTAGGAACTATTGTTGCAATCACAGACCGTGAGGTTGTTGTAAACATTGGTTACAAATCAGAAGGAGTTATTCCAATTAACGAATTTCGTTACAAATCAAACCTTGCGGTTGGTGATGAAGTGGTAGTATTTGTTGAATCACAAGAAGACCGTAATGGTCAACTAGTAGTTTCACACAAAACTGCACGTATGCACCATGCTTGGGATCGTGTTAACGAAGTGTTGAAAACTGGTGAGGTAATCACTGGACATGTTAAATGTAGAACAAAAGGTGGACTTATCGTTGATGTATTTGGAATTGAGGCATTCTTGCCAGGTTCTCAAATTGACGTTAAACCAATCCGTGACTACGATATGTATGTTGGTAAGGACATGGAATTCCGTGTTGTTAAAATCAACCAAGAATTTAGAAACGTTGTTGTTTCTCACAAAGCGCTTATTGAAGCAGAGCTTGAAGAGCAGAAAAAACAAATTATCTCTGGTCTTGAAAAAGGACAGGTTCTTGAAGGTACAGTTAAAAACATTACTTCTTACGGTGTATTCATCGATTTAGGTGGTGTTGATGGTCTTGTTCACATTACAGATCTTTCTTGGGGACGTGTTAACCACCCAGAAGAGATTGTTGAATTAGATCAAAAATTAAACGTTGTAATCCTTGATTTCGATGACGATAAGAAACGTATCGCTCTTGGATTGAAACAACTACAAGCACATCCTTGGGATGCATTGGATGAAGGTATGAACGTTGGAGATACTGTAAAAGGTAAAGTAGTAGTACTTGCTGATTACGGAGCTTTCGTTGAAATCGCACCAGGTGTTGAAGGATTAATTCACGTTTCTGAAATGAGCTGGTCACAGCACTTAAGAACAGCACAAGATTTCCTTAAAGTAGGAGATGAAGTTGAAGCTGTTGTTTTAACATTAGACCGTGAAGAGCGCAAAATGTCGCTAGGTATCAAACAATTGATGCCAGATCCATGGGAGCAAATTGAAAACCGTTACCCAGTTCAATCTAAGCACAATGCTAAGGTTCGTAACTTTACTAACTTCGGTGTATTCGTAGAATTAGAAGAAGGTGTTGACGGATTAATTCACATCTCTGACCTTTCTTGGCAAAAGAAAATCAAACATCCATCTGAATTCTGCAAAGTAGGAGAGGAAATGGAAGTTGTAGTTCTTGAAATTGACCAAGAAAACAGACGTATCTCTTTAGGTCATAAACAACTTGAAGAAAATCCATGGGATGTATTTGAAACGATCTTCGGAGAAGGTTCAGAGCACCAAGGAACAATCGTTGAACAAAAAGATAAATCAGGTATCGTATCTTTACCTTACGGTGTAGAAGGAATTTGTCCTGCTAAACACATGCGTAAAGAAGATGGTTCTAATGCGAAAGTAGAAGAAACTCTTGATTTCGTTGTTATTGAGTTCAACAAAGATGCTAAGAAAATTGTTGTTTCTCACTTGAGAACTTATGAAGAAGGCGAAGATAAGCCAACAACTAAAAAAGCTAGCGGTAAGTCTAGTGGAAGTAGTTCTTCAAAAGCAGTAAGTGATATCAACAAGAATACTGAAAAATCTACTTTAGGTGATTTGGACGCTCTTGCAGCTTTAAAAGAAAAAATGGAAGGAAAGTAATTTTCTAACATCATAAATTCAAAAGTCCTGGTTCGAAAGAATCAGGACTTTTTTTTGAAGTCAATTTACTAAATCTAACTACAAAAGGGTATAAGTGAAACGACTGAGCAGCTCAACCAGAGACGGAAAACTCTCTTTTTTAATAATTACCAAATCCTGTAACCACTAATCTATTTCCAAAATCAACAGAAAAAAACCAGTTTACCCTGAACAATTAAGCTTTTTGTGTGTTTTATTCTAAATTCTCAAATTATAAACTACTTTTAGCTCAAAATAAATTTTATATGATAATTATTACAGCCCTGTTTCTTATTATTTCCGGTGTTTTTGCCGCAATTGCAAAAGTTAGAAAAGACACTAAACCAAGTGAATTCATTGCTGTCTATATTCTGGGGATTAGTACATTAATTCTAACCAAAGACTTTCTGCACGATACAACAGGAATAAATCAAACATTAACATTTATGTTGATTGCTGTATTAAGTGTCAACTTTGCTATTGGAGAGTTTGTTAAAAATAGTAGTAAATTAATATTTCTGGCTATTCCCGTTTTATTGAGCGGTGCTGTTTTATTCTATCCACAACTGGCGGAACATAGTTATATGGGGCATCAAATTGATGATGTCACTATCTTAATGGCAATTGCAGTCGTAAGTGCTTTCACTCCAATTTTAATGCACTTAATCAATAAGTTCATTCAGATTTTAGTCACAAAATTCTCCCCAATTCAATGGAACAGAACAGATGCACATTTACTTGAAAGTGCTTTGGCATTTGCATTTATTGGTGGAATGGCAGCTTTAGGAGGATTCCTTCTAGGTAAAGTTGGTATTTTAGTTGCCGCCACATTCTTTCTTTCCTCTTCATTTATCGCGAGAAATAGAACTTCAATTTCTCCAAATATTTTATTGAGCACGGGAGGAGCACTTTTCTTAATTTCTGCTGCATACATGATCATGGACCAAGCTGGATTCCAATCCCTCGACCTCACCAATGGAGAAGTCATCGAAGGGGTTTTTATGGCTGGATTTATTGCAGTAATGTACGAACTCTTTATTCGATTGGCACAGCACAGAAGCGGGAAATGGAGATTCTTACTGACTTTCAAAGCGATATTCGTTCCATTGTTGGTCATCTTCTTACTTGGCTTTGCCTATACGCAATTGGAAAGACTAGGTGGCGTGCTAACACTCACAGCGATGCTGGTTTCTTTATCTGTACTTTCATTGCTTTACAGCACTTTTAAAACGGCCTCAAACATTATAGGATTGAAATTATTCTCACTGGGATTTGTTTTAATTATCGCACCCTACTTCTCCCCTGTTAAACAAAGTTCAGGAATTGATCTAAGTGCTTTAGGAATTGAACTTTCTGAAGGTGGAAACACTAGCAGAGCGCAAGGTCAAAGTTATCACGATAAATTAGAAGAACCAAACGGACAAGATTTATTGAACGCTGTCGGAACTTGGAAAATCGATGAAGAAAGTTCGAAAGTGTTTTTCGAATTGGGTCCAGCTAGTGGCCGTGTAAATGGTGAATTTCAAAAAGTTAAGGGTAAATTTGATGTCAAAGAGGAGGTAGAAAAATCCACAATTAATGTAATTCTACCCGTTAATAAACTCTCCACTTTCAACTCTATGCGTGATGAATCACTGATGGAAGAAGAGTTTCTTCATGAAGAAAAGCATCCAGAAATTACTTTTAAATCAAGCAGTTTCTCAACCAAGGGAGATGCCTACATAATTGATGGTGATTTCACATTACTAGGAGTTACTAAATCTCAACCAATCACACTGAAACTAGTAGGTGTTGGTAAGAAAGACGGAAAAGACATCATGGTTATTTGGGGAAAAGCTTCATTGAACCGTACTGATTTTGGAATGCCATCTTCAGCAAAAATTGGGGATGTTGTAGATTTTCATTTCGAAGTGCAATTGAGTAAATAACAATTTGAATGCTCATTTATCAATTGTTCTAAAGCAATTTGAGTAATTTTAAACCTGTGAAAAAATTACTCTTAATAAGCTTTATTGCATTGATATTTATAGGTCATTCTCAATCTTTCTTTGAGAACGACACATCATTTAATGTCAAAAGAACCGCTTGGACAAGTGGAATTATTGCTACAGGTTGGACAGGAAGTATTCTTGCTTTAAAAAACGTTTGGTACAAAGACAGTTGGACAAACAACTTTCACACTTTTGATGATTCAAGACAATGGTTGGGAATGGACAAAGCTGGCCATGTTTTCACAGGTCATCTTATTGCCAAAAACATTTCCTCCATTTATCGCTGGTCTGGTGTAGAAAGAAAAAAGAGCTTACTCATCGGTTCTTCTGTGGCATTCGGATATTTAGCGAGTTTAGAAATGCTTGATGGATTTTCCGATAAATGGGGATTCTCATGGAGTGATGTGGGTGCAAACGCACTAGGAATTGCATGGTACACCTGGCAAGAATTACTTTGGGAAGAACAACGCTTAAAACTAAAATTCAGCGCTCACTTAACACCTTATGCCCAATACAGACCTAGTGTTTTGGGGAGTTCTTTTTCCGAAAGACTTTTAAAAGATTACAACGGTCAATCATATTGGCTCTCGATTACCCCTGCTCAGTTTTTAAGTACATCTTCCGCTTTTCCAAAATGGTTGAGTTTTAGTTTGGGATATAGTATCGATCAAAAACTACATGGAGACTACAACATATTCAACCACATTGATGCAAAAGGAGGAATTACAACTTTCGAAGCAAAAAGTCAGTATTTATTTTCCTTAGACATAGATTTTGAAGGCTTTAACCCGAAGAGAAAATGGGTAAAAACTTTATTTAAGGCGATTAATCATGTGAAATTGCCATTTCCAGCGGTAATCCTGAATGGTGGGAGATTGGAAGTGAGTGGATTCTATTTTTGAGAGGAATGAAAGATTGAAAAAGTCAAGGATTAACTGCATTGAGGGCAATATCTTTTCGTAATTGACTATTTCATAAATGAATTTATTAAAAGGATTACCCATTTAAATCTCATTATACTTAAATAGCTACACTTCACAGATACAACTTTATAATAACATCATAATAAGCCACTTACAAATAGTGAAGATTTTTTATTCTAGTGATCTAGAATACTAATAGGAATTCAAGAGCGCTCAATTATAAAGCGAAATGTAAGTTGATTCGGACGCGATTTATATTTTTTTGAAGATGAAGCGTGCTAGATGACGCTAATAATGGCGGAATCTCCTCAACTTGTTTTCTCGATAAATCGGGACGACATTATCGTCATGTAGGAGTGGAGGCAATACCCGCAGCGAAGCAAGCTCACAGCCTGTCCCGAAAAACGGGAAACACAAAAAGAAGCAGATACTTGTGAATAAAAAGAAAAAAACCAACTCTTTAAGATATTGCTAGTTTGAAATGAAATGCTTTTTTGGATTAACAAGCGGATATATATTTGAATGTTATTTAAATGGGTAACCCTATTTATTAATTGGTAGATGAAGCTTTCAGCCTAAAGCTGAAAGCATACCGCCTACAACCAAAAATTACCAAATCGTCAACTGCTGCACTTCTTTATCCGACTCCTCCATTTCAAATCCACTGATGGAAACACCAATCAATCTTAGTGGAACCCCTGGGACAATTGCTTCATGCAATAATTGATCTAGTTTTTTACGTATTTCGACTTTATCCAAGACATAATCTGATTCTGTGATGGAACGTGTTATGGTTTCAAATTCGTAGTTTCTGATTTTCAAAGTAACTGAACGACCTTTCCTGTCATGACTTTCATAGCGTTGCCACCATTTATCAAAAACTTGGGAGAATTTTTCGTTGATGCTGTTTTCATCACTTACATCTTCGGAAAAGGTCATCTCTGCTCCTACGCTTTTACGCACTCTTTCCGACTGAACAGGTCTCTCGTCAATTCCTCTGGCGATATCAAAAAGGAATCCGCCCGTTTTACCAAATAATTGTTGTAATTCCCACCTCGAATACGGCAACAAATCAACTCCTTTGAAAATCTTATTGGCTTTCATTTTTTCGGCAGTTACTTTCCCTACTCCAAAGAAATCTTCTATCGGCAATTCTTTCATAAATGCTGCTCCTTCATCTGGTGTTATCACAAAAAGTCCATCCGGTTTGTCTTGATCTGAAGCTATTTTTGCCAAGAATTTATTGTACGAAACGCCGGCAGATGCAATTAAATCAAGCTCATTTCTAATGTCGTTTTTAATCTGTTGAGCAATTAAAGTTGCCGATTGTAATTCGTATTTTGAATAAGTTACATCTAAAAATGCTTCGTCCAAAGAAAGTGGTTCTATTACCGAAGTATAGCGCTCAAAAATGGCGTTGATTTCCTTGGATACTGCTTTGTATTTCTCAAATTCAGGTTTCACGAAAAGTAAAGTAGGACATTTTCGCAAAGCAACACGGGAAGGCATGGCAGAACGAACGCCAAATTTTCTGGCTTCGTAACTAGCTGCTGCAATAACACCTCTTCCGCCAGTTCCGCCAACAGCCAAGGGTTGTCCACGCAATTCTGGATTGTCACGTTGCTCCACTGAAGCGTAAAAAGCATCCATGTCAATATGAATTATTTTACGCGTTTCTTCTTTACTCATGTTCCTCGTCTGGCGCAATAATGCGTTTAATATCTTCTTCGGTTTTATCCAATTTCTTACGACAGAAATCAACCAATTCTTTGGCTTCAATAACCGTTTCTGAAAGGTTATCAATCTTAATCTCTTTTAATTCCAAAGCACCAACAATTTCTTTCAAACGTTGCAATGCTTCTTCGTAAGTGGTTTTATCAGTTATCTTCATGTTTTATGTCTTTTTTCGAAACGACTTTACTCGTAATTAAATAATTTGAAGAAAGCGTTTTCATCTCGTCTCCTATTTTCACTTCTATGTTTTTAATATCTTGCTCATCGATCGTTGAAATCGTATATCCTGATTCCAAAATCTTCAGCGGATTCAACAGCGCCAATAATTCTTCTTGATTCCCAAAAACAATGCGTTCTCTGTCTATAATTTGCTGACTCAACAAGTGCACCGATGAAAGTACTTGGTTCAAATTCACCTCTTTTTCTCGCTCGATTTTTTGCTGTGCGAAATCTGAAACGCGATCTAGCATCCTTTCCAGCTGACTTCCCTCCTGCTGAACTAAACGCTGCAATTGAGAAGATGTTCGGTGACTCAAAACAGCCAAAGCATCTTTCCCTTCATACAACAAAGTTCTACTTTTCTGAACGATTTCGTATTCTTTTTCCTGAAAAGTACTCCGCCAATAATGAATTAATTCTCGACTATAATGCGAAAGATAATTGTTGTAATGCGTAAATTCTTCTTTGCTTTCACTCAACAATTGCAAGGACATTTGGATAGATTTATCGTGCAATTCTCGCATAATTTCCCTAAAAGAACTAATTCCATATTGAATGTGTCGGGCCACAGCTGTTGGAGTAATAAATGTCACCCGCGCCACTAAATCAGCGACCACCTCATCATTTTCGTGTCCAATTCCTGTTAACACTGGCAACCTAGAATTACAAATCGCTTTAGAAATTTCATAATCATCAAAAAGTGCCAAATCCATCTTACTCCCTCCACCACGCAAAATCACAATCACATCGGCATCATGGGAATTTGCATCTTTAATTGCAGCAACAATTTCCTTAACTGCGGCATCTCCCTGTACACGTACGGCAAATTCTTTAATCGCAAATTTATTAAAATCATGATTGACCAATAATTCCTCTTGAAAATCTCTAAATCCTGAAGTATTTGGCGATCCAATTAAAGCAATTCTTTTAATAATCGTAGGCAAACGCAATTTCTTCTGTAGATCAAAAATTTCCTCTTTCTTCAATCTTTTAATCACCTCTTGTCGCTTGCGTTCAATTTCTCCATAAGAATATGCCGGGTCGATTCCACGAATTTTTAATTTCAATCCGTATATCGTATGAAATTCAATTTTGACATTAATCAATACTTTATTCCCCGGTTGAAGAATTCCCAACACTTCATTCAATCCAATCTCTTCAACAATTGTGCGATAAGTAGAAGCCCAAATCGTAGCAAAACTTCGCGCTGTAGTCACATCATTGCTACTGTCCGCCAGCTCAATGTAAAAGTGTCCACTCTTCTGGTTGATTTTAATCAACTCCGCCGTTATCCAAAAATCACGCTTGGAAAAGGTTTCCCAAATGTGCTTTTCAAAAGACTGATTGAGCTGCGTAAGTGAATATATTTTTCTTTGTTCAGACATCAGAATAAAGGTAGTGAGAATAATTACGAATAATCAATTATCAATTACGATTTTTTTTAAAAGATGAATATTTTGGCGATGGGATGGTTAGGATATTGGCAAGAAGTATGAGGAAGATTTTTATTGCGGGAATTTGAATTTTTGGGATCTGAATTTGGTTGTCTCCAATTAAACTAAGTATTTCCACCTATTAAAATAAGATTTATCTTTTCTTCAATTAGAGGCAATCTTTGCTCCAACATCAATGGATGAATATGAGTTACTAAAACTTCATTCAACATTCCTTGAGCGATTATTTTATTCAACTGCTCTATTAAAAACAGTTTAATTCTTTCATCACTGGTTAGAATTTCTTCTACAATGTTTATACGATTATCTAAAACATAAATTATGTCTTCTATGTCGTGGCTTGTTCTTAAATCCTTTCCCCGGCCATTAAAGGCTTCAAATTTTGTAGCTAAAAAACAAGGTGCTGACAAAATATTAATTTGTTGATTTTTCACATTAACCATCCATAAATCTTCAAATCCGATAGTTTACCATCTATTCGTAGGACCAAATGCACCATCATTTGCCGACATTATATCAACAGGAATATCATCGTATTTGTACCTACAAACTGAGTGTCCGTATGGATCAGGATAAAATCCTAGTTTAGCTAAAATAGTTTGTAAATCTTCCCAATGTTTTAGATTATGCACCTTCAAGGTCATATCTATATCTTTAGTCGGTCGAATTTCATCGGCTGCTGGATCATCTGTATAGATACTTATCACAGCACCACCTACAAATACGACATCATTTTTCAGATGTTTTAATGCTTTTGCAATTTCTGCTACTACCGATATATTTATGATTCTATTCTCCAATGCCTAGTCTATTTTTTAATATCTCAATAGCCATTTGTTTTTCTCTTGCCCGACCAACCCGAAGTGTATCGACCAAAGCTAATAGCTCATAAAACTTTTCATCTCTCAATGCTGCTTCTGGAACAGAAGGATACAATGCCATTATGCTCTGTCCTCGAACCGTACCTTTTCCATAAGGCCAAACATAATCTTCACTACTTTGAATTTCTTTTTTTAGCGGACTAGCAGAATGAGCAGTAGGAATTCCTCTTACTACTGGACCTGGTTTCTGTGGGAAAATATAACGAATTCCATACTGTAATAACTCCATTAATCCCAACTTCATGACTAACTTTCCCTTTGGATCTAGTAAACCAGAGTATTTAGAACGTGCTACAGACTCACTCACTTCCGACTGACTTAAACCCAAAGCATCTGCTATTGGTTTTTGATTCCACTTAGGATTATTATCACTCACAAGCTTCAATAAAAGAACTATGTCTTGTGGTTTTAATTGATGTTGTTGCACTTTCATTTCTATTTTATTCCGTATCGCGATATGCAATAATGGTTTATTTTAAACTTTAAACCAAGTATTTGAGTAAATATATCGTGTATTGCGATATGCAATATAAAATGTTTGGGAAAAATGATTTAGTTTTTAAAGAATGGATTCGCTTCGCTTCGCTGCTCTTTAGTTTCACTTAAAGTTACTACGTCTTTCTTTAAAACACTATATCATAAGTTTTACCTCTTTGTTCTGGTTTTATGCAAGTGTCACTTGCACAATTGTAAAACGAGAATTAGATATTTTTGAATTCAACAATTCGTTACAAAAAAAAATCCCAGTACGCAGCGTCATTATTTCTGTGCGTGACTCAATATAAAAGTGACCACTCTTCTTATTGATTTTAATTAACTCCGTGAGAATATCAAAATAACCCTTCGTGAATTTTAGTAAGGATCTTTTTAATTAATCCATCCTTGTTAGACTTGATTCATTTATATTTTGTATCTTCATTTGTAAATTTAACTTAAACCCTAAAATCATCACCATGAAAAATGACAATATTGGAAAATACCTAAATGACTTCGAATCACTTATTGACATTCCATATATGAGTTTGGATAAGATTGAATGGTGGCTCCTTAAATATGCTGACTTCCATTCTGAAATCACGACTTATTATAGAGACAACAATATAAGTTATTCGCCTAATTCAGACCTAGAAGTCCATCCTCTTTACCCAATTATCATAAATCTTCATTCATTTTTAGATTTCTATCATTTAATAAATGAAATTTCTGAATACGCCCGAAGAGAGGCTTATTTTAAAGAAGAAATAAAAGAATATCACCGCATAAAAGATGCACACCATAAATCGAAAGAATGGCTGATCAAAAACTTAAAATTCGGACTTGGACCTTATCCCCAATTTATTGCAGATGCTAATGCCTTTGGAAACGAAGAAATGATTGTCATTAATGAGCAACATGATGTGATTTTTTATTTGCTTAGAGATGACTTTGGTTTTACGCTAGAGTTTATTGAAATTTTTGAGGAATTGTTTTTTGAAAAGGAAATATTGCCAGAAGAGTTGGGGAGTTTTAATGAGAGAGTGAAGAAGAGGGTAATGTAAGGATTTGATTAATATTCTTAATGTTAAATTATCTAAGCTATACTTGAGAACCCAGATTTACATGTACTATAAAACATCGCAACAAATTAATCTCTTGAGAATAACGCAAGAATAAAACACCTACTAAAAACCAACCACCACCCTACAAACTAAACATCAAACTTCACAAAGAAATTTGAAAGTGTACTCACTTCTATGAGCCTGATTTCATCTGGTGAATTTATTTCGTATGGATAAGACATCAGAAATTGATAATGTGCCAAATTAAAATCGGGCTTTAAATAACCGAGATTTAACAATGTTGTATTTTGAAACTCATGGCTGAGGTATAACAAGATAGCTCTTTCTTTCAATGATAAAGTGGCCCATAAATTATCAAAATCATGCTCTACTTTTTCTGGATCTACGTCTCCATATCGGTCATAATAATCATTATTAAAAAAGTGCAATTGATTCTCTTTTAGCATATCAAAAGGACAAACAATATTCCCACAATCACAACTTTCGGTCGTGTAGAAGTAATCAAAATCATCTATTAAGTAGGACTTAAGTCTCCTTGTTTTAGTGAGATTTTCGTTTAGTAAGGTTTTGTATATATTAAACAAATTGAAACGCAAGGTGCCTTCTGATAGATTTGTCTCAAATTGAATGATTTCAAAATCTTCGTCTGTTAATTTATCCTCAACTCCTTGAATTTTCATTGGATCCTCAACAAGCTTCATGGTAATTCTGTTTTTTGCTGCTGAATCCAAATCCGAAATTGTTGTATCCAAAAGCTCCAAATCGGAAAGCAATGTCTTTGTCAATTCATTATTTACAGGAATAGTAAAAACTGTATCTGAAAAATGTGTTTTCACATCAATTCCAAGCTGCTTCTTGTCTCCTCCAAAGTTCATTTCCTCTCCAGAGCTTAAAACAAATCTATTTTCCGAATAAGCAGAATCAATGTATGATTTCAAACATTTCGCCAATTCATAACGCAACAGAAAAAATTGCTTTAATTCATTAGATGCCTCACCCCCATCAATAAAAATGAACTTATGAAACAAATTATCGACTTTAAAATAAAGTATTTCATTCCCCTTTTCACTAATCAATTCAACACCAAAGTCTGCAGTAATATTATTCTTAATCTCCATATTGAGTAAAAATTAGATTTTATTTTGAAATCCAATCCAATAAAAATCATCGTCCGCAGTAAATGTATCAATTTCGTAGATTTTAAAGATGTAAACGGAAAGAAAAAAGGATAAAACTGTCTTTTGTTAGTTTTGGGAATGAGGGAATTCAAATAATATAATTGGGCTACCCCTTTAAGTCGTAGATTGTAACAGCAAATTTACTTCACTTCCAATTTCATGGTTTTGTATCGATAATCAGGATATTGCATCCTTGTTTTCAATTGGAATAAATCAAAACAGATCCTTCGGAAAATAAAAAACGGATATTTTTTTATTTTCACATCATCTCTTATAATCTATTTATTATCAATCTTTTTCACAACAAAGATAAATAGATTTAAACGAAATTGCTTATTGCGATTTAAATGGATAACCCATTAATATAATTGAGTACAATAACTCATTTTAATTTTAACCCCTGTTAAGTAAACAATTAAGAGTTGAATATTTGTTCTCTCCAACTCATCTATTAAAGAGTAGAAAATTAAAAATTAAATCAATTGGGAATTGCCAACACATGGTAATACGACAGTTTCAATAGTGTGATTGTCGGAAATACACTATAGTAAATTCTTGATCTATTGTTTTAAACATCGTACTGCGATTCCAATTTCCTTATCAAAATAATTGGCTTCCAATCTTTTCACCCCCTTAAAAAGGTAAACAGTTGCAACTAAACCTTCTTCATTAGTCGACTGTGTCCAAAACATAGCTAACTCATTTCCTGAAGCGAACTGACCTTCATTTGAGCGGTAACCAGTAGGAAAAACAATAAATATATTTTCTGGTTTTAAGTAAGCCGGCGTGTCTCCCCAAGGTGTTCTGTCTTTCAATTGCATTTTTACAGGGGCTTGTGTATGAATCTCCTTAGTTAGCCTAACAATTACAGGTCTGACTGTAGTTTTCTTATCTAAAACTTCTACAACAGCTACTCCATAAACAGTTGATACAACACCTATCTCTCTTACATCATTATTAAAAACAAACTCCTCAATTTCTTTAACCATTACTCCTCGACTAAAGTTTTCATAAACTCCCCCTCGATCACTAGAGGCTGGGTCAGCACTAAATAATTCCACCATTTCTGAAAAATTGTTTTGCTCTTTAATAACCTTAAGGATACTGTCTGCCAAAACCAGTGCTTTTTCATCCGTGTAAACAGTATTGTCTATTAATAAATACCTCATCGATACATACTCAACTTCTTTTTGCTCCACAACCTTAACGAATGAAAACTTTTCATTGGTTTTATTGAATTCGCTAACTGAACCCAGTCTCTGTTTTTCAATAACCTCAATCTCCTCCTGCGAAAATAAATTGTATCCATTTTGAGCATATAAATCGACCACCTCTTTTACAGGCTTATTTTTGTCAAAATCATCACTGTGATTAGCAATAAATAAGGAATCATTTTTAGTATTTTCAAAATCTAACCTTAATCTTTCAATAAAACTCAAGGCTTTTTTAAGGTGCTTCTCCTTTTTCCTTGATGACATTGAGGTACTGTAAAAGTCATTGAGTGCCACATAATCTTCTAACTTCGGAATCATCCAACCTTTTGGTGCAAGACCTCTTTTGTCATTTATAGCATACCAATTGTAGAGTTTCCCATTGGTTTCGGCCAATGTTGAATCATTATCATAATAACACCAAGCAGGTTCTTCATTTTCTATTGCCCTCACCCATTCCTCCTGAGTTCTAGCCTGTGGAATTGGATCTCCATTTTGAAAGAAAGCTACGTCTAGATTTTTGTCTTGCCATACTTGCTTTCCTATTCGAACCTTCTGAGACAGAATAGGAAAAGAAAAAATCAATAGTAGAACCAAAGAAGTGAATGACTTTATTGAAAAATAATTATAACCCAATGTTTAGTGCTTTAAGGTACAAGAGCAAATATAAAGACAAAATTATGAATCTATTCTATGCCACCAAGCTACTATTAAAAGATGAGCACTTTACAGAAATCGAAACTCAATCAGATAGCGCTCCATTTTTCTATTTTATAGTAATTGTCTAGAGGTCCTTTTGAGAAGTTTTAAGGATGTGGAGGGGAAGCTATTTTTGTTTGGGAGTTTTGGGGAAGGGAGGGGAGGAAAATAAAGGTGGGGTTTTGTGATGAGTTTTTGTATTGTATTTTATGGTCGAAAATTGGAGAGTTGGATTGGGAAGTTAATGATTTTCTGATTGATTGGAGTTAGGTAGTGATGACCGCAAAATAGCGAAAGATTGATAGTAAACAGCAATAACGTCATGTTATGGCGTAGCTACTTGAGATATTTGTAATCATAAAAATAAACACAATTATAATTCTGTAAATCCTTTTTTTTGATATAGAAAACCACTGGCGTCCGGAACAAAGTTTACAAACTTTGTGAAACACTTTGTTTAAAAGGCTTCTAGCTAATTATTTGAATGTATACCCTGGTTTTTCTTAAATGCCTATTTCGAAGCGTCTGGGATTCCGCAGCGAAATATGAGTTTTCGAGTTGAATTGCATTTCTTTGAAAAAATAACCGAAGCGCAGCAAGCTCATGACTTCCTTTGAAAAGAAGTTATTGGAATAAATATAGCATTCAACGTTAGAAACCACGAAGCAGCGAAGCTAATCTCATGGTGCTGCTTCCGATAATTATCGGAACGCCTTGGAATTCATTGATTTTGTTACTCACTTTTGTTCTTTTCTTTTGTGTTTCCCGTTTTTCGGGACAGGCTGTGAGCTCCCTTTGGTCGGTTGTTTCGTTTTTTTATCAAGAACCGCAGCGAAGCAAGCTCATGGCCTGTCCCGAAAATCGGGAAAAACAGCTAAAAAGCTTTATGGACTGAATAAAAAAATGAAAAGGAATAAACTTAAATAGGAAGATACCCTTAGTAGAAGAGTGTTGTTTTTAACCGGACGACAATAATTAAAAACCATTATTAAAAAACCTACCTCATCAAATACATCTTCCCCCAGTTCTTGGTAAAATGCTGATCGGCGCCAGATGCTCTATGCTTGATGTCCTCTCCGTTGATTTTGGCTTTCATTCTGTACAAATACACTCCATTTGCCAAAGGGTCGCCAAATTCATCTCTTCCATCCCACGCATATTCTGTGATGTTTCTTCCTATGCGAATAAATCCTAATTCATCTTCTGTAATTTCTCTAACGATTCTTCCAGTAACTGTCATGATTTGAATTATCATATCTTCTGGAACCTTCGTTCCGGTTAGCGTGAAAACAAATCTCGTTGATGTTGTGAATGGATTTGGGTAATTCATTAGATGAGTAATTGTAGATTCTAAAACTACTTCAAACTTAATGCGGTATTCAATATCTCCAGAAAGATTTCCTGAATTATCAGAACCTTGTACCATTAATTCATAAACACCTCCTTTTGTAAATTCAGCATTGTAAATAATTTCAAATCTTAAATCTGAACCACTTGCAGGAATCCAAGTCAAAATTTGATTTCCTGCCCCATCAATAAATGGAATACGCCTTTGTTCTCCTTCCGGATTCGTTAAGAAAATTCCAAAATTACTGGTATCTGCATCTTTGTTCATGATTAAGAAAGGATTCTCATCTTTTAAACTAATAACAATTTCTGCTTTCGGACTTATAATATCTCCATTGAGAATATGTTCTCCGTCAAAAGTCACATCTAGAATTGGATTAATATCGTCTTTCTTTAAAGTGAATGGAATCTGCAATAAATTATTGAAATGCGCCAATTCTGGTTGGTCCTTTAATTCATTATTAACCCCTTTGTTGTATGGATTAACTTCCATCCATAAAGTATTTTCTCCGACTAAACCCAGTGTTGGAAACTTGATAATATCTCTTAAAACTTGTCCCGGTCGCAAGGAATCCTGACGAGAATAATTGATGGGATGTTTCACTTGATTTTTATCAACAATCCAATAATTTACCAATAGAGAATCCATGGCCAAATCACTGATGTTTTTAACATCTACTGCAAAAGACATTTCTGTTCCTTCTTGCAATGAATCTGCCTGACCGGGTAAAAAGACAAAACCATTTGATCCATCAATTGCTGCTTCTGGCAAAGGCTGGTACAAAACGTGCCATCTATTTACTTGTGCAGGAGTCATGGTTAATTCATCAAAATATTTTGCCTGTAATTGCAAATAAGGGTAATTACTAGCTGGCAAAATAGTGTTGAAATTAATAATTGAGTCATTTAATGTGAACACTGTATCTATCTCAATTTGCAACTGCTTATTGTGGTCAAATCCTTTAATAACTAATCTTGTAGAATCGTTTGAAGGAAGCTCCAAAGAATTTTGTTTCCAGTACACTGTTTTCCATTCAGCCGCTGGACCAATTAGGGTTGATGACTCCAACCCCTTCCCTGCAGAACCCGTGAATGTTTTTGCCAAGCTAATAAACTCTCCCGCATTTTGTGCATGAAGGATTACCGCTGAATTTGGATCACCTTTTTTGAAAATAAATATAAAAGCACGTTCTGGAGAAGATGGGGACATCCCAGTTGCTCCAGCATTTTGAAAAGTTGTAAATAAATTAGGATAAAGCACTTGCCACTGACTGTATAATGCACGCATTGTTGTATAAACAATAACATAATGTCCATCTGGAATTTCATTTACAATCATGTTTTCAAATGCTTGAAGTTGAGTGGTAGAATTTTGTCTGAAAATGAAATAATTCTCAACTCGACTTCTACAGCCTGAGCCATTATTGACGTTTCCAAATTGATGATCTGTATTGATTCCATTATAAAAAGAACCCCAAGGATCTTGTGTAGATGGGTCTACAACACCAACATGCAGTGAAGGAGATGTTGTACACAAACCATATTCAGCATTCTGACCATTCACCGTCCACAAAGTAGAATTGTACTTATAAACAGAATTGGAATTATCGTGAACATCTGCCGCTAGTTCTATATACAGGGGCTCAAACTCTCGTTTTCTGGCAGTTCTATCATAAGAAACACCATTAAAACTTCCATTTTTAAATTGAAAAAAGTGGTCTTGCCCCCATCCCGATTTATTCGGAATGTATTGAAACGAATGCTCTGTCCAATTCAAAACACTTGAATCAATTGCCACCCGCCAAAAATAGACAACGCTATCTTCTAAAATTAAATGTGAATTAGCTCCATTAGATACTTTTCTCCAGTCCCTAGGAAAAACTTCCTTCACTCCACCTAGACCACTTTTATTAGCATACTTATGGAATGGACTATTGAACAAATCTGTGGTATCAATTTCAAAACGATAAGAATTAAAAGCCGCAATTGGATTAATAGTCGATGCTTTTATAACCACAGAATCATTAGGAACAACCGCATAATTATAGGGTAAAACAGGTGTAATTCCATCTATATTTAAAAAGTAATCCAATATTACTTCGTTGTTATTGAACTCATCATATTGCTCTGGAATAAACGAAGGTAAATCTGCTTGAATCGTAAACTGATTAATTCCCGAAGCAATATTCGCTTGCAAAGGCATATTGAATTTAATCGTATCTCTGTAGTTTAAACCTGGAATTGATAGGTTGTAAACAGAATCTATAGTTGAATTTGGAAAATTCCTTGTTATAGTTAATCCAAAAGTATCCAATATACTCCTCCCAAGATTCGTCAAGATAATATTTACTGCTATTGAATCCGTTGATAAATTCACCTGTGTTGGAGTAAAATAAATATCTTGAATCGTTAAATCAATTTCAGGTTTAGCATGCCAATTCAACTTTATCATTGGGTCAGCATGTAAAATCATTTGAATTGCTGTAACCTCAGTTAAAAATCCAGGATTAACAATCTCCAATTTTTTTATTGTAGATTTTATTTGCCCTCCAAAAGTTTCTCCATAACCATCAGGGCTCATTTGACGGTACAATTCAGCTGAATATAAATTGAGATAGGAAGCATAGCCCAGTTTGGATGAAGAAAGAAATCCAATTGCACCAAGGTCTTCAATTAAAACGAAATTCTCTGCTGTAGAACTATTACTGGTCATGAAAATATCTCCTGTATAACAGCCATTTCCTATCACCATTGGATATTTTCCAGCATTATTCCAATTGCTTGGATCATCAATGTTTTGGTCAAATCCATCTGCTGTAGCATGCCCAAAAAAGGTCATTAAAGAAACTCCATTCTCCATTAATTCTCTTACCTCAGAAGTTTGAACAGGGTTAAAAGGATTTGATGTTTGCTTAAAATAAGATGTTACATGCCCTCCATAATCTGGTCCTTCAATAGAGCTTTTCATTCCGTTCAAATAAGATTGCAAGAGTGTCTGTTCTATTGCTGTAGATCCACCTGCAAAATGAAGAATCTGTTTTTGCCATTCCTTAAGCTCCTTATTATAAACTGAATTTTGGTTTTGTGCAGCTTCGTAAATCTTCACTTTTTGCAAATACATATTTAATTCCTGATCATTATTTGCTGCAATCCTTCCTGTAGGAATTTCGGGTGCAAAACTCGTTGAACCATTCCATTTTCCAGTGATGCATAAATCACTCGAAGGAGAGCCATAGCTGGGCACAAGGTTTCTAGCATTTACACCTGCATTTTTTCTTGCCGACCCCCCTGCTGATGTGTTGGGATCACTGGCTTCGGAAATGGCCTTTCCAGCAAGGAATAAAGCAACAGGTTTAACCGTTGACATATTATAAATGTGATTTATCGCTCGTCGACTCCCCATAATATGTTTTGGAACTCCTCCCCCATACTGCATCCAAGTATCGTTCACTTCACACATTACCACATTGTAAGCTCCTCCATTTGGAGATCTTCGGTAATTCGCATAAAGAGTTGCGGAAGATTGCATTGTTTTATTGTAGAATAAAAGATAGGCTTTCTCAATATTTAATTGACTGTAATCTGTAAACAATCCATTCCCATTAACTGGTTTTAAATTATTGATTTGCTTGAACCCCGATTCTGAAACGATAATTAATTTCTGATTTGCGCCACTTACGGAATTAGGAACTAAAGCCTGCCAAATCCCACCATTATTAACTAGCGGGATTTTTCTCGAAATAACATTACCAAAAACATAAGCAGTTGGATTGGTTAAATTAGGAGCTGTAATATCTAAACGACTTTTGGCTTGCGTACCAGCACTTAGAATTTCCCAATCTATATATGAACTGCTTGTGGAAAGTAAACGTGGATATTGAATTGATAAATAACTCACAGACTGATAATCTGTAGCAGCTCCTTGGTCGCCAATAATCTTAAAATATGCATTGGTTGTTCCATTGGAAAGATCAGTTACCGCAACGTTTTCATTTACAATTGTCTGTCTGAATCCCGTAAATATCTCATCATGAAGAAGAACGTTATTTGTTCCCAACTCCCATCTTAAGTGATGGTTTCCTGAACCTGTATAACTAGCATTCGAATTCGCATTCGATTTAGCATGAAAACGAGCATTTGGAGCTCCAGCACCAGTGTAAACCTGTGGGGTTGGAATTGGAATTGTTAAGGTATAGTTAGACGCGCCATTGTAATTTGGACCTCCCCAACCTTCACCAGGAGAAAAATAAGAACTGTAAGATGAATAGGCTGAATATCCACCATAATATTGAGAATTGTAATTAATTACAGATTTATCTAAAACATAAGAAGCTGGCGAATAGGCAGAAAAGTTCACGTCAGTTTCAATCAAGAATCGTTTCGTTGACCCTGTTGTCCAAGTCAGAAAATAATAAAGCGTATCACTATAAAGGGAATATCCAGGATTTCCAATGTCTGTTGGCGTATCATACAATGTTGAATCTAGCCATCCATCATTCTTTTGAGCGTAAAACTCAATATAATCACCCACATTAATTGCATTGTCTCCATTATCACTAATGAACAAAGGAACTTCACGTTCTTTTCCAAAAACCTGCAACTTATTTGCAGCAATGGTATTGATTGGAACGCCAGCATTTACAAGAGTTTGATAAGAAATTCTATAGACGCCATCTTCAGTAACACCAAATTTATAGTATTTCTGATTGTAATTTATCCATTCATTTCCATAGGGTTGCGCCCAAACAACCGATAGGGTCATGAAAACCGAGAGTAAGCTAATAAGTATGCGCATATTGCGGAGAAAGAAGTTTAAATTTCGTATTTATTTAAACCCGAATTTAAGAGAAATAACATGAGAAAACAAGGCTTCTGACTGATTTCCAATGTTTGTAAACGCATAATCTAGTGTAATGCCTTTAAACGTTACTCCCAAGCCTATGTTTGGCTGAAAAACTAGTGTCTCACTATCATCGAAGTTTTTCACATATTGGAAGTTATTTACTCCAGTTCTTACTGCAACGATATCTTTCCACCCTATTTCTATTCCCATAACAGGATCAATACTCACAACTCCTGATTTAATTAAGGTGTTTCTTCTACCATCCGTAGTAATAGAGGCATTAATTTCAGGAGAAATAGAAATATCTTGCCATCCAATATCAAACTTTCTTTTAGCAGCTAAAATTAAACGGGGCATTGTCAACTCTAAACCATTCTCAGGAATTTCGTTGCCTGTTTCCAAAAACACTTCTTGCATGTCTGAATCTAGATTGAAAATCCAAGCATTAAATGTAGAAGTAATATCTCTTGCCATAGCTCCAAAGAACCATTTATCATTGAGGTTGTATTGCATTCCAGCATCAAGTCCAAAACCCCAATGATAAATG